>Ga0126312_10000905_pt1 | contig 18700 bp, 19 predicted proteins | sample Plot104A_FD_92537 | JGI IMG/M metagenome (GOLD analysis project Ga0126312, IMG submission 92537) | Serpentine soil microbial communities from UC McLaughlin Reserve, CA, USA - Plot104A | ecosystem: Environmental > Terrestrial > Soil > Grasslands | place: USA: UC McLaughlin Reserve, Lake County... | reverse complement strand
TCACTAACTAGTAAAGTGTTTCCTAAAGACATTTTATTGTGTTCATTTATTAATATCTTAAACATAAAGTCGTTACGAAAGGTAATCCTATAGACTATATTCTACTATATTCACTCCAAGAATATCATTAGTTCTATTTCACAGACTTTTTTTGTCAGTTTTCCTTTGAGACTTATAGGTAATGATACTCAAAAAAATGCATGGGTATCCTAGCCATCATGAATATTTAAGAGGTAGCATGGTATCTAAATATGTAGAATGCTTTTCTTGTAAGAAGAGAAACTTGTTTACTTGCGTTAAATGTAGATATTGCTGGAGCTGCCATTGGAAAAAAGAAAAAGAAGAGATAGAGAGAAGTCCACAGATCATGTTAATAGCTATTTGATATGCAAAATAACAACACTATATTCATCTATATAGAAACACGGCACCTATTATTTTTATTTTAGTCAAACAAATATGCAGATCACCATAATATAATGTAGAGCAATCCAAAAATGAAAGATGGCATATTGATGGGAATTAATAAAAGCGATTATCAGAAAAAGCAGATAAGAACTTTGGTATTGTCGACCAATGTTAATGACTATGATACAGGCGAACCTATAGTAGATGGTAGTATCAGCAAGACTCTATCCAGTGACGGTGATCAAATAGCTGACAGTCCGATACCTGCAAAACTCCATGGTCATTTATCTTTAGAACCATGAAAAAATACGCAAACGACGGAAAAATTTCAGTGAAGCCTTTTAAAATCACTATTTCCCAAGAAGTGTTAGATGATCTTAAGGAGAGGCTGAAACGCACTCGCTGGCCTGATGAGGTTGAAACTACGGGTTGGGACTACGGCACGAACTTAGGCTATATGAAGGAGCTTGCTGAGTATTGGCAGCACAAATATGATTGGCGTAAACAAGAGGCGGAATTGAATAAGTTTGCGCTCTTTACCGCTAAAATCAAAGGGACTGAATTTCATTTCATTCATGAACGCGGGAGAGGGCCGAACCCCACGCCAATTATCCTCTTCCATGGCTGGCCCGACTCAATCTATCGATACCTCAAACTCATCCCGATGCTCACTGATCCAGCGAAATATGGCGGTGATCCAAATGATTCGTTCGATGTTGTTGTGCCGTCACTTATTGGTTTTTCGAGTACTAAGACGCCCAGCGATCACTTACAAAAGGATAACTCTGAGATATGCTGGCGATTGATGACAGAACAGCTAGATTACAAACATTTTGCTGCCGGCGGCGGTGATATCGGTAGCGTACTGTGTCAGCTCTTGGGAGTGGATCATCCTGACTCTATTATCGGTCTTCACCTTACTGATATCGGGTACCACGTTACGAGGGCAAACCATTCAGATCTTTCTGAAGTTGAAAAAGAATACCTGCGGGCTCTTCAAATGTGGAGCTTACAAGAAGGTGCTTACGCAATGCTCCAAGGGACTAAACCACAGACCCTAGCGTACGGGCTAAATGATTCGCCTGTAGGTTACGCGGCTTGGATAATTGAGAAATTCCGTACTTGGAGCGACTGCAATGGGGAGGTTGAAAGTAGGTTCACTAAGGACGAGTTACTTAACAATATCATGCAGTACTGGCTATCTGGCCCCTCAGTGCGTGCTGTGAGTTATCGCGAGGAGTGGGTGTCGCCTTCACTCAAACCTGATCAGCAAGTTGATGTTCCTGTAGCAGTCGCACTCCCTCCAAAGGACCTAGGCCCTTTTCCACCACGCGAATTTGCAGAGCGGAACTTGAGGAACATTCAGCGCTGGACAGAACTTTCTCGCGGTGGCCACTTTGTAGCGATGGAATTTCCAGAGCTCATGGTCCAGGACATTAGGGTGTTCTTTCATGATCTAGAAACCAAAAAACCGGTCTAGCTTATTTATATTGCATTGATCAACAAGGAGACAGTCGCTTTACAGCTATGAAGACTCTCAATCTTTATATTCAACAATCATAATTACATCAAGTCCTCTACGCAATCACATACTCTTCTTAATACACTACACCTGCTAGGCTGGAATAACATAGAGAGTTTGTAAAAGCGTGATAATATCAGCCAGTCAGATTTTAAACATTTCTTCTTTTCTAATCACCGTCTTTCAAATAAGTCTTGATAGTTGGTCTTCCTTCCGGTCTTGGTAAGTATGCTAGAGTCAACTTATCTGGGTTTGTTTCCTTGTGCGCTGCTTTACTGCTGCTTTCTCTATATCTAGCCCTTCTTATCCGATCATATTCAAAGTTCTGCATATTTTGTAACAAATCAGCCAGGGTCATAGGATTTGGAGCCCTGCGGTCTTTACCTCTATTAAAATTGTTGTTATAATTACGGATATAATTGTTGTAATTATCGTCTGTCTCTCTTTTACTGGATCTAACCTCTTTGTCTTGTCCTATCCGCTCTTCCCCTCTTCCATTTTCGTCTGAGAAATATATTTTAAGAAAGTCTACCAGGCTTGCCTTTCTTCCTGCTGCCGTATCGTATTTCATATAATTTCCTATATTTGGACTGATGTAATCGGCTATACTATTCATTTATTTTTCGAATCCCTCCGTTACCTTTGATACGGCCTGTTCTTCTATTTTCTTTTTTGCCTTTTCCACCAAGTGGAGAGACGGCTCATCTATCATCATCATTCCAGATCTATTCAAAATTACCAAATCATCAAAACTGCCATCTAGGAAATCTTGCTTATTCTTTATTGCCATTACATTTGTAGCCTTACAGAACAAATTAAGGAGGAAAATTTCAATATGATGGTAGCGGCAGCAGAAAAATAGAGTAATTGGTCTATAATATGGTTACCTCAAAATGGTAACATTATGGGATATTGTTATACTATTAAAAGAAGTTGTGTATATATAAGTAGTAATTATGGACGTTGTCAGTGTTATTGAAGTTTCTTTAACAATTATAATGGAAAAGAAGCTACATTTAGTTTTAGCCTACCGATCAAATCATAAATAACAAGAATCTTTTACAATTGCAAAATGGTATAATATAGATGAGATATTTATCTCTCCGTCATCAATCTTTGTATTTGGGGAATATATTTCTATAAATAAATAAATCCTGAGTGGGGTATTTGAGTCAATTCTGTCCCGCATTCCACCGAACCCGGACCAATGAATATCTAATTATCCCCTGAAAAAGAATATGCATTGGGACCCAAATTCATGTCAATTTGGTTCACAAACCACTGGCCCCACTATAACTAAGTAATCTATTATTTGCACATATCTTTATCGATACAAATCTACTCTACTACTGAACGAAAACCTTTAAAGCTTGAGTCTGCGGATTAACATTGGAAACCTACTTTTAGCACCGATATTGGCATAATCTTACCGAATCTAGACTGATAATTAACCATCTTAAGTTAGATGCTGCTCGTCAGATAATGTCAAATTTGATTCGCATATGTTTAGTGAAGAGATTGTAGAATAAATAAAAAGAAAGGATTTGCTTCTTAATGGTATAGAATAAGCAGTATTAGTTAGTATTATCGTATAAATATTATTAGGGAAACCGCAGGAGACTCAACGAATAGATCCAAGAACAGTAGTTGAAGCCGCTGAGTCTAGGACCTTACTTGCGGGAAGTGCATGCAGACCTATCTAGTTTGTAGATTATTACGCACAAAATATCCTATAAAGATATAACCTATCTTATATTCGTCTGCATAGGATCATATGGCCTAATGGAGAATGGAAGTCTTCAAATTCTATAAAGACAAAGATAGAAAGGAGATCAAGAGGTAACAATGTTTCCGAATTTTCTTATCTACTTAGTCCCGGCAATCAAGAAGTGAGAGCATTGATGATGTTCATAGCAATGATAGGAATGCTGCTCGTAGGACTCGCTTTGTTTAACTATCTTAAAGTTTACGGGGAAGAGCAAGAACAACCTACTATCTCTATCTGTCAAGAAGAACTTAACGAAACGAAATGTAATCAAATTGAACCTGTTTGTCCTGAGACCTTCCCGGGTTGTGTTGGTAATAGTAGCAGTAGCAGCAGTAAACCATGACGACGATCCTAGAGATGTATAATGTCCAGACAACTACAATCCTGAGGAAGAATGTAATTATGATGATGAAAATGAAACAAGTACAAAATATCCTTATTATTTATGTGTCCTTTAGGAGAATGAACACATATCTAATAATGCTAAGTAAATGTGTAGTATATAACTCACTTCTCGTTGATGTAGAATACCTCTAAAGGGAAAACATAATGTGACGATTGTTACATTCCCATTCAAAGTTATATAGTACTCATCAAACCAGAGTCGGGTGATGGGTTCACTTTAATTGAAAGGCCCAAATGATTTTTTCTGATTCGCCTAGCCCAACTGACTATATAGGTTTACTTAGTCTTTCCGAGGCGTGTGTAAAGTGAAGGTTGTTCAACCTGATTACCTCATCTATTATAATCCACGTGGTTGGATTAAAGTATGTTCAGTGACGAACACGGCAAATTATCATTTTTCGCCCTAAATGATAGTAAATGCTAGCAAACTGGAAAAGTTACCTAATCTTTGAATTTATGTAACTACCGGCTTTATCCATATTCTATGTACACTAATATTTCCTGAATGTAGGAACAATCTCAGGTGTTAGCGGTGGCACAAAACGACCCTGTTAGACGTCTCGAAGAGTTGGGTTTCGAGATTATTAATATCACCGAAGATGTACTGGTTTGTAAACTAGACCCGACAGGTCCTGAACCTGATGATGGTCGTTGGATAGACCTAAGCATTAGCGAAGAACGGTGTAGGGCTCTTCATCGCGTGGGTACGATTGTCTTTGTTAAGGTAGAAGGCATCGCGGGCACGACACCACAGCGAATAGACGAAAAGCCTCATCTCCGTATTGAGCTAAGAAGATACGCTTTCCGCTAGGCCCTAAACCTCTCAATCCTTGCCCTGCGGCTTTAGACCGTACTTTTCTATCTCAAACCTAGATGGGAATAGTAACGGATTCTTTGAATAATTTTGTACTAGTTTGAATAATTTTGCATTGTTGGCAAAAGATAACCTATTCTAATGTCTAAAGTCTGAGTTCCCTCTAAGATACATGACAACGACAGGACTGACCTGTTATTATTTTTTCTCCTATCCCCAATTCAGTAAGCATCTTCTGCTCAAGATATTCCATTTAAACCTAGTATGACTGATAGACATATAATCGAACTTCTCAAGAAAAGAGGTTTTATGCTAAATGATACAGAATATGGTTTGCGTGTAGAAATCATCCATAGAGGTCTATTGGTTAATCCGTGAATATACCTCATGTGACCAAGTCTCTTCATTGTTAGTCAACAAATACCCTAGAATCCAACTATATTCAGTGTGATGAATAAAAAATATGACTGAAAAAAGGAACCTAGATACTAGAAACGCATTAGTATCATTATCTCAGGCTATAGAAAATGTAGCTGCAAAGGTATCACAGTCTGTAGTAAGTATACGTTCAAGGAACAGAGGAAATGGTTCAGCAGTTGTTTGGACCACTGATGGCCATATAGTAACTTGCAGCCATTTAGTCAGAAAAGTAGACGAAGTAGAAGTGAGTCTTAGCAATGGCAAGTTCTTTCCAGCCAAGGTTATAGGGAATGATCCATATTCTGATATCGCAGTCCTGAAAATTCAAGCCAGTGATAGTGATAACACTCCCATAAAGCCAATAGAGATTGGCGATTCTGAAAATCTGAAGGCAGGACAGTTTGTTCTTGCTCTTGCTAACCCCTATGGAGAATATCCTAGCATTACAGAAGGGGTAATCACAAGCGAAAGGAGTTCAATTAGAGGAGGAGGATGGTGGTGGGCAGGCATAATGGATAATATAGTTATTACTGATGCTTCTTTGAATCCTGGATATTCAGGAGGTCCCCTAGTTGACGTAGAAGGAAAGATGATAGGATTAAATGCAGCCTATATTTCATCTCGTGGAATTGCAATTAGAGGAAGCAAAGTCAAAAATATCGCAGACCAACTAGCAAAATATGGAGCAATTAAGAGCGCATATCTTGGTATTATTACAGACTTAATTTCTCTTCCACCTGAAGTAGGCGCACAACTAGAACCAAGCCAAGGAGAAGGCCTCATAATCCTTTCAGTGGAAAAAGACACTGCTGCAAAGAAAGCTGGGCTACTAATAGGCGATATTATTGTAAAGTTTGATAATGAACCTATCACAAATATGCATGACTTAAGAAGACAACTCTTAAAACAAGACGTTATTGGAAAATCAGTAAAGCTTGCTATAATAAGAGGTGAAAAAAAGACTGAGCTCACAATCACTCCTGGAGAAGTATCTAGATCCGGTTAACAACAATAACAGCCAAGGGAGGTACATAATAATATAGGATATGATACCAGTTAATGAAGACATAATTGTTAATGCTGTGGAAAAAGTAAGTAAAAGTGTTGTAAATATTGCAAGTGTAAGAACGGTACATGACCAACTATTTCGTGTATTTCCAGTTGAAGGTGTTGGCTCTGGTGTAATAATTGACGAGAGATGTCATGTCCTTACCAACAATCATGTTGTTGATGATGCTCAAACACTAAAGATTACGCTAGCTGATGGAAGCGTATTTAATGGAAAAGTTGTAGGAACCGATGAGACGACAGATTTGGCTGTGGTAAAACTAGATTCGACAGAATCACTTCCATTCACTAAATTAGGAAATTCTGATAATTTGAAAATTGGCCAAATAGTGATTGCAATAGGCAATCCATTTGGTTTAAGTGGAGGGCCAACTGTAACTACTGGAATTGTGAGCTCATTAAATAGAAAGATCCAATTTGAAAAAGGAGTACTAGAATTAATTCAAACGGATGCAGCAATAAATCCAGGCAACTCGGGTGGACCTCTTATCAATACAAAAGGTGAGGTTATAGCAATTAACACAGCAAAGATGCCATATGCACACGGTATTGGATTTGCAGTACCAATCAATATTGCTAAATCAGTAATGACACAGCTAATACTAAATGGACGGGTAATCAATAGACCATGGATTGGAATCTCGTATGTAAAAATAACGAGACAATTAGCCTACTATTACAGGCTACTAACAACAGAAGGTGTTTTAATAGCACATGTAGAACCATATAGCCCGGCTGATGATGCAGGATTGAGAAAGGGAGATATAATCGAAGCAGTTGACGGCAAAAGAATAGATAATACTACAGAAATTTCACTGAATGTGAGAAAGAAGAATATAAACGATAAGCTAACGGTAAGTATTAACCGATATGGAAGACGGTTTGAAGTTCCGATACAACTTCAGGCGCGACGATAACTCCTATTATTTTTAGGTTTTATTTTTATTTTTATTTGTCAGTTTAATACTAGTTGTTATCGTGGCGACTGAATTTGGTGTATCAATTTATAAAAATAGAATAATTATTGTTTTTAATCTAGTTCTTAAAAAATGGTGATATAGATATCATCAGAGTAATATAACCAAGTTCTACTTGTAATAATGGCCTCATTTGATATACATGTGTAAAAGTATGAGAAAGTAGTAGCATGCTTCCACTTCTACTCCATGTATGTGACTTACTTCTACAAATCCTAGTCAATTAATGCTTATCCTTCTTATGATATTAGGAGTAGGGAAACAAAGACAGCATGACAACTATAGTTGGAATCAAAACAAAAGAAGGTGTTGTTCTCGGATCCGACAAAAGAGCCAGTAAGGGTTTCTTTATTGGGTCGAAAATAACACAAAAAATATCAAAGATAGATGACACACTGGCAGTAGCAATTGCAGGACAATTATCAGATGCAGAATATCTGGTTAAAGTGGCAAAAGCTGAACGAAGTATTGTAGAACTTCGCAGAGGATTTCCACTATCAGTAAAAGAATCGACTAGGCTAATAGCAAATCTTGCATACACTGGCCTTAAGAATTATCAACCATATTTTGTGGAGTTACTGGTTGGAGGTGTAGACGATGAAGGCGGCCATGTATATGTTGCAGATATGAGTGGAGCAATAACAGGAGAAGATTTTGCAGCCTCTGGTTCTGGTTCACCCATTGCATATGGAGTTCTTGAAAGTAGATATAGCGAAGAAATAACCAATGAACAAGCAAAAGAAATTGCAACCAAAGCAGTTGCTGCGGCTATGGAAAGAGACCCTGGTTCTGGTAACGGAATTGACATTTTAGTAATTCCAAACTTGTTAATAGTCAAGAACACTAAGGAGGTGACAAGATAAGAGATGGCCGAAGAAAGAGATGCTGGAACAAATAACAACTCTGCCTTTGGTTTCAGCGGAACCACTAACAACAGAGGATATCTCTCATACTATGGTCCAGGAGGAAGAATGCTGTTAGTAGAAAGTGCTTTAGAAGCTGTAAGCAGGGGTTCAACCACCATAGGGATCAAAACACCTACTTTCGCCTTAACTTCAAGCCACATTAAACCAACAAGGCCTCTTATGGAGCCTTCTGAAAAGATCTTTACAATAGATGGACATGTAGGTGCCACTGGTTCTGGATATATAGGAGATATCTTACAATCAATAGATGAGCTAAGAATGGAGGCCCAGAAACACAGACTTACGTTTGAAAGTCCAATAGATATTGCTTCTCTTGTAAAACACCTGAGTTCATATCTCCATGCTTACACAATATATGCAGTCAGACCACAGGCAGCATCTATCATAATTGCTGGTAAAGATCAGATGGGTACTCAGTTGTATCAAGTAGATCCTGGCGGCACATATTTCAGAGGATCGGCATTTGCAATAGGTCAATTTTCAGATGCTGCTCTTAATCTGATTCAACAAGAGTATAGTGCAGATATGACTGCTGAGCAGGCTATACAACTTAGCAAAAAAGCCATAGAAAGAGCGGTAGGAGAAGAAAAACCATTAGTAGATATAGGTATTGTTTCAGCTGCAGATGGATTATTCAAGAGGAAGGTTTGACGCACGCTAATGCAAACTACTTCACCAGCATCATCTCAACTGACAACAATATATCCGACATGTAAGACTGACAGCAATGCAATAACCGACCTAAATTCTGGTCCTAATATTGTTCTTGTTTACTACTGCTAATTCCTTGTTTACTATCGCATGAACTTCTCTTGCTATAAGACTTAGCTTTTCTATAGATGGTATATGAGTAGCCTTATCTGCTTTGACAATTAGTCTTATTTCTATATATTGGTGTGCCTCCTGGCGGGTACCGAAAGGGTTTTCTCCTATAGGTAATAGTTCAACCGCGATATTTTCAAAAGGTGAGAATTCCTTGTGATATTTATCCTTAATGTATTCTTGTATGAGATTGCTTGTATTGTTTAGCTTTTTATCTGTAATCTCCATGCTTTCAAATGTAGGTAGGTATACTACATACGATACCTCTATGTAATCCTGGTTTATTTCTACATCGATTCCAAGGTTTTTGTATGCATAAATGTTAGCAGCATCCACACAAAAGTCATAACCTACTGCATAGGAAATGCTTCTCCTGTTAAAGTCTGGGTTTATATTATAAATGGCAGCACCGATATGGTTCTTTATCCCCAGTAGCTCATTTGTACTTTCTATTAGATTCTCTACAATATCTAGAGTTAGTAATTTGGACTTGAGTGAATGTGAGAATAGATTTGTTAAGATTTCGCTAAAGGATCTTTTCTCAACGCCTTCATTTTTCTGTCTCTCATAGTCAGAATACAAGAAATGCATAACACCCAAAAAATACTCTATTAGCTGGGATGGATTCATTTTTGTTTCTTTGCAAATCTTTTCCAAGAGGTTATTTTTATCGGCCTTGATTTTAATATTCATCATCATGTCCCCACGTTAGTTATTTATGGTCAGAAATGGATGGTAGTATTGTTCATATCTGACAGCAGCACTAGAATATTTCAATACTAAATCAGCAGTATTTGCAATCTTTTCTATGGTCTTTGGCATTATCAAATAAAGATAAGCATAAGCTGCATTATCTGTTTCAAACTCGCCGGATCCATTACTACTGTCGATCCAAGCTTTACTTGCTTCATTTGTCTTTATCTCGGCTGTATGGGAAGCTGTAGTGAAAAGAGCAATCAGATCCTCTTCAAAAGCAATATGTGGCCGCTTCATCAGCTTTCCATATTCAGATATTTCAATTGCAAACTGCACAGCTGCCTGTCTGGCATATTCAATAGCAAGATTGTACTGATTAACTAACTCCTTGTACCAGTCAAAACAATATTTCTTGTCTAAATGAACAAGCATAACAGAACCATTTTCTGATTTAACTAGTTCAACAGTATGACTATTATTGTACTTGAGGCTACACTTGAACACACCGTTGTTTATTTCTCTCCAACTTAGGTTAGAGTCAGAAGGTATTGAACTTAGGACCTTAAACTCAAAAGACAAATTGTCAAGTCTTGTTGGGATTAGCCTTGTTGTTTGATAATTATTAAAAGAGTTTACACTCCCTGTGAGCTTTTGTTTTAAAATAAATAATCCTTTGTCTTCAACTACCCATCTTATTCTATTGCCTTTATCCTTTCGTATTAGGCCGGCATCAATCATGTTATCAGTATGGTAGTTGACAGCCTGAGGAGTTATGCCTAGTTGAGCTGCAATCTGTGCAGGTCTGTATCCATTAAATAACTTAGATAGTATAGGAAAAGTAAAACTGGAATTAAAAATATTTTTATTTTTCCTTGACTTATCCTCAATCATCTCTCGATGCACCTCTGAAGTGTAGTTTTAGACGCTCATTGAGCCTCCCAACACCTGCACCAACAATATTTCCGCTCTTCTTATCTATTGTACAGTTAAACCAAAGCCTACCTATACCACTATTTTGCTTGAAAACAGAGCTTGCATAAGTTTGTACATCGTTAAATGGTAAGGAAAACTCGACATCACATAAACCATTGTTAATATACTGCTCTATAATAAGTTCAGATTTTGCCATATCCTCGGATAATTGATTAAGATTATGATGATTATCTTCCTCCTCTGAATTACTTTGAAACAGACTGTCCTTTTCATTTCCTATATTTGCTGAATGATTATCAGTGCTAGGTTCCTGTAGTGAAGTTCCCTCAGCGCCTATTACAACTTTCTTTTGATTTTCCTGTTCCAATATGTCTGAGAACGACAAATTGTCGTTCTTTTGAGGCTTGGTTTTCTTCTTCCACTTATCTAGGCAATACCTTTCAATGTCTCGGGATGAAATGGTCTTGTTTACAATTTCATCTCTTAGACTAGTCTTGATTTCCTCGCATATACTCTCAGGATTTGTAACTACTTTCTCGAAGGCATAGCCAAGCTTTTGAATTAAACTTCGCCTCCTCATAAGTATGGATCTGAGTTCTTTTCGTACCTCTTCGATGACAGTGTCAAGTTCTTGGTTGTTATTATACAAGTTATACAATCTCCTAGGAATCTCCTTGTCGAGGAGAACGGTGTTTTGATCTACTGTGGTCTGATGCAAGACGTATTCCCTCACCACACCATTTACAAAACTGAATGCGTTTACTACCTCTAGGTCCCAGATCACCACCATTCTGAAGTAAATCATGTATACCAAAGCTAAACCATTGCGGGTCTGTACGTTTGAGACAGTTCTCATTTAGCTGTTTTACAATCGGATAAAGATCTAGCCGTTCTACTTCTTTCATATGTTTGATATCTGCTATGTCATAATTGTATTCCGATATTTCTTTAATGACCTCCTCTTCACTTCGATCATCATATGTTATTCTTCCAAGATTATTGGAACAAATGGACATACAATCTTGTCTTATCTTGTTGACAATGTATTTGTGTGACACCTCTAAACCGTATTCTTCATGAAATGCGCTATGCAGTTTTGATAGGTACTTGGTCATTAGTATCAAGTATTCGTTCTCTAGTTTCTGCAGAACCCTATCATATTTTATCATCCTTTTCATCTTATACTCTATCTCCATCAGACTCTCTGGGTCCATTTACCTGAGAGAATGCATTTTCAGATTTCTTATTGTGGCAATTACAATAACAGTACACTTCTACACCTAATCCATTCCACCCCCCCAACGCAGCAATAGTGTTTGTTAGTTCTACACTCTCTGCTGAGAAAATCTATAGAGACAGTGGATGTCAACCTTATGATCCCTGACCCTCTAGTTTTTCTAACTTGCCCAAAAGACGATTTATAAGATCAGAGAAAGACTCACCGAATCTTCCCTTGGTCTTGAGACGTTTGTACACATCTTCCCTCAGAAGAATGGTACACCTTTTACAGCTTGCACACTTAGAGTTAGTCATAGAACAGCGTGCATAAAATAGAATAAGAAGAATTTTGTTTATATCGTTAGCGATATGAGGGATGTCCTAACATCACAGGACAGATTATTGATTGATATAATCCTTGTAGGATGCACGAAGTTGATATCGAATATAGTTTATAAACATCCTAAACAATACGCAAGAAGGCTTTCCAAGGAAAATATAAAATCAAATGTAGATACCTTTCTACGTTTACGCTATGTATCAAAACTAGGAAAAGACGACAGACGAATATTTTATCCTTATGACGTTAGAAAAAATATTCCAGATGATCTAAAGGAAATAAAAAATATTCAGGCTGGAGATATGAGAAGAATACTTATGTCTTTGAGGAGAACTAATGTTATAGTTAGTAAAGTAGATAAAGACGAAATAGCGGGTGTGGAAAATACCAGGCGAAGATCATCCAAGGATAGCTATAAACCCCCAGGTGTAAAGTCACCTTATCAAATTGCCCAATTTTATAGTAACATGGAAAAGCTTTTGACTAAATCTAATGCAATAGATCTAATCCATCATCTATTGTTGGAATCTGGCATGCTTTATAAATATATAAAACACACACAACTGACTTTTCTGTATATCGTAAAATTAAATCATGATAAAGATAAAGCATGGAACATTTGCAAATCTATTTTCCCTATGCTATCGACAGAATCAGATTTTGATAGGGTTTACAGCCAAACACATTCTGCCGACAATTTTCGTGATAGTAGAAAAATGCTAGAAGAGCTAGCAAGTAATAGATCTAGATTAGTTATTGAGAATTGTTCTCCAGCTTATTTTATTGACTTGTATAAAATAGGAGGTCAGGCCTTTCAAGCCTAATCCTTAGTTTACCTAGTTCGGCTTTATGGATCCATCGGAAATAATTAAGCTTGTAAGCTTATACTTATTTGCTGCTCCTTAATAGTTAGTAGTTATAATTGATATATTTCTGCCTAAACATTTGGTTTCAACTGCCCACAGTCTATAAGTGATTGAATCAACTCTTCAAACTTTTCTTGCTTCTTTATTAGAACTTGAATCTGGTTATCTTTTTCCTGCTGCTCCATCACTGTTTCATTGTACGCATCATATGTTAGTACCATCCGGCATTTAGCACAAAACTTTGAATCTGGCTTGTTAGGTTCAGAGCAGTTGGGGCATTGTTTTGGTCTTAGCTGATCCATTTGTTGACCCTTGGCTACTATTCCATAAGCTTCTAACAACGATTCATTTGACTCATTTCCGAAATAATGTAGGTATTTTAGGTGCATCTGACTCCCTGGAGTCCAACCACAATGCTGACGAAGAACATGTTCCTTAAGTACCCTACTCTTTTCGGTTATTGCTGAGTGCCGTCTGATATATGGATTCCAGGGTTTTTTTAGCAGTTCTGCAATCTTCTGTTTGTCCTCCGGTAAGACGTTAGGAGATTCTAACAGTTTAGGAAATATCTCTTTTTTGTATTCGTCATAAATTACTGCAATTCTTTTGGGACGTATATGTCTTCCAAGACCTTTACCAATTCCACAAATAAGAGGAGCATTAGAGTTTCTAGGTTGCGGGTGCTCATGGTCTAGGTAGTCCTTCAAATAAGGGATTGAATCGATTAAGGGAATAGGCCTAGAACCTGTTTTGCCGTTAACCAGGGCCTCTGCATACTGATAGTTACCAGTAGTCTTGAATACAATATCTCTTATCTTTAGCTTGACTATTTCATGAGGACGACACGATGTATCTCTGGATATAGCATGATAGCATTTGTCTCGTTTGGAAGGACAGTATTTCAAAAATAATAGGTCGTCTTGTTGTGTCCACATATCAGATGGTTTATATATTGACTTTTCTTTTCTACGTAGTTGAGCAATATTCTCTATTACTGAAGGTTTAAGCCTTTTATCGGGCTCGATATCGGGATAATATAGCCACTTGAAAAATCTGAGCAAATGAATCCTGAAAATGTTGTAAGTCCCTATCCATTTGTGCATTGGATCTTGTGCTTCTGTCTTTCGATAAGTTTCTAGGAATCCGATAATATTGGTACGCATTAAATCCTTGAATGGTTTGTTATCATTATATTTAGAGAACCTGGATAAGAGTTCAATCACGTCTTTCCTGTAGTTGTCTGATAAATTGACCTCATTTTTCATGGCAGCAAGATAATCGATTATTGTTGCAGCATTGTCCTTACTAACGGAGTGAAGTTGTTTAGCATATGAATATGGTAGACCAGCTGCAGTTTCTTCTATCCTTCTGTCTAATAATGGTGACGACGACGATGGTGCTTGTGCCGTTATGGTTGCTGGCGCTTTTGATGTAGTTGGTGGAGATAACAACACTGGTAATCTATTTGTGTTTTATATAAGTATACTAACTACAGGTCATTAGTTGATCATTATGATATTTCATATTATCTGAAGACAACGACATGAGTTACAGTATCCAATAGCTCAGCTTTTAATAGGATTGGCATTTCCTGTTTTGATTATCCTATTTCAAAGTAACCTTACTTTATCCAATATAAGATTGAGTCGTCTTGTCGAAATTCTTTATAATCTCAAACTTCCACTCAAAACTATTATCATGAAAAAGACCTAACTCTGGAAATAAATCCCAAGGCTGGTATCTTGTCATCTTTGTGGCTATGTGATCTTCTCCTACTAAGAAACTAAGCAAATTATAAGTCATATTTCTGACTTGTATCTCGTCTATAACACCAAGACTATGTAGATACTCGTGTGCTAGTACCATAAATAAAAATGAATTATATTCCTCATTAGACTTGTATATTCTTATTATATCTAGGACCCTTTTGTTTACAATAATTAAATTGGAGCCAAGAACATGATAGGCTCCAAGCTTAGTTGGCATTCCTTGAAGTATCAAACTTAATCCAGCTCTATGCATCTTAAATTTAGCTTCAATTGTAGATTTTACTAATTCAAATGCCTCGTTGAAATCTGTTAGGTGTAATATTCTATCTCGATAATACTGTTGCTGTTGTTGCTTTTGATCTTCTTTCATAACTACAATTGCCTCAGGTTATGTTACTGCTGATTTAGTATTTATGGTTATTATATTCCGGATAGTTCTCTGTACACAGATGAATCCATTTATTGAAGTGATATCACTTCGGAAACCTCCGAGCCCACGTCAATCTTGTCCATTTATTTATGCCATCTTTGTATTAGTATACGGAAGAAAAAAGGCTTTGTCAACACTTGCTGCTGAACAAAAGAAAAATAGAAACCCTATGGCTGTATTCATATATGCATATATGCTTTAAAGACACCGGAATCTCGAAGGCAGTATCCACATCGATTTAGGATATTTCTTGATTATTTAAGGCTTGAAGTAAGTTTAGAAGAACAAACCGAGCAGTTCTATTTGAAGGCTAGTAGAAGATATATCATGGCTAGTTCAAGTTTATAAGAAATATAGCAGTGAGGAACATGGCCTATAGAATAACATGTCAGGATTGCAACTTCAAAAAGAAGGCACAGACATTTGAAAAAGCGAACGAATTATTTTACATACATCTAAAGGTTATAAGAATACTCTTTTACTATATTAGCCTAACTTCACATATTATAAATTAGTTCTGCTATGCATCTCATATCATCGAATAAATGATTCCTGCATCCTCAATTACTTCTCATATAGTCATAGATGTTCCAAGAAAAGGTTAATTTACAAACATGATAATTAGAAAGTATTGATACGTTCTAGACTTAGACAAAGATGGAAAATGATAGCTTTCCTTGTGGGTATTTGGCTGCTTATCTTGTTTCCTATTCCGTTCTTTCCAATGTGGGGTTTGCCTATTGATCCAACCTCTATTCGCACACTACTGATAATAACTTCTATTGTAGCAATACCTTTCACACTCTTAGTAATATTTATGAATGAAGGCAATAGTGGTAGAAGTCCAGTTAGAGTCGATTAGCAGTACAGCAAGGATATAACCTTGTAGTCCTTCGTTCATAACGGATTATGTACAAAAAGTTGTATGATAAATACAAAGTCCTGCTTAGTTATACAAAAATATAATGACACATCAGAAAAGCTATTAAAGATAACTAATACCAAGGCCTTATCTAGATTAGTTAGGGGGTGAAGCAAGTCCGCAGTCCTATAGAGATATTCCATCGACTACTAAAATTCTCTCTTTATAGATTCTTTATAGCATTTCGTTCTTTTCTTATAGCTTTATGTATGATATTAAGTAATTTATTTATAATAGGGTCAAATAACAAACAAGCTTCGATAATACTAAAATGCACACAACAAGCTTTAACTTCAAATGAGGGTCAGTCAGTCGATTTGGTTGTCATTGATATGAATAATAATATACTGCATCCATAACATAGAGATAGTCAATATCTGATGATATACCAGTTTTGTGCTACCAAAAATAACAAGGTAAAGATAGTTTCAGTCATATCAGTGGCAGTAGTAGCAATATCATTTCTGTTTATTTCTCATACAATAAATTCAACTTTTGCTAGTACTATTCAACCTCCACTCACTGCTATACCAAATCAAATGCTAACAAAAAATAATGCTGGAGTAATTATCTTGGAGGGAGCAACTGTAATCGATGGAACAGGTGACTTACCTAAACCTAACACTACTATAGTCATTAATGAAAGTAGGATAGCATATCTGTCTAGTGACACAGCAAACAACTATGACCTTAATTTCTCTGCAGCCAAAAATGTCATTAACCTAACTGGCAAATACATTATACCTGGACTATTTGACATGCATGCACATGTTGCAAATGTACGTAAGAACTCATACAATCAAAATGAGTCTGAATATATGCTACGTATGCTTTTGACTCATGGGGTCACCACCATAAGAAATCCTGGCGGTTCTACTGAACAATCTGTTGCTCTCAGAGAAAACGTGTCTGAAGGAAAAATAGTGGGACCGCAAATTTTTACTGCAGGACAATTACTTAATACCCCACAAATTCCGGTACCCTTTGTAGAAAGACAAGTTCAGACAGAGCAAGATGTTAGACAGGAAGTTCGTACTCAAGCAGCAGTAGGTGTGGACTATGTCAAGCTGTATGTGGGACTTACCCCAGAGTTAGTACAGGCGGCAATAAATGAGGCTCATTCAAATGGAATAAAGGTTATAGGACATCTGTATCTAACAAGTTGGACTGATGCTGCTAACCTTGGTATTGATGCCCTTACTCATGGTGTTCCTGTAAGTCCATTTCTATTATCAGAAGCTAACCAGCAGAGATTTTTAGAAGCTGGTGACCATCCATTCAACCATTTCTTGTGGCTTGATTTAGTTGACTTAAATGGAGATGAAATCAGAGAAATGATAAATGCTTTAGTAAATAACAACATTCCTGTAGATCCGACTTTGGATATATATGAAGCCATGGTAAAAGAGGAACCTCAGAACCAATATCTTTGGCCTAAAGTATTGCAACTAACAAAAATGCTTTATGAAAATGGAGTCACATTATTATCAGGAAGCGATATCCCAAATTTTGAACTGGTTCCTGGGGTTAGCTTACATCATGAGCTTGAAATTCTGGTAGAAGCAGGTATTCCATCATTGGAGGTTATCAAAATAGCAACTAGAAATGGGGCTCAAGCCCTAGGTATAGAAGAAGACGTAGGTACCATAGAACCAGGAAAGCAAGCAGATATGATAGTACTATCTGACAATCCAGTAGAGGAGATAAATAATACAAAGAAAATTGAAGCAGTAATTAATAATGGTCAACTTATTGAGAGATAAAATAAAAAAAATAATAGTGAGACTTATCTAATGGCTGCCCTTTGACAGCCGTTTAAATAATCTGTTGCAGCATTACTAATACGGTAACAATAGTAGAAACAGAGAAGCAAGAAAGCATAAAAACTATTACAAAAGATCCAATCGCATGTTCCGTTTGTCAAAATGATTCCACATATATAATTACAGATCCAGAATCAGGTGAGATTGTTTGTACTAATTGTGGTATAGTGATTAGTGAAAAGTCTGAAGATATTGCTAATCCAGAATGGCGTGCGTTTACACCTGAAGAACAGAATGAAAGAGCAAGAACTGGAACTCCAACTTCTCTTGCTAAACATGATAGAGGTCTTGCTACAATAATTTCAAAAACAGGGAGAGATGCAAGTGGACAGAAATTGGACGCATATATGTACAGTACATTTAAGAGGCTAAGGACCTGGGATTTGAGAATACAATATTCTGGTAGCACATACAGAAATCTTGTGTTGGCTTTCTCTGAACTTAACGTACTGAAGGATAAACTTGGACTGTCAGATGCAGTAATTGAAAAAATAGCCTACATATATAGAAAAGCTCAAGAAAGACAGTTAACACGTGGCAGGTCTATCAGTGGAATTTTGGCTGCAACAATAT
>Ga0126312_10000904_pt1 | contig 18705 bp, 25 predicted proteins | sample Plot104A_FD_92537 | JGI IMG/M metagenome (GOLD analysis project Ga0126312, IMG submission 92537) | Serpentine soil microbial communities from UC McLaughlin Reserve, CA, USA - Plot104A | ecosystem: Environmental > Terrestrial > Soil > Grasslands | place: USA: UC McLaughlin Reserve, Lake County... | reverse complement strand
GAGTGGGGCTACCTCGTCGCCCTGGTCGTGTACGCGAACGACAAGGGCGGCGCCGGCGCGGTCAGCCTCGTTCTCGTGCTGCGTTGGAGTGCCGCGGCACTCACGGCGTCGTGGCTCGCGTACTTCGCCGACCGCTTCCCACGGCAGCTCGTGATGCTGGCCGCCGACCTCTCCCGCGCGGCTGCCATGTTCCTGATCGCGGCGGCCGCGTTCGGCGACTGGCCCGCCTGGGTCGTCTACGCCGGCGCGACGTTCGTCGCTGTGGCGTCCAAGACGTTCCGTCCTGCGCAAGCAGCACTGCTGCCGTCGCTCGCGCGCTCGCCCGAGGAGCTCACCGCTGCGAACGTGACCTCGACCGGGATCGAAAGCGTCGGCTCGCTGCTCGGCCCGGCACTCGGCGGAATCCTCCTCTCCGTAACGGGCGTCGGCTGGGTCTTCGTCGCGACGGCGGTCACGCTGCTCTGGTCGGCGCTCCTCGTCGCGCAGCTCGAGCGCGGCCCGCGGCCGCAGCCGAGCGCGGAGGAGCCGGGATCGGTGCTCGCGGAGGTGGCCGCGGGATTCCGCGCCCTCGGCACCGATCGCGATGCCCGGACGATCGTCTCGCTCTACTGGCTCCAGACGTTCGTCGCGGGCGCGCTGCGCGTGCTGATCGTCGTCGTCGCGCTCGAGCTCCTCGACGTGGGCGAGTCGGGGCTCGGCTTTCTCACGTCGGCCTGGGGCGTCGGCGGCCTGATCGGTGTCGCGATTGCGTTCGGCCTCGTCGGGCGCAAGCGCCTGGCGAACGACTTCGCGATCGGCCTCGTCCTGGTCGGCGCCGGCCTCGGGCTGATTGGTGTCTTCCCAGGCGAGATCGCCGCGCTCGTGCTGATGAGCGTGTTCGGAATCGGGAACACGCTCGTCGACGTCTCGGCGGTGACGCTGATGCAGCGCGCCGTACGCGACGAGGTGCTCGGGCGGGTCTTCGGCGCACTCGAGAGCCTGCTCGTCGCCGGCCTTGCCGCGGGTGCGCTGGTGGCACCGCTCGTCATCGATCGGATCGGAATCCGGCCCGCGCTGATCCTCTTCGGTGCACTGCTGCCGATCGTCACGCTGCTGATGTGGGCGCGGCTCCGCAGCATCGACACGCGCGCGCAGATTCCGACCGAGCGCATCGAGCTGCTGCGGACGAACCCGATCTTCGCCCCGCTCCCTCCCGCTTCGATCGAGCATCTCGCGGTCAAGCTCCAGCAGGTCGAGGTCGAGGGAGGGGAGGTGGTCTTCCGCGAGGGCGACGAGGGCGATCTCTTCTACATCGTCGAATCCGGGCGCGTCCGCGTCGTCTCCGACGGCGACGAGCTGAACGACCTGTGGCCCGGTGAGGCGTTCGGCGAGATCGCGCTCCTGCGCGACGTCCCGCGGACGGCGACGGTCGAGGCGCGGGAGGAGACGACCCTGCTCGCGCTGGACCGCGACGAATTCATCGCGTCCGTTACGGGACATGCCCCCAGCCGCGACGCGGCGGACTCCGTTATCGCGCAGCGCCTTGCCGCGCTCTCGGGCGTCGCGCCGTGACGCCCGAGCTCACCGACGCACAGCTCGTCGCGCAGTGCCGCTCAGGCGACGGTCAGGCGTGGGCGGAGCTGGTCGAGCGCTTCTCGCGCTATGTCTATGCGATCGCAACACAGGTGTTTCGCCTCTCCGAGCACGACGCCGAGGACGTGTTCCAGGAGGTGTTCACGCGCACGTACCAGCACCTCGACCGCCTGCGCGACGACGCGGCGATCCGGCCGTGGCTCGCGCAGCTGACGCGGAACCTCTGTCTCGACCGGATCCGCGAGACGTCGCGGACGCAGCCGACGGACCAGGAGCTCGATCCGGGGAGGATGGACGAGACGCTGGAGCAGCTCGACGACGCGCTCAGCGTCCAGGATGCGCTCGCGCGGCTCGGCGAGCCGTGCAGCGAGCTGCTCGACCGGTTCTTCGCGCGCGACGAGAGCTACAGGACGATCGGCCACGACCTCGCGCTGCCTGCCGGCACGATCGCCAGCCGGCTCTCCCGCTGCCTGATCAAGCTGCGCGGCCAACTCGAGGGAAGAAACAGCGACGCCTCGGCGTCTGGTGTTCGATGAGCGACGTGACGTGGTCTGAAGAACGCATTGCAGCGTTGCTCAGCCGGTTCCCGCCGGCCCCGCAGGGGTGGGTGGAGGCGGCTGCTGCGCTGCCGCGCCTCCGCACGGTCCTCGACGACCTCGTCGCGCGGGCCGAAGCCGACGCTGCTATTCGCGCGTCCCTGATTGCGGATCTCGAGACTGCGCTCGCGGGTTCGGGCATCGAGCCCACACCGCGGGCTGTTGCAGAGCTGCGCAGCCGACTCGAGGCGTAGGCGCCAACCGACTTTGTGGCTCTGAGCCACGATCTTCGGGCGGAGTGGCTTCGCGGCACCGAGCCTGCAAAGATTCGGGGATGGCGCGCGACTTCGGAGAGCTACAGGTCAACGAGTACCTCGACGAACTGGCGCAGCAGTCACGCGTTCCCGGCGTCGGGCCTGCGGCCGCGCTCACCGTCGCTTCTGCGGCATCGCTCGTCGCGATGGCGGCGCGCTTTCTCGGAGAGGGCTGGGACGAGTCGAGGACGTGCGTGATCCAGGCCGAGACGCTCCGGCGGCGCGCGGTCGAGCTCGCCGGCGAGGACGCCGAGGCGCTCGCGGCGTTCATCTCCGAGCTCGAACGGCCGCCGGACGACCAACAGAAAGGCCGCGACTTCCAGCTCGGCCGTACGCTCGAGCACGCGGCGGACGTCCCGTTGGCGATCGCGGCAGCGGCATGCGACGTCACGCTGCTGGCGGCGCACGTCGCCGATCACGCACAACACGACGTGCGGGCGGACGCCGTCGGCGCCGGCTTCCTCGCCTCGGGCGCCGCACGCGCGGCGGCGCACCTCGTCGAGATCAACCTCGCCGCGAGCGTCGACGACGAACGACTGCGCGATGCCGAAGCGCTCGCTCGCGCCGCCACCGACGCCGCCACGCGCGTCGCGACTCTGGCCTAACGCCCGCGGGGCTCGTCCAGCTCGCGCCGGAGGCGCTCCGCGTAGACGGGCGCCGTCGCCTCGTCCTCGTGCCGGAAGTACGCGTAGACCGAGCTGCCGCCGTCGAGCACGGGCCGCAGCCGCGCGGCCTCGGCGGCGAAGAATTCGTCCCCGTACGGCGGCTTCCGGTAGCGCACGTAGCGGAACCGCGCGTCCGCTTCGAGCGAGCCCACGCGCACCGGCACGTCCGCCTGGTCCCACGACGGGTGCCGGAAGTCGAACGCGACGGACAGGTCCGGGTCGAGTGACCCGAGCAGGAACGCGAGGAGTCCCTCGTCGCGCTCCTGCTGGACGACGATCCGGAGGGGCCCGAGCCGGTCGTGGAGAACGGTCACTCGCTCGACGAAGGTGCCGACGCGATCGAGCCGCGTCAGCGGCAGCTTGACGGCGAAGCGGAAGCCCACGGGCGTGGCGTCCCGCCAGCGCTCGAACTGCTCCTCCGAGGGAAGCCGGTAGCCGGTCGTGTTCAGCTCGACGGTGTCGAAACGAGTCGCGTAGAAGCCGAGGAACGAGCTCGGGTCGCTCCCCACGGGGTAGAAGTCAGGCCGCCACGAGGGGTACGACCACCCGCTCGTGCCGACGTGCAGACGTCCGGCGGCCGTCAGAGCGCGGCGAAGAGATCGACCGCGTTGCCGTCCGGGTCGACGACGGTCGCGTACCGCTGGCCCCAGACGGCGTCGAACGGCTCCTTCTTGCCCTGGAAGCCGCCGTCGACAACCCGTTGATACACGTCGTCGACCTCCGTCGCGCTCGCGCACTCGAATGCCAGCGCGATCGCCGTTCCCCCCTCGGGACGGCGCCACTCGGGGTCGAGCTGTCTCATCATCGACTCTGCGTCCCACATCAGCCGCAGGCCGTTCGGCAGAGTGATCTCGAAGTGGTCCTCCTCGTCCGGAGGCTCCGGGACATCGATGCCGAGCGACCGGTAGAAGCGCGCCGACGCGGCCACGTCGCCGGTTACGATCCCGATCGCCGCCAGCTCCGCCACGGCGCGACGTTAGCAAGCCAAAGCTACGCTCAGCGGGCCATGCGCGGACACCTCGAATTGATAACCGGCCCCATGTATTCCGGCAAGACGGATCGGCTCCTCGACGCGGTCGAGACGTTCGGTCGCGGCAACGTCGCGTTCATCAAGCCGCATCTGGACACCCGCCACGCGCCGCGACTGCTGGTGAGCCACGGCGGCCGTTTTGCCGCAGCGCGTCCCGTGATGGGGCTCGATCGTCTCCTGGATGTTGCGGGACGGAGCCCGGTGATCGCGATCGACGAGCTGCAGTTCTTCGATGAGGCTGTTGTCACACAGCTGCAGGCGCTCCGCGCTCATGGGCGCCGGATCGTCGCGGCCGGGCTGGACCTCGATTTCATGCGGCGGCCGTTTGGCGTCGTCCCACGCGTCGCGGAGATCGCCGACTCACATACGCGTCTCCGCGCCGTCTGCGACCGCTGCGGTCGTCCCGCAGATTTCACGCAGCGCCTCGCCGGAGGAAGACCAGCTTCGCCGGGTGACTCTGTCGTGAAGATCGGCGGTTCGACGGTCTACAAGGCTCGCTGCGGCGACTGCTACGAACACGTAGGGGCTGCCGTCCTCGTGTAAAGGCCGACCTCGTCCGATGCGGCTGCGAGGGTTCGCGCCCGTGTCGTCTCTCGCCGTCGCACCGACTGTGGAAATTTCATCGGAAGACACTCAGGCTCAGGACGCCAACGTCCGGCGCGTTCTCGACCACGGCTTCGTCGCGCTCGATGGTGTTTTTGCCGATGACCTCGCGGTCGTGAACGGCGCACGCGTCTCGTTCAACGACGCGTCGGATCAGATGAGCGAGCGTGACGCCGGGCTGATCCGCTTCCTGATGCGAAATCGACACGGCTCGCCGTTCGAGCACGGATACTTCAGGTTCGTCGTCAAGGCTCCGCTGTTCGTGGTGCGGGAGCACCACCGGCACCGGGCGGGTCATAGCTACAACGAGTGGAGTGGTCGCTACTCGAAGATGAAGCCCGAGTTCTACGTTCCGGAGTACGTACGAACGCAGATCGGAAAGCCCGGCGCCTACACGTTCGAGCCCGTTGACGACGCGACTGGTGATGCCGCGCGCGCCGCGATCGAAGAGAACGCGCGTCGTTCGTTCGAGACGTACGAGCAGCTGCTTGCGGACGGCGTCGCGAAGGAGGTCGCCCGCGGCGTCTTGCCGCTCTCGCTGTACACGAAGTACTACTGGAGCTGCAACCCACGGAGCCTGATGCATTTCTGCTCGCTCCGGAACCACTCGGACGCGCAGTTCGAGATCCGCGCCTACGCGGATGCTGCGGAGCAGTTCTTCGCACGCCACATGCCGGTGACGCACGGCGCGTTCGTCGCGAACGGACGCGTCGCGCCGTAGTCCCGGCTACGTCGAAAGGAGGATCCGCCCCGGCTCCTCGTGCTCGCCCGGCGGCTGGTAGGCGACGATCCACCGATCCCCCGGATCGACCTTGTAGCTGACGGTGAAGCGGACGGTTGTCCGCTTTTCGGGGCCCTCGACGACGAAGTCGCCACACGGAAGCGTTGCCCGCTCGCCCTTCTTCAGCCAGAGGCGGTAGTACGAGAATCGTCGCTTGAGCTTCGGGAGGCCGGCGACCGTGACAGCCATCTGGAAGTTGCCCGCGGCGTCGCGCTCGCCGAGCTCGATCGAGGCCCGTGCCGTCTCCGGCGCGTTGACCGTCGACTGCAGCGACACCACGCCCTGGGCCGCGAACTCGTCCCCGCCGCCGGAGTGGCCGACGAGGTAGCCGCCGCCGAAGGCGGCCGCGGCGATCGCAGCCGCGGCCACTGCCGCGGCCGCGTGACGGCGCTTGGGGAAGAAGACGATGTCGGCCGTGGGCGGCGCGGATGGGTGTTCGAGCTTCTGCGTCAGCTCCGGCAGCGGACCGGCGGCCACGAGCAGGTCGTGCACCCTGCGGAGGCGCTCCCGCTCCTCGCCCTCGACGTCGTCGACCAGCTCGTCGAAGTCGCGTGTCATCGCAGGTCGTCCTCCAGCACGTCGGCCAGGTGCGCGAGCGCGCTCCGCGTCCTCGTCTTCACGGTTCCGAGCGGGATGTCGAGGAACTCCGCGATCTCGCTCTGCGAGAGGCCGCTCCAGTACGCGAGCTCGACCAACTCGCGCTCGTGGTCGGGAAGCCCTTCGACGGCGCGGTGCACACGCCACGAGACGTAGGCCGACTCCGCGCGCTCGGCAGGTCCGGGTGCGGCGGTTGGCTCGTCGGGTGCCTCGGCGAACGTTTGCTCGCGGCGTGCACGTGCGCGATCGACGATCGCGTTACGGGCCACGGCGTACAGCCATGGCGCGCCGGGCCCGCGCTCCGGGCGGTAGCTGCCGGCGGAGCGCCAGATCGCGGCGAAGGTCTCCTGCACGGCGTCCTCGGCGCGGCTCCGGTCGCGGAGCAAGCGCAGCGCCAGGCCGAAGACCGGCCGGGCATACCGCCGGTACAGGATCTCGAAGGCTGCCGTGTCTCCATCCGCGATTCGCCGAAGCAGGTCACCGTCGCTCACGCCGTCGTGGCCTCCCGGCGGCGCATCCGTCGGGGACGGGAGCGCGGCGATCGCCTGCATCGGCTCGTCCTTGTTACGCACGTCGGCGGCTCTTGGATTTCACGCCCGCCGGGGATTTTGCACGTTTGAGCGACGTCAATCGGCCCGCAAGTGGACGTTTCAGTGTTCGGGTCCCGTAAAAGGACCGTCCGGCTGCGTCGTGAAAGGCGTCCAAAGGGAAGACTTCGAGAGCACCTCAACCTGGAGGTAGTCATGCGCAGGCTTTTGTTCGTCCTCGCTGCGTCGGCGCTTGTCTTGCCGGGCAACGCGCTCGGGGCGACCAAAGTGATCAACATCTACGGCACGCAGTTGAAGCCGAAATCGGTGACGATCAACGTCGGCGACGCTGTCCGCTGGGTGAACCGCGACAACGCGAGCCATCAGATCGTCGCCGACGGAGGGACGTTCGCTTCGCCGACCCTCAGGCAGGGGCGCGCGTACACGTTCACCTTCCGCACCGCTGGGACCTTCGGCTTCCGAGATGTCGTCGGGAACGCCGGTCGCGGGTCGGTGAAGGTGATCGGAGCGCCGCCCTCCGTGACGTTGGGCACCGCGGCGCCGATCCTCTTCTACGGGCAACAGACGATGCTGACTGGAACCGTCTCGAGCGGTCAAGGAGGCGAGACGGTCACGATCTCGGCGCAGAAGTTCGGCGAGACCGCGTCGCAGCGGCTCGCCACCACCACGACCGGAGCGGGCGGCGGGTTTGCGCTGGCCGTCGCGCCGACGATTCTCACGACGTTCGTCGCATCCTGGAAAGGCGCCTCGAGCCAGGTCGTGACCGTGCAGGTGCGGCCGAAGCTGTCGCTGCAACCCTTCGAGGGCAGGATGTACGCGAAGGTCGCCGGGCCGGCGGCGTACGCCGGTCGCTTCATCTACCTCCAGCGCCTGACGCCAGTCGGCTGGATCAGCGTCGCGAAGTACAAGCTCGGCCCGTTGTCTGGACGGATCTTCACGCTGCCCCGCCGCTGCGGCGTGACGGTCTACCACGTCTACCTCTCCGCCGACCAGGCCGGGGGTGGGTACCTGGACGGCTGGAGCGGGACGCAGAAGGTGCGCCACCGCTGTCGTCGCTGACCGCGAGTGCGCGGGGCGCCTTCGGGCGCCCCGCGGCTCATCCCGCGGCGTCGTAGCGGCGTTGTACGGCCTCCCAGTCGACCACGTTCCACCACGCGGCGAGGTAGTCGGGCCGCCGGTTCTGGTACTTGAGGTAGTAGGCGTGCTCCCAGACGTCGATCCCCAGGATCGGCGTCTTGCCTTCGCTCACAGGCGCGTCTTGGTTCGCCGTCGAGGTCACCTCGAGCGCGCCGCGCGAGGCGACGAGCCACGTCCAGCCCGAGCCGAAACGGTTGACGCCCGCCTCGTTTACCTGCTGCTTCAGCGCGTCGATCGACCCGAACGTCTGCTCGATCGCCTGGGCGAGGCTGCCGCCCGGCTCGCCGCCGCCGTTCGGCGACATGATCTCCCAGAACAGCGAGTGGTTGTAGTGCCCACCGCCGTTGTTGCGCACGACGGGCTGCTTCTCCTGCGGTAGCCGGTCAAGCTGCCCGAGGACTGCGTCGATCGGCTGGTCGGCCCACTCCGTCCCCTCGAGAGCCGCGTTCGCCTTGTCGACGTAGGCCTGGTGGTGCTTGTCGTGATGAAGCCGCATCGTCTGCTCGTCGATGTGCGGCTCGAGCGCGTCGTAGGGGTACGGCAGCGGAGGGACCTCGAACGCCATTCGCTTCGCTCCTTTCGTCCGTTGGGTGGACGTTATCCTCCGGCGTCGTCCCTCGACGCAAGGAGCCTCATGTCCCTCGTCTACGAGTTCGAAGAGATCGCGCCCCGCGAGCTGAAGCCGTCGCTGCTCGAGCTCGACGGGATCTCCCGGGGCGCCGTCGAGGCGCACTACAAGCTCTACGAGGGCTACGTGAACAAGCGGAACGAGATCCTCGCGCTGCTGGACGCCGTCGACCTCACCGCGGCGAATCAGGTGTCGTCCGAGGTTCGCGCGCTGAAGGTCGAGCTGACGTTCGCGATCGGCGGGATCAAGAACCACGAGATCTACTTCGAGCACCTGGGAGGCGACGGCGCCGACCCGGACGGGGTCGCCCGACGCCTGATCGATCGCGACTTCGGCTCCGTCGCGGCGTGGCGAGCGGATCTCAAGGCGACTGGAATGGCGGCCCGCGGGTGGGCTTGGACGGCCTATGACTGGGACGAGGGGCGCCTCTTCAACTACCTCGGCGACTCGCAGAACACGTACCCCGTCTGGAACGCGACGCCGCTCGTGGCGCTCGACGTCTACGAGCACGCGTACTTCCTCGACTACCAGACGGACCGCGCGTCGTACATCGACGCGTTCTTCAACAACCTCGAGTGGTCGGCCGTGAACGACTGGATCTCGCGGTATCAGATCCCGACGAAATAGGCGTCGCGCTCGCACTGCTCGCCGGATACCTCTCCGGCTCCGTCCCCTCCGGATACTGGATCGTCCGCGCATTCGCGCGGACGGACATCCGGCGGCACGGGAGCGGCAACATCGGCGCGACCAACGTTTGGCGCACGTTCGGGCCGAGGTACGGGATCCCCGTCGCCCTGCTCGACGCCGTGAAGGGGTTCGTGCCGGCGTTCGTGTTCTTTCATGCCGTCTCGCCGCTCGCGGGCGTGCTCGCCGGCGGCGCAGCGATGCTCGGCCACGCCCGGCCGCTCTTCCTGCGGTTCGAGAAGGGCGGCAAGATGGTCGCGACTACGGGCGGCGCGTTCCTCGGCGTCGCGCCGCTGGTCGGAGTGGTCGGAGCCCTCGTCTGGCTCGTCGCGTTCCTCCTGACGCGGTACGCCTCGGTCGCTTCGATGGTCGCGGCCGTGGCGCTGCCGGTGGCCGCGGTCGTCCTCGACCAACCGTGGCCGGTGGTCGTGTTCGCGGTGCTGGCCGCGCTTGCTGTCATCTTCCTGCACCGGGCCAACATCGCGCGGCTTTTGCACCGTGAGGAGAATCGCTTCGAGCTGCGGCACCGGCGCTCGAAGCCGGCGCAAACGTGAGCTTCGTCAGTCGCCGCGCTCGAGCGGAGCGAGCGTGAGCCCCGACGTGCGTAAGCGCTCCCAGTACGACTCGGCGGCCTCCTTGTGCCCGGACCACACGACGGCGCGGCCGGTGTTGTGGATCTTGTTGGCGAGCGCGAGCCCGCGTTCGTAGTCGACGCCCGGGATGGTCGAGGCCAACGCGAAGGCGACGCCTTGGAACGTGTTGTGGTTGTCGTTGAGGACGATCACGTTCCACGGCGGGCCGAGCGCGCTGTCGCTGTCGGCGTCGGCAGGCTTCCGCGTCGGGGTCAGCGTCTCGGTCACGCCCGCAGCCACTCCTGCAACGACGTGTGATGCGCTGGGGGTGCGCCGGCGAGCTCTCCGCGCAGCTCGCCCACCGTGCCGTACCGCTCGGCCACGACGTCGTGGCGGTGGATCGTCTCGAGGTTGACCTGGCGCGAGAACAGGAAGTCGCCGTCGGCGAGGCGCGGGAAGCGCTCGAGGGTCCCCGAGAGCGCTGCGCGGACGGAGTCCTCGACGAAGCGCGGCCGCAGGTGCGCGTGCTCGACGACGAAGAGCTCGTCCGGGCGCTTGAGCAGCTCGTAGACCGGCGAGCTCATCGACGACTCGACGATCTCGACGAGGCGCTCCGCGTTCAGCTTCGAGTCCGTGCCCACATAGAGCGTGCCGCGGCCGCGCTGGTTGTGCGTCGCCAGCGGCACGAGCTCGAGGATGCGCTCGACGTCGTCCTCGCCGAAGCCCGCCTCGAGCAGGCGCTCGGTCGCGCTCCCCCGCACCAGCCCCTGGGCGCAGGGGCACGCGTTGATCCCGGTCGCCTCCACGCCGACGACATGGCGGGTCACGCCATTCCGCGCCGCCGCGATCCCGATCAGCGCGACCATCTCCTGCGTGGCGAGGCGCGTCACGGGAGTCCGCCGCTCGAGTGGGTAGCGCGCGACGATCCTGACTTCGGCGCGCAGGGCGCTCTGGCGCTCGACGATCGCGCTCGCGATGTGCTCGGCGAGCACTTCGACGAGCAGCGCCTCTCCGATCACGACCTGCTCGATCGCCTCCTCGAAGAGCTCCGGAAAGCGCGACATGTGCACGCCCTTCTGCGACGCGGCGAGATCGACGGTGCAGTCGATCTCGGCTGCGACCAATTGCTCGCGGCTCCCCCACCGCAGCCTGATCGCCTTTTCGACGCCCTGTACGCCCGCGCGCGAAAGGCCGAGCTCGACGTCTGGGCGCGAGGCTTGGAGATCGTCTGTGACAAGCTTGTCCCCGACCTTCATGTCTGCGGCTCAGAATACGTCCTTCACACGGCTCGTCTCCCTCGCGTGCCACGACCTGCGGACCCCGCTGGCAACGGTTAGCGGCTTCGCCCGCACGATCCAGCGCAACGAGGACGTCGAGGATCCTCTTTCGCGTTACCTCGAGATGATCGTGGCCGCGTCCGAGCAGATGCGGGACCTGCTCGAGCTCCTGTCCGTGGCGGCGCGGATCCAGGGCGGCCGGTACGACCCGGCGCTCGCCGAGATCGACACGCTGGACGCCGCCCGCGCGGCGGCCGAAGAGGTGGAAGGCGCCCGCGCAGAAGGTGCGGGCGAGACGATCGAGACGGATGTCGAGACCGTGACGCGGTCGCTCGCCGCATTTGCCTCGTCTGCCCACCGCCACGGCCGCGTTCCGGAGGTCACGCTTGCTGTGAACCGGCGCGAGATCACGATCGCTCCGATCGGTGAGGCCGCGGCCGTGATCGTGGGCGAGGACCTCAAAGATCTCGGCGCAGCGGTCGCGGTTCGCGCCGTCGGCGCGCTCGGCGGCTCGGCGACGGTCGACGGCGACGCGCTTCGAGTGACGCTCTGAGCAGGGCCGCCGGCGCTCGCCGGGTCAGTCGGCGACCGCTTCGCGCGCAAGGTCCCGCATGCTGACGATCCCCACGGGCCGTCCATCGTCGACGACCGGCAGGTGGCGGAAATTGCGCTCGAGCATCGTCCGCGCCGCCTCGTCGGCGTCCATCGACGGTGGTACGGTGACGACCTCGCGGGTCATCCATTGCCGGACGCGCGCCTCGGACGAGTGCGTCCGGTGCGCGACCGCGCGCAGCACGTCGCGCTCGGTCAAGATCCCGATGATGGCGCCGAAGTCGGAGACGAGGACGGCACCGATCTTTGCGTCGATCATCTTCTCGGCGGCCTCGCCGATCGTGTCGGCGGGGTCGACCGTGACGACCTCGCGCGTCATCAGCTGCGAAACGGTGGCCACGGCGCGAGCGTAGCTGCTCCACCCGTGCGGACGCCGCTGCCCGCGTCGGCGCTAGCGCAGCAGGCGACTGAGACGCCGGTCCTTGAGAACCCGGCCGCCGGTCTGACACTCGTGGCAGTAGTAGATCGTGTGCTCCTCGAAGTCGACCCGGGAGATCGCAGTGCCGCAGACGTAGCACGGCTCGCCGAGCTTGTCGTGAATGCGGTACGTCCGTTTGTCGTTCGCGCCGCGCTCCCGCAGCTCGAGCCCGCGCTCGAGCTCAGCGTCGATGGCGGCGGCCAGCCGGTCGACTTCTTCGCGCGTGAGCTCGCGCGAGAGCGCGTACGGCGAGAGCTGGGCGCGGTGGAGGATCTCGTTCGCCCACGCCCGGCCGATCCCGGCGATCTCCCGTTGGTCGCGGAGCAAGGAGTGCAGGCGCCGGGACTCCTCCGCGCACAGCTCGGCGAGGCGGTCGCCGCCGAAGCCGAGCGCCTCCGGGCCGAGGTGCGCGAGCTCGGCGTCCGCAGCCTCCGGCGTCAGCAGCCAGACGCCGGCACGCTTCTTCGAGCCGGCCTCGGTCAGGACGAGTCGCGTGCCGCCTTCGAACGTGATCTGGAGCGCCGGCGTCTTCGGGCCCCGCTCGCCGAAGCGCAGGTACCGAAGCCGTCCTGCTGTCATCAGGTGGACGAGCAGCACGAGCTCGCCGTCGTCGGTCGGGAAGAGGAGCCGCTTCGCCCGCCGCCGCGCTCCCTTGAACCGCCGCCCGTCGAGCGCCGACAGCGGCGGCTCGAACGTCTTCAGGGTCGCGATGTGTGCAGGCCCGGCCTTCGCGATCGGAAACGCAGACACCGGCGCGTCGAGCTCGCGCCGCCAGGCCTCCATCTCGGGCAGCTCGGGCATGGCTCAAGCGTACGTCCATCGGCACACCGTGCCGGGGGCGCGGCCGACTTTGTGGCTCTGAGCCGCTATCTCCCGGCTGCGGTCACGACTCGAGCGGCTCGGTCCAGACCACAGCGGTGCCGTCGAGGACGACGACGGCGTCCTGGTTCGCGATGGTCGTGCGCAGCTTTCGCGATCGGCTTGTCGTCTCGCACCTCCAGGACCTCGACCTCCGCCGTCAGCTCGTCGCCGGGACGTACGGCGCGGTGAACCGCCAGTCGACGCGGAGGAACACCGTGCCGGGGCCTGGCAAGTCCTCCGCGACGACCGCGTTCAAGAGCCCCGACGTCACGCCGCCCTGCACGATGACGCTGCCGAAGCGCGAGCGCTCGGCCGCCACGGCGTCGTAGTGCAGAGGGTTCCGGTCACCCGTCAACTCCGTGAAGAGGCGGATGTCCTCCTCGCGCACGCGTCGCGTTCGGCGTGCGGTCGCGCCGACGTCGAGCGGTGTCACGCCGGCGAGTATCTACGCTGCCGCAAGTGGAGCCGCCGCTGAAGGTCGTCGTGCGGCGCGGCCGCGCGGTCGAGGCCGAGCACGTCGTGCACGGAGTCGCCGTCCGGGACGGTGACGTGATCGCGTCGGCCGGAGATCCGCATCTCACGACCTACCTTCGCTCGTCTGCGAAGCCCTTTCAGGCGCTTCCGCTCGCTCGCGCGTACGGCGGGGACCTCGATCCACGCGAACTGGCGATCGCCGCTGCGTCCCATCTGGCGACCGACCCGCAGGTCGCTGCCGTCCGCCGCCTCCTCGAGCGGGCGGGCTGTGACGAGGGCGCCCTCGAGTGCGGGCCCGACGGCTTCCCGCCGTCACGCCTCAAGCACAACTGCTCCGGCAAGCACGCAGGGATGCTCGCCGTCTGCCGTGCACGCGGCTGGCCCACGGCGGGATACCGCCTTCCGGAGCACCCGATGCAGCGCGAGAACCTCGCGGACGTGGCTTCTGCGGCGGGCGTCGACGAGGCGGATCTCGACACGGCCCCGGACGGCTGCGGCGTCGTCACATTCGTGCTCGCGCTCGACCGAATGGCGCGGATGTTCACGGCGCTCCAGTCGAGCCCGGAAGGCCGGCTCGTGGCGGATGCAATGCGCATGCACCCGGACCTCATTCGCGGCGAGGGAGCAACGGACACGCGCCTGATGCAGTCGATCCCCGGCGCGGCGGTCAAGGGCGGCGCAGAAGGCCTCCTCTGCGGAGTGCTCCCGGACGACGTCGGTTTCGCGCTCAAGTGCGTCGATGGAAGTGGGCGCCCGCTCGCCGCCGCGGCCGCCGCGCTGCTCGAGCCGCTCGGATACCAGCTTTCCGAGTTCGAGTCCACGCCGCTCACGAACTCACGCGGCGATGTCGTCGGCGACGTTGCTCGCACGGTTGAAAATCGCAAGTGACAAAAACGGACGCGTGTGTAAGATCAGGCGCAGTTGTGGGGGGATGAGCCGGAGGGTCCGGCTGAGTTGCGTTTCGAGGAGTTGTTGTCAACGTAGCGAACAGCCGGGAGGTCCTTTTGCTGACGGTCGACATCTCGTTGCCGGACGTCGAAGAGCTGCACAAACTCGTTCAGGAAGGGGTCGAGAAGGGCTTCCTGACCTACGACGAGATCGTCACCGGCCTCGAAGAGGTCGAGCTGACCCGGGAGCAGGTCGATGACTTCTACACGTACCTCATCGACCGCGGCATCGATCTCGTCGCGGGCGAGCAGCACAAGGCACCGCCGCACGAGCAACCGCCGCCGGAGGAAGAGAAGGCGGTCGTGACACCGAAGCTCGACCTGACCGTCGAGCCGTCGCTCGACTCGCTGCGCCTCTACCTGCGGGAGATCGGGAAGGTGCCGCTGCTCACCGCCGACCAGGAGGTCTACCTCGCGAAGCGCATCGAGCGCGGCGAAATGGAGGCGAAGGCGCAGATGATCGAGGCGAACCTCCGCCTCGTCGTCTCGATCGCGAAGTCGTACCTGGGCCGCGGCCTGTCCTTCCTCGACCTGATCCAGGAAGGCTCGCTCGGCCTGATCCGGGCCGTCGAGAAGTTCGACTACCGCAAGGGCTACAAGTTCTCCACCTATGCGACGTGGTGGATTCGCCAGGCGGTCACGCGCGCGATTGCGGACAAGGCGCGGACGATCCGCATCCCGGTGCACATGGTCGAGAAGCTGAACAAGGTCGTGCACATCGAGCGCCAGCTCGTTCAGCGGCTCGGGCGCGAGCCGAATCCGGAGGAGATCGCAGAGGAGCTCGAGATCGAGCCGGAGGAGGTTCGCGAGATCCTGCGCATGGCTCAGCTCCCGGTGTCGCTCGAGAAGCCGATCGGCGAGGAGGAGGAGTCGTCGCTGGGCGACTTCGTTCCCGACGAGCAGGCGGAATCGCCCTACGACACGGCGCAGGTCCACCTGCGCCGCGAGGACATCCGGCGCGCGCTGGACGCCCTCCCCGAGCGCGAACGCGCGGTGATCGAGCTTCGCTTCGGACTGACGGGCGCGCAGCCGTGCACGCTCGAGGAGGTCGGCAAAGCCTTCGGCGTCACGCGCGAGCGGATCCGCCAGATCGAGAACAACACGCTCAAGAAGCTCGAGGGCCTGCCTGAGGCCCAGGCGCTGCGCGACTGTATGTAGTCAGCCGCCGCTCGGCGGCGCGTTAGGGCTCGCCGACGCGGTCGTACGCGACGAAGAGCTTGCAATGCGGGCACTTGAAGCCCGTGTGGCGCTTCGACGTCCCCGCGATCAGCTCGGCGGTGAACGCCTTCCCACAGTGCGGGCAGGTGATGTCGAACACGCCCTGCGTCGGTGCAGTCTCCGCCACGCGGCTCAGGCTACCTACGGGCGTCTGTCCGGCCGCAGCGCTGGCGTTCAGCGCCGATGGACGCCGACTGGGGACGCCGCGCTGCTGCCGAGTTCGTCGGCACTTCGCGCTCATCTTCGTCGGCGTCGGCGCGATCGCCGTCGCTCCGCCGGGTGGGCTGACCGGCATCGCGTTGGCGCACGGCCTCGTGATCGGCGTAATGGCGTCGGCGGTCGCCACATCTCCGGTGGACACTTCAATCCCGCGGTGACGCTCGGTTTTCTCGCGACGCGGCGCATCGAGCCGGTCCTCGCAGGCATCTACGTCGTCACGCAACTGGTCGCGGGCGTGGTGGCCGCGCTGCTGCTCAGGTGGCTGCTGCCGACGGGCGGCGGCGCGGTCGAAGCTGGAACGCCTGCGCTTGGTGCAGGCGTCAACGGCCTCGAGGGGATGGTGATCGAGGCGATCCTGACGTTCTTCCTCGTCTGGGTGATCTTTGCGTCGACGGCCGATCCCCGCGGGACGTTCAAGTCGATCGCCGGTCTCGCGATCGGCTTCACGATCACCCTCGACATCCTCGCCGGCGGGCCGCTGACCGGCGCGGCGATGAACCCGGCGCGGGCGCTCGGCCCCGAGCTCGCGTCCGGCAGCTGGAGCGACGCCTGGATCTGGTACGTCGGGCCGGCGCTCGGCGGCGTCGCCGCTGCGATCGCGTACGAGTGGCTGTACCTACGGCGGCTTGCGCCGGAGCCCGTGGGACCGCCCGAGACGGGCGTGGTCGAGCCGCGGCCGGGCGGCGCGGCGCTGTCCTAGCGGGCTCAGGACCAGCCGAAGTCTCGTCCGAGCAGCTCGTACAGGCGGCGGTTCGACTCGGCGAACACGTCTGCGAGCCGGCGCCGCGTCGCGGGGTCCATCTCGAGGTAATCGCGCTCGAACACCAGCGGGTACGAGTCGAGCTCGTACGGCGGCGCGCCGAGGAACTCGAGCACGCGGGCGTACGTCGACGCAGGCTGCGCGAGTAGCTCGTCGGTCGCCAACACCAGCAGCTGCTCGCGTGGAAACACTGCGAGCCAGCGGTCGAGCTGGGGTGCATAGTCGCCGCGAGCCAGGTAGGTGAAGTTCCACCAGGCGTGGCTGAAGTACGTCGGATCGCGCATGCGCCCGAGCTCGCCTCGCATCCGTTCCGGCTCCTGCGCGATCGCAGCCTCGAACGAGAGAGGCTCGCGCCCGAGCGCGACCTCGTGGTGGTAGTGGGACAACGCGCGGTCGATCGGGTTCCGCAGGAGCGCGATCAGCCGGGCGCGCGGCAGAAGCGCGGCGGCGCGCTTGGGCGCGTCCGGGTGGAAGAGATAACCGGGGCTCGCTTCGCCCGCAAGCGCCTCCGCATGATGGCGACGGTTGACGAGCCGCCTGTGCGCCCGCGTCGGGAACTGGCCCCGGTACCAGTGCGGTCCGCGCGCGAAGTGGCGGTCGAAGAAGCTCACCTCCTTCCACCACGGCCCAAGGATGGTCGGGTGCCGGCGGAGGTACGAGAACAGCGCGGTCGTGCCCGCCTTTTGCGCGCCGATGATCAGGAAGTCGGGCAGCGCGCGCAACCGCGTCGTCGCGGCGCCCCACGTCCACACGGCGTTGCGGGCGACGGCGCGAGCTGGTTCCGGGATGGTCGGTATCAGCTCGGCGGGCGTGCGCGCCATGGACGCGCATCCCATCACCGCGGCGACCTGCGCGCGCCGACAACCGGCGTCAGCCCGCGATCGAGCGGTCGCTGCGTACGCTGTCGGACGCGTGCAGGCCCGCTTCTGTGACGAGTTCGAACACGGCTTCGGCTGGATCGCCGACGAGCTCTTCCAGCGCTGTTCGCACGCGCTCGTGGTCGGCGGCCGCGTCTGGCTGCTCGACCCGGTCGACGCGGACGGCGTCGAGGAGCGCGTTCGTGCGGCGGGCGCGCCGGCCGGTGTGATCCAGCTCATCGACCGCCACGGCCGCGACTGCCGCGTGCTCGCCGAGCGGCTGGGCGTCCCGCATCACGGCGTGCCGCGCCGACCGCTCGGCGACGCGCCGTTCAAGTTCCTCTCCGTCGCGAGGACGCGCGTATGGCAGGAGGTCGCGCTCTGGTGGCCAGAGGCCCGCGTGCTTGCGTGCGGCGATGCGCTCGCGACGCACCCCGCGTTGCTCGCCGCCCGCGAGCGAGTCGCGCTCCATCCGCTGCTGAGGCCGTTCCCGCCGCGCGCGACCTTCGGCGGCCTCGACCCGCTCCACATCGTGTGTGGCCACGGCGAAGGCGTGCACGGCGACGAGGCGACGGCGGCGCTTCGCACCGCGCTTGCGAACGCCCGGCGCGGCTTGCCGAGCGCGTGGCTCCGCTCGCTGCGCACCGTTGTGCGGCGCGCAGTTTGACGGGGGCGCCTCTGTTGATCTCGCTGGCTGCGGCTACGCCGCGGCCGCAGCCGTCCCGGTCAGGACGCGCTCGACGAGCTCGGCGCGGCGTGCGTACGTGTGCTCCGCAAGTACGCGCCGGCGTGCTGCGATCCCGATCTCCCGCGCGCGCGCCCGCGTCAGCGCCTCCACAAGCTCCACGACCTCGTCGCCGGACCGCGCGACGAGGACCTCGCGACCCGGCTCGAGAAAGTCTTCGATCCCGAGCCAGTCGTCGCTGATCAGGCACCCGCCTGCGCCCGCGGCCTCGAACACGCGCGTCGCCGGCGACCACCCGTTCGCGGCCATGCTCTCGCGCAGCACGTTCAGCGTCGCGAGCGGCGTCGCGTTGAACGCGTTGTGGAGGTCGGTCGGCAGGTGGCCGTGGTAGCGGACGTTCGGCGGCAGCGGCTTGTCCTCCCACCCGCTGCCCGCGAGCAGAAACGACTTCGCCGGCAAGAGCATCGCGGCGCGAACGAAAAAGTCGTCTACGCGCTCCTCGCGGTCGGGGAGCCTGTTTCCGACGAACGCAAGATCGGCGGCGAAGCGCGGGTCGGGCGGAACCGGATGATGCGTTTCCGGATCGACCGCGTTGTAGACGGGAATGCAGTCGCGTGCGCCGAGCTCGACATACCTGCGCACCACGGGCGCGCCGCCGCCGTACGCGAGCACGAGGTCGTACTGCGGCAACAACCGTCGCAACGGATCCG
>Ga0126312_10000903_pt1 | contig 18710 bp, 18 predicted proteins | sample Plot104A_FD_92537 | JGI IMG/M metagenome (GOLD analysis project Ga0126312, IMG submission 92537) | Serpentine soil microbial communities from UC McLaughlin Reserve, CA, USA - Plot104A | ecosystem: Environmental > Terrestrial > Soil > Grasslands | place: USA: UC McLaughlin Reserve, Lake County... | reverse complement strand
TACGCGATCGACCTCCCACTCTGGCGAGAGCTTGCCGGGGCTCACCCCGGACCGATATTGGACATCGGCTGTGGCACTGGGCGCGTGGCACTGGACCTGGCCGGCCGCGGCCATGAGGTGACGGGGCTCGACTCGGAAGTCGAGCTCGTCCGCGAGCTGTCGCGTCGCGCCCACGAGCGCGGCCTTCGCGTCGATGCGATCGTGGGGGACGCCCGCACGTTCGCGCTGCCGAAGCGCTTCTCGCTGGCGATCGCGGCCCAGCAGGTCGTCCAGTTGCTCGGCGGCTCCGTCGGCAGAATCGCCTTCCTCCGCTCTGCGCGCGAGGCCCTTGCGCAGGACGGGGCGTTGGCGGTGGCGTTGTCCGACCCCGCGGAGGCCGTGCCGGAGGAGGAGGTCCTGCCTCCCCTTCCCGATGTGCTCGAGATCGACGGCTGGGTCTTCTCCAGCCGACCGCTGGCCATGCGGCCGGACCCGCGCGGCGTCGTGGTCGAGCGCCTTCGTCAGGCCGTGTCGCCGTCGGGTGAGCTAAGCGAGCAGGTGTCCTCGCTGCATCTCGACGAGCTGACGCCGGACGTCCTCGAGCAGGAGGCGGAACACGCCGGCCTGACCCCCGTAGGCAGGCGTCGCGTGCGCGAGACACGCGATTTCCTGGGCTCGACTGTGGTGCTCCTCTCGTGAGCCGCCTCCTGCGGGTCTGCGCGCTCTACCCCGAGCTCATGAACATCTACGCCGACCGGGGCAATATCGCGGTGCTGCGGGCCCGCTGCGAGTGGCGCGGCCTCGGGTTCGAGCTCGCCGGCTCCAGCCTCCGCGAGCCGCTCGACCCCTCCGCCCACGACCTCTTCTACATGGGCGGCGGCCAGGACCGCGACCAGGTCGCCGTCGCCCGCGACATGGTGGAGACGAAGCGCGACGCCCTGCACGCCGCCGCGGACGACGGGGCTGTGCTCCTGGCGGTCTGTGGCGGCTACCAGCTGCTGGGGAGCGCCTACGAGCTCGGCGAGGAGGAGCTCCCCGGCGTGGGCCTGGTGGATCTGAGGACCATCCGGGAGTCCGGACCCCGGTTGATCGGCAACTGCGCCATCGAGGCGGACCTCGGCACGGGGCCGCGGGTGATCGCGGGCTTCGAGAACCACGGCGGCCGCACCTACCTCGGCGACGGCGAGCGGCCGCTCGGCCGCGTGCTCAGGGGCCATGGCAACAACGGCCGCGACCGGACGGAGGGCGTGCACAAGGGCAACGTGATCGGCACCTACCTGCACGGGCCGCTGCTGCCGAAGAACGTCTGGCTCGCCGACCGGCTCACCGAGCTCGCCCTGGGCGTCGAGCTCGAGCCGCTCGACGACGAGCTCGAGCGGGCCGCGCACGAGTCGGCGCGCCGGGCGGCGGGCATCTAGTGCGCTAGGAGCGCGCGGTACCCAGCGCGCGGAGGACCTCTTCGATGGAGGTCAACCCCAGGCCGACCTTCTCTATGCCGTCCTGGCGGATCGCGCGCATCCCCTGGTCGAGGGCGACCTCGCGGATCGACCCGGGGTCGGCCTTGTCGAGGATCAGCCTGCGGATCTCGTCGGTGACGGACATCACCTCGTAGAGCCCCACCCGGCCTTTGTAGCCGGTGCCGCCGCAGCGGACGCAGCCCGCCGGTTCGAAGGCAGCGACGTCCTCGCTGCCGGCGAAGCCGTTCTCCGCCAGCCGCTCGGCGCTGATCGTGGTCGGCCGCTTGCAGTCACAGAGCCGGCGGGCGAGGCGCTGGGCGACACGCACTCCACGCCCGAGGCGACCAGGAACGGCTCGATGCCCATCTCGATCAGCCGCGCCGCCGCCATCGGGGCGTCGTTGGTGTGGATGGTCGAGAGGACGAGGTGCCCGGTCAGCGCCGACTCCACCGCGATCTGCGCGGTCTCCTTGTCGCGGATCTCGCCGACCATGAGGATGTCCGGGTCCGAGCGCACCATCGAGCGGAGGCCGGCCGCGAAGGTGAGCCCGGTCCGGTTGGTCACCTGAACCTGCTTCACGCCCTCGAACTCGTACTCGACCGGGTCCTCGATCGTGATGATCGTCTTGTCGGGCGTGTTGATCTCGTGCAGCGCCGCGTAGAGGGTCGTCGTCTTGCCCGAGCCGGTCGGGCCGGTGACGAGCACGCCGCCGCGGCTTGCCTTGATGGCCTGCTGGAAGCGCTCGCGGTCGTCGACATGCATGCCCAGACGGTCGAGCTCCAGACCATTCGACCCTTGTCGAGGATTCGCATGACCACTGCCTCGCCGCGGACCACCGGCAGGGTGGCGACGCGTTATGTCGACCTTGCGACTGTCGACGACGAAACCGAGGCGACCGTCCTGTGGGACGCGCCGCTCGGAGATGTCGAGCTCCGCCATGATCTTGATGCGCGAGATGAGGCCTGGCACCAGAGCGCCCGGCACGGTGGTGGAGTCCGTCACGACTCCGTCGATCCGGCAGCGAACGCGCATGTCGCCGCCACGGGGATCGAAGTGGATGTCCGACGCGCCGCGGCTGACGGCGTCGGCGATGACCGACTGGACGAGCCTGACGACCGGTGCGTCCTGCGCGGACTCACGCAGCTCGATGACGTACTCGTGGTTCGCGGTCTCCTCCTCGATCTCCATGATCGACTGGTCGAGCCGCGAGGGCTGGCCCACCAATGGCTCGATGTCCTCGGGCGAGGCGATCGCGAGCCGCACCTCGTAGCCGGTCTTCATGGCGATGTCGTCGATGGCGAGCACGTTGGCGGGGTCGGCCGTCGCCACGAGCAGCCTGTTCTGGTCCAGGAACGCGATCGGGACCGAGCGGAAGCACCTGGCGGCCGCCATGTCGATCAGGTTCGCGGCGCCCATGTCGACGCTGTATGCGTCCAGGTCGACGAAGTCGAGCCCGCTGCGGTCGGCCAGGGCGTGGGCAAGCTGGCGAGAGTCGATGGTCCCGTTGGCGAGGAGGATCTGGCCCGTCGGCAGCTTGGTGGCCCTCGACTGCGCGAGGGCCTCGTCGACGGTCTCCCTATCCGCGTAGCCGAGGGCCACGATGACGTCGCCAATCCGCGGCTTGGCGCCGCTGTGGGGCGTGGGCGGGGTCAGCCCGGGGACGACTTGGTCGGCCGCAGTGGCGACGGTATCGCTGCCCGTGGTCATTGCGGGTCCTATCGGCACGACGAGGTTAGGGTTTGAGCCTATGCGGGCCTTCACGACGGCCTTCGTAACGGGGGGCTCCGGCTTCATCGGCGGCGCCTTGGTCCGGCGGCTCGTCGGCGAGGGCCGTCAGGTACGCGCGCTTGCCCGCTCCCAAAGCTCGGCGGACCGCCTGAGCGGCCTCGGGGCGGAGCCCGTGAGGGGCGACCTCGACGACCGCGCCTCGATCGCGTCGGCGGCCCACGGCTGCGAGGCCGCCTTCCACGCCGCAGCGGCCGTGCTCGAGTGGGGTCCCCGGGACGAGTTCGTCCGCGGGAACGTTGCGGGCACCGAGAACGCCCTGCGCGGTTGTCGCGAGGCCGGCATCCGGCGCTTCGTCCACGTGGGCACCGAGGCGGCGCTAATGGTCGGCCAACCGCTCGTCCGGGTGGACGAAACGGCCCCGCTGCGGCCCGATTCCAAGGCGCACTACCCGGCCACCAAGGCGCTCGCGGAGCAGGCCGTCCGCGCCGCGAGCAGCGACGGCTTCGAGACGGTTGTGGTCCGGCCGCGCCTCGTCTGGGGACCGGGCGACACGACGGTGCTCCCCGGCTTGCTGAAGGCGGTCGAGAGCGGCCGCTTCTCCTGGATCGGCGACGGCCGCCATCTCACGGACACCACGCATGTCGACAACGTGGTCGGGGGGCTGCTTCTCGGAGCCGCGAAGGGACGCCCCGGCGAGGCCTATTTCGTGACCGACGGCGAGCCGGTCGAGTTCCGCGACTTCGTCACGAAGCTGCTAGCCACCCGCGGCGTCAGGCCCGGCGACCGCAACATGCCGCCGGCCCTGGCACGCGCCGCCGCCGCTGCGCTCGAGCGTCTCTGGAGCGTGCTGCGGCGCAAGGAGCCGCCACCGATCACCCGGCTCGCGGTCTGGCTGTCGTCGCTCGAGTGCACGATCGACATCTCGAAGGCGCGGGAGGAGTTGGGCTACGCGCCCGTGAAGACGCGCGAGCAGGGGCTTGCCGAGCTAGCGAGGAGCGCAGCCGGGGCGCCGGCCCGGCGAGCACCGCAGCGGTCCTAAGGTCCGCTCGAGCCGAAGCCGGCTGAGCCCCGAGCCGTCACGTCGAGATCCTCCACCTCCTCGAGCTCCGGCGCCTCGAAGCGAACGAGCGTCAGCTGGGCGATGCGGTCGCCCGGAGCCACCTCGAACGGCTTCTCGCGGTCGGTGTTGAGCAGCAGCACGCGTACCTCCCCGCGGTAGCCGGGATCGATCAGCCCCGGAGCGTTGACGAGGGCGATGCCGTGCCGGGCGGCGAGCCCCGACCGGGGCAGGACGAGCCCAGCCCAGCCGTCGGGGATGGCCAGCGCTACGCCGGTTCCCACGCTGGCCCTGGCGCCCGAAGCGAGTATCGCGGACTCCGCGGCATGAAGGTCGAGGCCCGCGTCGTCCGCGTGCGCGCGCGAGGGCGCCACCGCCTCGGGGCGGAGCAGGGAGTAGCGCAGGGTCACTCGGGCGGCCGGTCGCCGTTCGCCGCGAAGCGCTCGAAGCGCGACGCTGCGGCCGCCGGAACACGGGCGCGCACGCGCACTCCCTGGGGCGTGTCCTCCCGCTCGAGCTCGCCGGCGAGGTCGTGCAGCTCGGAGAGCCTCCCGCCCTCCTCGTAGGGAAGGAGCAGGTCCACGGGCTGGAGGCTCGAGAGGAATCGGGCCTCGATCGCATTCCGGAGGTCGTCGAGCCCCTCCCTCGTCTCGCCGGAGATCTGCACGGCGCGCGGGTAGCGGAAGCGGAGCTCGCGGCGACGCTCTCCGTCGAGCAGGTCGACCTTGTTCAGCGCGAGCAGGCGGGGGCGCTCGGCGGCCCCGACCTCGGCCAGCACGTCGTCGACGGCGGCCAGCATCTCCGTGAGCTGCTGCTCGGGAACGGAGGCATCGGCGACGTGCACGATCAGATCGGCGCTCATGGCCTCCTCGAGCGTGGCGGAGAAGGCGTCCACGAGCTGGTGCGGCAGCTTGCGGATGAAGCCGACGGTGTCCGTGAGCAGGTAGGTCCGCCCACCGACCCCGAAAGTCCTCGTGGTCGGATCGAGCGTATGGAAGAGGCGCTCGCGCACCTCGACGTCGGCGCCGCTGAGCGCGTTCAGCAGCGTCGACTTGCCTGCGTTCGTGTAGCCCGCCAGGGCCACGGTCGGCAGCGCCGCACGCTCGCGCTCCCGGCGCATGGTCTGGCGGGTGCCCTTCGTGTGGCTCAGGCGGCGCTTGAGGGCGGAGATTCGATCGCGAGCGAGCCGGCGGTCCGTCTCGATCTGGGTCTCGCCGGGACCCCGCGTGCCGATGCCACCGTCGATGCGCCCGGCACCGAGGCGCTCGAGGTGCGTCCAGAGCCCGCGCATCCGGGCCAGGTTGTACTCGAGCTGCGCCAGCTCCACCTGGAGCTTGCCCTCGGCGGTGTGGGCGTGGTCAGCGAATATGTCGAGGATGGTCGCCGTGCGGTCGATGACCGGCACGCCCAGCTCCTGCTCGAGGTTCCGCTCCTGTCGTGGTAGCAACTCGTCGTCGCAGGCCACCAGGTTGGCGTCGGTGGCGGCGATGGCGCGCTTCAGCTCGGCGAGCTTCCCCTTGCCGAAGTAGCGATCGGGGTCGGCTTCGGGCCGGCGCTGCGTCAGCTCGCCGGCCACCGCCACACCGGCCGTGCGCAGCAGCTCCCGCAGCTCCGACAGATCCGGCTGGTCCGGTCCCGCCGAGATGCAGAGCGCGCGCTGCCGGGCCCGGGGGTTGTGTATCCCGTTGCCGTAGCTCTGCATTCACACGCAAGTGTAGGTGCAGCTCCACCTCGGTAGGCTGCCCGCGTGCGTGCGTTCGTGAGCGGCGCGACCGGGTTCATCGGCGGCCATGTCGCTCGGAAGCTCCGTGAACGTGGCGACGAGGTGGTGGCGCTCGTCCGCTCCCCGCAGAAGGCCGGGGAGCTGCGCCAGCTCGGCTGCGAGCTGGTCGAGGGAGACCTCTCGGACGAGGACGCGATCCGGAAGGGCGTCGACGGCTGCGACGCCGTGGTCCACGTCGGCGCGATCTACAAGGTGGGCGTCCCCAAGAAGGAGCACGAGCCGATGTGGGACGCCAACGTCCGCGGGACCGAGCGCGTGCTCGATGCCGCTCACGACGCCGACGTGGGCCGCATCGTCTACGTCTCCACCTGCAATGTCTTCGGCAATACCAAGGGCGAGGTCGTCGACGAGGACTACCGCCGTGACGAGTCCGAAGGCTTCCTCTCGTTCTACGACGAGACGAAGTACCGCGCCCACCAGGTGGCCGAGGACCGAGTCGAGAAGGGCTACCCGATCGTGATCGTCCAGCCGGCGGGCGTGTACGGGCCGAACGACCACTCGGAGATCGGCAACATGATCGACCAGGCTCGCACCGGCAAGCTGAAGCTGAAGATGTTCCCGGAGGCCGGGTTCATGCTCGTCCACGTCGAGGACGTGGCCGAGGGCATCCTCCTCGCGCTCGACAAGGGCAAGGTCGGCGAGGCCTACGTACTCGCCGGCGAGCAGATCCGGATGGGCGAGCTGGTCGACCGCGTCTGCGCGATGTCGGGGCGCAATCCGCCGCGGGCGACCATGCCCGGCGTGATGCTCAAGGCCTCGGCGCCGCTCGGTCCGGTGATCGGGCCGTTGATGGGCTTCCCGCCCAACCTCGGGGAGCTGATCCGCGTGTCCGACGGCGTGACCTACTGGGCGACCGACGCCAAGGCCCGCCGCGAGCTCGGCTTCGAGCCGCGCGACCTCGACGCCGGCCTCAGGGACACCCTGCCGGGGTAACGTCGACCCGAGCGACGATCGGCCTCCGCTCCTCCCCTAGTCGACGCTGGGAAGCCGTAGCCGCTCCACCGGATCGAGCGCCCCGGCGGTGCTGAACTGCTGCGGAATCGACGCCCCGGGGAGCACGATCACGGCTTCCTCCGGGTCCCCGAGCCAGCTCGCGTGCCCGACCGCGTAGCGGTGCGCGCAGAGCGCGGCGCCGGCCGCGTCGATCTCCTCGATACGGCGCTGCCAGAGCCCGCCGCCGTCGTCGACCACCTCGTCCTCCTCCAGCTCCTCGATCCGCAGGCGCAGGCCGCTCGGGTGGCGCTTGGCGGGAGCGCGCCGGCCCTGGAGGGCGCAGAAGACGGCGTCGGCGTTCGTCTCGAACACGGGCGACTCGCGAAAAGCGCCATCGGGAACCGGTCCCTGGGCGAGCTCGCCGCCCGGCTGGAAAAAGCCGACCGCCCGCAGCGCATCGGACAGGCTCAGCGCCGCCGCATCGCGGCGCGCCGGTGGGATCCCGTGTGCCCGGAGCCGCTCGTCGCAGTCGCGCGGCGCTTCCGCGGCGCTCGTCGGCGCGCCGATCGCGACCACCGCCTCGTCGAGGGCGGTGACCTCCGCGGCCACCTGCGCGGCTGATCCCGGCTCGTAGAAGACCGCCGCCAGGCGTACGGGCGGCTCCGCCCGCAGGACCTCCTCCAGCATCACGAGCTGGAGGAATCCACGCACCGGCACGACGCCGCAGTACCGCATTCAGCCCCCCAGGCTGGAGCGAAGCCGCTCCACGGCTTCGCTCAGCCGCTCGTCGGGCACGGTCAGCGAGATACGGAAGAACCCCTCGCCCCCCGGGCCGTATGAGCTGCCCGGCGAGACCACCACGCCCGACTCCTCCAGCACCAGCTCGCAGTAGGACGCGGACGTGTGCCCGTCGGGGACGGGCGCCCAGACGTAGATCGTCGCCTTGGGCGGCGTGACATCGACGCCGATCTCGGCAAGCGCCCCGCAGACCAGGTCGCGCCGGCGCGCATAGACATCGCTCATCCGTCGCGGCACCTCGTCGCCGTCGTTGAGCGCACGGACGGCCGCCAGCTGGACGGCGTCGAACATGCCACTGTCGATGTTCGTCTTCAACGTTCGATAGGCGTCCACTGTTTCGGCGTTGCCGACGATCGCAGCCGTCCGCCAGCCGGTCATGTTGTAGCCCTTGGAGAGGGAGAAGACCTCGACGCCCACCTCCTTGGCCCCGGCGGTCGCCAGGAAGCTCGGCGCCACGTAGCCGTCGAACGTCGTCTCCGTGTACGAGGCGTCATGGACCACGAGCACGTCGTGCTCGCGGGCGAAGCCCACGGCCTCCTCGAACAGCCCATCCGGGACGATCGCGCCCGTTGGGTTGTTCGGGTAGTTGAGATACATCAGCCGGGCCCGGTCGCGCTCGGGCGAGTCGATCGCGTCCAGGTCTGGGGCGAAGCCCCGCTCCGGCAGCAGCGGCATCGGCACCGGGTCGGCGCCGGCGAGCAGCGGGCCGCCCGTGTAGACGGGGTAACCGGGGTCAGCGGCGAGCGCGGCATCGCCCGGATCCAGGAAGGCGAGGTTGAGGTTGAAGATGCACTCCTTTGCGCCGATCGCGGGGATGATCTCCGTCTCCGGGTCGAGCTCGACCCCGAAGCGGCGCGAGTAGAACCCCGCGACCGCCGCCCTGAACTCGGCCCGGCCGCGGTTCGAGGGGTACTGGTGCGTGCCTGGGTCGGCGGCCGCCTCCGTGAGCGCAGCGACCACGAGCTCCGGCGTCGGGGTGTCCGGGTCGCCGATCCCCAGGCTGATCACGTCGACGCCCGCGGCCTTCCTCTCGGCGATCTTCCGCTCGAGCTCGGCGAACAGGTACGGCGGCAGCCGGCTCAGGCGCTCACTCGGCTTCATCCAGCTCCTCCAGGAACTCGTCGCTCAGTGCTCCGGCGTAGACGGGCACGGCCCACCCAGTCAGATCGACGTGCAGGTCCTCCCCCACCTCGACCTCGAGCTCGCCTCCGTCCAAGGTCACCGTCACCGGGCTGTCCGCGCCGCGGAGCACGGCCGCGACGGCGGCGCCCGTCGCGCCGGTCCCCGACGCCATCGTCTCGCCAACGCCACGCTCGAAGATCCGTGCCCTTATCGCGTCGTCGGCCTCGCGGCGCCAGAACGACACGTTCGTCCGGTTGGGGAACAGCTCGTGGCTTTCGATCGGCGGCCCGTACACGGACAGGTCCAGCCCGGGAAGGTCGTCGCCAGCTTCGATCGAGCACTGGGGATTGCCCACCTGCACGAACTGGAAGCGGAACTCGCGCCCGGCAGCCTCCAGACGGCCGTGGCCGTTTTCGCCTCCGGAGGGAAAGTCCGCCTCCGATCGGAGCCTGGCCCGGCCCATGTCGACGCTGCACGTGTTGACGCCGGTTATGCGCGGCCGCACCTCCCCCGCGGCGGTGGCAAGCGAAAAACTGTCGTGGTCCGTCCAGCCCCGCCGCCGGAGGTACATCACCGCCTCCCGCACTCCGTTGCCCGATAGCTCGGCCTCGGAGCCGTCCGGATTGAAGATGCGGAGCGAGGCGACGAAGCCGCGCTCCTCAGTCGGCGAGAGCAGCAGCAGGCCGTCGGAGCCGATGCCCGTGTGCGGCGCGCACAGCGCTCGAATCCGCCTGGGCGTGAGCTCGAAAGGGAGCTCGGCCTCCTCGACGATCGCGTAGTCGTTGCCAAGCGCCTGCCACTTCTCGAAGCGCACGGCGGGTGACCCTAGCGCCTGGCAGGCCTCCGGAAGCGAATCGCCTGCTGGATCCCACTCGGCCGGTTCGTGTACCGCATTCCTCGGCGCTTTCGGATCTTCCGGTGCCCCGAGAACTCCATCAGCTGCTGGAACGTCGGCCGGTTCGTCCAGCGCATCGTGTGCGAGCCGAGCACGCCCGGCCGGAAGGCGATCCGCTCGGCGGTCGCGTCCGTGGTCCACTTCGACGGATCCGCCCCCTGAGTCGCGGCGAGGTGGTCCGCCACACGCTCGAGAGCCGCCCAGAGCGAGGCGCGGCAGGCGGCGAGATCGCCGTTGCCGCAGTAGACGCGGCTGAAACGGCCGCGGACACGGTCGCCGAGGATGGTCCGGAGATCCTTGTCGACGTAGCCGTACCAGCCGCCGTCGAATGCGCTGCCGTTGCCGCGGTTGGGCGGATCGTCGATCTGCTGAAGCGCGCCGAGCGGCCCGCCAGGATCGGCGAGGTCGCCGAGCACCGGCTTCAACACCTCCCTCGCGAGCGGCTCCCAGGCCGCGTCGAGCACCGCCGCGCCGGGGTCGTCGATTCGCCCGTCGAGGTCGAGGTCGAGCCGGTTCGCCCCGTTGCCCCGCCAGGCGCTGATCAGATCGGCCGCCTGCTGCGTCCGCGGGTCCGGCGCGGGGCCGCCGCCCAGCACGCGCTCGATCACCGGCCAGACCTCTCGCGCACGGAGGTCCTGCGTGGCGGCCCGATTCATCACGTTCACGACGTCCACGAGCCGGTTGCGGCGCTTGAAGCCCCTGAAAAGCTGAACGCGGTCGACCGAGCCGTAGTCCTGCTGGCTGTCGGCGGCGTTGAACCCGCGGGCGGTCTTGCCGTTCCAGTTGAGGATCAGGCCTCGGCGCGGATTCGCGACGTGCGGATGGGCGCGGCGGGAGAGGAAGCCGCGCCACTCGTACCTGCCGGTGCCCAGGGTCGGCAGGCTCGGGTTGGTCCCGCGGGCACGGATGGGCAGCCGGCCCGCCGTGAAGAAGGCGATGCCACGGTGATCGACGTAGAAGAGGTTGAAGGTGAAGTTGAGCTTGTTCGCCACCCGGGCGAAGTCGCGCGCGTGCCGGACCGCCCCCGAGTCGAGATCGGCGCCGATGAACGCGTTGAGCGCCTCGCGCCCTCGCGTCGCGCGCGCCCGGGCCACGGCGTACGGCTTGCCATGGATGGTGACCGTGCCGGTCACGGGGCCGTGGACCGTCTCCCGGAAGACCACGGGCTTCCCGTCGAGGGTTCCCGCATCGAACCGCTTCATGTTGCGGCAGCGTCCTTTGAACAGGTAGTGCGTGGAGGCGCGAGTAGGAGCGCTGCCGTCCGGGTTGCAGAGCCTCTCGACGAATTCGTCCGTGTTGTCCGAGCCCGAAGAGGTGGCGCTCCAGGCGTAGTCGCGCGTGCGCCCGATCATCACGTAGGGCGTTCCTGGAAGCCCCGCGCCGCGGACGTCGATGCCGCCGCCGTGAAGGTCGTACTCGAGGAAGAGCTCCGGGTAGAAGTAGCCGAGCTGGGGCCCCATCACAGCAAGCGGGTGGCCCGTCGCGGAGCGGTTGCGGCCGACCAGGATGGCGTTCGACATGTTCGAGCGCGCCGCCTGTGCCGCCGCGGCGGCGCGAGCGCCCGAGGGCGAGAGGGAGCCGGGGTCGACCACGCGCGAGCCGGTAGCTCGCCCTCGCGGGCTCAGGCGGTAGCGGAAGGGGCGCGTGGTCGTGACCGGCGCCTCGGGGTCCTCAGCCTCGCGGAGGTCGCGCCAGACGCGGTCGCCCGCAGCGCCCATCCGGCCACGCAGGGTCGCCAGGAGCTGAGAGCTGCGGACCTCGTCGCCGCCACCCGCCCCGAAGACCTGCCCGAGGAGGCCCACGACGGCGACGACATCGGTCCTCGTCCAGGGCTTGGCCTTGTTGCCGGTCTTGCGGTAGTAGGCGTTGATTCCGGCCGTGTAGGCGTCCACATCCTTGAGGATGCGGCGCCCCGGCCGTCCCCTGCGGCGAAGCAGGCGGCCCTGGCGGCTGAGGAAGCGCTCCGTCTGGGCGCTCGGCGTGAACGAGCGGAACGACGTCGCCAGGTCGAGCGCCTTGAGGCCCGGCGCGTCGATCACCGCGATCCGCGACACATAGCGGATGGTCTCGACGAAGAGCGAACGGTCCTGCCCGGTGACCCAGCCGGCGCCGAAGAACACGTCGGAACGCGTGCGCCCGCGGATGTGAGGGACGTCCCACCGGTCGCGCCGTATCTGGACGCCGGATCGGGGCCGCTCGATCGTGCCTCCCGGTGGCGCGAAGAAGCGCGCCGACTTGAAGTGGGTAGTGAGGTCGCTCTGCCGGACCCCGCCGACGAGCGGCGTCAGCCCGTCGTATAGCGGGAGCTGGTCGGTGCTGTTCCGGTCGGGCGGCAGCGCCCCGCTCTGCCCGGGAGGGAGGATGTTCAGCGTCGTCTTGCCGTAGTCGAGCCGGGCGGCGGCCGCGCCGGGCATACCCAGCGACGCCAAGACGACGAGTCCGACAATCGAGCGCTTCACGCCCCTCCTCCGCGACGCTCCCGCGGCGCGGCACAGTATCAGTGCGCCAAATCGGCAATTTGCGCCGCCACCTCTTCGACGCTGCGGCTGCCTACGCCCACAATCTCGATCCCGGGCAGCTTGCGCATCCAGGTGAGCTGTCGCTTGGCGTAGTTGCGGGTCCGCCTCTTCATCGCTTCGGCGTCGCCGGCTAGGAGCTCGTCGAATCCGAGCGCCTTGCGCGCCGTGGCCGAGGCGCGGCGGGCGTCGGCCCGCCGCACCTCCTCGGCGGCTCCATGAGCGACCATTCGCTCCACCCGCTCGTCGATCGCCGCGTAGAGCGCCACGCGCTCCATCACGAGGCCGCAGAGGAGTGTCGGGTGACGTAGCTCCGCCGTCCAAAGACCCGGCTTCTCGAGCGCGGCCGCCGGCTCCTCCCCCATCTCGAGCAGCTCCAGGGCCCGGACTATCCGGCTGCGGTCCGCCGGTTCGATCGCCGCCGCGGCGCGCGGTGAGCGCGCCCCCAGCTCGTCGTGGAGCGCCCGGGAACCGCGCTCGTCGAACTCGGCCTGGAGGCGCTTCCGCTGCTCCGGGTCGGGGGGTGGCCGAAGCTCGAGGTCCGTCAGGGCCGCTTGGAGGTATAGGCCGGTGCCCCCGACCACGATCGGCCGACGTCCCGCCTCGACCGCCGCGTCGATCTCCGCGTGAGCGAGCCGGGAGTACTCGCCGGCGGAGAAGGTCTCGTCGATCGGCACGAATCCCACCAGGCGGTGGTCCAGCCGCTCGCGCTCGTCCGCGGTCGGGGCGCCGGTGAGGAGCTCCAGCCCTGAGTAAGCCTGAAGCGCGTCCGCCGCGACGGCAACGGGGTCCTCTCCTCGCCCGCGAAGGCGTTCGGCGAGGGCCACGGCGACGGCGGTCTTGCCCACCCCCGTGGGCCCGAAGATGGCGATGACCTGCACAGCGCGAGTATGGCCGCGCGACGCGCGGCGCGGTTCGCCCGCTACGAATAGGGAGATGCGCAGAGTCCGACTGCTCCTGTGCGCCGTCGCAGCGCTCGCCGTGGCCGGCTGCCAGGCCAGCGACACCGACGACCCGCCCGAGACCATCCATCCGCTCAAGGTCCAGCACGCCCTGGGCGAGACCAAGGTCCCCGGGCACGCAGAGCGTCCCATCGCGCTCTACCCGAGCGAGCTCGACGACGCCTATGCGCTGGGCTCCGCCCCCGTGGGCGCCGCCGGCGCGGTCGCCGACTACCTCGGCAGACGCACCCGCGAGCTCCGCGACGTCGGCCCGATCGACGACCCGGACGTGGGCCGGATAGAGGCGCTCGACCCGGATGTCATCCTGGCGACCAAGAGCCAGAAGCCCTTCTACAAGCGGCTCAAGGAGATCGCCCCGACGGTGGCCCTCGACGCGAGGGTCGACTGGAAGGCCAACCTGCGTCAGGACGGCGAGGCGCTGGGCGAGGCGGACTTCGCGGAGAAGCTACTGACCCAGTACGACCTTCAGGTCGCCCGGGTCAGGCGGCTGATCGAGCAGCGCGGCAAGCCGAGCCTTCCGACGGAGGTACGACCGGGGCTGAGCAGGCCCTTCGTCGCCTCGATCCTGGACGACGTCGGCCTCTCCCATCCGAAGCCGCGCAAGGATCTACTGGGTGACGCCCGTCCCGGCCCCCACGACGCCTGGACGCTCGGTATCGGCTATATCGCCGCTGCGCGGATCCTCGACGACCTCGCGCGCTTCACGCAGCGCTTAGAGCCAGACGCTAGTCGCTGGTCGCTAGTCGCTAGGGCGTCAGGACCCGTCCGTTCCTAGCGACGAGCGACCAGCGACCAGCGCCTCGCCACGGGATGTCTCCTCGCCCGCCAGCGTCGTGCTGGTAGCGGAAGCGATCTCCACGTGGGTCAGCTCGCCCGCGGCGGCGAGCCCGGTGAAGTTGACGGTTTTGTTGTGGCGCGTCCGGCCCCGGAGCCGTGCCGGGTCCGTGCGCGAGGGGCCCTCGACGAGCACCTCCAGCGTGCGGCCGACGAACCGCTGCGCCCTGTCCGCGGCGATCCGCTGTACGGCCTCGACGAGCCGGTCCATGCGCCCCCGCGAGACCTCGTGCGGCAGCCGGTCCGGCAAATCCGCCGCCGGCGTCTCGCGCCGCGGCGAGAAGATGAACGTGAAGGCCGAGTCGTAGCGGACCTGCTCGACGACCTCGAGCGTCTCGCGGAAGTCGTCCTCGGTCTCGCCCGGGAAGCCGACGATGATGTCCGTGGTGATGGCGCAGTCGGGGACGAGCTCGCGGATCATTGCGACGCGGTCGAGGTAGCGCTCGCGGTTGTAGGTGCGCCGCATTGCCTTGAGGATGCGGCTGGAGCCCGACTGGAGCGGCAGGTGGATGTGTTCGCAGACGGAGGGGAGCTCGGCGTGGGCGCGGATCACGTCCTCGCGGATGTCCTTGGGATGGGGGCTCGTGTAGCGGATGCGCTCGATGCCGGCGATTTCGTCGATCATTCCGAGCAGTTCCGCGAAGGTCGTCTTCGAGCCCTTCGGCAGGTCGCGCCCGTACGAGCAGACATTCTGCCCGAGGAGCGTGACCTCCTTGACCCCGTCCGCGGCGAGGCGCTCCACCTCTGCGACGAGCTCGCCCGCCGGGCGTGAGACCTCGCGCCCGCGTGTGGAGGGCACGATGCAGTAGGCGCAGACGCAGTTGCAGCCCACAGAGATCTGCACCCAGCCCTGGTGCTCGCGCTCGCGCTTGGCCGGCAGGTGGCCGGTGAAGCCCTCGAACTCGAAGTAGCCCTGCGCCGTCAGGCTGTCGCTGGTCAGGAACTCGGCGAGCTTGTGGTACTGGCCGGGACCGAAGGCCACGTCCACGAATGGGAACTGCTCGAAGACGCGTTCCTTCATCGACTGCGACCAGCAGCCGCCGACCCCGACCACGCGGCTCGGGTCCTCTCCCTTGAGTCGCTTGGCTTCACCGAGGTTGCCGACGAGGCGGTTGTCGGCCTTCTCCCGGATCGAGCAGGTGTTGAACAGGATGAGGTCGGCCTCGTCGCGGCTCCCGCCTCGTCGTACCCGAGCGACTCGAGCATGCCCTTCATGCGCTCGGAGTCGTGCTCGTTCATCTGGCAGCCGAACGTGGTGAGGTGATAACTGCGCCCCATCGCGGCCGAGGATAGCCGGGGAGGAGCGCAGCCCGATCGCCGATCGGGCGAGAGCTAGACCCGTTGCGCCAACCGTGGGTACATCGTGACGAGACCGTCCTCGTCGTACTCGAGCTCCGCGGTGAAGTCGCTGTCGAGGCTGACGTAGCGGACCCGTCCGCGGCCGAGCGGCTCGTAGCGCTGGCGCGAGACATGGACGCCGAGGTCCGGCAGCGACACCCAGGCCATCGTGTAGTCGGCCGCCTCGTCCGGCCGGCGCAGGATCGGCATGGTGTTGGTGAGCGGCGAGTTCTGGAGGTCGCAGTCGAGCGCCTCCTCGAGATCCGGGCGGGCCTCGCCGTCGGCGGTCCAGTCGCCGTCGCTCGAGCGGCGGAGGTCGAGGCTGCGGCCGCCCGACCGCAGCCTCAACCGTTCCGTGACCCAGCGCGGGCCAGTCCTCAGCTCGTAGTCGACCCGGTACGGGTACGGCTCCGCCCCGAGCTGCGTGCCGCACGCCTCCAGCCGGTCGTCATGGAGGACGACCTCGGCGGCCTCCGCCAGCCATTCCTCGAGGCCTCGCCACAGGACGAGCGTCACGCGGACTCGTCACCCGCGAGGATGCGGTACAGCGAACGCCGTGCCTCCTCGAGGATCTTGCGGGCCTCCTCGACCTGCTCGTCGTCGCCGCTGGTTCCCACCTGGTATGCGGCGCTCGCCAGCTGGACGAACTGATCCCGCAGGCCGAGCCGGCCCTCGCCGACCTCGTCGCCGAGGCCCGCCCAGGGCTCGCCGATCTGCTCGCGACGCTCCTCGACGTGGGCCTTGCCGGCGTCGGTGAGGGCGTAGCGCTTGCGCCCATCCTCCTCCTCGACCCGGACCAGGCCTTCGTCCTCGAGCTGCGCCAGCGACGGGTAGACCGAGCCGGGGCTCGGCCGCCAGACGCCCTCGCTGCGGCTCTCGATCTCCTGCATCAGGCCGTAGCCGCTCATCGGCTCCTCGGCCAGGAGCAGCAGGAGCGCGGCGCGGACGTCGCCCCGCGGCCGTCGCCGACGCCCGAACGGTGGCGCGCCGAAGGGCGGCCCGCCGCCGAAGCCCGGGCCTCCCCAGGGGCCGGCGCGCCCGCTGCGATGGCGGCCGCGCGGGCCGTGCCGGCCACGTCCGGCCATCCCCATGAAGTGACGGAATCCCGGCGGTCCGAATGCGTGTGCGTGTGACATTTGCTCTCCTTGATGGTTGTCGATAGGTAACGATATATCGCTAGCTATCGGTTTGTCAACCTCAAAGGGCCCAGCTAAAGCGGGCATGCTTCTCGCTGTTGCCGGAGGGCTGAGGGCTGCCGGTGTCGTCGTACTTGAACTTCAGCTTCTCGGCCACGCTCCCTTTGGGTGCCTCGAAGACGAGCCAACCTCGCTCGCAGCCCCGGCGCAGACTCTCGAAGCCGTTCGAGTAAGCCGACTGCGGGAAGCGCAGCCTCGCCTTGTCGTCGCCGTCGAGGTCGAGGCCGAAGTTGAACGTCCCGATCGCCTGTTCTCGGTCGTTGCAGACCTTCACGTCGAAGCCGAAGAAGCGCATGCCCGGACTCGGAGTCCCGAGCCCGGTGATGTCGCGCCCCTCGCTCACCGGAACCTCGTTGTCGAACCTGATCAGCGTTACACGCAATCCGCCTGCGGCGAGCGTGTCACCCGGCTTGCCGCTCTTCGTCGTCGTGTACAACCCGCAGCCGGCGAGCGCAAGGGTCGCCACCAACGCGGCCAGGGGCCGCCTCACCTTGCGTAGTCGGTCGACCTGCTCTCGCGGATGACGGTCACCTTGATCTGGCCGGGATACTCGAGCGCCTTCTCGACGTCCCGGGCGATCTTGTGCGACAGCAGCGCCGCGCCGTCGTCGTCGATCTCCTTGGGCTCGACGAGGACCCGGATCTCCCGGCCCGCGTGCATCGCGTAGACCTTCTCCACGCCGGCATGCCGGCCGGCGATCTCCTCGAGCTCGGTCAACCGCTTGACGTAGTGCTCGAGCGACTCGCCGCGCGCTCCCGGCCGGGCGCCCGACAGCGCGTCGACGATCTGGACGATCACGGCCTCCACCGTCCGCAGCTCGACCTCGTTGTGATGCGCCTCCATCGCGTGGGCTACCGCCTCGCTCTCCCTGTAGCGGCGGGCGATCTCACCACCTACGAGGGCATGGGGGCCCTCAATCTCGTGCGAGACCGCCTTGCCCACGTCGTGGAGGAGCGCCGCGCGCGCGGCAACCCGGGGGTCCGCGCCCAGCTCCGCGGCGAGCATCGCGGCGAGGCGCGAGCACTCGACCGAGTGATGGAGCACGTTCTGGCCGTAGCTCGTGCGGAACTTCAGCCTGCCCAGCAGCTTGGTGAGCTCCGGATGGAGCGTGCCCACGTTGGCCTCGAACACGGCCTGCTCCCCCACCTCGACCACGTGCTGCTCGATCTCCGAGCGCGCCTGGTGGTAGGCCTCCTCGATCCGGGCCGGATGGATCCGCCTGTCCTGGAGCAGCCGCTCCAGCGTCAGCCGAGCGATCTCGCGCCGCACGCCGTCGAACCCCGAGAGCAGCACCGCCCCGGGGGTGTCGTCGACGATGAAGTCGATCCCGGTCAGCGTCTCGAGCGCGCGGATGTTGCGCCCCTCGCGGCCGATGATCCGGCCCTTCAGCTCGTCCGACTTGAGCTCGACGACGGACACGGTCGTCTCCACGGCGTGGCCACCGGCCACCCGCTGCATGACGGCCGAGAGGATGCTCCGGGCCCGCCGGTCGGCATCGCGCTTGGCCTCCTCCTCGATCTGGCGCACGAGCCTGGCGCTGTCGTGGCGGAGCTCGTCCTCGAGCTCGCGCAGGAGGATCTGCTTGGCCTGGCCGGCGCTCAGACCGGAGAGCCGCTCCAGCTCGCGGACGTGCTCTCGCTTCGCCTCCTTGAGCTGGGCGATGTCCTTCTCGACGTTGCGCCGGCGGTCCTCGAGCGATCGCTGACGTTCCTCCAGCTGCTGCGCCTGCTGCTCCAGCGACTGCGCCTGCAGCCCCAGCGACTGCTCCCCCGCGCGCAGCCTCTCCTCGAGCCGTGCGAGCTCGGCCCGCCGGGCGCGCAGCTCCTCGTCGGCACCATCGCTGCTCTCCGCCGCCGCCGCAGGCGCTGCTGTCGTCTCGGCCGACTCGGGAGCGCGTCGTGGCTCGGGCGTCCTGCCCACCGGCGGGGCGCCGGCCTGGGCGGCCCGCGGCCGCTGGACCACCAGCACCACGGCCACCGAGACGGCTGCCGCCACCAGCGCCGCCAATACGATCTCCATCTCGTCTCCTCAGTCCGGCGCGCTAGCGCCGGTCGCTCAAAGTCCCCGAGCGGTGCGGCTGGCGCCGCGAGACACAAGACGTTGCTTCAGAGC
>Ga0126312_10000902_pt1 | contig 18719 bp, 16 predicted proteins | sample Plot104A_FD_92537 | JGI IMG/M metagenome (GOLD analysis project Ga0126312, IMG submission 92537) | Serpentine soil microbial communities from UC McLaughlin Reserve, CA, USA - Plot104A | ecosystem: Environmental > Terrestrial > Soil > Grasslands | place: USA: UC McLaughlin Reserve, Lake County... | reverse complement strand
CGGCGGTGCCGATTGGCCGATCCGCGTCGACTCGCACCTGGAGGTTCCCGAGGGCGACGTCGAGCGGTGGGTTCAGTCCGCGTGCGTCCTCTGCTCGAACGGCTGTGCCCTCGACATCGCCGTCGCCGACGGCCGGATCGTCGGCGTCCGCGGCCGCGAGGTCGACCGCATCAACCACGGAAGGCTCGGTCCGAAGGGTCTCTACGGCTGGCAGGCGAACAACTCGCCGGACCGCCTCACGCGCCCGCTCGTTCGCCGCGACGGCGAGCTCCAGGAGGCGACGTGGGACGAGGCGCTCGATCTCGTGGCGTCGCGGACTCGCGACCTCCTGAACGAGACCGGCCCCTCGGCGGTCGGCTTCTACACGACCGGACAGCTCTTCCTCGAGGACTACTACACGCTCGGCGTAGTCGTCCGCGCAGGGATCGGCACGAACCACCTTGACGGCAACACGCGCCTCTGCACTGCAACGGCGGACTTCGCGCTCAAGGAGACGTTCGGCAGCGACGGCCAACCCGGCTCGTACACCGACTTCGACCTCTGCGACACACTGTTCCTCGTCGGCCACAACGTCGCCGAGACGCAGACGGTGCTGTGGATGCGGATCCTCGACCGGCTCCGCGGGCCAGACCGTCCGCGGCTCGTCGTGGTCGATCCCCGGCGGACTGTGCCGGCACGCGAGGCGGACGTTCACCTGGCGATCCGCAACGGGACGAACCTCGCGCTCCTCAACGCGATCCAGCACGAGCTCGTCTCCAACGGCTGGATCGACGAGGAGTTCGTCGGTGCGCACACCGTCGGCTTCGAGAAGCTGCGCGAGACGGTGCTGCAGTACCCGCCGGAGCGCGCGGCCGAGATCTGCGGCGTCGCCGCCGAAGACATCCGCGAGGCCGCGCGCATCATCGGCGAGGCGCAGCGCCTCGTGTCGACCTGTCTGCAGGGCGTCTACCAGTCGCACCAGGCGACGGCGTCGGCGTGCCAGGTGAACAACATCAACCTGCTGCGCGGCATGATCGGCCGCCCCGGCTGTGCGCCGTTCCAGCTGAACGGCCAGCCGACGGCGCAGAACACCCGCGAGACGGGCGCGAATGGCGACTTCGCCGGCATGCGCAACTGGCAGAACCTCGACCACGTCCGCGAGCTGGCGGCGCACTGGAACGTCGACCCGCTCGATATCCCGAGCTGGGCGCCGCCGACGCACGCGATGCAGATCGTCCGCCTCTGCGAGGAGGGCTCGATCAAGCTCCTCTGGATCTTCGGCACGAACCCCGCGGTCTCGCTGCCCGAGCTGCACCGGATCCGGTCGATCCTCGAGCAGGAGCGCCTGTTCGTAGTCGCCAGCGACGCGTTCCTCAGCGAGACGGCGCAGCTCGCCGACGTGGTCTTTCCGGCCGCGATCTGGGGCGAGAAAACGGGGACGTTCACGAACCAGGACCGCACGGTGCACATCTCGGACAAGGCGGTCGACCCGCCTGGCAAGGCGAAGCCGGATCTGGACGTCCTGATCGAGTACGCGAAGCGGCTCGACCTAAAAGACAAAGACGGCGCACCGCTGGTCAAGTGGTCGACGCCGGAGGAGTGCTTCGAGGCGTTCAAGCGGATGACACGCGGCCGGCCGTGCGACTACAGCGGATTGACGTACGACAAGCTGCGCGGGGGCAGCGGGATCCAGTGGCCGTGCGCCGACGGTGCGCCTGACGGAACGGCGCGGCTTTACACCGAGCACCGCTTCAACACCGACATCGATTACACGGAGGACTACGGGCACGACCTGCTCACGGGCGGGTCGTACGAGCGCAAGCACCATGCGGAGCTGAGCCCGGCCGGCCGCGCGATCCTCAAGCACGCGCAGTACACGGAACCGTACGAGCCGATCCGGGACGAGTACCCGTTCCTGCTCGTGACGGGCCGTACGGTCTACCACTGGCACACCCGCACGAAAACGGCGCGTGCGCCCGAGCTACAGGCTGCCGCGCCGGATGCGTGGGTCGAGCTCGCTCCGCGCGACGCCGACTCGCTCGGGGTGCGCGAAGGCGACTGGGTGCGCGTGACGTCGCCGCGGGGAAACGTCGAGGCGCGGGCGCGCGTCAGCGGCATCCGCGACGGCGTCGTTTTCGTTCCGTTCCACTACGGCTACTGGGATACGGAGGAAGGTCAGGAGCCCGACGGACGGCCGCGCGCGGCGAACGAGCTCACGATCACCGCGTGGGATCCGGTGTCGAAGCAGCCGATCTTCAAGACGGGGGCCGTGAAGGTCGAGCGGATCGGCGACGGCGACGGGTCGGCGCCCGCGCCGACGGAGACCGCGTCGGCCCCGGTGCGCTCATGAGCGCGCGTCCGAGGCCGAAGCTCGGGGAGTACATCGAGAAGCTGCACGACGCGCTGACGGATCTTGCCGGCGAGTACCGCAAGGTCGGCGAGCGCCACGCGTCGGAGCACGACGTCTACCACACGTGCCACACGCTCGCGAAGCAGTGCGAGGGACAGGCGGAGGCGCTGGCGCCGCACGCCGAACGCCACGCGGCCGACGTCCCGGAGGCAGCGGACGAAGACGCGCGCGAGAGCATGCTCGCGGGGCTACGGCGCGTGACGGCGGCGGTCGTCGGCCGATCGTCGGCGACGGGGATGCTCCTCCTGCGCGACCTCCGGCAGCTCCACCTGGAGATCGAGGAGGCCGCGATGCTGTGGCTGATCGTCGGCCAGGCGGCGCAGGCCGCGCGCGACCGCGACCTGCTCGTGCTCGTCGAGCGCTCGCGCGAGGAGATCACGAGCCAGCTCCTCTGGATCTCCACACGCATCAAGGAGACGGCGCCGCAGGTGCTCGTCTCCTGATGCTCGAAGTTGCGCCCGGCCCTCGGCCGGAACGTCCGCGCTAGTCGGCGTCGGCGAAGGCAGGCACGCCGTGCGCCTCCTCCGCCCCGTGTGCGGCAGCCGTGACGTCTGCGCGGAAGAACACCGCGCCGATCATCGCGGCCGCGACCGCGAAGAGCGCTCCGACGACGAACGCCACGTGGTAGCCGCCGGCCAACGCCTCCAGCCGACCGTCACCAGCGACGCCGAGCGACTCCGTCTGGTGAGCGGCGACGGCGGCGAGGACGGCGAGCCCGAGGGCGCCACCCATCATGAACGCGGTGTTGACGATCCCCGAAGCGAGCCCGGAGTCGCTCGGCTCGACGTCGCTCATCGCCCCCATCAGCACGGGATTGAACGCCATGCCGGCTCCAAACCCGAGCAGGATCATGCTCGGCAAGACGTCGACGACGAAGCTCCCGTCGACGGGCGCCCGCGCGAACAGCGCGAGCCCCGCGGCGGCGAGGAGCAGCCCGGTCGCGAGCGGCGCCCGGATCCCGTACCGCATCACGAGCTTGGCGGAGAGGCCGAGGGAGAACGCGCCCATGATCAGGTTCGAAGGCAGGAACGCGAGGCCGACCTGCAGCGGGCTGAACCCGAGCACCAACTGGAGATAGAGGGCCGACAGGAAGAACCACGCGAACATCGCGGCCGCCCAGAGGACACCGACCACGTTCGCGGTCGCGAGGTTGCGCAGCTTCAGGAAGCCCAGCGGCACGAGCGGCGACTCGACGCGCGACTCGATCACGAGGAAGACCACGACGAGAGCGACGGCCGCGCCGAGGAGCCCGAGCGTCTGCGTCGACGTCCAGCCGGCCTGGTTGCCGTTGACGATCGCGTAGACCGCGAGCATCAGCGCGAGCGTCACGGTCACGGCGCCCGCGACGTCCACGCGTCCGTGCGCGGAGCCCGGAGTGGACGGCAAGAGATTGCGCGCGAGCGCGAAGACGAGGGCGCCGATCGGGAGGTTGACGAGGAAGATCCAGTGCCAGTCGAGCGTGTCGGTGAGAATCCCTCCCAGGAGAACACCGAGGCTGCCGCCGCCGGCGGCGACGAAGCCGAAGACGCCCATCGCCTTCGCACGGTCGGCGGGCTCGGTGAACAGCGTCATCATCAGCGAGAGCGAGACGGCGGAGGCGACCGCGCCGCCCAGTCCCTGAACGGCGCGGGCCGCGACCAGGAACTCCTGCGACGTCGCCAACCCGCATGCGAGTGACGCGACGGTGAACAGCGTGATCCCGATGAGGAACAACCGCCGCTGCCCGAAGAGATCGCCAAGCCGGCCGCCGAGGAGGAGGAACCCGCCGAAGGTCAGCAGGTACGCGTTCACGACCCACGCGAGCTCCGTTTCCGAGAAACCGAGATCGGCGCGGATCGAGGGTAGGGCGACGTTCACGATCGTCGCGTCGAGGACGATCATCAGGCTTCCGAGGGTGAGGACGTACAGCGCGAGCCAGCGCCTCCTCGGTGTGTCTGCCGCCATGTGATCGCCTCCTTGGTCGCGGGGGTTGCAGAAATGACCCGCCTCGAGAGCAAAACTCATCGGCCGCGGCGTGAATTCCCGCTCCTGCGGCACTCGGGCCGCACTTTGCGTGACACGCGGCGCGCCGTCCGCAGCCGCCGTAACCGGCGGATCCGTGCGATCATGCGGAGGTCGAGCGTGAGGGGATCCCTTGGAGGGCGCAACTGATCGGACCGGGCGCGACATCGTCGTCGTGGGCGCTTCCGCGGGCGGCGTCGAGGCCCTACGCGAAGTCGTGCGGCATCTTCCCGAAAATCTCGGCGCGACGATCTTCGTCGTCCTGCACCTGCCGCCGTCGGGGACGAGCGTTCTGCCGCAGATCCTCCGGCGCGTCGGCCGGCTGAAGGCCGTCCACGCGCAGGACGGCGAGCGGTTCGAGCGCGGCTGCATCTACATCGCGCCGCCCGACCAGCACATGCGCTTCGCGGACGGCCACGTCACGCTCGATCGCGGACCGAAAGAGAACGGACACCGGCCCGCCGTCGACCCGATGTTTCGCTCCGCAGCCGAGACTTTCGGCGGCCGCGTCGCCGGCGTCGTGCTCTCGGGCGTCCTCGACGACGGCGCCGCCGGGCTGGTCGCGATCAAGAACCGCGGCGGGACGACCCTCGTCCAGAGCGCGGGCGACGCGATGTACCCGACGATGCCCGCCGCGGCGCTGGAGGCGATCGGCGAGCCGGATGTCACGGGAACGGCGCGCGAGCTCGCGGAGGCGATCGCCGGGCTTGCGGGCCGCCCGCCCAACGGTCCGAGGCCGACGGCCGTGCCGAATCTGCCGGTCGAGACGGAACCGCTGATCGAGGTAGAGCGCGGGGCAAGCGAGCAGCCGCAGCGCGGCGGCCCTTCCGGCTTCACGTGCCCCGAATGCCACGGGGCTCTATGGGAGACGCAGGAAGGGAACCTCGCACGCTTCCGCTGCCGGACAGGCCACGAGTTCTCTCCCGAGTCGCTCGTCGCCGAGCAGTCTGATCACGTGGAGCGCGCTCTCTGGGCGGCGCTCCGCGCGCTCGAGGAGAAGGCCGCGATGCTGAGAAGGATGTCGGTGCGCTTCACGTCCCGCGACTTGCCGCGGGTCTCGGCGCGCTTCGAGCGCAAGGCGAACGGCGTGCTCGAGGAGGCACTTGCGATTCGAGCGCTCCTGCGTGACGTCGAGCGGGTCGACGATGTCTTCGAGGAGGCGGCGGGCGAGTCATGAGCGCGGAGCATGAGCAGCTGGAAGACGCCGAGCTCGACGACCTGCTCGCGTACATCAAGGCGCAGCGCGGGTTCGACTTCAGCGGCTACAAGCGTCCGAGCCTGTCGCGGCGGATCCAGAAGCGTCTGCAGGCCAGGCGCGTCACCACCTTCGGCGAGTACCGCGAATTGCTCAAGCGCGACCCGGACGAGTTCGTCGAGCTGTTCAACACGATCCTGATCAACGTCACCTCGTTCTTCCGCGACGAGTTCGCGTGGGACTACCTTCGCGAGACAGTGGTTCCACAGCTCGTCGCGCAGCGCTCGGACGGGGGGCCTCTGCGTTTGTGGTCGACCGGCGGTGCGACGGGCGAGGAGGCGTACTCGCTGGCGATCCTGTTCGCCGAAGCGCTCGGCGAGGAGGAGTTCAAGCGTCGCGTCAAGATTTACGCGACGGATGTCGACGACGACGCCCTCAACTTCGGGCGTCACGGCGCGTTCTCCGCGGAGCAGGTGAAACCGGTGCGAGAGGACCTGCGCGAGAAGTACTTCTTGCGCGAGAACGACTCCTTCGTCTTCAGGGCCGACTTACGGCGCGCGATCATCTTCGGGCGGCACGACCTCGTCCAGGACCCGCCGATCTCGCGGATCGACCTGCTCGTCTCGCGGAACACGCTCATGTACTTCAAACCCGACACGCAGGCCGACGTGCTCGCGAACTTCCATTTCGCGCTTCGTGACGACGGCTTCCTCTTCCTCGGCAAATCCGAGGCGCTGGCCACGAAGACAGACCTCTTCAGGCCGTTCGACCTGAAGCGGCGCGTCTTCACGCGTGTGCCGAGGCGGACGCCGCGCGTGCCCGTGCTGCGGGACACTGCGGCGTCGCTGACTCAGGCGCCGAGCGACGCGAAGGTCCGCGAGGCGGCGATCGACGCGCTGCCGCTTGCGGCGATCGCCGTCGACCGGGACGGCAAGCTCGCGCTGGCCAACCTGCAGGCGCGCGTGCAGTTCGGGATCGGCGCGCGCGACATCGGCCGGCCGATCCAGGACCTCGAGATCTCCTTCCGGCCGCTCGAGATCCGCTCCCGGATCGAGCAGGCGTACATCGACCGGCACGCGGTCAGCCTCCGCGACGTGGAGTGGCGCATCGGAGACGACCGGCGCTTCCTCGACATCCAGATCGTTCCCCTGACCGGATTCACCGGCGAGCTCGTGGGCTGCGCGGTCGCCTTCGCGGACGTCACGCGCTACGAGCGGCTCCAGCTGGCGCTCCAGGAGTCGAAGCGCGAGGCGGACATCGTGCGCGAGGAGCTCCAGTCGACGGTCGAGGAGCTCGAGACGACGAACGAGGAGCTGCAGGCGACGAACGAGGAGCTGGAGACGACGAACGAGGAGCTGCAGGCGACGAACGAGGAGCTGGAGACGACGAACGAGGAGCTCCAGTCGACGAACGAGGAGCTCGAGACGATGAACGACGAGCTCCACCAGCGGGGCCTCGAGCTGAACTCCGCGAACGCATTCCTCGAGGCCGTCCTGACGAGCATCCGCCTCGGGGTCGTCGTGCTCGACAACGAGCTTCGCGTGCTCGCCTGGAACGCGGGCGCGCGCGACCTGTGGGGGCTGACGCCCGACGAGGCCGCGGGTCAGCACTTCCTCAACCTCGACATCGGCTTGCCCGTCGACCGCCTGCGGGCGCCGATCCGTGGCGTGCTTGCGGACGGCGCCGTCCCGAAAGACCTGGCGCTCGAGGCGATCAACCGGCGCGGGCGCCCGATCCTCTGCCGCGTCAACATCGCTCCTCTCGGCACCGACGGCTCGAAGGCGGGAGCGATCCTCACCATGCAAGCCGAAGAGGCCGCTTGAGCAGTCGCGCGGCGCGGCCCTCCACGGTGCGGCTCAATCTGCCGCGGGAGGAGCTCGAGTGGATCCTCGATTGGCTGCCGAGTGGCATCGTCGCGGTCGACAGCGACCTCATCGTTCGCTACTTCAACCTCGCAGCGCAGCGGCACTTCCATCCCACGCCGCTGCGCATCGGAGCGCCTCTGCCGGACCTCGGCTTCGAAGAGGAGCGCCTGCGTCCGCTCGTCAGCGCCCTCTTCGTCCACGGCGTCGCCGGCGCGCGCGAGCTGCGGTGCGAGAACGGTCAGACGTTCGTCTTCGACGGCGTCATGAGCTCGCACGCGGGCCGCGCGATTCTCCGGCTCGACGACGTCACCGCGCGTACGCGTCGCTTGCGCGCAGGACGCGATTTCATCATCAACGCGGCGCACGAGTTCCTCAGCCCGCTGACCGCGATCGCCGGCGCCGCGGCAGTGCTGCAGGACGGCGCGAAGGAGGTGCCCGAGACGCGTGACCGGTTCCTCGCGCACATTGCAGACGCCGCGAACCGGCTGATCTCCGTCTCGCGCGCACTGCTCGTCCTGGCGCGCGCGGAGGCGGGGGTCGAACCGCCGCGGCTCGAGCTCGTGCCGCTGCTGCCCCTCCTCGAGGAGGTCTCGAGCGCGGGGGCAGACGGAGCCTCCGTGCGGTGTCCGAGCGACGCAGCCGTTCTCGCGGACGTCGACCTCTTGCGCGCAGTGCTCACGAACCTCGTCGAGAACGCGAAGCGCCACGGGCGGGGCGAGATCGAGCTGCTCGTCGACGACGTCGGCTCTCGCACGGTCGCGATCGACATCGTCGACCGGGGCGGCGGAATCCTCCCGGAGTACCTCGAGCTCATCACCGAGCGCTTCGTCAGCGCGGCCGGACGCGACTCCGGCGGATTCGGCATCGGTCTCTCGATCGCAGCCCGTGCCGCCGACGTGCTCGGCGGCACGCTCAAGGTCGATTCCAGCGCCGAAGGAACGCGGATGCGCCTCGAGCTTCCGTCGGCGCTCCTGATCCCGGCGTGACGGCGAGGATCCTCCTCGTCGAGGACGAGCTCGCGATCGCCGACGCCGTCGAGTACACGCTCGAGAGCGAGGGCTACGACGTCGCGGTACTCGCAGACGGCGACGCGGCCGCGCGCGCACCCCACGACGAGTACGACCTCGTGATTCTCGACCTCATGCTCCCGAAGCTCTCTGGGCTCGAGGTCTGCCGGCGCATCCGGGCGCACAGCATCGTGCCGATCCTGATGCTGACGGCGCGAACGGGGGAGACCGATCGCGTGCTGGGGCTCGAGGCGGGCGCCGACGACTACGTCCCGAAGCCGTTCTCGATGCCCGAGCTCGTCAGCCGCGTGCGCGCCGCTCTGCGGCGGCGGGCGATGGATCGGGGTGCGGCGGAGGCGACGCGGACGATCGGCTCGCTCGAGCTCGATCTCTTGCAGCAGACCGTCTCCGTCGACGGCCGCCGCATCGTGGTGACGCCGTCCGAGTTTCGGCTCCTCTCGCTGCTTGCCCGGGAGCCGGAGCGGGCGATCTCGCGGCGCGAGATCGTCGAGCACCTCTGGCGGAGCACGCACGTCGGCGACGAGCGCACGTGCGACGTCCACGTCAAGAACCTCCGCCGCAAGATCGAGCGCGACCCGGCGCACCCGAAGCGGCTCGTCACCGTGCGCGGCGTCGGGTACATGCTCCGCAACACGTAAAGGAATCTTCATAAACGGGCTACTGCGACATCGCAAAGGCGGGCGTACGCTCGCTCTCGCATGCACCCGGACGAGCAGTTCGCAGTCGCCCGCGTAGGTCTCGACGCCGCCGTCGTCGCCGCGAGAGGAGAGCTTGACCTCGCGAGCGCGCCCAGGTTCGAGTCCGCGCTCGAGACGGCGAGCGAAATCGGCGTCGGGCGTGTCATCGTGGATCTCGCCTCCGTGACGTTCCTGGACTCTGCGGGCTTGGGCATCCTCCTCACCTGCGCGCAGAAGCTGCGGATGAACGGCGGTGAGCTGATCGTGGTCACCGACGACCCACGCATCGTCGGCGTCCTCGAGCGAACGCGTCTGGACATCGTTGTCCGGCACGAGCGCTCTCTGTCGGGAGCGGTGAGTGAGTTCGTGCCACGCCGGGCGGCGGTTTGACGTGGCTGCGAACGAGCGCATCTCGAAGGGACCGCAGCGTTCGCATCGTGTTGCCGACGGCGCTTCAACCCTTAAAAGCCTTCCCTCCGGCGAAGGGCTTGGGGCGCCGTTGGCCGCACGGCTCGAGCGGCTCGAGCGGGAGAACGCGCAGCTTCGGGAGGCGCTCACTTCGCGCATCGTGATCGAGCAGGCGAAGGGCGTCCTCGCGGAGCGGAACGGCATCAGCCTCGACGATGCGTTCGAGTTGCTGCGCAGGACCGCGCGGTCGAACCGGATGCGGATCCACACGTTGGCCGCGGCGGTCGTCACGGCGCGCTCGACGCCGGGCGAGCTGCAAACCGTGTCGCTGCAGCTTGCGCGCGCCGGTCACGCCGACGGCGCTCCGAGCGACGTCGGGTGAGCGTGGTGAGGCAGGGAAGTGACGTCTCCGGCGCCGAGCCCGCTCGGCGGAGCGCTGTGTGGCTCTTCCGTGCGGTGAACGAGCGCATCCGCGAGCTCGAAGGAGACCGCACGATCGGCGACTACGACTTCGTCTGCGAATGCGGCGACGACACCTGCACGAGTGTTATGCGGATGACGGCGGACGAGTACGAGACGGTACGAGCAATGCCGGACCAGTACGCCGTCCTCCCGGGCCACGAGAGCGGCGAGAGCGAGACGGTGGTAACCCGGGCGGTGGCTTACACCGTCATCAAGCGGTCAGTGCTCGACCGTGTGGGCGTGGCCGCGCCGTAGCCCGCGGCGTCGTCCAGAAGGGGCGCGGGGTCGGCGTGGATCGTTTGCCGGGGCCACGTCCCGGGTAGCTCGCGACGACACGAGGGCCGATGAGCGTACCCATCGAGACGAAGAACCAGCACGAGGCGCGGGGCGACCACGCCGCCGAGGCCGAGGCGGAGCGCACGCTCCGCGCGCTCGCACGCCGTGCGCCTGCGGTCGTCGGCTCGCAAGCGGCGTTCATCCTCCTCCTCGTAACCACGGTCGTGTGGCTCGCGATCGGTCCGTTCGTCGGCTTCTCGGACGCGTGGCTGCTCGTCCCCTCGGCGCTCGCTTCGATCATTGCGTTGATCCTCGTCGTGTTGCTCCAGTACTCCCAGAATCGGGACACACGGGCGCTTCAGCTCAAGCTGGACGAGCTGATCCGTTCGTTCGGCGACGCTCGGACGCAGCTCCTCCGGCTCGAGCGGATGTCGGACGAGGAGCTCGCAGCGCTCGAGACCGAGTTCGAGCGGCTGAGCGAGAGCGACCGCTGACGCGCTAGTCCCGGCCGATTGCGGCGTCCAGCTCCGCCTGCACCCGCGGCGGGAGGCCGGTCGGTCGGCAAACCCAGAGTTGGAACCCCGGTCGCTCCACCACCTCGAGGCCCGCCGATCGCAGCATCGCCTCGACACAGGCGTCGTTTGGCGCCCACCAGTTCGTCGGGTCGTCGGCGAGGCGGTGCTCGACGAACGCCATCTTCGGCCAGCCCCGCTCGAGGAGCTTCTCGCGCTTGTCGAACGGCAGGTTCCGGGGCGTCCGCAGCTTGTCCGCGCCCGGCATCGTCAGCGTCTGGAGGACGAGGAGGCGGTCGGCCTTCTCGGCGAGGAGGTCGAGCGCGAGCAGCGGGTGTCTGAGGTGGTAGAGGACGCCGAGGAAGAGGACGAGGTCGAACCGCTCCCCACCGCGGGCGATGTCATAGACCTCCAGCTGCTCGAACCGTATGCGCTCCGTCAGCTCGAAGCGGTCGGCAGCCCAGCGCGCCTGCCGCAGGTAGTGCTCATCGGCGTCGATCGCGAGCACGTCCGCACCGCGCTTCGCAAGAGCGAAGCTGTAGAAGCCAGCGTTACAGCCGACGTCGAGGGCGCGCCAGCCGCTGAGGTCGTCGGGCAGCGACGCCGCAAGCTCGTGCCATTTCACGCGCGGAAAGTCGCCCAGGGGGTGGTCGGGCGCCGTCTCGTGACCCGACGGGAGGTGCAGGTTGTGAAACCACGGCGCCAGGCGGTGGATCTCCTTCGCCACTTCGTCCCGCGGCGCCCGGCGCAGCCCGAACGACTGCAGCGTCCGATCGCGCGGCCGGGTCGCCTTCATGCCGCCGCCGACAAGAGCTCGTGCAGGTGGGTCTCGAGCTCGGCGACGCGCCGTTCGGGCGTGTGCTCGGCGAGCACCCGCTTACGCGCGGCCGCGCCGATCATGTCTGCGTCCCCCGATGTGAGCCCGCGCACCGCGTCGACGACTTCGTCGGGCGAGTCGACGACGACGATCTCCGTCCCCGGCTCGAAAAAGTCGTCCAGGCCGTCCCAGCGATCGGAGATGACCGGGGTGCCGCACGCGGCGGCCTCGAACAAGCGGACGCTCGGCGACCAGCCTGCGCGCACCATCGCGGGACGCGTCACGTTGAGCGTGAACCGCTGCCGCGCGTAGAACATTGGGTGGTCGCCCGGCGCGAGGTGCTCGATCCGCTCCACGTTCGCGGGCCATTCGGCCGCGGACGGGTACTGCGGGCCTGCGACCACGAGTCGCTCGCTGGGCAGCCGTCGCGCCGGCTCGAGCAGCAGTGACTCCACCGCCGGCTGACGATCGGAGCTGTAGGTGCCGAGATACCCGAGCAGCCAGCGCTCGTCTTCGTCGAGCGGCCGGTACGCCGCGGCGTCGGCCATGCAGTAGAACGGGCGCGCGCGGCGGGCGCCGAACTCGGTTTCGAGCCGAGTCAGCAGCGGGCCGCCCGTGAACGAGAGGTAGAGATCGAACCGCGGCACGAGCGTGCGCGAGAGGTACTCCTCGTCACCCGCCTCGAGCTTCGTGACCGTGACAGGTGTGTCGATGTCCCAGAAGGCGACCGCCCCTGCCGCGGTGTGAAGCACCCATTCTGCGACGACGACGCCGTCGGGAACGTACGAGCCGAGGACGACCGCGTCTGCCCGCACGACGTCCTCCGCGAACCGCCGACGGAGATCGGCCGGCGAGTCGTACAGCTCCGTGCGACCCCAAGGCGGCTGCGGGAGGTCGCGGCGGGCCGCGTACCACGGCACGTCCCGCTCCAGGAAGAGCACGTCGTGGCCGCTCGCATCGAGCGCCGCGACCAGCGCGCGATAGTTCGTGGCGTGGCCGTTGCCCCACGAAGAGGTGATCGAGAGACCGATGAAGACGATCGTCATCGCGCCCGAACGGGCGTGAGCGCGTCGGCGCTGCGACGGCCGAGCCAGCGGTGCAAGGACGCGATTCCTGTCGAGACGTCCACCGACGGCTCCCAACCAGTCGCCTCGCGCAGTCGAGCGGTGTCGGAGACGTACCAGCGCTGATCGCCCGGCCGCTCGTCGGCGAACCGGACCTCGAGCGGCTCGTCCTCCAGCTCCTCGATCATCCTGAGCAGCTGGAGGAGGCTGAGCGTGTTCCCGGGACCGCCACCGACATTGAAGGGCAGGCCGGAGACCGTGTCGATGTCGTCCACCACACGCAGCATCGCCTCGACCAGGTCGCTCACGTGGAGGACGTCCCGGACCTGCGCGCCGTCGCCGTAGACGGTTACCCGCTCGTCCGCAAGCGAGCGCAGCAAGAAGTGCGCCACCCACCCCTGATCCTCGGTCCCATGCTGGTGCGGCCCGTAGATGCAGCTCATCCGGAAGACGACCGCGGGCAGCCCGAAGGTCTTCGCGTAGTCGAGGACGTATTGGTCGGCGCCGCCCTTCGAGCACCCGTACGGCGTGCAGAAGTCGAGCGGCCGGAGCTCGTCGACGCCGTGCCCCCGCAGGTGAGCATCCACCGGCTCCCAGCGCTGGCGCGCGCGCCGTACGCGCACGTCGGGAAGCGTCCCATAGACCTTGTTCGTCGACGTGAACAGGATCGGGACGGGCCGGCGCAGCCGGCGCAGCTCCTCGAGCAGCGTCACCGTGGCGTGGACGTTCACGTCGAAGTCGTCGAGCGGCGACTCGAGGCTCGTCGTGACGGCGACCTGCGCAGCGAAGTGAAAGACCGCGTCCGCATCGGCGATCGCGGCGCGCAGCACGGATCCGTCTCGCACGTCCGCCCTGAGCGCCGTCACGGAGCCGCCGAAGGTCTCCTCGAGCCAGCGCAGGTTCTGCTCGACGCCGGGGCGCGCGAGGCTGTCCAGCACCACGACGCGGCGGCCGTCTTCGACCAGCCGCGCCGCGAGGTTCGTGCCGACGAAGCCTGCGCCGCCCGTGATCAGTGCGTGGCGGCGGGGCAACTTCAACGCGTGAGGCCTCGCGCCGCGAGCTCCGCGGCGGCCGAGTCGACACGGTCCTCGGCTACCTGGCCCTCGAGCCAGTCCGCGAGCTCCATCATTCCCTGCGCGAGGTCGACCTGCGGCTCGTACCCGAGCAGGTCGCGCGCGAGCGAGATGTCGGCGAAGCAGTGGCGGATGTCTCCAGCGCGGAACTGTCCCGTCACTTGCGGCTCGACCTCCACGTCCAGAACCTCTCCCAGCCGCTCGGCGACGTCGAGCACCGACACGCTGCGGCCGGTTCCGACGTTGATCGCGTGGCCGTGAGCGCGGTCGCTCTCGAGCGCGAGGCGGCACGCACGCACGACGTCGGCAACAGAGACGAAGTCCCGCCTCTGCTGTCCGTCTTCGAAGACGAGCGGCGGCTTGCCGTTGAGCAGCCGCGAGGCGAAGATCGCGAGGACGCCTGTGTACGGGTTCGCGAGCGCCTGGCGCGTGCCGTACGTGTTGAAGAAGCGAAGCGCAACGACGGGGACTCCGTACGCCTCGCCGAAGATCAGGCACAGGCGCTCCTGGTCGTACTTGGTCAACGCGTAGACGGACGCAAGCGCAGGCTGCTTCGTCTCGGGCGTCGGCAGCGGCGTCAGCGGCCGCCCGTGCGCGTCGACGATGTCCCACTGACCACGCTCGAGCTGCTTCGCGGTCCGCTCCGCGGTGACACGGGCGCCCTCACCGTCTTCGTACGCACCCTCGCCGTAGACGCTCATGCTCGACGCGACGAGGAGCTTGCGCACCGGCCGGTCGAGGATCGCTTCGAGCAGCACGGCTGTGCCGGTCGTGTTCGCGTTCGCGTAGTCGGCGATCTGGTACATGCTCTGGCCGACGCCGACGCGGGCTGCGAAGTGCACGACCGAGTCCACGCCACGCAGCGCGCGGCGAACGACGTCGGCATCGCAGACGTCTCCTTCGATCAGGTCGACGTCGGGGTGCAGGTACTCGGGCCGGCCATTCCCGTCGTGCACCTGGTCGAGCAAGCTGTCGAGTGCGCGGACGCCGTAGCCATGAACGAGGAGTTCGTCGGCAAGATGCGAACCGATGAAGCCGGCGCCGCCCGTGATCAGCACAACCCTTTGCATGCACAGCCGGTTACCTCCACAGCTGCGGCTAAACACGACGCGTTGTCAATGTTGCATCTATGTCATCCCGGGAACGTCGAATGCGCCGGGGTCGACGGCGCAGAGGAGGAAACTCGATGACACAAACGCTCGACGACACGCACCGTCTCGCGCCGACGCTGGCGGCGCGCGGATTCGCTGTGCTTCGCCGCGTGGTCCCCATCTATGCGGTCGACGGCGCGCTGCGTCATCTCCACCGAGATCTCGTCGTGAACGGCCTGCCGGCGGGCGTTCTCGGCTCGTGGTTGTGGTCGGCGCACTGGTTCCCGCACCTGCGCTGGGACCCGCCGATCGTCGCTCTCGCATGGTTTCTCCCCGAGGAGTTGCGCAAGGGAGAGATGTGCGACCCGCAGATCCTGCTCCAGCCCCCGGACGACTACGAGGAGCAGCCGCTCCAATCGCACGTCGACGAGGTGCCGGCGTGGGCGGGCGGCCGGCAATACCGGACGATCGTCGGCGTCGCGCTGTCGCCGGCGCACGAGCGGAACGGCGGCCTCGTCGTCTGGCCGTACGACACAGGCGAGGCGGAGCCGCTCGAGCTCGAAACAGGCGACGCCCTCGTGATGCACCCGGCGCTGCCGCACTCGAGCGGGCTCAACTGCGAGGGCGCGATCCGCTACGCCGTGTACTTCCGGTTCCTCGAGCGCGGGGACGAGGGCGCGCTCACGGGCTGAACAGCGACAGCGGCGCGTGGCCTGGCGGCTGGGGCACCGTGCCGCGCGGCGAGTTAGTGGCTCTGAGCCACAAACACCTCGGTGCCGACCGCGCTGCTGTGCCGCACGCGACGGGCCGCGCGCTCAGCCACGGCGGGCGCGGCCGCGGTACAGGCCAACGGGGAGGTCCGGCAGGACGTCTTCGAGGCCATCGGTCTCCGGGAGCGTCTTGGTCGCGCCCGGCCGCAGCGGGACGACCACCAGCCATTTGGGGCCGCGGCGGAATGCGACGACGTCGCGGCCGCCGTCGATCGGCATGTAGCTGCCGAACTCGTCGCGAACCGCGAGCACGCGCCGGATCAGCTCCAGCTTGTCGTCCGACCGTTCGCGCAGGAGACGCCGGCGCAGCTCCCAGTCGACAGGACGCCGGTTGTCGGGATCGACGAGCGAAAGCGACTCCAGCTCGTCGCCCTGGTAGATGTCCGGCACGCCGGGGGCGGTCAGCTTGAGGAGGGTCATCCCGAGCGAGATGCGTCGTCCGGCCGCGGCGACGCGCGCCGCGAACGGCTCGAAGTCCTCGCGCCATGGAACGTCGTCGTATAGCGCGCGGCAGAACTCGCGGACGCGCCGCTCGTGCTGCTCGTCCGGCTCGAGCCACGACGTGTTTCGCTTCGCCTCTCGCATCGCCTTCTCCATGTACGCGTCGAGCCGCTCGGGCTCGAGCGGCCACGCGCCGACGAGGGTCTGGTAGACCAGGTACGACTCGTTCGGGTCGTCGAGCCGCGGCCAGCGGCGCACGCGCTCTGCCCATTCGTCTGCGATGCCGGCGAGCGCGGCGACACGTGCGCGTACGTCCCCGGAGCGCTTCGTGTCGTGCGTCGTCGTCGCGAGCAGGTGGAGCGGGAAGCGCACCTCCCGCGCCAGGTTCATGCGGTGGAACTCGTCGACGTCGAGCGAGAATCGGGCTGGGTTGCCCCCAACCTCGTTGAGCGCAACCACCCGCAGGTAGCGGTAGAGCGCCGTGTCTTCGACGCCCTTCGCCATCACGGGCCCTGTCGTCTGCTGGAACTGCGTCACGAACCGCTCGTGCCCGGGCTCCTCGAGCAACAGGATGCGCCTGAGCCGATCGGAGAGCGCGGCGCGGGCGATCTCGCGGCGATCGTCGTCGCTGACGATTCCGGCCCCGGGCTCGACGTACGTGCGGTAGACGTGGAACGACGCCAATGCGATCGGGAGGTTCGGGACGTCGAGCTCCTGGTGCAGGCGGCGAAGCTCCGGCTCGAAGATCGACGTCGCCACCTCGAGCTTCGCCTCGAGCGCGACCTCCTCGAACGACCGCGTCTCGCCCGTGTACTCCGCGTACAGCCGCGTCAGCGGCTCCTCGCCGCGCGGGTCGACGAACAGTGCGGTGACATCGTTGGCGAACTCGTAACCGGTCGTCCCCTGCACGGGCCAGCCGGCGCGCAGGTGCTCGCCGGCCTCGAGGATCTTCTCGACCCAGACCCGCTCGACGCCCGCGCGCGCCAGCCGCTCGAGATACTCCCGCGGGTTCGCGAGGCCGTCGGGATGGTCGATGCGCAGTCCGTCCACGAGCCCCTCGCGCACGAGCTCGAGCGCCTTCGCGTGCGTCACCTCGAACACCTGCGGGTCCTCCTGGCGCACACCCGCGAGCTCGCCGACGTCGAAGAAGCGCCGGTGCTGGCCTGTGCGGAGATCGAGGTCGAAGAACGTCTTGTGCAACTCCGGGTCGACCCAGAACGGGTTCTCGTCGGACGCGGCCATGTGGTTCGGGACGATGTCGAGTACGACGCCGAGGCCTGCGCGGCACAGCCGCCGGAATGCCTCCTCGCCGCCGAGTTGCTCGGAGATTCGCCTCGGGTCGACGACGTCGTAGCCGTGTTGCGAGCCGCGCCGCGCCTCGAACGACGGCGAGAGGTACAGGTGCGAGACGCCGAGCTCGACGAGGTACGGCACCAGCGACCGCGCCGCGACGAAGCCGAACTCCGGCGTCAGCTGCAGGCGGTAGGTCGCCCTCACGAACGCTCGACGGCGAGGGCCGCGAAGTCGAGCGTGAGCGCGTGCGCGCCGCGGCGCACCACCAGCCGGTGCTCGTCCACCACCTCGACCTCGAGCTCGTCCGGTAGATCGCGCCTCAGCGCGAGTGCGTCGCGAAACCACTTCGCAGGAGGCTTGGGGTCGAGCTTCGAGCGGAGGAACGTCGCCTCCGCCTGCGGGTCCGGCACCTCGCCCTTGAACGCCTCGAACCGCTCGAACTCCTGCTTGCGGCCTGCGCGGGTCGCCTCGGCGATCGTTGGGTCGATGTGGTCCGTGAAGAACTGGAACGGGCGGGTCTCGCCGTACTCCTCGCCCATGAAGACGAGCGGCGTCGAACGAGAGAACAGCACGGCGCTGAGCGCGAGCCGGTCTTGCTCCGGCGTGAGGCGGTCGCCGACGGCGCGGTTTCCGACCTGGTCGTGGTTTTGCGCGCAGGCGACGAAGCGACGCTCGCTCCGGCGGAGCTCTCGCGCGACGTCCTCGATCGAGCCGAACGTCTCGTAGTAGGCGTCGCGCTCGCCGGTCAGGAGCGCGTGCAGCGCGTGGTGGAGCGAGTCCTCCCACTGCGCATCGTGGGTCCACTCTTCGATCGGCCGCAAGTTGCCGATATCCATCTCGCTGACCACGATCGCGTCGGCAACGCGCTGCTTCAGCTCGGCGCAGATGTGCAGCGGGCTCTCGTCATCGAAGATCGCGTGCACGGCGTCGAGCCGCAGCCCGTCGACCTTGTAGTCGCGCACCCATAACTCCGCGTTCTGGAGCGCCCACTCGCGAACGCCCCGCTGCGTGTAGTCGATCGCCTTGCCCCAGAACGTCTCGTGCCGCTTCGTGAAGTAGGGCCCGAATGCCGCCAGCGCCTCGTCTCCCGGGCCGACGTGGTTGTAGACGACGTCGAGGATCACTCCGAGGCCGGCGCCGTGCGCGGCGTCGACGAATCGCGCCAAGCCGTCGGGCCCGCCGTACGCGGGATGCGGCGCGGATGTGTAGAGGCCGTCGTAGCCCCAGCCGCGGTTCCCCGGGAACGTCGAGACGGGCATCAATTCGATCGCGGTGATGCCTGCTGCGGCCAGCTCCTCGAGCCGCGGGAGCGCGCCGTCGAACGTCCCCTCGCTCGAGAACGTCCCGACGTGGAGCT
>Ga0126312_10000901_pt1 | contig 18729 bp, 21 predicted proteins | sample Plot104A_FD_92537 | JGI IMG/M metagenome (GOLD analysis project Ga0126312, IMG submission 92537) | Serpentine soil microbial communities from UC McLaughlin Reserve, CA, USA - Plot104A | ecosystem: Environmental > Terrestrial > Soil > Grasslands | place: USA: UC McLaughlin Reserve, Lake County... | reverse complement strand
GCGCTCGCCCTCGCGCTGATCCTCGGCCTGATGGCCGTCGAGGTGGCGGCCGGAATCCTGGCGGATTCGCTGGCGCTTCTGTCAGACGCGGCGCACATGCTCACCGACGCCGGCGCGCTGGCCCTGGCGCTCGTGGCCCTCGGGCTGGCGCGGCGGCCCGCGGGCGGCGCGATGACCTACGGCCTGAGCCGCGCGGAGATCCTCTCCGCGCAGTTCAACGGCGCCACGCTGCTCGTGCTCGGGCTGCTGATCGTGTACGAGGGGGTACGCCGCCTCGTGGAGCCGCCGGAGGTGGGCGGCACGGTCGTGCTCGTGGTCGCCCTCCTGGGAATCGCGGTGAACCTGGTGGCCACCGCCGTCCTGGCCGGGGCCGGACGTGAGAGCCTGAACGTCGAGGGCGCCTTTCAGCACGTGCTCACCGACCTGATGGCCTTCATCGCCACCGCCATCGCGGGTGCGGTCATCCTCGTGACGGGCTTCGACCGGGCGGACGGCATCGCCTCCCTGATCGTCGCCGCCGTGATGCTGCGAGCCGCGTACGGCCTGCTGCGCGACTCGGGGCGCGTGTTCCTCGAGGCCGCGCCGAAGGATCTCGACCCGGACGCGGTCGGGAAGGCCATGATCGAGCGCCCCGAGGTGGTCGAGGTCCACGACCTGCACGTGTGGGAGGTCACGTCCGGATTCCCCGCGCTGTCCGCCCACGTGCTGGTGGGACGCGACTCGGACTGTCACCTGGCGCGGCGCGACCTCGAGGCGATGCTCCACGAGCGCTTCGAGATCGAGCACACGACGCTCCAGGTCGACCATCAGGGCGGGGACCTCCTGGCGATAGAGACGCGCTGAGTAAGATGTGCCGGCCGGAGGGCAACGCCGCCTGGCGGGGCCCGAGGGAACGCCCGATCTCCGCGGGACTCGAGCCGTCTCACCAGGCCGCTTCGGGGTCCGTTATCAGCGGACTCGAAGGAGTCGACGCGTGGAAGGTCTTCCATCGGCGGAGGGTGAGCGGCTAGGCAGGATCTCGAACGCAGTGGTGTCCGCTCACCGGCGCCATGCCGGCCGCGGCCCGACCCGCGCGAAGACCTACCTGTTCGACGACACTCTCGTGACCGTCACGGGCGACGGGCTGACGAGCCTGGAGCGCACGCTCGCGGAAGGCGGCCGCCCGGAGATGGTGCGCACGCTGCGCATGAGCCTCCGGGATGCGATCGGCGCGGAGCTCCGCCCGGTGGTCGAGGAGACGGTCGGCCGCCCCGTCCTGTCCCACGCGAGCCAGACGCTGCCTGAGCTCGACATCGGCTTCGAGCTGTTCGTGCTCGGGTAGGCGAACGCGCGGCGAGGACCTCGGCCCGGGTGAGCCTTCGCTTCAGCGGGTAAGGGGGTAGCCCGACTCAAGGAGGAGGCCAATGCCCGATCGCAGCATCGACGACCAGCTGACGAAGTACCTGACCGACATACACTCGATCGAGGTACAGGCCCTCGCGCAGCTCGAACGGGCGCCCGGCCTGGCCGGCGACGATCGGCTCGCCGCCGTCTTCCGCGAGCACCTGGGGGAGACGCACGAGCAAGAGCGACTCGTCCGCGAGCAGCTGAACGGTCGCGGCGCCGGCACCTCGAGCCTCAAGGACATCGCGGGACGAGTCGGGGGCTGGGCCATGCTCGCGTTCGCCAGGCTCAACCCCGACACCCCCGGCAAGCTGACCGCGCACGCGTTCTCGTACGAGCACATGGAGCTCGCCGCGTATGAGCTGCTCGCGCGGGCCGCGCGTCGCGCCGGAGACAAGACGGTCGTCGAGCTGGCGGGGCGGATCGGCGGGCAGGAGAGGGCGATGGCGGGGCGCCTCGCCGAGCGCTTCGATGTCGCGGTCGAGGCGTCGCTCAGGGACAAGGACACCGAGGGGATTCGCTCCGAGCTCGTCTCGTACCTGACCGATGCCCACGCCATCGAGTCGCAGGCGGTGCGGTTGCTGGAGGCGGGCCCCCGCATCTCGGGATGCGACGAGCTCGCGCAGGTCTTCCGCGACCACCTGGAGGAGACGAGACGGCAGCGGCAACTCGTGGAGGAGCGGCTGCGGGGCCACGACGCGCGGCCTTCGCGGTTCCAGGACACGGCCATGCGGATCGGCGGCCTCAACATCGGGGCGTTCTTCGGCGTTCAGCCGGACACGCCCGCGAAGCTCGCTGGGTTCGCATACGCCTTCGAGCATCTGGAGATCGCCGCCTACGAGCTCCTGCGGCGGATCGCGGAGCGCGCCGGCGACGCCGGGACGGTCGCGGCCGCCGACCGGATCCTGGTCGAGGAGCGACGTGCCGCCGAGCGAATCGCGGGCACCTGGGATGCCGCCATGGACGCGGCCCTTGCCGAGCGGGTAGCGCCCGCGCCTACTCCTCGCCGCCCTTGATGTCCTCGGCCACCCGGTCCTTGAACGGCTTCAGCTTGTCGTAGACCTCCTTCGGGGGCACCGCCTGGTGGTGCTCCGAATCGCCCACGAGCCAGGGAGCGGCATCGACGGCGGTGCGCCAGGCCGCCTCCTCGGGATCTGTGGCCTCATCGCCCTCGAGGGCCGGAGCGGACTCCACCTTGTCGAGGTAGACGTTCTGGTACTGGCCGCGCTGCTCCTCGTGATACTCGACCCGCACCCGGCTTCCCTCGAGCTCCTCGGCGCGTTTCCCGATCGGCTCGCGGAAGGTCGTGTACTCGTTGCCGTCCGAGTCGCGGACCACGTAGCGCACGTTGCCGCCGCGGGTGTCGAACGTGCGTACCTCGTCGATCGTCACGACGGCGTCCATCTCGAGACCCGGTTACCCGGCGGCCACCGGGGTAAGCCGCCGATGCGAAGGGCTCCCGGCCCATGCCGCCGGGGCAAGAGACCTGCTTCGACCGTTCCTGCTTGGGTAGGAGAGCGCGCATGGAGGACAGGGCGGAGCGCGTCAGCCGGCGAAGCCTGCGCCGCACCCGGCAGGCCGGGGCGAGCAAGAAGACCGTCTACTTCGCGATCACCGCGAACGCCGTGATCGCGATAGCCAAGTTCGTGGGCGGCGCGGCGAGCGGCTCCACCGCGATGCTCGCCGAGGGTGCCCACTCCGTGGCGGACACCACGAACCAGCTCATGCTGCTCCTGTCGATCCGCCTCGGGGCGCGCGAGCCGGATCCCGGGCGCCCCTTCGGCCACGGCCAGGAGCGCTTCCTGTGGACGCTGCTGGCGGCGACGGGGATGTTCGTGGCGGGCGCGGTCTTCGCGATCGGCTACGGCGTCCTCGAGCTGCTCGAGTCATCCGGCGAGCAGGGCGGCTTTGGCATCGCCTACACGGTGCTCGGGCTCGCCTTCGTGGCCGAAGGCGTCTCCTGGCTTCGCGCCCTGCACCAGACGCGCCGCGAGGCGCGCGAGTCGGAGCGCACGCTCCTCGGCCATGTGCGGACGAGTCGCGACCCCAACGTGAAGATGGTCCTGTTCGAGGACACAGCGGCGCTCGTCGGCGTCGTGATCGCCACCGGCGGCGTGGCCCTGCATCAGGTCACAGGCTCGCCGTTCTGGGATCCGGGCGCGTCGATCCTGATCGGGTTGCTGCTCGTGGCCGTGGCGGTCTGGATGGGTCGAGACGCGGGCCACCTGGTGACGGGCGCGGCCGCGCGGCCCGACGAGCGCGACGCCATCGAGCGGACGATCGAGTCGTTCGACGGGGTGGTCGAGGTGCAGGAGCTGCTGACGATGGCGCTCGGGCCGGACACCCTGCTCGTGGCGGCCCGCGTCGACCTCGAGGACGACCTCGGCTCGGATCGCGTCGAGGAGCTCTCCAGCGAGATCGACGAACGCCTGCGCGAGACGGTGCCGGACGTGACCGAGGTCTTCCTCGACGCGACGCCCGGCCGGCAGCGCGGCGCCGAGCTAAGGGACCTCGCCGGTCGCTGAGGGCTCGCGCTCGGGTAGCACCGCCTCGCGGTGTGCGACGTCGCCGAGCCGGCCCCCGCGCCGCTCGTCCAGCTCCTCGAGCCGCTCGTCGCGACCGTAGAGCACCAGCGTGTCCCCGGCCCCGATACGCGTGTCGGGTCCCGGGGCTCCGAGGTATTCGCCGCCTCGCCGAGACACTCCCAGCACGAGGACACCCTCATCGCGCAGACGCAGCTCGCGCAGGGTATGGTCCGCAACCCAGTCGCCCTCCTCGACCTCGAGCTCCCCGACCGTATAGCCGCCGGAGAGCCGCAGCAGCCCCGCGTAGTCGGCCACGTCGAGACCGCGGGCTATGAGGGCGCGCGTCACGACCCGCCCCAACAGCCGATCGAAGGTCTGGCTGCGGGCGAGCACCAGGAGGAGCAGCAGGCCGGCGATGAGCACCAAGCCGCGGCTGACCCGCTCGCCGCCCGAGGCGCCGCCGAACGAGATCACGAGCGAGGCGAGCGCGGTGACCACTCCGGCGCTGCCGAGCAGCATCAGGGTGAGCACCACGCGGCGCCGCAGCGGGTGCTTCACGACCGACTCCGCCTCGTTCGTCGTGAAGCCCACGCCGGTGAGCGCCGAGCGGGACTGGAAGCGCGCCGACTCCGTGGACATCCCGGTGAGCGAGAGGATGACCGTGGCCACCCTCGCCACCAGCAGGAGCAGCAGGATCACGGCCAGGACCAGGACCAGGTTGATCACGGGCGCCTCCTAGCCGGGCCCGAGCAACGCCTCAGGCCTCCAACTTGCTGGTGTCGCGCGGTGGGGCTCTCCGGCCCGCGCCCATCTCCGCGTTCGTCGCGCGCCATGGTCCGCTATCTCCTCCACCGGATCAGGAGCAACGCGAGCAGCAGCGCGACCAGCCCGATGGCCACGCCGGCCACCGGGGCGGAACGCTCACGCGCCCGCTCGCCGAGCTGCCGGCCCTTGACCTTCGCCCGCCGGCACGCTTCGAGGCCTTCTCCGGACTCGTCATCGGCGTGCCCTCTCCTTCACGGTCTGGACGTCGTCCTGGATGCTGTGCACCGCCCGCTCCGGGGCCGGCGGCGTGGCCCGCTCGATCTGCTTCCTGCCGCCGAGCGCGAGCCCGCCGGCCACGGCCAGCAGCGCCACGCCGACGATCACGCCCGCGAGCCAGGGCGCTACCGCGGTGCCGATCAGCAGGATCGCCGCCGCCACCAACGCCCCCACCCCGTACAGGGCGAGTACGCCGGCGCCGCCGAACATCCCGGCCCCGATGCCGGCGCGCTTGCCCTTCTCCCGCAACTCGACCTGGGCCAGGCGGATCTCCTGGCGGACCAGCGTGGCCGTCTGCTCCGACATCCGTTTGACCAGATCGCCCAGCGTCTGATCCTCGAGCCTGTTCATGGGCAGACGATTGCCCGGTGTCAGCGCGCTTACACCTACCGCGCTCGTTTGGGGAGCCCATCCGGGAAGCCCGGCGCCGATGCCGAGGACAAGCGCGAGCGCCGCTGTCGCGGCGGGCCGTCGCGGCTACGGGCGGGCGCGCTGGCAGCGCGGGCACCAGCAGGCGGTGCGGCCCGCGACCGTCGCCTTGCGCAGCCCAGCGCCGCAGCGCGGGCAGCGGGCCCCAGGCTCGTCGCGGACGCCCGTGAGCCAACCGCGCGCGGGCGGGACGCGCCCGCGCCGGATCGAGGTCCGAAGCGTTTGGCGGAGCGCCTCGTAAAGCGCGTCCCGCTTGGCGCGGGAGAGCCGGCGCAGGTCGGCGCGGGGGTGGACCCTCGCGCGCCAGAGGATCTCGTCGACGAGCAGGTTGCCGAGCCCGGCGATCAGGCGCTGGTCCATGAGGGCGGCCTTGACGCCGCCGCGCCGCTCGGCGATCAGTCGCTCGAGATCGTCCCGCCGGACGGCGTTCGCGTCGGGGCCGAGCGGGCCGGTCACGCTCCGGCGCTCGCCCTCGTCGCGGACGACCCACACGCCGCCAAAGCGACGCATGTTGCGGTAGCGCAGCTCGCCGCCCGAGAAGGCGAGCACCAGCCGGTCGTGCCGGTGGCGCTCAACACCGGGCTCTGCCCAGTCGAACAAACCCGTCATGCCGAAGTGGAACAGCAGCGAGACGTCCCCAACGGGGGCGACGATCCACTTGCCGTGCCGCTCCGATCGCCGAAGGCGCCGGCCGCCGATCGCCCGGCCGAGCGCCTGCGGCGTGCTGTTCCTCAGCAGCGCGCGGTCAGCGACCTGGACGCCACGCACGCTGCGACCCGCGGCGTGGCGCTCGAGCGTCCGACGAAAGCCCTCGACGTCGGGCAGTTCCGGCACTCATTCCTGCTCGCGCACCGCGAACGTCAGCTCGCCGCCGTCGGTCTCTGCGTCGAGGACCTTGTCCTCGAGGGCGGGCGCCGCGGCAGGGTCGACGAAGACCTGCGCGCCGTCCGCGTCAACGATTTGGTCCTCCGCCTCCGGCGACTCGGCGAGGTCGACGTGCAGCGCCGGCCCGCTCCCGTTCATCGAGTGGGGGCCGGTGGAGATCCGCAGGCCCGCGGCCCCCGAGTCCATCAGCCCGCGGATGACCTCGGCGGCATCGGTGGTCACGGCAAGCATGTCCCTTGCATTTCCGTGCGGCGCGCCGCCCAAACCGAACCGGGTAGGAATCCCACATGCCCTTCCGCTGGGTAGAGCACACCGGCGAGCTCGAGGTCGAGCTCGAGGCGTGGAGCGAGCGCGGCCTCTTCGAGGCCGGCTTCGAGGCGCTGCGCGAGCTGCTGGGTGAAGACGGGGGGCACGAGCGCCTAGAGGCCTCGGTGGAGCTGGCGAACGGGGACCGGGCGGCGCTCCTCGCCGACTGGCTCGGCGAGCTGGCGTTCATCGCCGAGACCCGGGGGCTCGCGCCCGAGCGGCTCATGGCGCTCGAGCTGCTCGACGATGGCCTGCGGGCGACCGTAGAGGGCCGTAAGGGAGACCCTCCCCACCTGGTCAAGGGCGCGACCTATCACCGGCTCCGCCTCGGACCGAGCGGCTCGGGCTGGCGGGCGACGGTGGTGCTGGATGTCTGAGCTCCGCCGCGTCGACGAGCTGCTGTGGGAGATACCGGCGTCCGCGCGGCCCGACATGCGGGTGCCGGCGCGCGTCTTCGCGGACGCCGAGCTGCTCGAGGCGCTCCAGGGCGACCGCTCGCTGGAGCAGCTGAAGGACGTGGCGACCCTCCCCGGCATCGTGGATGCGGCGCTCGCGATGCCCGACGTCCACCAGGGGTACGGCTTCCCGGTGGGTGGCGTGGCCGCGACCGAGCCGCCCGACGGCGTGGTCTCGCCCGGGGGCGTCGGCTATGACATCAACTGCGGCGTTCGGCTGCTGGCCGCGCCGTTCACGGCGGAGGAGCTCGGTGGTCGGCGCGAGCGGCTGGTCCACGAGATCTCGCGCGCCGTGCCCGCCGGCGCGGGAGGAGAGTCCTCGCTCGGGCTCCGCGGCGGTCTGCTCGACGAGGTGCTCGTGGAGGGTCCGCGGGCGCTGGTGCGCCGTGGCGGCATCGGCACCGAGGAGGACGTAGAGCTCACCGAGTCACGCGGTCGCCTCCCCGGGGCGGCGCCCGAGTCGCTGTCCGAGCGCGCCCGCGAGCGCGGCGGCCCGCAGCTCGGGACGCTCGGGTCCGGCAACCACTTCGTTGAGGTCCAGCGGGTCGATGGGGTCCACCATCCGGAGGCGGCGCGGGCGTTCGGCCTCGGCGAGGGTCAGGTCACCGTACTGATCCATTCGGGCTCGCGCGGGCTCGGACACCAGGTCTGCACGGACTTCGTGAAGCGGATGGACGCGGCGCTCGGGCGGTACGGGATCCGACTTCCCGACCGCCAGCTCTCCTGCGCCCCGGTCACCTCCGCGGAGGGCCGCGACTACCTGGCCGCCATGGCCGCAGCCGCCAACTTCGCCTGGGGCAACCGGCAGGCAATCGCCCACCGGGTCCGCGAGGCGGTGCGACGGGTGCTGGGCGCCGCCGCCGCAGAGGGCACGCGCCAGGTCTACGACGTGGCGCACAACGTCGCCAAGCTCGAGCGCCACCATGACCGCGAGCTGTGCGTCCACCGCAAGGGCGCCACGCGCGCCTTCGCGGCCGGCTCGACGGAGATCCCCGAGCGCTACCGGAGGGTCGGCCAGCCCGTGTTCATCCCCGGCAGCATGGGCACGGCGAGCTACGTGCTGGCGGGCCGGCCCGGCGCCATGGAGCGCTCGTTTGGCACGGTCTGCCACGGCGCCGGGCGCAGCATGAGCCGAACCGGCGCGCGGAAGCGCGTCAAGGGGGCCGAGCTGCGCAGACAGCTCGAGGATCGGGGGATCAGCGTGCGCTCTCCGTCGAACCGCGGGCTCGCCGAGGAGGCGCCCTTCGCCTATAAGGACGTGGAGCGGGTCGTGGGCATCGTCGAGCGCGCGGGCCTGGCGGTGCGCGTGGCGCGTCTGCGGCCGATCGGTGTCATCAAGGGCTGAGTCCCGGCTAGCGACATAACATGGCTACCCAGAAGCAGAGAAGCGCCGCTCGTAGCAACGTGAAGAGGGCTCAGTCCGGCGCCAGGCGCAAGCAGACGCTCAAGAACCTCCCCAAGTCCACGCGGACCGCGCTGGGCAAGGAGGCGTCGGCGGTTCGGCGCGGTGATGAGCCCACGCGCAAGGAGCTCGAGGCCGAGGCCCGCAGGAAGGGCATCCGCGGCCGCTCGAAGATGGGCAAGGCCGAGCTGAAGCGCGCGGTGGCGCGCGCCAAGTAGGCGTTTTCGCCGCGGCGCCGCGGGCGCGGGTTGCTGCTGCCCCCGGGGCCGCGGTTTCGCCCCCCGCCTCGGGCCCGGTTTCGCCCGTGCCCCGGCGACGCGATATCGCCGCTGGTCCGGGGCCCGGTTTCGCCCTCGCCCCCCGAGGGGTATCCGGCCTTGGCGTGAGAGCCCTGGCGCGCTGGATCACCTGGTGGGCCGCCCTCGCGGCCCTCTGGCTGGTCCTCGTGGACAACACGAAGCTCCCCGAGCTGCTGGCCGGCGTGGTCGCGGCCGCGCTCGGGGCTACCGCCGTTCGGGCGGTCGAGGAGCGCCACCCCGTGCGACTGTCGCCGCACCCGGCTTGGGCCGCGGGCGGGCTTAGGGCGCTGGCCCGGGTGCCGCTCGACTGCTGGGTCCTAGCTGTCGCACTCGCGCGCCGGCGGCGCGGCTCCTTCCGCGCGATCCGCTTTCGCGGCGGTGGTGACGACCCCGAGTCGGTGGCCCGCCGCGCGCTCGCGGAGGCGCTCGACTCGCTCGGCCCGAACTCCTACGTGATCGGGATCGGCGACGAGGTGATGCTCGTGCACCAGCTCGACCCCCCGGACGACCCTGCGAGCGCGGACCCGGCGGGCCTGCGATGAACGAGTGGCTGATCGCGACGCTCGTGGTGCTCGCCGCCCTTGGTCCCTGCCTGTGGGTGGCAGCCCGCGAGGAGGCGATCGAGGGACTCGTGGGCCTGAACCTGGCCGGCGTGCTCGCCTCCATCGCCCTGCTGCTCATGGCCGAGGGGTTCCAGCGCCAGCCCTTCGCGGATCTCGCGCTCGTGCTCGCCTTGCTCTCGCTGGCCGGCTCGCTCGCCTACGCGCGCTTCCTGGAGCGGCGCCTGTGAACGTGCTCGCCACGGAGTCGCCGGGCCCGCTCGCGGACGTGGTGGTCGCGGCGCTGCTCGTCCTCGCCTGCGCGCTGATCGTCCTCTCGGCGCTCGGCGTGGCGCTGATGCGCGGCGTCTACGACCGGCTCCACTACACGGGTCCCGCCACGCTAGCCGCGGCGCTCGTGGCCGCGGCGGTCGTCGTGCGCGAGTCCTTCTCGCTGATCGGCGACAAGGCGATCCTGCTGGCGGTGCTGCTGCTGGTGTCCGCGCCGCTCCTGGCGCATGTAACGGCCCGAGCCGCGCGCATCCGCGAGCACGGCGACTGGGCCCTGCGCCCCGACGACGGGGTGGAGGTCGAGGAGCCGTGATAGCGGTCCAGTGGACGGCGCTGGCGCTCACGGCGCTCGCGGGGACCGTGGTGGTGCTCATCCGCGAGCCGCGGCGACAAACGGTGGCCAGCGGCGTGTTCGGGCTGGTGCTCGGCCTGCTGTTCTTCGCCTTCCAGGCGCCCGACGTCGCGCTGTCCGAGATCGTGGTGGGCAGCGTGGCGCTGCCCGCGATGGTGCTGCTCGCGCTGGCCAAGATCGAGAGGAGCGAGTGACCCGGCGCGTTCGGCTTGCTCTGTTCCTCGCCTCCGCCGTGGGGCTCGCCGTCGTGCTCGGCTTCGCGCTCGCCGGGCTGCCGGGCTTCGACGCCGACCTCGGGCGCTACGCCTCGTTCGTGGCGAGCCACGCGGTGAGCCAGCGGCGTGGCACGAACTCGGTCGTGGACGTGGCGTTCGACTACCGGGCCATCGACACGCTGGCGGAGGAGCTGATGATCTTCGTCGCGGCGGTGGGCGCCGCGGTGCTGCTCGCGCACGCACGCGACGAGAGCGACGAAGGCCAAGCGGCCGATCTCGAGGCGCTCAGGGCGCCGTCGACGAGCGACCTGCTGCGCACCTTTGGACCGGGCCTCGCCGCGGTGGCCATCGTGCTCGGCGTCTACATCGTCACGCACGGGCATCTCTCGCCGGGCGGGGGCTTCCAGGGCGGGGTGATCTTGTCGACGGCCCTCGTGCTCGTCTTCGTGGCCGGCCGGACGCTGGCCGCGGCGCGGACCCGGCCGCTGGCTCCGCTGGAGGTGGCCGAGGCCGTGGGCGCCGCCGGGTTCGCCCTCATCGGCCTGGGCGGCCTCGTCTTCGCGAGCGTCTTCTTCGAGAACTTCCTCCCCCTCGGGACCAAGGGGAGCCTGCTCTCGGCGGGGACGATCCCGCTCAGCAACGTGGCCGTCGGGATCGAGGTGGCCGGCGCCTTCGCGCTCGTGTTCGCGGAGCTCGTGGACCAGATGGTGCTCGGCCGGGGAGGCGACACGTGAGCGCCCCCGCGCTCGTGGTGGCCGCCTGGCTCCTGCTCGTGGGCCTGTACGGGGTGGTCACGAGCCGGAACCTGGTCCACCTGGTCCTCTGCCTGGGCGTGGCGCAGGCGTCGACCTACGTGCTCTTGCTGGCGGTGGGCTACCGCCAGGGCGCCCAGGCGCCGATCTTCTCCGACATCCCCACCAGCGCCCCGGTGGTCGACCCGGTCGTGCAGGCGCTGACCCTCACGGACGTGGTGGTCGAGGCGACGGTCTCGGCGCTGCTGCTCGCGCTGGCAGTCCAGACCCGGAAGCGCTTCGGCACCGTGGACCCCGACGAGATCGGGGAGCTCCACGGCTGATGGCGCTCGCTGCGCTGCCCGTCGCCGTGCCGGTGATCGCGGCCACGCTGTTGGCCGCCCTCAAGCCGTTCGACCCGCCGCGCCGCCTCGTCCTCCTCACTTCGATCGGCACGGCCGCCGCCGTGGCGGTCTTCTCGGCGATCCTGCTCGCGCGCTCGGGTGACGAGACGGTGCTGCTCTGGTTCGGCGCCTGGACGCCCCGGGACGGCGTGGCCCTCGGGGTCTCATTCGCGATCGACCCGCTCGGCGCGGGAGCCGCCCTGCTCGCGGGCACGCTCGCCGTGGGCGCGCTCGTGTTCTCGATCCGCTACGTGGACCCGAGCGACGACCTCTTCCACGCGCTGATGCTCGTGTTCCTCGCGGGGATGGTCGGCTTCGCGCTGAGCGGCGACCTCTTCAACCTGTTCGTCTTCTTCGAGCTGCTCTCGACCTCGGCGTTCGTGCTCGCCGGCTACCAGATCGAGCGGCGCGCTCCGCTCGAGGGCTCGCTCAACTTCGCGATCGTCAACACGGTGGGGAGCTTCCTGTTCCTCTTCGGAATCGCGCTGGTCTATGGCCGCACTGGCGCCCTCAACCTCGCCCAGATCGGCCAGGAGCTGGCGAGGCAGCCTCCGGACGCGCTGGTCGCCGTCTCGTTCGCGCTCCTGGCGAGCGCCCTGTTCGTAAAGGCCGCGATCGTCCCGTTCCACTTCTGGCTCGCCGACGCCTACGCCGTCGCGCGGACGCCCGTGTGCATCCTGTTCGCCGGCGTGATGAGCGAGCTCGGGCTGTACGGGATCGCTCGCATCTGGTGGACCGGATACTCGGACGCGCTCGGCCACGAGGGGCTGCGGGCGATCCTGATCGGGGCCGGGGTTCTGACCGCGCTCGTGGGCGCGCTGATGGCGCTCGCCCAGACCCACCTCAAGCGGCTGCTGGCGTTCGCGACGATCTCCTACCTGGGGCTGTTCCTGATCGGGGTGGGGACGCTCGACTCGGACGGGCTGGCCGGAGCGGCGTTGTTCGTGGCGGGCGACGGCTTCCTGAAGGGCACCCTGTTCGCCTGCGTGGGGATCGTTCAGCACCGCCTCGGACACGTGGACGAGCGCGCGCTGCAGGGCCGCGGCCGCGAGGCGCGGCTCGTTGCGGCGCTGTTCGCGCTGGCCGCGCTCGGCGTGGCCTCGCTGCCCCCCTTCGGCTCGTTCCTCGGCAAGGCGCTGCTCGAGCACGGGGCCTCGACGGTGGGATACGGCTGGGTCACGGCCGTCTTCATCGCGGTCGCGATCCTCACCGGAGCGGCGCTGCTGCGCGCGGCCGGCTGCGTCTTCCTCGGGCTCGGCGAGGTCGAGGAGATGGAGGACGAGTCGGACGTCGAGGAGGGCGAGCCCGCGGGCGAGACGGAGCCGGGGCGCACACCCGTGGTGATGGCGCTGCCGGCGGCCGGGTTCCTCGCCGCCGCGCTGGCGATCGGGGTGATCCCCGGCATCGCCGACGCCGCCGTCCGCGCGGCCGACCGTTTCCTCGACCGCGGCGCCTACGCCGGCGACGTGCTCTTCGGCGGCTCCGAGAGCTCCTCGGTCCCACAGCCCGGACTCGGGCCGCACTGGTACGACTGGCTCTACGCGGCGATCTCCTGTGCCGGCGCGCTGGCGCTGGCCTGGGTGCTGCTGCTGAGGCCCGCCGCCCTGCGCGGCGCCCGCCGGCCGCTGGCCGGGCTGCGCGCGCTCCACAGCGGCCACGTGGGCGACTACGTGGCCTTTGCCGTGGCCGGCGCGGCCGTGCTCGGCGGCCTGTGCGCGGTCACGCTCACCTGACGCGCGCCCGCCCGCCGACCCGCCCCCCGGGCGGCCCGCTTCGCGTGGCCCCTGCGGCCGACCGTTTCCGGCCCTCCCCCGGCGGGTAGCCGCCCTTCGTGACGCGATACCCGCCGCTCTCCGACTACGCGCTGATCGGCGACTGCCGATCCGCCGCGCTCGTGTCCCGCGCGGGATCGATCGACTGGGCCTGCCTGCCGCGCTTCGACTCCGGCAGCACCTTCGGGCGCCTCCTCGACTGGGACCGTGGCGGCCACTGCGCGATCGAGCCCGCGAGCGAGGCCGACGTGGTGTTCCGCGAGTACCTCGAGGACGCGCTCGTGCTGGTGACCCGCTTCCGCTCGGGGGGCGGCGAGGCGCGGCTGATCGACTTCTTCGCCATCCCCGAGGCCGACCTCGAGGACGAGCGGCGCCACATCGTGCGGATCCTCGAGGGCGAGCGCGGCTCCCTCGACTTCCGGTTGCGCGTGGAGCCCCGCTTAGACTACGGCGAGATAGAGCCGTGGATCCGGCGCCACGGCCCGAACGTGTTCAGCGCCACCGGCGGTGACGACGGGCTCGTGATCTGGACCGACGGCGACCTCGGCGTGACCGACGGGGCGGCGCTCGAGACGAGGCTGTCGGTGCGCCCGGGCGAGCGTCGCCGGCTCCTCATGACCTTCGAGCGGCCCGAGCGGATCGACGCGGAGCCCCCGCGCAGCCGCGAGCCGCGGGAGATCGACGAGCTGCTCGACCGGGCCGTCGCCTGGTGGCACGAGTGGGCCGAGAACCTGCGTTTCGAGGGCCCCGACGCGCCGGGCGCGCGCCGCTCGGCGCTGATCCTGAAGGCGCTCTCCCACGAGCCGACCGGGGCCATCGCGGCCGCCGCCACCACCTCGCTGCCGGAGTCGCCTGACGGCAAGCGCACCTGGGACTACCGCTACGCCTGGATCCGCGACGCCGCACTCGCCTCCCGCTCGCTCGCCCGGCTCGGCTGCGAGCGCGAGGCCGACGACTTCCGGCGCTTCATCGAGCGCACCGCCGCGGGCAGCCCGGAGGCGATGCGGATCGTTTACGGCGTGGGCGGCGAGCGGCGCATCCAGGAGTCCGAGCTCGGCCACCTCGAGGGCTGGCGCGGCGCGGGGCCGGTGCGCGTGGGCAACGACGCCGCCGCGCAGGTGCAGCTCGACTCCTGCGGCCAGCTCGTGGATCAGAGCTGGCGCTGGCATCAGCGGGGCCACTCACCGGACGACGACTACTGGCGCTTCATCGCCGAGCTCGTCGAGTCGGCGATCGAGCGCTGGCGCAGCCCCGACGCCGGGATCTGGGAGTGGCGCGGCGAGCCGAAGCACTTCGTGCACTCGAAGGTCCTCTCCTGGGCCGCGGCGGACAAGGGCCTGCGGCTGGCGAAGGAGTGCATGCGAAAGGCGCCCGAGCGGCGCTGGCGCGCCGCGCGCGACGATATGCGCGAGGCGATCGAGAGCGAGGGGTACGACCCGGAGCGCGGGATCTTCGTGCAGGCGTTCGGCGAGCGCGAGCTCGACGCGGCGGTGCTGCGCCTGCCCACGGTGGAGTTCGTGGACTGGAAGGACGAGCGCATCGTCCGCACCGCCGACACGCTCCGCGAGGAGCTCTCCGTCGACGGCCTGCTGTGCCGCTATACCGGCGACGACGGCCTCGAGGGCGAGGAGGGTGCCTTCCTCGCCTGCTCCTTCTGGCTGGCCGAGGTGTACGCCCGCCAGGAGCGCGCCGAGGAGGCGCGGCAGGTGTTCGACGCTACGGTCGCCACCGCAAACGGGCTGGGACTGTTCTCCGAGGAGTACGACCCGACGGCGCGCGAGATGCTCGGGAACTTCCCCCAGGCCCTCACCCACCTCTCCCACATCGAGGCGGTGATCGCGCTGGCCGAGCACCGCGGGCCGCCCGCGCCGGACCCGGAGCTGTCGGCGCTGTCCGGGAGCTGACACGCCGACCGGCCGCGCCCCCGGCGTCCGGCCAGCCCGCCGTTTCCGCGCCCGGGGAGCGGGTAGCCACACCCCATGTCCCAAACGGTCGGCTCATTCATCCTGAAGCGCCTACACGAGCACGGCGTCAGGCACGTCTTCGGCTACCCGGGCGACGGCATCAACGGCATCCTCGGCGGCTTCCACGAGCACGGCGACGAGGTCGAGTTCGTGCAGGTCCGCCACGAGGAGATCGCGGCCTTCGCGGCCACCGCCCACGCGAAGCTCACGGACGAGGTGGGCGTCTGCCTGGCCACAAGCGGCCCCGGCGCCATCCACCTGCTGAACGGGCTCTACGACGCCAAGCTCGACCACCAGCCGGTCGTGGCGATCGTCGGGCAGCAGAAGACCTTCTCGCTCGGCTCGAACTACCAGCAGGAGGTCGACCTGAACACGCTGTTCAAGGACGTGGCCTCGGAGTTCGTGCAGGTGTGCATGTCGCCTCCGCAGATCGCGCACCTCATCGACCGCGCCTTCCAGGTCGCCCGAGCCTCGCGCTCGGTGACCGCGGTGATCGTCCCCGAGGACGTCCAGGAGGCCGACTACGAGGAGCCGCCGCGCGAGCACGGCGTGGTCTACTCCTCGCCCGACGGCTTCACGCGCTCGCGGATAATCCCCCCGGAGCGCGAGATCGCGCGGGCCGCCGAGGTGCTGAACGCCGGCAAGCGCGCGGCCATCCTGATCGGCCAGGGCGCCGCCCACGCCGCCGACGAGGTGACCCAGGTGGCCGACCTTCTCGGCGCCGGCGTGGCCAAGGCGCTAAACGGCCGCGACGCGCTACCCGACGACCTGCCGTTCGTAACGGGCTCCATCGGCCTGCTCGGGACCAAGCCGAGCTACGAGATGGTGTCGGGCTGCGACACCTTCTTCATGGTCGGCTCGAGCTTCCCGTACGCGGAGTGGCTGCCCGAGCCGGGCACCGCTCGGGGGGTGCAGATCGACGTCGACGGCCGCCTGATCGGGATGCGCTACCCGATGGAGGTATTGCTCGTGGGCGACTCGCGCGACACGCTGCGCGAGCTGATCCCGCACCTGGAGCGGAAGGAGGACCGCTCCTGGCGAGAGCACATCGAGTCCGAGGTCTCACGTTGGTGGGAGATCCTCGGCGAGCGGGCGATGCAGTCAGCGGAGCCGCTGAATCCGCTTCGGGTCTTCCACGAGCTCTCGCCGCGGCTGCCGGACCAGTGCATCCTCACCGCCGACTCCGGCTCCGCCACCAACTGGTGGGCGCGCCACCTGAGGTTGCGCAAGGGCATGAAGGCGGCCCTCTCCGGGACCCTCGCCACGATGTGCCCGGGCGTGCCGTACGCCTTCGCGGCGAAGTACGCCTACCCGGACCGGCCCGTGATCGCCTGCCTCGGCGACGGCGCGATGCAGATGCTCGGCATCAACGCGCTGATCGACGTCGCGGACAAGTACCCGCGCTGGTCGAACAAGCAGCTCGTCGTGCTGGTGCTGAACAACCACGACCTGAACCAGGTCACCTGGGAGCAGCGCGTCCTGTCCGGCGACCCGAAGCTCGAGGCCTCGCAGATGCTGCCGGACTTCCAGTTCGCGAAGTACGCCGAGCTCTTGGGGCTGAAGGGCATTCGCGTGGACGACCCGGACCGCGTGGCCGGTGCCTGGGACGAGGCCCTCTCCGCGGACCGGCCCGTGGTCTACGAGGCGATCACCGACCCGGAGGTGCCGCCGCTGCCGCCGCACATCATGCTCGACCAGGCCACCAGCATGGCCAAGGCGCTCATGCGCGGCGACCCGAACGCCGGCCGGATCGTCCGCCAGAGCCTCAAGGGGAAGCTCAAGGAGTTCGTCACGCGCTGATGGCGGAGCTCGAGGTCTCCGCCTTCACGATCCCCACCGAGGAGCCCGAGTCGGACGGCACGCTCGAATGGGACTCGACGACGCTCGTGCTGGTCGAGGTCGCGGCGGCCGGTCAGCGCGGCCTCGGCTACACCTACGGCTCGCCGGCCGTGGCCGCGTTCATCCGGGAGCACCTGGCGTCGGCCGTGGGGCGCGCCGACCCGCTCTCCCCGCCCCGCACCTGGGCAACGATGCGGGAGGCGATCCGCAACGCGGGGCAGCCCGGCGTCGGCGCGATGGCGGTGTCCGCCGTCGACATCGCGCTCTGGGACCTCAAGGCCCGGCTGCTGGGCGTCTGCCTGGCGGACGCCCTCCCCCGCGCGCATGCGCGCGTACCGGTGTACGGCTCGGGCGGCTTCACCTCCATGACGCTCGACGCGCTGCAGGAGCAGCTCGCGGGCTGGGCGCCGTTCGGCCGCGTGAAGATGAAGGTCGGACGCGAGCCCGACCGCGACCCCGAGCGGCTGCGCGCAGCGCGCGAGGCGATCGGCGACGCGGTGGAGCTGTTCGTAGACGCGAATGGGGCCTTCGCCCGCAAGGAGGCGGTGCGCTGGGCCGAGCGCTATGCCGAGCTCGGCGTGACCTATCTCGAGGAGCCGGTGACCTCGGACGACCTCGACGGGCTGCGCATGGTGCGCGACGCGACACGGCTCGACGTCGCCGCAGGGGAGTACGCCTGGGGGCTCGCCGACGTCGAGCCGCTGCTCGGCGCCGTGGACGTGGTGCAGGCTGACGTCACGCGCGTGGGCGGGGTCACGGCCATGCTGCGCGTGGACGGGCTGTGCGGGGCGCGCTCGATGCGATTCTCGGCGCACTGCGCGCCCGCGATCTCCGCGCACGTCTGCTGCGCGATGGAGGCCGCGGTGCACATCGAGTACTTCCAGGACCACGTTCGCGTCGAGCGCCTGCTCTTCGAGGGCACGCTCGACCCGCGCGACGGCGCGCTCGAGCCGGACCGCTCGCGCCCCGGGCTGGGGCTCGAGCTGAAGCGCTCGGAGGCCGCGAGGTACGCGGCGTGAGGACCGCCGGGGCGAGCTGGACGCATCCGGCCGTCGACGCCTGGCGGCGGAACGGAGCCGGGATCGGGCACGAGATGTTGCGCCCGGCGGGCGTCGACGAGATCGACGTGCACTCGCTCCAGCACGCGCTCGAGCGCTCCGTCGAGGGCGAGGTGCTGTTCGACGCCGGGCACCGCGCCATCTACTCGCACGACAGCTCCAACTACCGGCAGACGCCGATCGGCGTGGTGCTGCCGCGGACCGTGGACGACGTCGAGGCCGCCGTGGCCGCCTGCCGCGAGCACGGGGCGCCCGTGCTCCCACGCGGCTGCGGCACGAGCCTGGCGGGGCAGACCTGCAACGTCGCGGTGGTGATCGACCACTCGAAGCATCTGCGCCAGATCCTCGAGGTCGATCCGGAGCGCCGGATCGCCCGGGTCGAGCCGGGGGTGATCCGCGATCAGCTCTCGGACCTGACCGAGGAGCGCCACGCGCTCACATTCGCCCCGGACACCTCGACGCACGAGTACGCGACGTTCGGCGGAATGGTCGGCAACAACTCGTGCGGCACCCACTCGGTGATGGCCGGGCGCACGGCCGACAACCTCGAGGAGCTGGAGCTCCTCACCTACGACGGGCTTCGCATGCGGGTGGGGCCCACCAGCGACGAGGAGCTCGATCGCATCGTCGGAGAGGGCGGGCGCCGCGGGGAGATCTACCGGCACCTTCGCGAGCTGCGCGACCGCTACGGAGACCTGGTGCGCGAGCGCTACCCCGACCTCCCTCGCCGCGTGTCGGGCTACAACCTCGACGCGCTGCTGCCGGAGGCGGGCTTCAACGTGGCGCGTGCCGTGTGCGGCAGCGAGGGCACGCTGGCCACGGTGCTCGAGGCCACGGTG
>Ga0126312_10000900_pt1 | contig 18735 bp, 22 predicted proteins | sample Plot104A_FD_92537 | JGI IMG/M metagenome (GOLD analysis project Ga0126312, IMG submission 92537) | Serpentine soil microbial communities from UC McLaughlin Reserve, CA, USA - Plot104A | ecosystem: Environmental > Terrestrial > Soil > Grasslands | place: USA: UC McLaughlin Reserve, Lake County... | reverse complement strand
TTCGCCCGTGAGGTCGAGCGGCGGGTGCCCGCGGACGTCACGACGACGTGGTGGCGCAAGGACCGCTATCCTGCGGCGTTGTTCATCGACTACAACCAGAACGCTCGCGACCGCACGATCGCCTCGCCCTATTCCATCCGCGCCAAGCCCGGCGCGCCGGTCTCCGCCCCGCTGCTGTGGGAGGAGGTGCCCGACGTCGCCCCCGAGGACTTCACCGTGATGACCATGCCCGCGCGCTTTGCCGACGTGGGCGACCGCTTCGCCGAGATCGACGACGTGGCCCACTCGCTCGAGCCGCTGCTGGAGATGTACAGGCAAGACGAGGAGGGCGACATGCCCTATCCGCCCGACTACCCCAAGATGCCCGGCGAGCCCAAGCGCGTGCAGCCCTCGCGGGACCGCGAGCGCAAGGACGGCTGATCGGCGGGGACGGCGTCACCCCTCCGCCGAAACGCTCAGCTTCCTGAGCGCTTTTTACGGCCGTGTGCCCGCTTCGCCCGAAGCGGGAATGATGAGACCGGTGGAGATCGAGGTACTCCAGGCCGACGTGACGCAGCTCGAGGTCGACGCCGTCGCCAACGCGGCCAACACCGATCTCGCGCACGGGGGCGGCGTGGCGGGGGCCATAAGCAGGGCCGGCGGCCCACAGGTCCAGCGCGAGTCCGACGAGAAGTCTCCCGTCGGCCTCGGCGAGGCCGTGGAGACCACCGCCGGCGACATGCCGGCCCGCTGGGTCATCCACGCGGCGACCATGGAGCTGGGCAGCCCCACCTCGGCCGAGATCATCGAGCGAGCCACGCGCTCCACGCTCGCCAAGGCCGAGGAGCTGGGCTGCCGCTCGCTGGCACTGGTCGCGTTCGGCGCCGGCGTCGGGCGCTTCCCGCTCAGCGAGGTGGCCCGGCTGATGGTCGGCGCCACGCGCGCGCACTCCGGCGGGCTGGAGCGCGTCATCTTCGCCATGCGCGGCGAAGAAGCCGAGCAGGCCTTTCGCGCGGCGCTGTGACCCCCGCGCCCGTGCTCGTCGCCCCCGATTCGTTCAAGGGGACGTTGTCCGCTAGCGAGGTCGCGGCGGCGGTGGCCAGGGGCCTTACCTCCGCCGGCCGCGAGGCGATCGAGCTGCCGCTGGCCGACGGCGGCGAGGGCACCATGGACGTCCTGTTCACCGTGCTCGGCGGCCAGCGCCGAGTCGCGACCGTCTCCGACCCGCTGGGAAGGCCCGTAGAGGCGGCGTTCGTGCTGTTGGCAGACGGCGCGACGGCCGTGGTCGAAACCGCCCAGGCCAGCGGCCTGGGGCTGGTGGCCGAGGAGGAACGCGACGCGTTCGCGGCCTCCTCGGAGGGCACCGGCGAGCTGATCGTCGCGGCTGCGGCAGCAGGCGCCGACACGGTGCTGGTGACCGTGGGCGGCTCCGCGACGACCGACGGCGGCACCGGTGCCGTGCGCGCGCTCGACGAGTCGGGCGTCCGGCCGCAGCTGGAGGTGCTCTGCGACGTGACCACGCCCTTCGAGGACGCTCCGCGGGTATTCGGGCCGCAGAAGGGGGCCGACCCCAAGACCGTCGAGCGCCTCGAGAAGCGACAGCAGGCCGCGGCCGAGCACGCGCGGCGAGATCCCCGCGGGGTGCCGATGACCGGCGCGGCGGGCGGGCTCTCGGGCGGCCTGTGGGCCCACCGCGAGGCCGAGCTGCGCCCGGGCGCCGCCTATGTCATGGACGCCGTCGGCTTCGACGACGCGATGCGCTCCGCCGCCTTCGTGGTCACCGGCGAGGGGCGCCTGGACGAGCAGACGCTCAGCGGCAAGGTCGTCGGCGAGGTGGCCACCCGCTGCCGCCAGCGCGGTGTGACCTGCCACGTGGTCTGCGGCGAGGACGCCCTGTCGCCGTTCGACCACCGTCTGCTGGACCTCGCCAGCGTGACCGAGGCCGGTACCCCCGCGGAGCTCGAACGCGCGGGCGCGACGCTGGTCAGCGAGCCATGAGGGAGCCGACCACCGCCTCATAGAAGCCGTCGCCGTAAGAGGCCTCGGTTACGGTCACGCCCTCGGCCGCGCCGTCGCCGTTGGCCACCATGAAGAACTCGCGCACGGCCGTGGCGACGTCGGCGTCCTCGAGAGAGTCCCCTACCGCGATGCACTCCTCCCGCGCGTAGCCCCGCGCGCGCATGTGGGCCGCGACAGCGTTCGCCTTGGAGATCTCGGCGGGAACCAGGTGAAGGACGCGGCGGCCGTCTTCGATTCCGCCGTTGTCCACCAGCCGCAGGTCTTCCAGCTCGGCGTTCACGGCCGCGAGATCCACGGAGCCGCGAAACAGGTGCGACACCTCGCGGCCGGTGTGCCAAGGCGAGTGGGGCTCGAGGTCGTGCTCGGCCATCAGGCGCTCGGGCGCGCCGGTGGCGGCGATGTCGCCGTGCCTGCGGTCGGTCAGCCAGGTCACCTCCCCCTCCAGCACCACGCCGGCGCCGAGCTCGAAGATGTAGGCGCTCTGGCCCAAGAGCCGTGCGTCCTCCATGACCTGCGCCCGGCGGCGACCGGACTCGATCACCACCTCCACGCCCGCGCGGTGGCAGGCCTCGAGCGCCCGCGCCGCGAGCAGGGTGAAGCCGCCCTCGCCATCGCGGAACAGCGACGCGCCGGGGCCCAGCAGCGTCCCATCGAGGTCGGTATACACGCAGCGAAGGCTCACGCGGACAGCCTTCCCTCCCCGCGCAGGCGCTCGAGCACGACGCCGAGCACGGCCTCGGCCATGGGGCCGAGCTGCTCGAGCGGCTGGTGGTAGTTGCGCCGAAGTCCCAGGTCCACCTGCGCCATGCGCTCGATCCCCACCTCGTCCCACGCGCCCAGGAGCATCGCCGTCTCGACCGCGTACCCGCTCGCGAAGGGCAGCCGCTCGAACAACGAACGGGATGCCGCCACCTCGCCGGCCAGCGGTTGGGCGAAGCCCGCCAATTCGGGGAAGAACGCCTTCAGCAGCGGGCGCGCGGTGAGCTCGGTGACCCGCCCGCCGCCCGCGGCACCGTCGGCGGGGCGGCTGAAGCTTCCCTTGACGAACTCCACGCCGTCTTCGACCAGCAAGGGTCCGAGCAGCCCGCAGGGGAAGTGGGGCGAGAAGTCGCGCGTGTCGGAGTCCATGAACACGAGAAGCTCGCCGGAGGCCACCGACAGGCCCCGCCGCATGGCGTCCCCCTTGCCCTTCACCGGCCCGCGCTCTGGCATCAGCTCCGCCTCCTGGTGGACCTCGGCCCCGGCGGCTCGGGCCAGCTCGGCGGTCCCGTCCCGGGAAGCGGCGTCGACCACGACCACCTGGTCGAACAGCTCCGGGCCGAGCACCGTCTCCACGATCAGGCCGATGGTGTCGGCCACCTCGCGCGCGGGGAGCACGGCGGAGGCGGTGCGGTCCTTGCGCTCGCGCAGCAGCCCGGCCGGGTAAGCGGAGTGGTGAAAGGAGCGGACCACGGCGGGCCTACTATGGCCGCTCGTGCCCACTACGCCGACGGCCAGCCCCTGGGACGCCCTGCTCGAGCAGGGCCGGGAGGACGGGCGCCTGGCCGCCACGGGCCGCGAGAAGGCCCTCCCCGGCCACTCGGCCGAGTTGCCCGATGACCTGCATCCGGCCCTGCTGGAGGCCCTGGGGCGGGCGGGCGTCGAGCAGCTGTGGCTGCATCAGGCCGAGGCCTACGAGGCCGCGCGCTCGGGCCCGGTGATCGTCACCACCGGGACGGCCAGCGGCAAGTCCCTGTCCTTCAACCTCCCGGTGCTCCAGACGCTCGCGCACGACCCGCGCGCGCGGGCTCTCTACCTCTACCCGACCAAGGCGCTCGCCCAGGACCAGGCCCGCAAGCTGAGCGCTCTGCGCGCGCCCTTCCTGCGCCACGCGATCTACGACGGCGACACCCCGCGCGAGGAGCGGCGGGCCATCCGCTCGCGCTCCAACCTCATCCTCACCAACCCCGACATGCTGCACGTGGGGGTGCTTCCCAACCACCGCCACTGGGGGGACGTGCTCGCCAACCTCGCCTGGATCGTCGTGGACGAGGCGCACGTGTACCGCGGCGTCTTCGGCTCCCACGTGGCCAACGTGCTCCGCCGCTTGCGGCGCATCGCCCGCGCCTACGGCACCGAGCCGCGGACCATGCTCACCAGCGCGACGATCGCCAACCCCTCCGAGCTGGCCGAGCGGCTGACCGGCCGGCGGCACACGCTCGTCGACAACGACGGGGCGCCCCGCCACGACCGCAAGATCGCGATGTGGAACCCGCCGCTGCTGGACGAGAAGCTGGGCACGCGGGGCTCGCCGCTGAGCGAGGCGGCCGAGCTGCTGGCCGAGCTCGTGCAGGGCGGCGCCCGGACGATCTGCTTCCTGAAGTCGCGCCGCGGCGTGGAGCTGGTCCAGCGCTTCACCCGCGATCGGCTGCCCGACGACCTGGCCGAGCGCGTCGCGCCCTACCGAGCCGGCTACACGAGCGCCCAGCGACGCGAGATCGAGCGCAGGCTTACCGAAGGAGACCTCCTCGGGGTGGTGGCGACCAACGCGCTGGAGCTCGGCATCGACATCGGCGAGCTGGACGCGGCGGTGTGCGTGACCTTTCCCGGCACCGTCGCGAGCCTGCGGCAGATGTGGGGCCGGGCCGGGCGACGCGGCACCGGCCTCGCGCTCTACGTGGCCGGCGACGACGCGCTCGACCAGTTCTTCTGCCGCCACCCCGGCGAGTTCCTGGAGCGCCCGGTGGAGGCGGCGATCCTCGACCACACCTCCGAGGAGATCCACCTCGCCCACCTGGCGGCCGCCGCCTACGAGCTGCCCCTGAGCGGCGAGGACGCGGACGTGTTCGGCCCGGAGTGGGAGCGCTTTGCGCGGCGGCTGGTCTCCTTCGGCGAGCTCCGGGAAAGGGGAGGCCGCTACCTGGTGCGCGGCGAGGGCTATCCCGCGGGGAAGATCGCGCTGCGCTCGGCGTCGGCGGACAGCGTGGCGATCGTCGAGGCTGACGGCGGCGAGGTGATCGGCACGGTGGAGGCCAGCCGCTCGCACGGCGCGGTGCACCAGGGGGCGGCATACCTGCACATGGGCGCGGCCTACGAGGTCGAGGAGCTCGACCTCCGCGCCCGCCGCGCACTGGTGCGCCGCTTCTCGGGCGACTGGTACACCCAGCCCAAGAAGGAGACCGAGACCTGGATCGAGCGCGTGCTCGAGGCCCGGGCGATCGGCGACATCGGACTCTCGTTCGGGGAGGTCTCGGTGACCGAGCAGACGGTGGCCTTCCAGAAGAAGCGGGTCAGCAACCACGAGGTGCTCGACCTGGTCACCCTCGACCTGCCCGAGCAGACCTTCTCAACCCAGGCGCTCTGGTACGAGCTTCCCGAGGGGGTGCTCGGCGACTTCCCCATGGACCTGCTGCTGGGGTCTCTGCACGCCGCCGAGCACTCACAGATCGCGGTCTTGCCGCTGCTGGCGATGTGCGACCGCTGGGACATCGGCGGCCTGTCGACCAACTACCACGCGCAGACCGGCAAGCCGACGGTGTTCATCTACGACGGCCACCCGGGCGGGATAGGGATCACACGGCAGGGCTACGAACGCTTCGAGGCGCTGGTGCGCGATGCGATCCGGCTCATCGCGGAGTGCCCCTGCGAGAAGGGCTGCCCCTCCTGCGTGCAGTCGCCCAAGTGCGGAAATCTGAACGAGCCACTGGCCAAGAACGGCGCCAGGGAGCTGCTCACGCGCTTGGACGCCGCCTAAAGCCCGCGCAAGTTCCCATTCTCCGCTTGCAGACGGGGAGGAATCCGCCGACTCTCTCCGAAGGCATGCGCCGCCTCGCTCTCGCAGCCGCCCTGCTCCTCGGCCTGGTCTTGGCCGCTCCCGTACACGCGGCCGGCAGCGGTGGCGCCTCGCTGCCCTCGGCTGGCGGCGGTACGGAGCTGGGCCAGGCAGCTCCCGAGGCGCCGCGGCCGCAGAGCCCCCGCCCGGTCCTGCGCGCTTTCAGCGTCTCCGGCTCGCGCGTGCGCTTTCGCATCGACGCCCCGGCACGGCGCATCCGCGTGCGTCTCGTCCTCCGCCGCCCGCATACCCGCCGCGCAACCGCGACCATCCGCCTCGGCCCGCGCGCGACGAAGCGGCGGCACGCGGTGCGCCTCAAGACCTCGCGCATCCCCCGCGGACGCTATGTCCTGACGATCTCCGCCCGGGACGGCCGCGGGCGAGCGCTGCGCTCGGCCCGCGGGGTCCGCGCCGCCCGCCAGCTGACGGTCACCCGGCCCCGGCCACGGGCCTTCCGCTTCCCGCTCGTGGGGCCGTTCAGCTACGGCGGGGCGGGCGCGCGCTTCGGCGCCCCGCGCCCCGGGCACGTCCACCAGGGCCAGGACATCATCGCCCCGGCGGGCACGCCGGTGGTGGCTCCCCGGGCGGGGACGGTCAGGGTCGTCGCCTACCAGGCCGGCGGTGCAGGGCACTACATCGTCCTGCGCGACAGCGGCGGGAACCGCGACTACGTCTTCATGCACCTGACCACAGGCTCCATCCGGGTCCGGGTGGGCCAGGGGGTAGCCACCGGCCAGCGCCTCGGCGACGTGGGCACCACCGGCGCCTCGAGCGGCCCCCACCTTCACTTCGAAGTCTGGGTCGGCGGCTGGTTCGACGGCGGCTCGCCGGTCGACCCGCTGCCGCTGCTCAAGTCCTGGGAGTGACGTCAGTCGAAGCGCTGCGTCACGCGCCCGGTGAGGCCGTCCGACTCGGCCTGCACGGACGCGTCGAGGCGGCCCAGGGGCCGCAGGAAGATCGAGGGCGAGACGAGGCCTCCCAGGCCGCCGGCTGGAGCGAACTGGCGGACGAACGCGCTGCGCAGTTGCTCGGGCTTGGCCGTGAGCACCAGCGCGCCCCGGGCGCCGGGGACCCTGCGTGCGGGGGCGATCGCCATCGCGCGCACTCGCCGAGCGCTGTCGGCGAACACCAGCCGGTTCCCGAACAGGCCGAACGCCGCGTCGTCGCCGATGCGGGCGAGCAGGTACACGCCCCCGCCGTGCCGGGGAGGGGTGATCGAGATGACGTCGCGTTCGAGCCCGCGGGCGGCGTCGGGGGCCCGGCGGGCGATGGTGGCGAGCGTCCGCTCCATGGCCGCGGGGTCACGCACCTCGGCCCGCAGCGCGTAGCCGCCCCCGGGGACGAAGCTGACGGCGGCATCGCCACGCAACTGCTTGACGAAGTCGCGCGTGAACTCGATGCCCACGCGCTCCTCGAAGCGCGGACTCCCTAATCCCGCGCCGGCACGGCGGAGGAACCGCAGCAACTGGCCGGGGTCGCGGACGCCGAGCCCCAGCTCTCCCGGCCGCACGACCGCGGGCGGGGAGGCGCTTCCCTTGGCAAGGGGGAGGTCGGCGGAGTCGACCGAGTCCTCGGTGCGCATCCGAAACCGGGCCTGCAACGAGCCGGAGCGCACGCTCAGCTTCGCGCCCAGCGTGCGCGCCTCGGCGAAGAAGGGCAGCGCCTGCGCCCGCGGTCCGGGCGGGCTCGCCGCCAGCAGCGCCTCGGCGTCCATTCGTACCGCCAGCAGCGAGTCGCCGCGCAGACCCTCCAGCGCCTCGCCGAAGCGGTCGGCATCGAACCCCTTGCCCTTCTCACCGCGGCGCAGGGCGTTCGACAGCAGCGGTCGCGAGCCCGACAAGACCAGGGTATGGCCATCGAAGGCGTTGAAGTCGCCGGAGCGGTCGCGCAGGATGCGGAAGCCGGCCTCCTGGCCCACCAGCGTGGAGCGGCCAGACTCCACCCAGCGGCGGCGGAGCTCGGACAGCCTTTCGGGGTGCCGAGGCCGGATCGCCACCACGAGCTTCCGCCTGTCGGAGAGCGCGCGGGGGTCGGGGGCCCCGATCACGGCGGGGTTGCCCAGCACCGGCGCGAGCTCGGGGTCCTGGAGCTGGGGAAGCAGCTGCGAGCTGAGGGGGAAGCGCCTGGTGATCCTGCGCAGGGCACGATGCTGCTCGCTGCCCGTGTCGGTGTCGACCACCACCAGCACCGGGGCGTCCTCGGGGAAGAAGGCGAGCGTGGACTTCAGCGGGCCGCGAGGCACACCGCCGCAGCCCGCCAGGGCCACGACTAGGACGAGAAGCACGCGTCGCACGCGCCGGAAGTTAGCCCCCCGAGGAAACGGGCGCATCAGCCTCCTCCGCGCGGCCGAGCTCCTGTCCGGCGAGCGGCAGCCGTCGCCTGCTCAGCGGACCCCGTTGAGCTTGTCCACCGCGCCGAACAGGTCACCGGAGTCGTAGAAGTCGACCGCCACGAGGTTGGGCTTCAGCCGTCGGTCGCGTGCGCAGGCCCGGGCGCGCCTGAGCAGCCACCGGCGCGAGTTGACGACATCCGCGTTGCGCGGCTTGGGCGCCGGCGCGGTCTCCACCCAGTTGTTGAGCAGGAACAGCGAGTTGTCCCCACGCCCCCGCATCGGCTTGCAGCTCGGCGGCGGCAGAAGCGAGTCGACTGTCTTGAAGTCGTAGGGCGTCTCCCGCACGTAGCCGAACTGCTGGTGGTACCACGGGTACTTCGGATCGGTCTTGTTCTCGGCGAACACGACCACCGGCTGACCGCGCTCGATGAGCTGGCGCATGGTCGGCGGGCGCGGTGCGATCGGCCCGTCGTAGACGTAGTCCAACAGCCCCGAGGCCTTGAACACCTTGGCGGTGTCCTCGGGTGAGACGTCGTCCTCGATCGAGAGTACGAGCACCTCGTTGGGGTTCTCGACCACGAAGTCCCGGATCCAGCGCAACGCGTCCTTGGCCTCGGTGGCCCCGAGCTCGCAGTAGCCGTGGCAGAGGTAGACCTGCTTCTTGCCGCCCCCGCGGTAGCCGAGGCGCCCACGAAGGCGCTCGGCGGTCTCCACGAACTGCTCTCCGGCCTCGTCGACGATCTTCGTCCGGCTCTTGCTGCCCTTCTGGAGCACGCTTGCCACCCCCTTCTTGGTCTTCACGCCGTAGTGCGTGTCGATCAGCAGGCTGCGTACCCCCGCCGTCCAGCTGCTGGCGGATGCCCTTTTCGTGGCCGGCGAAGAGCCAGCCCGGCTCGCTCGCGGCCGACATCGAGTTGTGGGCGGCGGCGAAGGTGACGTCGTCCAGCGGGCGGTCGCACAGCTCGCGGTGGCCGTTACAGGCGCTGACCTCCTGCGAGCCCTCGGGCTCGCCGGCGCCGCGGCTGACCAGGAAGCCCATCGCCAGCGCAAGCACCACCAGCGCTCCGGCCACGGCACGGGCCCGAACATGCCGACGGCGATGCTGGCGATGCAGAGCGGGGTCGACCGGCGTGCCCGGAGGCGGCGCCAGCAGGCGCATCAACTCGGCCACGCCGACGTAGATCAGGCCGATCCCGGCCGCGAGCACGACTATCCGCACCACGGCGTCGCGCGCGGCGATGACCAGCCCGCCCACGGCGATGAGCGCGAAGGCCCTCGCTACGCGAAGCAAGCCCCGTTCCGGCGTGGCGCTCAGGCGTTCCCACAGCTCGCGGGCGGCGGGCCCCAGCTCGACCGGGCGTAGGAGCGAAGTCGAGGCCGCCGCTGTCACTACCCCGACCGCGGCCGCCGCGAGCCCCCGGCCCCGTAGGCCGCCGAGGAACGCGTCCCACACCGAGCGGGCGGCTGCCTGGCTCTGATCGTCCTCGGCCATGCCGGTCACCAGCAGGCGCGCGACCTCGTAGACGAGGACGGTCGTCAGGCCGGCGCCCAGGGCGCCAAGCCCCACCCAGCGAAAGCCCACCCGGCGGTCGGGCGCGAACAGGACGCCCGCCGTCAGGCACAGCACGGCCGGCACGAGCAAGACGACCGTGGAGGAGCGCACGGCCTCGCCCAGCCGCAGGCTGTCGGCGAGCACGCCCTCGGTGCCGTCGGAGACCCGGACCAGCTCGGCCTCGACGCCCGACGGGATGCGCTTGGCCGCCGAGGGCTGGAAGCGCTGGACGGCCTGGATGACGAGCACTCCGACGTCGCTCACCGCGAGCGCCACGGAGTCGCGGTCGCTGTCGAACACCGACCGGTGCAGGTCGAAGACGCCGGCCCGGAACAGGGCCCCGAACGGCGGCGAGCGCACCACGCCGTCCGCCACCGCGCCGATCAGGGGCTTCACGCCGACGAGGTCCGGTCGCGCCTTGACCACTTCGGCGCTGACGCGCGGAGATGACCTCGCGGACGCTATCGTCCTGCAGCGTGCTCGTCGCCCGGTCGGGCGAAGCTGCCGGAGTTGAAGACGGCGCGGTTGAGGTAGAGCCCCACCCCGCCGAGCAGGAGCAGGACGGCGCCCACCGCGACCAGCGACTTCGCGAGCCGAGGCCGACGTCTCATCGGAGTAGCTGTAACAGAACGGACGGCCGCTCTCACGCCGCTCAGAGCCAGGTGATCTCGTACCTCTCCGAGATCCGCTCATACGCCTCCGGCTCGGCCGTCCCCTCGCGCTCTGCCGCGGCCAGCTCCCGGAAGAAGCCCTCCAAGCCGGCCGGCGAGATCAGAACGAGCAGCCGGCCCGTGCGGGGCACCAGGCGCCTCTGCGCGTGAGGGACTCGCCGCGGCGCGAAGACCATGTCCCCGGGCCCGGCCGGGAATTCCTCGTCACCTACCTGGAAGACATGCTCGCCCTCCAGCACGAAGAACAGCTCGTCCTCGTTCTGGTGGATGTGAAGCGGCGTGTCGAGCGGATCGATCTCCTCGAGGATCGAGAAAGATCCGCCGGTGGTCTCGGTCGAGGCCTTGATGAGGAATTCGGCGCCCCCGAAGCGCAGCTGCTCGCCCGCGCCCGCGGGCACGGAGAAGGGGGGCGGGGGCTCGGCGATGAGGTCGATGGTCGCACGGGCCGCAACCCGGGCCGCCGCTACCATCGCGGGCCGCGGCGAGGTAGCTCAGTTGGTAGAGCACACGACTGAAAATCGTGGTGTCGCCGGTTCGATTCCGGCCCTCGCCATCGCTCATAGAGCCAAATCTCGCGGTCAGCGGACGGTCTGAGAGGCCAGCGGGTAGCAGATGGGTAACGACAGCCCGCTGCAGCATCGCCCCGAAGCGCCGGTCAAGCTGTTCGCGCGTGCGTTCGTTCTGCTCGTGAGCATCGAACGGGTGGGCGCACTAGGGCTTGTCGCCGGACTTGCGGTGTCGACGGCGCGCCTTGAGCTGAGTCGCCGCCAGCCAAGCCACAAAGCCGAGCACGGGCACGAAGTACGCGATGGTCACCAGCCAGTGGCCCGCGTGAGCGATCACGAAGGTCACGCGTTACCCGCCAGCAGCAACAGCAGCGCGCAGATCGTGAAGACGACCATTACGGCCAGCATCCAGAGCTGTGTGGGCACCGCCTTGCCGGGGTCGTCGTCATACATGACCAGAGCGCGGTCGTGGGCGACCGCGAGCGCGGCGGCGTGCCCGGTCACCACCAGGCCCACCTGCAACAGCGCAATCAGCGTGGCGCCCATGAAGTAGTTGATGCCGACCTCGGCCGTCCCGAAGAGGTTCGCGCCCTCGCCGAGCGGATCCGAGGCCAGGTAGACCATGGCCTGCCCCTGAAAGGCCAAGAGAGTCAGGTAATGCGCGGCGATGTACGCAAGCGCGATCGGCACGAGCGAGGCCGCGAAAGAGCGGGCGAGGTCGCGGAGGGAGTGCTCCTCGTCGAGGATCTTCATGCCGGCGACGCCCAGCATGTATAGCCCCGCCACGATGCCAACCAGCAAGAGGACTCCGATCGCGTTGGCCGCCTCGAACGCGGTCTCTGAGGCCATGCCGAGGGAATCGAAGAGGTCGCCCAGCTCGCCGCCCACATTCACCCATAGCGACTGCTCACTCAAGCCGTCGAAGCTGACGGTGCCGATCATGACGGCGACGAGGGCGACCAAGCCGGCTGCCGATTTGACCGTAGTCAGCCCGGCCAGCGGCGGCCTGACACCGACCACCCGTTCGCGCGTCTCGAAGGGCGAGAGCTTCGCGAATAGGCCGAAGTACACGGAGAACGCCTCGCCGCGATCCATCCAGGGCTCGACGCCGTAAAGGGCCATCCCGATGAACACCGCGACGGAGTAGGCGAGAGCAGCGATCGCCACGGTCGACGGGTCGTCGGGCGTCGCGCTGGCTAGCTCGAGCATCGTGAAGGCCAGGAGGCCCACCGCGGCCGGCCAGTAGCCAAGCCGCCTCGGGTATTCCAACGATGGCGGAAGGCCGTCTCCTCCTCCGCGTAAGACGGCCCAGGCTACGGCACGGCCGACAGCCCGCCACGGGTTGAAGGACCGGAAGACGTCGCCGAACAGGATGCTCGCCGCGACCAGCCCGACCCAAAAGATCACGTAGACGAAGGTCGGCGCGAAGTTCGACGCCGCGGTCTGCTGACCGGCGAGCCCCGAGTAGACGGTGAGGCCCAACAGGGCGACACCGATGACGCCGCAGATGACGTCGACGCCGCGGCTTCCCAACAGCCGCCCGACCGTACCGGGGAGAGGGCGCCAGCGGTAGCGCTCCAAGATGGGCTCGCGCCAAAGCACTGCCAGTGCCACGAACGACACGACGAGCACGACCGCCGCGCCGTAGACGAACAGCGTGAGCGGGATGGGCAGGTCGGTTCGCGGCGACAGGCCGTGGGCCAGCGGGAGAGTCACCTGGGGTTAACCTCTATCGAAGCCAGCTTCTGCTTCGTGTTCTCCTCTTCGAGTTCGAAGACGCCGTCGATGTCGGTCTCGAAACGAATCCGGGCGGGTGTGCCCGGACCGAAGGGCTGCTCGATGTCGTAGCCGTGCAGATGAGCGTTGCCGCTCTCGTCAGCGGTCACCTCGATATCGGCCCGCTCGCCGCCCTGCAGAGTGATCGTTTTGGGGCCGCCGACAGGCTTCCCTCCTCTGACTTCGATGACGGTCGCCTTGGGGGCTTGCGGCTTCGGTGGAGGTGAGGAGGTCTTGTCCGACGCAGACCTCGACTTCGGGGCGTCCTCGCTGTCAGCGGGCTGGAACACGATGAAGGCTCCGACGATCGCGATTATCGCGAGGGTCAATAGGGCGAAGCGCTGAGATCCGCTCACGTCGAACCTACATCTGCAAAAGTGCTCATATTATTTACTATTGCAGCTGTGCCACGCCCATCAGAGCACCGATCCGCGACCCAGCCGCTCAACGCCGGCGAGGCCGATGAGCTCGCCGAGACGCTTCGAGCCCTCGGATCGCCGGGCCGCCTGAGGCTGCTGATGGAACTAGTGGACGGCGAGCAGACGGTGGAGCACCTAGCGCTCGCGTCGCATCTAAGTCCGAGCGCGACTTCCCACAATCTCCGGATCCTGCGCTCCCTCCGGCTGGTGACTCCCCGCCGAGAGGGGCGGCACGTGGTCTATGCATTGCACGACCATCACATCGCCGAGCTGCTGGCCGCGATAAGGCACCACCACGAGCACGTCAACCCGTCGGCCGACGTTCCGCCCTGGAAGGCGGCCCGCCCTGCTGAGCGAGCTTGATGGGCACTCACCAGCACGGCCACGCCCATGACCACGGGCACAGCCACGGGCTCGTACACGAGTCCATCAAGCGCTCACGCGCAGGGCTGCGAGCGGTGGGCTTGGCGCTCTTGGTCCTGGCGCTCACGGCCGCTGCTCAGGCCGTGGTCTTCGTGGCGTCGGGCAGCATCGCGCTTCTCGCGGATCTGATCCACAACGTCGGTGATGCCGCCACCGCTATCCCCCTCGGGGTCGCTTTCGGCCTGCGCAGCGCCCGCGCCGAGCGCTGGGCGGGCCTGGCCGTGGTGTTCGCGATCGCCTTCTCGGCGTGCGTGGCGGGTTACGAGGCCATCGCGCGGCTCATCGACCCCCAGGAGGTGCGCGACCTGACAGCGCTCGCCGCCGCCGGTGCCGTCGGCTTCACCGGGAACTGGGTCGCCGCCCTCATCCGCACCCGGGCAGGCAAGCGGCTGGACAGTCCGGCCTTGGTCGCCGACGGAGACCACGCGCGCGCTGATGCATACGTCAGTCTCGGCGTGGTCGCGAGCGCGGTCGCCGTCGCACTCGGCTTCGAGCTGGCCGACCCACTCATTGGCCTCGGCATCACAGTCCTGATCGCCCGCATCACCTGGTCGTCGTGGAAGACCATCCAGCGCGGATAGGTGGAAACTCACTGAGGTGCTCGCTCGACTGAGTGCCCGCTGTTCGGCCATCATCGAACAATGGAGACACACCGATCGCGCTCATCAGCGGGACCGGCCATGACCGTTTTGGTCAGTAGTAGTGCCGCCGCCCTCCGACCGCGCGGCCCATGGCGCCCAGTAGCCAGAAGATAACTCCCAGGACCAACAGGATTCCGCCGACCGCGTAGAGAATCCAGACGTCCAACACAATGCCGAGGATGAGCAGGATGACGCCGAGTGTGATCATGCAGTTCTCCTTTTCGCGTGGTCGGCGATACCTGCGTTATACGCATCGTCGACTGTTCCTGCCTCCCGCGACGGTCAGAACCGGGGACCCCGAAAACAGCAACGAGGGCGCAGCACACGCCCCCGTTGGTTGCTATGGAGTTGCCCATCCCTGACAGGACAAGACGACCCCTCATACCCGGGTGATCCGGCTACACCAACTCCCCGAGGGCTACTCGTCCCCGCCCCCGTCGTCGCCCCCGTCGTCGGACTCCTCTTCGTAGCCCTCCTCGTTTTCCGCGAACTCCTCCTCGTGCTCGTGCCCGCGGTGGTGTCCGTGACTGTGCTTGTGGGACTTGTGCTGCTGCTGCTTGTAGGTGTCCATGCCCTTCTTGAGCAAGCTCTTGAAGTCCATCGATTCCTCTCTTTGAGTAGGTCTCTCGGAGCCCTCAGCGAGGTCGGGCGATCTCGTCGCGTCGCTCGCCCTTGCCTAGCCCAGCCGCGTCCGCTGCCCCGATGAACCCGACCGCGGCGATGATCCCCACGACGGTCCCCAGGAAGTTCAGCTCGAAGATGTCGCCCGTGCCGATGAGGCTCGCGATGACCCCGCCGACGATGGCTCCGGCCACCCCGAGTAGCAGCGTCAGCCCCAGCCCGATCTTCTGACGGCCGGGAATCAAGAGGCGAGCTACAGCACCGATGATGAGGCCAATAAGGATGAGACCGAGGATTTGCATGTAAGAAGCGTAGTCCCCGTCTTAGCCGGCCAGTGCCCGCCGCTCGCGTACGGCCTCCACGTCGGGCCGTTGAAGTGCTCGGACGGCTTGCCAAGGTGGCGGGGAGGGCGCACGGTGGGGTTTCTCCCGGCGCTACGTCGGCTGGACGAACACGTCGGGAGTTGCTCTACGTCGGACAGGCGCGTGACCTCACTTCTCGCCTTGAGCAGCACGCACGCGGGAGCCGTGCCACCAGCGCGGTCAGGATGGCGGTGCACGACCGCCTCGTGATTCCCTACCTCTCCAGGGCGAGGTGGAGCGCCTGCGGGGCGGCGAGGTCTGGCTGCTCGACGAACGGCTGCGGCGCGAGATTGATCGCCTCGACTACTCCTACGTTCGCGTCACCGACTACGACCGAGTGGGGCCGATCGAATTGCTCGCGCAGAGCGGGGCTCTCGGGCAGCGCCCGCTCTTCAATCCTCCTTCTCCTACGAATCCGCTGCCCGAGCCATGTGCGGCGGCAGGGATCCGAAGGTCTCGCGACTCCCGCGCCGGCGCTCGCCCCACTCCCACTGCCCGCCACGAACTGACTGTCAGGAATCTGAGCGTCTCGGGCGCAACGGCGCCGGTCGAGCGGGGAGGCGCTCCGCCGTATCTAGACAAGGTCAACTTACGAACGAGCTACGCCGGCGGCGTCATGGCAAGGTGGCCCGAAGCCCGCGGCGACCCGATAGAGCGCGCGTTGCGTCCCAGTGCGACCCAAACCAAGGTACGCGGTGCGCTGGTCTGCGACGAAATGCGGCTCTAGAGCCACTAGGACGAGCAGTGAGAGCGCTCGCTGCTTGCGCATCCGACCAGACCTACTCCCCCAGAGGGACCGGGTAATCGGTCACGCCGGGTGTCGGTCGCACAACTCCCGTCCTTCGGTTCTGTGGGCCTGGACAGCCCGTGAGAGAATCTCGCCTGAACGGATAGGCGGCGGAACAACCGTCTCGCAAACCGGAAGGAGCTCGTATGGTCATCGCCGTGGCCGGGGGAGCCTGGATCTTCCTCGGAGTTGTGATCCTGACGCTTGTCGGGGTCGTCATCGGCTTCTACACCCGCCGCGGCAGCGGCATTGACCTGCATCCCTACCGGCATGTCCACGGGGGTGCCCCGGGTGCCAACCACCCCACGCACGACGCCGGGGGCTCAGATCGAACGGGGGCGCGCGAGCGCGAGGTCGCCAAGCGGTGGCGGAACCAGGACCGACCGGAGCATGCCCCGCCGGAGGAACGGGCCGCGGAGCGCGACAAGGCTCAGCGTCCCAAGGCGAGCAAGCACGACAAGTATCAGCGTCCCAAGGCGAGCGAGTAGCCCTCGATTAGGCCTCCGCCCTAGGCGTTCGCCGCCGGGCGCCGGGCGGTCCGCCGCCTCGGGCGCTGGGGGGTCCGCCCCGACCGCCACATGACTTGCTCCTGGCCTATGCGGCTCTGGCTGATGCATCCGAGCAGACACTCAGCCGGAGAGGAACGCTGAGGGCGTAGCCGCACGCCGGTGCAAAACCGGGCACTAGGCCTTGGCTTCCGGCTGCCCCGAGCGCCGGGAACACGGCCGCCACGGAAGCCTTCATCAGCAAGGTGCAAGGGCGCCTGCAGTTCGCTGGGGCAGGGAGGGACCCTCCAAGCGACCCAGAAGGATCGCAAGCAGCCGTGATCCCACGACCTGCACTTCCGCCTGGATGGCGACTAGCCGCCCTGACGCTCGCCGCCTTGGTGATGGCACCGGCCGCCGGCGCCCATACCCACACGGTGCAGCCTGGCGACTCGCTCTCATCGATCGGAGCTGCAAACGGTGTGTCGGCAGAAGCGGTTGCCCAGGCGAGTGGCCGCGCGGTGGGAGCACCGCTAAGCGTCGGCGCCACGGTCGAGGTCCCTGCGGTGGCAAGGGTCCCCGCCGCGGGCCCAGCTCAGAGCAGCCTGTCGCTGGTGCCCGTGGCCGCGGCCTCGGGTACCACCTACCTGCGCAGCGACGCCGCTGCGGCCTTGGCGGCGCTGCGCCGCGCATCGCTGACTCGGCTGGGAGTCGACGTCTACCCGGCCGGGCCCGTGTCCGGGTGGCGCAGTTACTCGCAGCAGACCGCTCTTTGGCGTGATTTCCAGGCGGGGGCCGGGCCGCAAGCGGCGCTGCCCGGAACCTCGGCTCACGAGCGCGGTACGGCGATCGACCTAGCCGACCCGGCGATGCGGCGCGCGGTGGCCCTCCTCGGACCCGCCTATAGATGGCAGAAGGTGGAGGCCCCGGGCGAGTGGTGGCACGTCAACTACGTGGGCGGGTGATTCGGAGAGGACCGCCGTTCCTCGGCTGGGGTTCCTCAGTTGGCGCGAGGCACTAGCTGCCCCACCAAGGGAGGCAGTCGCACCGTCGAGCCAAAACGGGCACTAGACCTTGGTGTTACGTCAGGTAGGCCTGTTTACTTGGCCGGGCCTACACCCAGCTTCTGCTCCTCGTCCGAAGTGGGCATCTCCCAAGGGTCGTCTGAAAGCCCGCTCGTCGCGCGCTAAGCAGCAGCCGCGCCTACCCCCGGAGCCGCACTGCTTCGACGGCATCGGACCTGCTCTGGAAGGTCTTCAAATGAGTGACCTTGCCGTCGCGCACGCTCATGACCACCGCCACGTGGGCGACCACCTCGACCTCGTCTCTGCCGACGCTCACTAACCGAACCGGGACGAGGACCTGATCCTCGCCGGCCGGGATGAAATCCCGTCCCTGAATCTCCTGGCGCTTCCACATCCCCCGTGTCCAAGACAACCACTCGCGGACACCCTCATGGCCGTGATAGACAGAGCCCTCGAACATTGCGTTCGAGTTGTCGATCACGACGTCGGGCGAGAACAGGCTCAGATCGGGCTCGTCGGCGTCGAAATCCTGGTTGAACCGCACGAGCGCCTCGCGCACGATCTCGACGTCCTCCGGCGACATCGCCCGGTGAAGTATCGCGGTTTGGATCGATTGTTCTCTCGCTGGGAGGCTGCGCCTATTCGGGCATGCCGGGTGGCGGGTTGCTGGTGTTCCAGATGTCGCGGGCCATCGCCCAGCTGCCGTCAGGCTGCCGTTGGTAGAGGGTGATGTATTTACCGGCGTCGTTAATGGGCTCGCCGCCCGCCTTGGGGCTGAGCGTGATTTCGTAGGTACCGCGTTCAAACGCCCAGTCGGCGCCAGCACTCCGTACCTCTTCTGGAGCGAGCGAGAACTCTGCGCCGAAAGCGCTAAGCATCGCTCCGCAGAAGGCCTGAATCTGGTCCTTGCCGACGTTGGCCGGGCCGTTCGGCGGCATCTGGACGGCGTCGTCGGCAAACGCGGCCGCCCATCCGTCCGCGTCGCCGCGGTTGAGCGCGTCGACGTGTGCCTCGCGCGTCCGATCGATGGCTTGTGCTCCGCGGGCGTCCACGTTCATGAAAGTCCCGTCCGGAAATATCGTTGACATGCCCTGCGGAGACATCAGGGGCGATCGCGTCCCGTGTCCTCTCGCCGCTTGACCGTCGCACTGTATGGCAGATTGAACGATCCGCAGCCGGTGCTAGGGGCGCGGGATCGAAGGGGCGCGCATGCCTCTCGCTCCTTGGGGAGGGCGAGGGTGTCAGGTCACTGCGTGGGGAGGGCGAGGGTGTCAGGTCACTGCGCGGAGCCCCTGCTAGGGGACCCGTCCAACTGCGCGGTGGGGC
>Ga0126312_10000899_pt1 | contig 18739 bp, 16 predicted proteins | sample Plot104A_FD_92537 | JGI IMG/M metagenome (GOLD analysis project Ga0126312, IMG submission 92537) | Serpentine soil microbial communities from UC McLaughlin Reserve, CA, USA - Plot104A | ecosystem: Environmental > Terrestrial > Soil > Grasslands | place: USA: UC McLaughlin Reserve, Lake County... | reverse complement strand
GGTGCCGCTCGTGCGCAAGGGGACGCTGAAGGCGCCGCCGGGCAACTCGAGCGGGCGCGTGCGCGTGATGGTGACGCTGAAGCAGGCGCCGCTCGCGCGGGCGCAGGCGCGGAGCTTCTCGATCCTCGGTGCACGCCAGAAGCTGAACGTGCGCACCGCCACGTCGCGCGAATACGTGGCGCAGCTCCAGGCGGCGCAGGCGCGCGCTGTCGCGCAGCTCCGGCAGGCGATCCCGAGTGCACGCGTCTCTCGGCGCTACCAGGTCGTGCTCAACGCCCTCGCCGTCTCGCTGCCGCAGGCGCAGCTCGCCAGGCTCGCGCGGATGAGCTTCGTGCAGCGCGTCTGGCCGTCGCTGACGTACCGCCAGAACCTGAACAAGAGCCCGTCGATCATCGGCGCGGACGTCTTCCATCAGGCGACCGGCGCGAACGGCGAAGGGATCAAGATCGGAATCGTCGACGACGGCGTCGACAACACGAACCCGTTCCTCACCGGCGCAGGCCTCGGCACGCCGGCCGGCTACCCGCTCGGGGACACGCGCTTCACGAACGGGAAGATCATCGCCGCGCGCGCGTTCCCCGGCCCCGGGTCGGGCGCGCCGGGGCAGCTCGCGCTCGACCGGGACGCCTCGTTCCACGGCACGCATGTCGCCGGAATCGCGGCCGGCGATGCGGGCACGTGCTCGCCGGGCGGCCAGGATCACGCGCCCACGTGCGGGCTCAGCGGCGTCGCGCCGCGCGCGTGGGTCGGCAACTACCGCGTCTTCAACGTCCCGACGCCGCTCGGCAACAGCGCCAACTCCCCCGAGATCGCAGCCGCCTTCGAGGCCGCTGTCCGCGACGGCATGGACGTGATCAACTTCTCCGGCGGCGGCCCCGAGACGGAGCCGACGACGGACATCATGATCCCGACGGTCGCGAACGTCGCGGCCGCGGGCGTCGTGCCGGTGATCTCCGCCGGCAACGACCGCGACGAGTTCGGCCTCGGCTCGGCGGGCGCTCCCGGAACCTCGCCCGCGGCGATCACCGTCGCGGCGACGTCGAACACGCATGTCTTCGGCCCGGTGCTGACCGCGAGGTCCGGCGGCCAGGACGTGCTCCGCGCGCCCGTGAGCCCGGGCGCGAACCAGATCCCGCTCGCCTGGGCGACGTCGGAGCAGGTCGTCGTGGACGTCGGGACGATCCGCACCGCCGCGGGCTCACCGGTGAGCCGCTACCTCTGCGCGCCGGGCGCGGATCCCAACGGCAACGCGACCGACCTGCCCGCCGGCTCCCTCAGCGGCATGATCGTCCTCGCCTACCGCGGCTTCTGCGCGTTCGTCACGAAGGCGGCGCGCGCGCAGCAGGCCGGCGCGATCGGAATCCTGCTGATCGACAACCGACCTGCCGAGCCGAACCCGGTTCCGGTCGCGACGGTGATCCCGACGGCGATGATCTCGGATGCCGACGGCGCGGCTCTGCGCGCGGCGATGGGCGCAACCGGGCGCATCAACATCCGCATCAACCTCGGCCCGGAGACGTTCGAGACGGGGCGCAGCGGCATGATCACGAGCTTCTCGTCGGCCGGACCGACCGCGCTCGGCCACCTGCTGAAGCCGGACGTCTCGGCACCCGGCGGCCAGATCCTGTCGTCGACGCTTCGCGAGGTCACGGGCGGCTCGCCGTTCGCGGTCTTCGACGGAACGAGCATGTCGGCGCCACACGTCGCGGGCGCGGCGGCGCTCCTCGTCCAGCGCCATCCGGCGTGGAGCACGCAGCAGGTGAAGTCGGCGCTGATGACGACCGCCGGCCCCGCGTGGAGCGACACGCTCCGGACGCAGGAGGCCCCGGTGACGCTGCAGGGCGCGGGCCTGATCAACGTCGTCGCGGCCGACGATCCGCAGATATTCGCTGCGCCCTCCTCGCTCAGCTTCGGCGACCTGAACGTGAACGGCGGTGCCCGCGAAACGTCGCAGCTCCTTCACGTCACCGACGCCGCCAACGGCGCCGGCGACTGGACGGTCGCGCTCCGGCCGCAGAACCAGACGCGCGGCGTGTCGATCGTGGTGCCGCCGATGATCTCGGTCGCGCCTGGCGGCGCAGTCGACGCTCCCGTCGTCGCGCGGGCAGCCGCAGACGCCGAGGCAGGCGACCAGATGGGCTTCGTCGTCCTCTCGCGCGGCAACGTCACGCGCCGGATTCCGTATTACTTCGCCGTCACACGGCCCGGCCTCGAGGCCCTGCAGGCCGAGGCGCTGAAGACGACGCAACGTGGCGATACCAGGAGCGGCCAGAGCCGCGTCTCCCAGTACCGGTTCCCGGCCGCGCCGTTCGGCCCCGCGACGAACTATGTCGGCGCGCCGATGAACGAGGCCGGCAGCGAGCGGCTGTTCATGCTCGACGTTCCCGCGGGGACGGCGAACTTCGGCGCGGTGGTCCAGAGCCAGTCCGACAACTCGATCGTCCACCCGTGGGTGCTCGGCTCGAAGGACGAGAACGACGTCCAGGGCCAGGCGGGGACGCCGGTGAACGTCAATGGGCTGATGTTCGACTATCGCTTCGATCTCGAGGTCGCCGGCACCGTGCTGCCGAGCGCGGGCCGCTACTACGTCGCCGTCGATTCCGGCTCCGACGTCTTCACCGGACAGTCCCTCCCCGGCAGCTGGGTACTGAGAAGCTGGGTCAACGACACTGCGAAGCCGGCCGTGCGGCTGCTCACGACGACGGTCGCGGCCGGCCGGCCGACGCTCGCCGCACGCGTCACCGACGCCAAGTCGGGCGTCGATCCGCTGTCGCTCGTGATCGCCTACAAGGGCTCGCTGGTCGGGGCGTCCGCATACGACGCCGCGAACGGTGTCGCCGTGTTCGGCCTGCCGGCGGCGGCTCCCGTGCTGACGGCGGCGGCCGCGCCCACTGCTGCGACGCTCGGGGCCTCCGACTTCCAGGAGGCGAAGAACGTCAACACGACCGGCAGCGACATCATGCCCAACACGCGCTTCCAGGACGTGAAGATCAAGGTCGTGGCGAAGCCGACGCTGACTTGGATCTACCCGCAGGCGGCGACGTGCTCGCGCGGAACCGCACGCCTGCTCGTGGTCGCGAGCTCGACGAAGGCGCTGCGCTCCGTGGAGTTCAAGGACGGCAAGCGGAGGATCGCGCTGAAGAAGAAGAACGTGGTCGGGCTCTTCGACGCGAACTGGAACGTCCGCAAGCTGAAGAAGGGCATGCACCAGCTTTCCGCAACGGTCCGCGATGCCTCGGGTCGCACCGCCACGACGCGCCGTGCCGCGCGCGTGTGCAAGTAACCCGCGTCGCCGTCGTCACCGGCGCTTCGAGCGGCATCGGGGCCGCAACGGCACGCGCGCTCGCCGCGGATGGCTGGCTGTGCGTGCTGCTCGCGCGGCGCGAAGAGCGGGTGCGGGCGATCGCGGCGGAGGTCGGCGGCGAGTTCGAAGTTTGCGACGTCTCCGACCGAGGCGCGGTCGAGGCGGTCGCCGAACGCGTTTCCGCGCGCCATCCGGCGATCGGCCTGCTGATCAACAACGCGGGGATTCGCGGCCGCGGGACCTTCGTCTCGGCCCCGCCCGAGCTGATCGAGCAGACCGTCGCGACGAACTACCTCGGCGGCGCGTGGTGCCTCCGCGCGTTCCTGCCCGCGCTCGAAGCCGGCGCTCCGTCGGACGTCGTGAACGTGGTCTCCGTCGCCGGCACCGTCGCGCTCGCTCTCAGCGGCCCGTACGCCGCCTCGAAGCACGCGCAGCTCGCGTTCTCGCGCTCGACCGTCGCGCTTCTCCGCCCGCGCGGCATCCGGGTCCATTCGGTGTTGCCGGGATTCGTCGAGACGGAGGGGTTCCCCCAACGGGTCCGGTCGAGAAACCGTCTCTGGCAGCGGGCGATCCTGGAGCCGGAGGACGTCGCGCGACGCATCGTCGCGGTCGTCGGGCGTGAGAAGCCGGAGACGACCGTGCCGCGGTGGTATCGGCCGCTGACGCTGCCGGCCTCGCTGGCGCCGGGCCTCGTCGCGCGCCTCGGCGGCCGGCGCGCGCGCTAGTCACACCTTCCGGCCGAGGTGCCACGCCGACTCGGCGACGTAGTGCTCGCGGTCACCGGGCGAGAGCGCCTTCGCGCGCTCGGCGACGTCACCCGTACAGCCCGCGAGGCCGAGGTAGTCGTCGAGGGCACGGCGATGCGTGAAGCGCCGCGTCGTGACGAGGCCGAGGCCGTTCGCCTCGAAGAGGTCGCGAAAGTCGCCGTCGGGGAGCGTGCGGTGATGTGACGGGTCGCGCGCCTGCTCGAAGCGGTCGACCTCGATCGCCGCGAGCGGGTCCGCCGGCGCGATCTGGTCGTCGACGAAGACGCGGCCGCCCGCGCGGCAGACGCGCGCCAGCTCCGCGAGCGCGAGCTCGGGGCGCGCAACGTGGTGGAACGTCCGGCGCGAGCACGCGAGGTCGAACGAGCCGTCGTCGAAGGGAAGGCGCGTGGCGTCGGCTTCCACGAAGATCACGTTCGACGGAGCGCCGTTGCGCGCGGCCGCGAGCAGCTCGGGAACGATGTCGACGCCGACGACCCCGCCGACAAGCGGCGCGAGCGCCAGCGCGAGGGTTCCCGCGCCGGTTCCGGCGTCGAGGACGCGCTCGTCCCCTCGCAGCGGCGCGAGAAAGACGCGCAGCTCGTCGCGGACGCGCTCGACCTGCCGGCGCGCGTGTGCTGCGACGACGGTCGCCGTCCGCGCGAAGCGTTCGCGGACGGCGTCACCGTGCGCGTCAGCCACCGGCGACGACCCTCGCCGCGCGGCGCGCGTCCGAGGAGATCCGCGAAACGAGCTCGTAGTTGATAGTCGCCGCGACGCGCGCGTGGGCCTCCGCGCTCGCACCGTCGCCGAGAAGCGTCACCGGCGTGCCGACCGGCAGCTCCCTGTCGAGCTCGACCGCGAACGAGTCCATCGAGATCGTCCCGACCACGCGGCACGGGTCGTCGCCGACGCGCACGCGCGTGCCGGTGAGATCGCGGCGGAAGCCGTCGGCGTAGCCGACAGGCACGAGCCCGATCCACGTCGGCCGCTCCGCGACGAACAGCCGACCGTAGCCCGTGCTCTCGCCGGGGTCGAGCCGCTTCACCTGTGCGAGGTGCGAGCGCCAGCTCAACACCGGCTCGAGGCCGTCGACGGCCGGATCCTCGCCGAACGGCGACAGCCCGTAGAGCGCGATCCCGCACCGTGCGGCGTCGTACCGCGCCCGCGGGATCCGCAACGCGGCCGCCGAGTTGGCGACGTGTCGCGTCAGATGCGCGTGCTCGCGCGTCAGCTGATCGAACCGCTCGAGCTGTCGCTCGGCGAACGCGGGATCTGAGTCCGCGGTGGCGAGGTGGGACATCAGCCCGACGACGTCGCGGCTCGGCGCCGCGAGCTCGGAGACGCCGAAGCGCCCCATTCCGGTGTCGAGCTTGACGTGCACGCGTACGCCCTCAGGGAGCTCGCCGGCCGACACCGCGAGCTCGACTCGCGCCTCGCGGAGGCGCACGACGTCGAGCGGCTCGACGGGGGCCATGCACAGGATCCGCCCTTCCGGGAAACCACTGCGCAACTCCAGCGCCTCCTCCGCGGTGACGACACAGAGCGTGGTCGCACCTGCGTCGAGAGCCGCGCGCGAAACGTCGACCGCCCCGTGCCCGTACGCGTCGGCCTTCACGACCGCCCACAGCTCGGCGCCGTCGAGCACGCGCACGAGCGTCCGGACGTTGCGCCGCAGCGCGCCGAGGTCGACCGTCAGCTCCGAACGGTGCACGGCCGTATCATCGCCGCGCGCCGCGCGAGGGCGGCCAGCGACGACGCGCGTGCCCGGGTCGAGGAACAGGCCGAACCCAACGGTGTCGAAAAGTGGGCCGGACTCTTAGCGCAACCTCCTCGGAAGCTTGAACTGATGCGTCGTCGAGATCGAAACGGTACGCGGCGCGAACCCGGTGCCCTCCCGGACGTTGCCCGGGAGAACGATCTTTCCGAACCCGATCCGGAGGAGGCGATCCTTCGGCAGCTTCGCCACCGGCCCGGAGAACGTCCCGAACCAGCTCTTCCCCGCAGCGAGCCGATTCGGATAGGCCGGGCGCACGGGCGCCGAACGTACCGAATGCGTCAGAACGCTTCCTGCACCCGGCCACCAGGTGGCGCCGGAGACGTAGGACGACCACCAGATCCCCGGCCCGGCCCAGTAGGTGAACGGGAGGTTCGGGTTCGGCCGCTCGAGCTCCGAGACCAGCTGGACCGGGATCTTCGAGCTGTTGCGGAGGCCGACCGCCGCCTTCCACGTCGACCGCGTGACCTCGAGCCGGCGGACGTAGAGGCGCATGAAGCCCTCGCCGCTCGCATAGTCCACCCGCTCGCTCCAGTTCGTCTTGATCAGCGCGCCGCCGGCGTTCGCGGCGCCGGCGAGAGCGACCGCCGCCACCGCCCCGGCGACGACGAATGTCCTCTTCACGAGAGCCTCCTCGGCAACTTGAATTGGTGGGTTGTCGACAGCACGATCTCACGGCGAAGCGGCCGGCCGTTCTGGTCGACCGTCGGACCCGGCTCGACGTACTCGACCGTCCCGAAGCCGATGCGGAGCAGCCGGTCGCGCGGCAGCTTCGGCGTCGCGCCTCCGAATGTGCCGAACCAGCTCTTGCGAGGCCCGAGGCTCGTCGGGTACGCGGGGCGGACGGCCGTCGCGCGCGACGAGTGCGTGAGGACGGTGCCCGCGCCGGGCCACCAGCTGCTGCTCCGGAGGTAGCTCGACCACCAGATCCCGGGCCCGGCCCAGTACGTGAACGGCTCGTCGGCCACAGGTCGCTCCAGCCGGGCGGACAGTCGAACGGTCACCGGCGCGCTGTTCGTCAGGCCGACCCATGCCTTCCAGGTCGAGCGGGTGACGTCGATCTTGCGGACGTACAGACGGAGGAACCCGCGGCCGCTCGCGTAGTCGACCCGCTCCGTCCACCCCGCCTTGATCGTCGCCGCGTGGGCGTCGGTCGCGCCGGCGCACGCGAGCGCGATTCCCGCAGCGGCGAGGACGAGCAGTCGCTTCATGACAATCTCCTCGGCAGCCTGAACTGATGCGTGGTCGAGATCTCCGTCGGGTATTGAACCTCTCCGCGCTGGATCCAGCCGAAGCCGATTCTGAGCAGCCGGTCCTTCGGCAGCTTCGCCGTCGGACCCTCGATCGCCCCGAACCAGCTCTTGCCGCGACGGAGCGTATGTGGCAACGCCGGCCGCATCGTCGTCGCGTCGACGTGACGCGGCGCGATCACGGTCGAGCCCGGCGCTGCCGGGCCGCTGAACCAGATCCCCGGGCCATGGCGAAGGATCGTCCTCGCGCCTTCACGCTCCGGGCCGTACCGGATGTTCATCGTCTCCGCCGTCCGGTTGACGATCCCGACGCGCGCCCGCCACGTCGTCTTCGTGACCCGAATCTCGCGTACGTAGAGCGTGTAAGAGCCGCCCCAGGACGCGGGCGACTTCTCGATCCACTTCGTCTTGATCACCACCGAGGACGCGGGCGCGACGCCGATGGCGAGCGCCGCGACGAACGCGACCAGCACGCTGAGCTTCTTCATCTGACCCCTCCTTTCACGCTGCCGGCCCGACTACGAGCCGCTTGCGCTCCTGCCCGACCCCGACCCGCCGGTCGATCACCGGGTACAGCAGGTCGACGACCAGGTTCAGGCCGATGATCGCCATCCCGATGAACAGGACGATCGCCAGGATCATCGGCCGGTCGTACCCGACCTCGCCGGAGAACGCCGTCAGCGACAGTCGGCCGAGGCCGGGAATGCCGAACACCACCTCGATGTAGAGCAGCACGCTGATCGCCATGCCCGCCTCCATCCCGGTCATCGTCAAGATCGGCCGCATCGCGTTCCGCAGCGCGTGCCTGTGCATCACGCGCGTCTCCGACGCGCCTTTCGCGCGCGCGACCGAGATGTACGGCTCGTCGAGCACGTCGATCAGCGTCGTCCGCAGAACGCGGACGTAGAGCGCGGCGAAGAAGACCGCGAACGTGATCCACGGCAGCAGCAGGTGCCACGCCCAGTTCTGGATCCCATAGCACGGCTCGAGCGTCGGGCCTGCGCCGCTCGTGACCGGCGGCCCGTCGAACTCCGGCGTGCGGATCGAGCAGTAGCCGCCCCACGGGACCACAGGCCACGCCCGCGAGACGCTCTGGAGGATCAGCCCGACGACGAGCGGGTGCGTCGAGATGCCGATCAGGAGGAGCGTCGCCGTCACGCGGTCGAACCACGACCCCGGCCGCGAGGCAGCGAGCGCAGCGATCGGGATGACCAGGGCGAGCAACAGGACGAGCCCACCGAGGACGATCGACAACGAACGCCACATCGCCGGGATGATCGCGTCCTTCACCGATGTGCCGAACAGCCCACCATCCGGGTCGATGAGCAGCCCCTGCCACGCGAGCCCCAGGTCGCCGCGGGCAACGCCCTTGACCCAGTCGACGTACTGCGTCGTCAGCGGTTGGTCGACGCCGATCGCCTCGTAGATCAGCTTCTTCTGCTCGGGGTCGAGCGGCCGCCCGATGTCACAGCCCGCCACGACGCATGCCGGGTCGATCGGCGTCAGGTCGTAGAGCACGAACGTGACGAACGTCAACGCGACGAGCAGGAAGATCGAGATCGTGCAGCGGCGGAGCACGTAGCCGGCGAGGTTCATCGCGTCGTCCTCGGAGCGAGCGCACGACGGACGCCCTCACCGAACAGCGTCCACCCGACGGCGGCGACGAGGATCGCGAGCGTCGGCAGCAGCGTCATCCAGATCGTCATGCTCTGCGGGTTGTACGGCTGCGGGTTGCGGTACGTCCCCCAGGCCGCCGTCAGCAGCGTCCCCCAGCTCGCCGTGGGAAGCCGGATCCCGACGTTCAGAAACGAGAGCCCCGCCTCCATCAGAATGACCGAAGCCACGAGGAACGAGCTGTACGCGAGCAACACCGGGAGGACGTGGGGGAAGATGTGCGTGCGCAGGATCCGCCACTCGCCGGCGCCGATCATCCGGGCGCTCTCGACGAACTCCCGCTCCTTCAGCGCGGCCACCTCGGCCCGGACGATGCGCGCCGGGTAGAACCACGCGAACAACCCGATCAGCAGGATCAGCGAAACGACGCCGGGTTGCAGCAGGCCGCCGAGGGTGACGAACGTCAATTGGTTCCCGACGGTGCTCCCGAGCAGGATCAGCAGCAGGAGCAGGGGAAACGCCATGATGAAGTCCGTCAACCGGCTGATTCCCGAGTCGAGCAAGCCGCCGAAGTACCCGGCGATCCCGCCGAGGATCATGCCGATCAGGACCGCGAGCAGGCTCGCGCCGAACGCGACTTCGAGGGAGATGCGGCCGCCGACCAGGAGCCGCTGGAACATGTCGCGCCCGAGCGGGCCGTCGCCGCCGAGGACGAAGAGCGTCGTCGGCGTGCCGGGCGGCGGCTCGCCGAGGTCGAAGGGGTCGTTCGAGAACGAGGTGTTCAGGTCCGGAACGCGCGAGAGCGGGCCGACCGGCTTCAGGTAGGTGTCGACCGCGTACGGAAACGGGTCGTTCGGGCCGTGGCCGAGGACGCGCTCGAGCACCGGCGGCCCGATCGCGATCGACGCGATCAGGACGATCAGGAAGATGCCGCTCGCGACAGCGAGGCGGTCGCGCTTGAAACGCGTCCAGAGCAGCCGTGACCCCGGGCGGTCAGGCGGGGCCTCAGTTGCCGCGACCGCAGGTTCGGCTTGCTGAATTGCGATCGCGGAACGGTATCGAAAGTCGAGAAGGCAAAGGGTCTTTGCGGTCGACCTGCCTGGACGTGAGGCTGAAGGCCGTTCGCCCGTGACGATCGCGCCGCAGGAGCGGCGCGTCAGGCGTCCCACTGCAGCGCCGCCGGAAGCGCCTCGACGACGTCGCCGGCGACCAGACCGGCCGGCTTCGCGGGGCGATGCGCGGCGATTGCCTGCGCGGCGGCGGCGGCCGCGGCCGCGAGCCGTGGCTCCATGCCCTTCGCCAGGAACGCGGCGACGATCCCTGTCAAGACGTCGCCGGTGCCCGCGGTCGCGAGCGCCGGCACGTCGACGGCGAGGACGAGCGGCCCTTCGCCGGGGGCGCCGACGAGCGTCCCGGCGCCCTTGAGGAGCACGACGCAGCGGTACCGGTCGACCGCGCGCTGCAGCGCCTCGAGGCGGTGCGCTTCGACCCAGGCCGACTCCTCGCCGAGGAGCTGTCCGAGCTCCCCCGAGTGCGGCGTCAGCACCGTCGGCACGTCGCGGTCGAACGGCTCGAGCTCGTGCAGCCCGTCGGCATCGACGACGGCCGGCAGGGTCGTCTCCAGGAGCAGGCGCCAGACCAGATCTCGGTGGTCGCGGCCGAGGCCCGGCCCGATCGCGAGCGCACCCGCACGTTCGGCCGCCTCGAAGACGTCGTCGAGCGGGCGCTTCACGGCTTCGACGACGAGTCCCTCCAGAACGGGGAGCGATTCGGGCGGCGCCGCGATCGTCACGTAGCCGGCGTCGGCGCGGTAGGCGGCACGAGCCGCGAGCGTCGCGGCGCCCGTCATCCCCCGTGCGCCGCCGACGACGAGTACGGCGCCGGCGCTGTACTTGTTGTCCTGCGGCCGCTTGCGCGGGACTGCGCGCAGGATCTCGTGCGTGATGATCGCGTGCTCGGTCTCGCGGTGCGCGAGGCCGATGTCGGCGACGACTACCTCGCCGCAGTGGAAGCGCCCGGGACCGACGGCGAGGCCGACCTTCTGCCCGTGCATCGTGACCGTCACGTCGGCGCGGACGGCGGCGCCGCCGACCTCTCCGGTCGAGGCATCCACGCCCGAAGGGATGTCGACCGCGAGCACCGGCGCGCCGCTTGCGTTGATCCCCTCGATGACGGTCGCCGAGTCCTCGCGCGGCGCATCTCGCAGGCCGGTGCCGAGCAACGCGTCGACGACGAGGTCGCCTCCGTCGTCGGCGACTTCGCGGCCCTGCGCGCGGAGGATTTCGGCCGCTATGCGCCCGTCGCCTCCGTTCGCCCCTTTGCCCGCGTGGAGCTCGATACGACGCGCGTCCGGGAAGCGCCGCAGCGCCTCCTCCGCGACGGCGTGCCCGGCCCGCTGCATCAGCTCGTCCACGTCGTGACCCGCTTCGGCGGCGCGCATTTCGTCCGCGGTGTAGAGCGGCTGGAACATCAGCGCTCTGCGACGACCGCGACCGCCTGCGCGAGCTCCCGCGAGTGCGTCATCGAGAGGTCGATCTCGCCGGCGCCGACGGCGTCCGACCATTCGGAGAGACGGCCGTGGAGGTGGACGCGCGGCTTCGGCCGGCCGACGATCTCGACGTCGCGCCACGCGAACGCGCGCGCGACGCCGAAACCGAGCGCCTTCCCGACGGCCTCCTTGCCGGCGAAGCGGCCTGCATAGTGCTGCGCCGGGTTCTTCCGCGACTCGCAATATGCGCGCTCGGCCTCGGTGAAGCAGCGTTCGCGGAAGTGCGGGTAACGCTCGAGCGCGCGCCGGATTCGCTCGATCTCGATCAGGTCGACTCCGACCTTCACGCCTGGTGCTCCTCGAGCCACTCGGGCAGGTACGCGATCGACGACACGATCCCGTCGGGCACGACGCCGCTGCGCTCGACCACGTCGGGCCTGAACTTGCCGGTGCGCACGAGGACGGCCTTCATCCCGTGCTGCTGCGCCCCGCGGATGTCCGCTTCGAGATCGTCGCCGACCATCCAGGCCGTCGATGCGTCCGAGTCGAGCGCCTCGAGAGCCGACTCGAAGTACGCCGACGACGGTTTCCCGAGCACGGTCGCCTGCGAGTCCGCAGCGTATTCCAGTCCCGCGACGAACACGCCCGTGTCGAGAAGCGGCCCGTGCTTCGTCTGCCACCAGCGGTTGCGGTGGAGGCAGTAGAAATCGGCGCCGGCGTCGAGCTCGTGGAAGGCGCGCGCGAGGTTGTGGTACGAAAAGACGCGGCCGGTCTCTTCGGTCTCGTCGGCGCCGCCCATGAGCACCGCCTCCGCGTCCTCGCCGACGAGCTGGATCCCGTCGAGGTCCTCGACGACGGCAGCCATCGTCAGCGCGAGCACGCGCTTCCCTTTCAGCACGCGGGCCGCAACGGTGGGCGTCGTCTGCAACTCGTCGTCCTCGAGCTCGAACCCGAGGCGGCGCAGGTCGGCGACGAGACCCGATCGCGCGCGCGTCGTGTTGTTGGTGACGAACCGGATGCGGTGGCCGACCGCGCGCAGCCGGCCGATCGCCGCGACCGCGCCGCTGATCGGCTCGCCGGAGACGTGGAGGACGCCGTCGACGTCGAGCAGAATGGCCGCCATATGCCGCGCGAGTCTATTCGGGTGACGCGCAGCGTCGTCCTCCCGCTGGCGGACGTCGAGCTGCGGACGTCGCGCTCGAGCGGCCCCGGCGGGCAGCACGCGCAGAAGACGGAGACGCGCGTCGAGGCGGTGCTCGACGTCGAGCGCACCGATGCGCTGACGGACGCTCAGAAGCGGCGCGTCGTCGCGCGCGCGGGCGGGGTGATTCGCGCCGTCGCGCAGGACGAGCGGAGCCAGGCGCGGAATCGGCAGCTCGCACTCGACCGTCTCGTGGTCACGCTGCGCGAGGCGCTCCGCGTCGAGCGTCGCCGCCTTCCGACGGCGCCGACCGCCGCGTCCGTCGAGCGCCGCCTCGAGGCCAAGCGTCAACGCTCGACGAAGAAGCGACTCCGCGCGACGACGGACGACTGACGCCGTTCCATTCGGCCTGGTCTGTTCCGAACAGGTCGAGGGTCAGACCCCCGGACACGTCCGATTCGCGCGGCCCGACGATTTCACGCCAACGTGCCCGCACGATCACGCGAAGCCGCCACCACGCCCGGGGACAAATCGACACAGAACCGGCACTTCTTCATGCCCGTTCGGGACACGGCCTGGGGTCAGACCCTCGGCCGCGTCCGAAGCGGTCACGGATCGAAAGCAGCGGTCCGTTCCGGCGGTGCGGCCTGAGGGAATCAACGCGAGACACGGTTCCACCGACGAGGGCCGACCAGGGAGCGACGCCCGCGGGTCGGTACGCTCTCGCGGCCGATGCGAACACGTGCGAGATCCGTAAGCGCCGCGACGCTGCTGCTCGTACTCGCGCTTGTCGCCTTGCCGGCGGCGAGCGTCGCGGCGCAGGCGAAACGGCCGGCGCTTGCCGGCCACGACCCGGTCACCGGACAGCGTGTTGCGCTGTCGCAGTACCGCGGGAAGCCCGTGTTCCTCAACGCCTGGGGCTCCTGGTGCTACGGCTGCCGGGCCGAGGCGCCGGTGCTCTGCGCGTTCGCGCGCAAGCATCGCGACGACGTCGCCGTCATCGGCCTCGACGTGAACGACTCGAAGGCCGGTGCCCGGAAGTTCGTCGCACGTTACCGGGTCCCGTACCCGTCGATCTTCGACGCCCGGGGCGCGATCGCCGGCTGGTGGGTCCGCGGCGTCCCGTCCACGCTCGTGTTCGACGAGAGGCACGTGCTCGTCCAGCGGCTCGAGGGCACCGTCACGCGCGCGAAGCTCGAGCGGGCGCTCCGCCGCGTGCGCACGCTCTAGTCGTCGTTCAGCGCGGAGCTAATACGCCTGCGGCCCGGCCGGCCGCATCACCGCGCCGATCAGCCAGAGGAGCGGCACGAAGAGTCCGAAGAAGAACATCCACCCGTGTCCGTTCCTGAGCGTCTTGACGCCCAGAACCACCAGCAGGACGAGGTACAGGATCGCGCCGCCAACCCACCACATGTCGCCCTCCCTCACTAAGGGACCCCGCCCGCAAGTATGCACCGGCGCGCGGACGCGCACTCGAGATCGGACGATTCAGGGCGGCCCGCAGTCGTCAGGACGGACTCAGCCTTGCCGGCTGCTCGACCGCCGCCGCGTCTCCGGCCGGTCCCACGCGCACACGCGAATCGGCGTAGGCAGTCATTCCCTCGCTCGCGATGTACGCGACGACGACACCCACGACGATCAGCGGCGTTACGCCGAGTCCCGCCTTGACCGTCAGAAGCGTGGCGATCATGACGGAGGAAAGCGGGAGCCGAAGGATCGACACGCACGCGGCTCCGGCGAGAGCCGCGACCGCCTGCGTCTGGCCATACCCGGGCAGGTGCGCCGCGAGCAGGCCCGCGGCCACGCCGAGGAACAGGGCCGGGAAGGTCGGGCCCCCGCGGAAGCTGCCGAGCGAGACGCTCCATGCGAGCCCCTTGAAGACGAGCAGCAGCGTCAGGGTCGACAGGGAGATCGTGGCGGCCGAGTCGAAAAGGGCGTTGAAGGCGTCCTGGCCGGAGAAAAGGACTGCGCTGCTCGAGACGTCCGTCGCCTGCTCGAACGCGATTGCCAGCGCGCCGACGGCGAGCCCTGCCACGACCGTCAGCAGGAACGGACGCGTCTCGACGACGTCCTTACTCCACCGCGCCAGCTGGACGATGGCAAACGTCGTGACCGCAACCGCAAGGCTGAGCAGGATCGTCCACGCGAAGTCGCCCCAGCCCGGGCCGGCGAAAGCGGGCAATGGAAACGCGTTCAGCGCCCACGCGCTCGTGCTGAGACCCGTCCAGTTGCCCAGGCCGATGAAGACGAGCGAGCCGATTCCAGCGGCGAGCAGCCCGGGTAGCAGGAGGAGTGGAAGGGTCGCGCCGCCGAGACCCGTCGCTTCGATGATGACGACGGCGCCAATCGCGGGCGAGCCGAAGATCGCGGAGACGGCTGCGAAGCTTCCAGCGGCGGCCATCAGCCCGAGTGCCTGCTGCGGCGCATCGGCGTTGATCAAACGCATCGCGAGGGTCCCGAGGCCGAGACCGAGCGCGATCAGCGGCGCCTCCGGACCCAGGACGAGGCCGAGACCGAGGGTCGCCAGCGCCGCCAGCAGCACACCCGACAGCTCGATCGGGGCGGTCGGAGCGCCGCCACTCCTGAGCCCTTCGGCGGGAACATGTCCGCCCCGTCCGGGCAGGCGCTCAATGGCGAAGGCGGTCACGAGCCCGGCGAGCGCGAGCCACGGCAGCGGCCACCACAACGGCGCGGTCTCGTAGCCGAGCCGACCTGGGAGGTTCTCGTACACCGCCTCCTGAAGGTTGTCCACCACCTCGAGGAAGCACCACGAGGCAGCCGAGACGAGCAGGCCGATCAGCGACGCGATGACGAGAAGGATGCGGTACTGCCCGCTCCGGATCAGCGCAGCGGGATCGACGGGAAGCGACGCGCTGCTCATCCTCGCGCGACCCTACCGCCATCTCGAAGCGAGACCGGACCGCGGCCTGGCCCGGCGCCGGGTCAGCCGTCCCGAGCGCTACTCGACCGTGACCGTCTTCGCCAGGTTGCGCGGCTGGTCGACGTTGAGCCCTCGCAGCCGCGCGATCCGGTAGGCGAGGAGCTGCAACGGCAGCACGGCGAGCGCAGCCTGGAGGAAGTTCGGCGTTCGCGGCACGTAGATCACGTCGTCTGCGTGATGCTGGATGTCCTCGTTGCCGTCGGTCGCGATCGCGATCACGTGGGCGCCTCGGGCACGCGTCTCCTGGATGTTCGAGACGATCTTGTCGTAGACGTGGATATTCGTCGCGACGACGACGACCGGCGTTCCCGGCTCGAGGAGCGCGATCGGGCCGTGCTTCATCTCACCCGCGGAATATGCCTCGGTCGGGATGTACGAGATCTCCTTCAGCTTCAACGCGCCTTCGAGCGCGACGGGCAGGCCGATGTGGCGGCCGAGGTACAGGAAGAACGGGCGCTCGTAGAAGCGCTCGGCGATCTCCTCGATCGGATGATCGCCGTCCAGGAACTGCTCGATCTTCTCGGGCAGCTCGTACAGCCGGTCGAGGATGAACTCGATTTCCTCGGCCGGCAGCGTCCTCCGAACCTGCGCGAGCTTCAGCGCGACGAGCGACAGGAGCGCGACCTGCGAGGTGAAGGTCTTCGAAGCGGCGACGCCGACCTCGAGCCCGCACCGGGTGTAGAGCACCGACTCGGCCTCGTGCGTGATCTGCGTGCCCATCAGGTTCGTGATCGCGAGCGTCCGCGCGCCCTTCTCGCGCGCGAGCTTCATGGCGTTGACCGTGTCGCGCGTCTCGCCCGATTGCGAGATCCCGATCACGAGCGTGTCCTTCGAGAGCACCGGCCTGCGGTAGATCCACTCGCTCGCGATATCCGGCTCGACCGGGATCCGCGCCCATTCCTCCAGGATGTACCTCCCGACAACGCCTGCGTGGTACGCCGTGCCGCACGCCACGAGCACGATCCGGCGCAGGTTTCGCACCTCCATCTCGGTCAGTCCGAGCGACTCGAGCACGAGCGTGCCGTGGCGTACGCGGTCCCCGATCGTTTCGCGCACCGCCTCCGGCTGCTCGTAGATCTCCTTGAGCATGAACGTCTCGTAGCCGCCTTTCTCCGCGCTCGTCTCGTCCCAGTCGACCTCGATCACGTCGGGCTCGTGCGGGCCGTTCCGTCCGTGGAAGCTCGCGCCCGCGGGGGTGATCGCGACCACGTCGCCGTCCTCGACGAGCTGGACGCGCCGCGTCTCGGACAGGAACGCCGCGATCGAGGAGGCGAGGAACATCTCGCCGTCACCCACGCCGACGACGAGCGGCGTCTGGCAGCGCGCGGCGACGAGGAGGTCGGGGTGGTCGTGGTGGATGACGACGAACGTGAAGTGACCCTCGAGCCGGTCGAACGTCGCACGGACGGCGCCGACGAGGTCACCCTCGTAGCACTCCTCGACGAGGTGCACGACGACCTCTGCATCGGTGTCGGACGTGAATTCGTGGCCGGCGGCGATCAGCGAGTCGCGCAGCTCGCGGTAGTTCTCGACGATGCCGTTCAGGACGATCGCGACGCGCCGCTCGTCGCAGCCCGTGAGCGGGTGGGCGTTGCGTTCGTTGACGGCGCCGTGCGTGGCCCAGCGCGTGTGGCCGACGCCTTGCGTCGCGTCCGAGCCGTTGTCGCCGGCGGCGCGCTTCAGGTTCTGGAGGTTGCCGACGGCGCGGACGTAGTCGAGCGCCTCGTCCTCGCGCAGCACGATTCCGGCCGAGTCGTAGCCGCGGTACTCGAGCCGCTCGAGGCCCTGGATGAGGAGTGGCTTTGCCGCTCTTTGGCCGACGTATCCGATGATCCCGCACATTCGCGCTCCCTCCGTGGTTCGGGGCGAACCGCCTCTGAAACGCGGAAAGCCCGGCTTGTCTCGTCGGCGTCGTCGCCAGCGGTTCAGCCGAGCTCTCGTGTTACGAGCGCGGCGATCCTAGCACAGAGATTCCGCGCCTCTGCCTCCGTCGGAGCTTCCGCAAGGAGCCTGACGACGGGCTCGGTACCGGACGCGCGGACGAGTACACGCGCGTCACCGTTCAGCTCCTCGTTGAGCCGCGCGACCTCGTCCTCGGCGGCCGCAGAAAGTCCGTTCGGCGGCATCGCGACGTTCTCCTTCACCTGCGGGAATCTCGGCATCACGGCCGCCGCGTCGGCCAGCGTTCGGCCGCGCACCGCGTCGCACAGGAGCAGCGCCGCCGCGAGCCCGTCCCCCGTCACATGGCCGCGGAGGTAGATCAGGTGCCCCGACTGCTCGCCACCGAGGAGCCCGCCATGCTCACGCAGAGCTTCGAGCACGTACCGGTCGCCGACAGGCGTCGTGATCACCTTTGCGCCGTGCTGCTCGAGCAGCTTCTTCAGCCCGAGGTTCGACATCACCGTCACCGCGACGAGGTCGACGCCGAGGTGCAGCGCGAGGATCGCGACGATCTGGTCGCCGTCGATCTCGTTGCCGCCGGCATCCACAGCAAGCATGCGGTCGCCGTCGCCGTCGAACGCAACGCCGAAATCGAGGCGCTCGGCGACGACCGTCTCGCGCAGCAGGCGGAGGTCGGTCGCCCCGCAGCCAAGGTTGATGTTCGAGCCGTCCGGCGCGACCCCGAGGCGGTGCACGCGCGCGCCGAGCTGCTCGAACGCCTTCGGCGCGATCTCCCAGTAGGCGCCGTTCGCGCAGTCGACGGCGATGTCGAGGTGCGAGAGATCGGAGCCGAAGCGTTCGACGAGGTGCTCGAGGTAGCTGTCCGGCGCGACGGAGACGTGGTCGACCTCGCCGCCGCCGGCCCCAGCCGCCTCCAGCAGCGCCTCGATCTCCTCCTCCTGGGCGTCGGTCAGCTTGCGGCCGTCACGGTCGAAGAACTTGACGCCGTTGTACTGCGGCGGGTTATGCGAGGCGGTGATCACGGCCCCCAGGTCGAGCGCAAGGAGCGCGACCGCGGGCGTCGGCAAGATGCCGCCGAGCACGGCCGAGCCGCCCGCGGCGACGACGCCGCGCGCCAGTGCCTCCTCGAGCTCGGGGCCTGAGCCGCGCGTATCGCGCCCGACGAAGACCCGACCCCGTCCCGACCACAGCGCCGCCGCCTTGCCGAGGCGCTCGACGAGCGCGGGCGTGAGGTCGCGGCCGACGACTCCGCGGACACCGTCGGTGCCGAAGTGGACGCGCGCCACGCGCGAACCCTATGCCGCGACGATGCGGGTTCGGCGGAGCTTCGCGAGACACTCCTGGAGCTCGGCCTCGTCCTCGTACGCGATCGACGAGCCGACGCCGCTGGCGACCTCGCGTAGCGGCTCGACGTCGAGGTTCTGAGACGCGCGCGCGTTGCCGCGCGTGGCACGATCGCGCGTCAGCGCTTCGAGAACTGCGGGGCCTTGCGGGCCTTGTGGAGCCCGGCCTTCTTCCGTTCCACGATCCGCGCGTCACGCGTGAGGAAGCCCGCACGCTTCAGCGGCACGCGAAGCTC
>Ga0126312_10000898_pt1 | contig 18742 bp, 20 predicted proteins | sample Plot104A_FD_92537 | JGI IMG/M metagenome (GOLD analysis project Ga0126312, IMG submission 92537) | Serpentine soil microbial communities from UC McLaughlin Reserve, CA, USA - Plot104A | ecosystem: Environmental > Terrestrial > Soil > Grasslands | place: USA: UC McLaughlin Reserve, Lake County... | reverse complement strand
CGCCACTGCGTCAGGGGTGAAAATTCAACCGGCGCGCGGGGGTGAGTATTCAGGCGGCGCCGACACAGCGCCCGCTCGGCATAACACGAAGATCGGCATAAGCCGACTTATGCGGAGATCCGCATAAGTCGGCGTACCACGTCAGCGCTTCACTCTCGGTCCCGTCGCTCCAGCAAGCGATCGCGCGGCGCGTCCCAGGTGAGCCAAGCGGGAGGTCTTCAAAGCGCAGGACTTCGGTGACGATCGGGCTGGGATTGGAGGCGCTCATCGAAGTGTCCCCGAGCGTATCGACGGCGGGCTGGTCAGCGCGGGCATGGGCGACCTCTTGGTCGCGTGTGGTCGGTGTTTGCTCGGCCTAGGGAGCGAGGTCTTCGGTTGCGCGCATCGCCTCGTAGCAGGCGAGCACGGTCCGGAGCGCGTCGACGGCGGTGTCGCCCAACTCCGCGGCGACGGCGAACAGGTCGTGCGCGCACGGCGGCTGTCGGGCCTCGCGGCGCTCGATGTAGCGCCCGACGAGCGTGGCGATCGCAAGGTCCTGCTCGGTGAACTCGGCCGGGCCGACGGGGTCGGAGTGATCGCGGTCGATCATCGATCCTGCTCCTGCAGCTCGGCGAGCAGGCAGCACGGCCCGGCGGCCGGGATCGCATCCCAGGTCTCGGCTTGCTGGAGGTAGTCGCTGACGATCGCCTCGAGCTCGGCCATCGCGACGAGCTCGCGTTCGATGATGTAGTGGCGGCCCGCGCCGGAGGCCGGGTTGTCGGCGAGCCGCACGACGCCGAGGATGCGCTGGCCGTGGATCAGGCGCTCGCCTGCGGTGACGGTGTAGCGGGCGAGTTCGACGCGCTCGTTGGTCTGGCCGGCGCGGTGCGTTTCGGTGACGGTGGTCACGACGAGCCTCCCGTCCAGGTCGCGCTGGATCCGTAGCCCGTCGTTTCGACTCCCTCGCGGATCTTCGCGCTCTCCCCGCGGTTCCGGGCCATGTCGTCCTGGACGGCCCGGATCTCGCGGCGCCGGTCAGCCAGCGGCTCGGGTCGCCGGCGCTTGAGGGTGTCGATCGCGCGGGACGCCTCTGCGCGGGTCTTGGGGACGGCGAAGCTGATGCCGCGCTGGAGGGCGAGCTGGCGCAGGTAGCGCTGCTGGCGGGCCGTCGGAGGCAGTTCCGCGGGCTGGGTGGGCGGGTGGTGATCGGTCATGGCCGCGCCTGGGCGCGGCGCGCGGGGCCGTCAAGCCCTGGTCCGTCAGGACTCGCGAAGCGACGGTCACGTCCCTAGGGTTGGTGTAGGAGCGGGTCGGACGGAATCGCGCTGAGCGTGGTTCCGGCCACTCCGGCGCTCATCATCGGCGGACTTCTCAGGGTTCGACGATGTGAAGGGAGGCGCCAGCGTGGCCGGTGCCGACAGGATGACGGTCGAGGAGGTCGTCAGGAAGGTGTTGCTCGATGAGCACGCCGACGTGATCCGCGAGGCGGTCAAGGCTGTCGCTGCGGAGATGATGGAGCGAGGTGTCTGAGCTGATCGGCGCTGAGCGCGGTGAGCGCCGGCCTGAGGATCGCGCGACGCATCGCAACGGCTATCGGGCGCGGCGCTGGGATACGCGCGCCGGCGAGCTCGAGCTGCAGATCCCAAAGGTCCGCCAGGGCAGCTATTTCCCGAGCTTTTTGGAGCCGCGTCGGCGCTCGGAGCAGGCGCTCGTCGCGGTCGTCCAGCAGGCCTATGTCTGCGGCGTCTCGACGCGCCGCGTCGACCAGCTCGTCGAGTCGCTGGGGCTGCGCATCTCACGCTCGGAGGTCAGCCGCGTCTGCCAAGCGCTGGATGAGCACGTTGAGGCGTTCCGGTCGCGGCCGTTGGAGGGCCGTTACCCCTACTTGTTCTTAGACGCCAAGGTCGAGAAGGTCCGCGACGGCGGCCGCGTGGTCAACAAGGCGCTCGTCGTCGCCCACGGCGTGCATGAGAGCGGGCGGCGCGAGATCCTCTCGATCGACGTCGGCGAGGCCGAGACCGAGGCGTTCTGGACCGAGTTCCTGCGCGGCCTGGTCAAGCGCGGCCTCATCGGCGTGCAGCTGGCCAGCTCCGACGCGCATGCCGGGCTGAAGGCGGCGATCGCCAAGGTCCTCGGGTGCGCCTGGCAGCGCTGCACCGTTCACTTCCTCAGAGACTGCCTCGGGCACGCCCGCAAGGACCAACACGGGCTGCTGGCGGCGCTGATCCCGGCCGATCTTCAACGCCGAGAACTTCGAGCAGGCGCGCGATCGGCTCTCCGAGGCCGTCGCGCACCTCGACGGGCGGATGCCCAAGGTCGCGACGCTGCTCGAGGACGCCGAGACCGACATCCTCGCCTTCTACGCGTTCCCCGCCGACCACTGGAAAAAGCTGCGCTCCACCAACCCGCTGGAGCGCTTCAACAAAGAGATCGGCCGCCGCACCGACGTCGTCGGCATCTTCCCCGACGACGCCTCGCTCGTCCGCCTCGCCGGGATGCTGTGCATCGAACAAAACGACGAATGGCTCGTCAGCCGGCGCTACCTCTCAGCCGAGTCGACCTCTCTCATCATCGCGGGACGAGACGATCACACCCACACAGAGAAACAAGAGGACAACCGCCAGCTCCAAGCGGCCTGAACAGCCAACCCCCCCACCCACGAGATGAGCGCGACGCTCTTACACCACCTCCCGGGACTTGACTGAAGCGACCCGCCAGGGCAGGGCTTGATGGTTCCCCGGGCGCGCCGTGCTTGGCTTGTGGACAGGAGCGAGCACCGCCCGCTCGCAAGGCACCATCGACAGTGACCTCACGCCCACCGGCCCGTTATCGGGTGACTATCGGCCTACGGTGCGCAGGCGCTCAGCGATCCGCCGCAGCGAGGCGACGCGACGCTCGACCTCGGCGCGGCGCACGGCGTTGCGCGCTTGCATCGCGCGAGCGAGCTCGGCGGCAGAGACCGGAGGCTGAGCTGCAGTTGTCGAATGGGTGGACACGATGCTCAAAGGTTAGGGCCGGTGCGCGAGCGCGTCGAGGCGTTCGGCGAGCTCCACGACAAGCCGGCCGAGATCGTCGAGCTGCTCCTGGAGATCGGCAGCCGCTGCGGCTGCGTCATCGGCGGCTTCGGCTTCGTAGCGCAGGCCGCTGCTGGACAGCTCGATCGGCAGGCGGCCGCGCGCGGCCTGCACGAGGATGCTGAGCGCCGCCGCAGTTACGGCGAGCAGCGCGAGCGCGCGCTCGGCGTGCAGCAGAACCGGGGAGCCGAGCGCGACCCCGGGAAGCTGATGCGGCGTGCCTTCGATCACGCTGACCGTGACCGTGGCGCACACGACGGCCATCGCTCCTGCCAGAGCGTGCCGCTTCACGCGCGGACCTCACGCGCCGTTCCATGCTGTCGCGGACGTCGCGCGTGCAACCAGGCGTCGACGATCGCGATCATCACGCGACGAGGCCAGCGTCGGCTTCGGCGGGCCGCTCCCGAGGCGCTGATCGACGAGTGCTCGATGCTGACGATGGACGATCTCTACGCGGTGCTCCGAGCACTCGACCTCGGCCACGTTCAGCGGCTCATCCTGGTCGGCGATCCGAATCAGCTTCCGCCGATCGGTGTCGGCCGGCCGTTCGCCGACGTCGTCGGCATTCTCGACGAGCCTCGAGGCGAGTACGAGCAGTCTGCGGCTGAGGTGCTGGCCCGACTCACCGTCGAAGTCCGGACGAGTCTGGGCGGACCGTCCGACGCTCTGCGGCTGGCGGCTTGGTTCATCACCGAGCCTCAGCCGAAGGATGCCGACCGGGTCTTGAGCGATCTCGACCTCGGGGAAAGCTTCAACGACCTCTCGATCGCTACCTGGAGGACACCGGAAGAGCTCAGACTGCGGATCACCGAGCAGCTCCAAGAACACCTTGGACTTGCGGCGTCGGATGACATTGAGGATTCGATCGCGCGCTGGGTCTGCCTGAGGAGGGATGGGTCCCGTTCGAAGACCACGACGGGGCGGAGCGATTCCAGATGCTGTCCCCGGTCCGGATGCACGCCCACGGCGTCCGCGATCTCAACCGTTGGTTCCAACGACGCTTTCGACCGCGGGGCCGCCATTCGCCGACACTGGGGGATGAGCAGATTGGCCGGAAGGACAAGGTCATCCAGCTCCGCAACCAGAACCGAAAGGGCTGGAGCAAGGCGACCGGCAAGCAGGAGGAGTACCTGGCCAACGGATAAATCGGCACCCTCGCGCGGGTCAACAACGGGTGGTTCGACGTTGCCTTTGCGGGGCGGCCGCAGATCCGGTTCGGCTATCGAGGGGTCATCATTCGGTGAGGATGGGGGCCGCTCGAGCTGGCGTATGCGCTGACAGTGCACAAGGCGCAGGGAAGTGACTTCGGCATCGTCTTTTTCGTGCTTCCCAAGACCCGCATGCTCTCGCGTGAGCTGCTCTACACGGGTCTCACCCGGGCGAAGGCAAAACTCGTCTTGCTCGTGGACGGCGATGACACGTCGGGCCTTTATGACTTCACGCTGCCGGAGCGCTCCGAGACGGCACGGCGCAACACGAACCTCTTCCGGTCGGTCGTGCGCGAGGACGCGGACGTCACGCCGTACGCAGAGCATCTGATCCACCGGCTCTCCGATGGGAGGATGGTGCGCAGCAAGTCCGAGCTGGCGATCGCCATCGAGTTGCAGCGTCTCAAGATGTGGGACCGATGCCTCTACGAGCGGCCACTAGAAGGGACGGACCGCCCCGGCAAGCTGCGGCCGGACTTCACGTTTATCGACGCGAGCGGGGATCCGATCGTCTGGGAGCACCTCGGGATGCTCAACAAGCAGAGCTACGTCGAGTCGTGGGAGTGGAAGCTCCAGTGGTACGCGGACTACGGCTATGAGCAGGGCAAGAACCTGTTCACGACCGAAGACACGCCGGATGGGGGCCTGGACCAGACGTCGATCACGGAGGTGGCCCGGACAATCGAGGCCGAGATCTGATGTCGGTTTCGTGGATTCTCGAGTCCGCCCGGACCGCTACGAGGAGCGCGCAGGCGGGGCCGACCCTGCTACGCCGCAGCGTCCCACGTGCCCGATCTGCGGCAAGCAGCTCCATGATCGTCATCACCTTGCGCTCCACCTCGGAGACGCTCACCCGCTGAGCACGCCGCGGCTTTTCCTCGACGGGGATCTCATCGTCAGAGAGCGTGTGCTCCACCGGCATCTGGCCGCCGACGCGGTGGGCGTGGCAAACGCGACGGAGCTCCTGGTGTCGGAAGATGGCGGCCCGCCTCTGCCGTGGTCGCTGGCGGCCCTCCGAGACGCGCTGCAGGAGAACGGAGAGTCGGTTCTCGATCTCGAGCTCCGCAATGAGCGGGCGGTCGACCAAGCGTGCGCGACGGAGCGCGTGCGGCTGCGGATTTCCGTTCCCGAGGTTGAAGACCTCGCCGGCGTGGACGCTGCTTTCCTGACGCTGCCCGATGAGCTCGACGAGCGCGTAGTTGACGCGCACGTCGACGAGAGCCGTGTGTTCGTGTCAGCGGCCCGCTACGCCGGGGCTCTCGACGAGTACCTGGTCGGGATCCTGATCAAGGACGGGGCTCCGGGAACGGGCGAGGCGCTCTCCTTCGAGGTGTTCCGCGAGAAGTACAGCCGTGCGTTGGACGTGCTCAGAGAGTTCCCGCAGCGGCCGGTTGCGCGCGCCGTAAGTGGGTTCCTACGCTTCAACCTGAACGACTTCGCAGGCGGAGCGCCTAACGCCGGCATTCCCGCTCTGGACAACTGCGCCGCGCGGTTGACGGCCATCGCCGGGCAGCCTGGGTGGTGCTTACAGGCCGCCGACCGAGGCGTGGCAGGAGCATGCCCGGCCGATGACGTCACGAGCCAGATCCTCGACGACTGGAGCGGAGCTACGACCCAGGCCGGCTCGAAGGTGGCGCGCCTGCTGGATCGCGCTGATCTGGGGACGACGTCGCCTGCCAATGCCGCCAAGTGTCGCGCGCTCGCTCTCGACCTCAGCGGAGGTGAGTATGGGGAGGAGCGGCTTCTGGCGGCGGCTCGCGCGCTCTCCGGCGACCTGACGTTCGGGTCACGGGCCAAGGAGATCGTCGAAGATGCTCATCATCCATGACTGAGGATCCGAAAGACCGGCCCATTGCCAGAGATCAGTCTGAACCCAACGCCACCGAGCCCGAGCCGGCACCGGAACTGGCGGAGGTTGAAACGACCTCGGACGAGCTGGCTGCGACCGAAGCGACCGCCGACGCCGTTGAGACCCAGCAACGGGCGGCGGTGTGCCCGCCGGCGAAGTAGCCATTACGCTCTCCGGCGAATGGCGCCCGTTCTGACCGATCTCGCGGCGCGGGCGTCCGTGCCGTTCAACGACGTGAACGGCACCTGACCGTTCATCTCATTGCGCCTCATGCCGCTGAGGAGGAGACTGTCCCCAGAAGCATCGGACCGACCACAAGAGGTGACTCGGCATGGAGAATGGATTCTCACTCGCCACACGAATGGCAGGCGAGCACGGAGGTAGGTCGCCGTCGTCGCTCGGCGCGGGGTTGCAGGAGGGGGTCCTGATGGGCGATGACCGCCACAGCTTCCGCGTCGTGGAGGAGAGCCTGCCGACCGAGACCATTGCCGAGTACCGGCGATCTCGGGGCGGCGGCGGACGGCGGAGCCGACGGCGTATGCGACCGCGGATGTTCGCACGGCTGAGCTGGCCGTGGGCGGATCGCCGGTACTGTCCCTGACGCAGTCCCGGACCCTGGATTCCCGGGACGACACAGGGGTCGAGCGGAGCGCCATTACCCTGTGGCGTCGTGAGTCGCGTTCTCGATCGACATCGCGGCGCGGGTGAGGGACAACCCGAGCCGGCCGCCGTGGCCCGCTGAACGTGGCGCTCCGCGCTGCCGAGGGCTCGGCCGGACCGCCCTGGGAGCGGCCCCTGCGCGGGACGCTCGACCGGCTGATCATTCAGTCCGAGCGCCTGGCCGGCAACCCGCTCGGCGACCCGGTGCGGCGGCCGCTGTGGGTCTACCGCGCGCCCGGCGTAGGAGACGAGCCCGTGCCCAGCGTCTACGTCATCCAGGGCTTCATGGGCCAGGTCGACATGTGGGCCCGGCACTTCCCGTTCGAGCCCTCGATGCTGGAGCGGATCGACGAGATGTTCGCGGGCGGCGACTGCCCGCGCGCGGTCGTCGTGTTCGTCGACGCCTGGACGAGCTACGGCGGCTCCCAGTTCCTCAACTCCACGAGCACCGGTCCCTACATGGACTACCTCTGCGACGAGGTCGTCCCCTTCGTCGACGAGCGCTACCCCGTCCTTCCGGGGGCCGAGCACCGTGGGCTGACCGGCAAGTCCTCGGGCGGGTACGGCGCGATGCTGCGCCCCGACGTCTTCGGGGCGCTCGCCTCGCACGCGGGCGACGCGCTGTTCGAGTGCTGCTATTTGCCGAACTTCCCGCAGATCGCCCGCAAGCTCCGCGACGAGTTCGACGGCTCGTGGGACGTCTTCTGGGAACAGCTGCGGGCCGCCGACCACGTCGACATGGAGCGCTTCGAGAACCTCGACCTCTACGGCTACGCCGCGGCCTACTCGCCGGACCCGCAGCGGCCGGGCAAGGCGCTGATGCCCTTCGAGGTCGACACGGGGCGCCTGATCGACGACGTCTGGGCGCAGTGGCTGGACTGGGACCCCGTTCGGATGGCCCCGCGCCACGCCGACGCCCTGCGCTCGATGCGGCGCGTGTACCTCGACGCCGGCAAGGAGGACGAGTGGTACCTCGACCTCGGCGCGCAGGCCTTCTCGAAGGAGCTCGACAAGCTCGGAGTCGAGCACACGCTCGAGCTGTTCAAGGGCAAGCACGGCGGGCTGACCTACCGCTATCCGAGGGCGATCCGGGAGCTCGTGCTGGCGCTACGGTAGGCCCGTGGCCGCGCACCGCCTCGACGTCACGGACGTCACCTGCCCCCTCACGTGCGTCCGGACCAAGCTCGCGCTCGAGCGGCTCGCGCCAGGGGAGGAGCTGGCCGTGCGCTGCCGTGCGGGGGAGGCGCTGGAGAATGTGCCGCGTTCGGCTGCCGAGGCGGGCCACGACGTGGCGGTCGAGGGCACGTTGGTGAGGATCATCCGGCGGTGAGTGAGGACCGGCGCGGCCTCCTGCGCGGGCTCGTCCGCTCGGCCGCGGGGCAGGCCGGGGCGCCACAGGGGGCGGCGCCGCCGCCCGCGTCGCTCTCCGACGCGGAGATCGAGCGCTACTCGCGCCAGCTCGTGCTCCCCGAGTGGAGCGAGGCGGCGCAGCTCGCGCTGCGCGAAGCCTCGGTGCTGGTGGTCGGCGCGGGCGCGCTCGGCTCGCCCGTGGCGTCGTACCTCGCCGGGGCGGGGGTCGGGCAGCTCGGCATCGTCGACCCCGACGACGTCGAGATCTCGAACCTCCACCGCCAGACGCTGCACTTCACGCCCGACCTCGGCGTCCCCAAGGCGCAGAGCGCGGCGGCCAAGCTGCGCTTCCTCAACCCGGAGATCGTCGTGGACCCGTACCAGGCGCGGTTCTCGCCGGCGATGCTGGAGGGGGTCGACCTCGTCGTGGACTGCTCGGACTTCTTCGCCACCCGCTACGAGGTCAACGCCGCGGCCTGCGCCGCCCGCACGCCGCTCGTCGAGGGCGGCGTGGTCGGCCTCTCGGGCTCGTGATGGCGATCCGGCCCGGGGAGACCGCGTGCTACCGCTGCGCGTTCCCGGAGCCGCCCCCGCCGGGCGCCGTGCCGAGTTGCGCCGAAGCCGGCGTGCTGGGCCCCGCCGCCGGGGTGATCGGCTCGCTCCAGGCGCTCGAGGCGCTCAAGCTCCTCGGCGGGCTCGAGGGCGCGCTGCTCGACGCGTTCCTCCAGGTCGACCTCCACGACCACGGCTTCGTGCGGGTGGCCGTGGGCCGCCGGCCCGACTGCTCCGACTGCGGCGGGATCTGACCGACCCCGCCGCCCGTGGATGCTCAGCGGAGGCGCAGGCGCTTGACCGCCGGCACGTAACCCCGCTTCTCGACGCGGAAGACGACGTTGCCCCGCTTGGCTCCGCGGAGCCTGACGGTGAGCGTTCCACGCCGCCCGGTCCGCCGCCTGATGGGGCGGAGTCCTCGCCCGGTGACGCGGAGCAGGGCGCCCTTGATCGCCCGTCGGCCCCGGCCGGTGACCTTGACGCGCACCGTCTGTGCGCCGCGCCGTGTGAGCCGTACCCGCATCTTCTGGTCCTGGCTCAGCCTCGCGGTGGCCCAGCCACCCTGGTTGTTGCCCTCGTCGACCGCGGCAACACGCCAGAACAACGAGCCGCCCGCGTCGTACGCGGCGCGCAGCATCTTGGGCGCGAAGCCGGTGTTCTCGGTCGTCACGTACTCGATCACGTTGTCGAAGCTCTCCTCGGCGGCGATCTCCACGCGGTAGCGTCTGACCATGCGTGCGGCTGACCAGGAGAGAGCGATGCCTCCCCGCACGCGCCTCGTCCGGAGCCCGGAGGGCGTGGCGATGCGCCGGGTGAACGGCACCATCGGCGAGTAGCCGCCCGAGACGACGCCGCCCCTCGCGGGGAAGTTGGCGCGGACCTGCCAGCGCCATACCCCCGTACCGTAGAACGCGACCGGTGTGAAGGCGGTCGAGTTCATCGTGAAGTTGCGCTTCGTGCCGTCCACCTGCTCGACTCGTAGGTTGTACGAGACCGCGCCCTGGACGGGCGCCCATGACAGCACGGGGATGCCCTCCCCATCGGTGGCGTTGCCGGGGTTTGGCACGGGCACCTCCAGTTCGCGCTGGAACGTGTACGAATCGGACCACCGCAGGCCGAGCTTGTTCTCGTCGTTCGCACGCACGCGCCAGTGCAGCGCCTGATCCGCCGGGTAAGTCGATGAGCTGGTGAACCCGGTGCTGTCCGTGACGGCGTTCTCGACGAGATCGGCGAAGTTGGGGTCGGTTGCGACCTGGAGCGTGTAGGTCCGCGCTCCCTCCGCCGGCGTCCAGCCGAACGTCGGCTGCCCTTGAATCGACTGCCTGGAACCGGGGGATCGCCCGATCGGAGGCTGAGAACGCTTCCGGAACAGCTGCCGTGCACCTTCGAGCGGCGCGAAGGGCGCGTTGTTTCCGTTCGAGTCCATGGCGGGAACGACGGCCCAGTAGTACGGCGTCGTGTCGTCCGGGTAGGTCCACGGCTTCACGCCATCGCGCGGCGCGTAGGCGGGGACCTGGGTGAGCGCCAGGTCGCGGATCTCGGTGAACGACGCATCCTTGGCGACGACGACGAAGTAACTGCCCGCGCCGGGAATCGGCTTCCACGTGAAGAGGGGCAGTCGCGTGCAGTCGCGGCGCTCGGGTGACTCCGGGCGCTCAGGTGACCCCGGCGGCGCCGGAGCGCGCCCCGGGTCGGGGCTGCAGGAGGACGTTTCGGCATCCGATCGAGGCGTGAGGTAGTCGGAGGCGGCCGCCGGCCGCAGAACCGACGCCGCAGAGCTCGTCGGCGCCTGATACGTGAAGCCCACCCCTCCCGTGCCTCCGAGCTGCGTCCAGTTGCTGACGACCGCGCCGCGATCGACGTTGCGGTCACTCTGGGCGAGGACCCGCACGCAGTACGTGCTGCCCGAGAGGAGCGTCGTGAGATCCCTGGCCACGCGGGGATAGGAGATGCCACCAGGCCGCTGACGGTTCCAGACGGGTGACAGGGGCGTCCACGCGGTGGCCGCGGTGACCACGTCCCAGCGCACCTGACTGGTCCAGTTGCAGCCGGCCGAGGTGCGCGGCACCACCTGGACCTCGTAGCTCGAGGCGCCGACCACGGGGTCCCAGGTGACGATCGGGACACGTCTGATCGGCGTGCCGTCCGGCGAGCTCCCGCCCGGATCCGACGCGTGCTGCACCAACCGGAGGTTGCGAATGCTCGGCAGCCGCGCGCCTCCCGCCTTCTCCAAGAGGTCGAAGTCCTTCTGGAAGACCGGCCCGGCGTGCCATTCGCCGGCGTTGCCGTCGCTATCCAGGCCACGGACCCGCCAGTGGTAACGGTTGTTCGCGAGCACGTTCGGCGGGAACAGCGACGTCGCCGACACGGGCGCCTTGCAACACATCTTCGAGCCGGCCGCGAAGTCCTCCGAGTGACTGACCTCCACCTCGTAGCTCGACGCGCCTGCGATCGGGTCCCAGCGCAACTCTGGATCAAGGACGTGGATCGCGCCATCCGCAGCGGCCAGGACGCGGTGGGCGGGCGCTTCGAACGAGCGGCGGAGGAAGAATGGCGAGTATCCGTCGTACAAGCCCGAGTCGGGGTTGAAGTTGGGCCAGCTGTCGCTGGCGTCCCGGATCGAAGTGGCTGTACTGGTCGGCCAGGACCACTTGAACGAACCGACAGCCGAGCGGCGTCCGCGGTGCTCGCTGGCGTCGAGGGGGGTGACGGCCCAGTAGTACGGCTTGTCCGAGGACGCGAGCCTCGTGGGCAGCGCGAACGAGGTGCCCGAGGTGGTGACCCCGCCGTCGCGGCCGCCGATGACGGTCTGCGCGAGTGACTCGTCCGTCGCGATCGTCACGAAGTACTTGTAGGCGTTGTCGACCGGCGCCCACCGCAGGACGAGCGCGTCGCTCCCGGCGCGCACGGTCTCACCGTCGGGGGGCCCGAGCAGCTCGGGGGCCGTTCCCCACGTCTTCGCGATCGAGCGGACGCGCGACCAGCGTCCCGACTTCCCGCTCGCGGTGAGCCCGCGCACCCGCCAGAAGTAGCGCCTGTCGGCGAGCGTCCCGTCGACCGTCGCAAATGTGTTGCGGGTCTTGAACGAACCGCGCCGCGGGCCGAGCACGATCGACTCGAAGCGATCGTCCGCGGCGAGCTGGAACTCATAGCGCGTGGCGCGCTTCGCCTTCGCCCAGGAGAAGGTCGGCAGGGTCCGCTCGCCGGACCCGTCCGTCGGAGCGATCAGCCGGGGGGACGCCGGCTTGGCCGCCGCCACGGCAAGGCTCGCCCGAGACATGATCAGCACGGCACAGGCGAGGGCGAACGCAGCGAGCAGAAGGAGCAGCCCATGGTCCAGCGGCAGGTCAGACCGGTCGTCTGCGGACCGGCGAGGGCGGCGCTTGGAACGCCGGGGGAACAACGACATCAGGGACCCTCCACGGCACGGAGCCGGATCGGTGACGGAAGCAGGCGCGGGGTGCGCGTGGCATAGGGTGCGTACTCGGGGAACTCGCGCTCGAGCGCCTGCTCCTCGAGCCGCATGCGGACGAGCTGCGCGGCGACGAGCACGGCGGCGACAGAGAAGTTCCAGCTCGTCGGCGCCCCGATCACGAGGCCGGCGAAGGCTCCGAGCTCGCCGAGATAGACGGGATGTCGCACGAGCCGGTAGGGGCCGCGCGTCACGAGCCCGCGGGCCTCGGGCAGCACCCCGAAGCAGGTGCCGAGGGCGAGCACGGAGGCGAGCAGGAACGCACAGCTCACCAGTGCCAGCGCTTCGCCCGCGATCAGCATCCCGGTCGATGACTCAGGCTCCGGGGCCCGCAGGGCGATCGCCCCCAGGATGGCCGCGGCGCAGGCGGCGAAGGCGATCGGCTCGCGGGCCGGGCGCTTGGCCGGCGCACGCCGCAGCACGGCCACGCAGAACGCGGCGACGACCCCGGTCTTCAAGGCCCAGAAGCCGGCGACCAGCCATGCTCGGGTCGACATCTCGGCGACTGCATCACCGGCATGCGCGACGGCCTGCACGAGGGTCGCGAACGTGAACAGCGCGAAGGTCGCGCCAACGAGGCCGCGGCTCACGACCCACCTCCCAGCGTCGAAGAGAACGAGAGCACGGCCGGCGCGAGGAGGATCGCGTAGATGGCCGGAAAGATCAGAATGACGAGCGGGAAGAGAATCTTGATCGGGGCCTTCTGCGCCTTCTCCTCCGCGAAGGCGCGCCGGCGCTTGCGCATCTCATCGGCCAGGTTGCGCATGATCTGGCCGATCGAGACGCCCAGTGACTCGCCCTGGCGGATGGAGCGCACGAAAGAGCGCATGCCGTCCGTCTCGGCCCGGTTGAGCATGTTGAGCAGCGACTGATCCGTGGGCAGGCCCATGGCCTGCTCCTGCATCGCCAGGCGCAGCTCATCGCCCAGCGGGCCGCTGAAGCGCTCCGCCGCGATCTGGAGCGAGCCGGAGAAGCCCATGCCGGATTCGACGGTCACGACCAGTAGGTCGACCAGCTCGGGGAGCTCGTAGTCGATCCGCGCGAGGCGGGCCCGGGCCTTGCGGCGGACGAACGTGAGTGGCAGCACCCAGCCGATCAGCAGCATCGTCAGCGTGCCCAGCACGATCAGCACGCCGCTCATGCGCGCCGCCGAGGCGAACCACAGGAACAGCAGCGGCAGGGTCATGGTCGCGAGCGCGCGGTAGCCCATCAGGGTCACCGGCGAGACGCGGTAGAGCCCGGCGCTCATGAGCTCGCGACGCAGCTGCTCCTGCGAGAGGTCTGTGGTCCGCCGGGCGACGAACGCGCCCAAGCCCCTGGCGATGTTGTTGAAGCTGCCCGTCAGCGCGCCCGCGGGCTCCGTGGTGGGCGCCTCGGCGTGGAACCCGTAGGCCGCGATCTGGTCGACCCGCTCGAGCGCCCGCAGCCGCGGCATCGCGAGGGCACGGCCGACCAGGCCGGCGCACGTTCCCACCAGCAGGACGCCGAGGATGAGATTGATCAGCACGGCGTCCCCCTAGACCTTGATGTCGACGATCTTGCCGATGACCACCGAGCCGCTGAAGACCATGACGGCGGCCACGACGAGCACCGCCTGCCCCGCCGGCTCGGTGTAGAGCGGCTCGACGTACCCGGGGTTCAGGATGCTGATCGCGCCCAGGAGCACGAGCGGAAGGGCGGTGAGCACCCAGCGGGACATGCGTCCCTGCGCCGTCAGCGCCTGCACCATCCGGCGCAGCGCGAGTCGCTCGCGAATGGTGTCCGTGACCCGCTCGAGGACCTCGGCGGTGTTGCCTCCCGTCTCCCGCTGCAGGGTGGCCACGAGCGCCACCTGCTCGAGGTCCTTGCTGTTCATCCGCCTCACCACGCTTCCGAGCGCCGTGTCGATGGGCATCCCCATCCGCTCGTCGGCGACCACGCGGGCCATCTCGGTCCGGGTCGGCTCCGGGGCGTCGGCGACCACGACCGAGAGCGCGCCACTGAACGAATGCCCGGCGCGCATGGCGGAAGCCATCACCTGCAGGTTGTCCGGCAGCTGCTCGACGAACATCTTGCGCTGCTTCGCGACGCGACGGTTCAGCACTGCCCGGGCGGTGAACGGGACGCCCAGGGCGAGCACCGCCACCAGCGGCTTGCCGGTGGCGAGCGTGAGCAGGGCGAGCAGCGTCAGTGTGCCGACCGCGACCCAGGCGACGAGCTTCTGCGGCGCGATCTCGACGCGACCGATGTCGAGCTTCTCGATGAACGCGGGCCACCAGCGCGCCTTCTGCAGCGATCGCCCGGCGCCCTGCCTGACGCGGTCGCTCAGCATCGCGGCGCGTCGCGCGGCGACGTCTTCCTCGGGGACGCGCTCGCCCACATAGGAGGCGACCCGCTGGCGCAGCGTCGCGCCGCGCGGGCGGAGGAGCACGAACAGCGCGAGCACGACCAGCACCGCGACGACGAGGGCGATGGCGAGCGCTGCGCCCGGGGACAGCCAGAGCGTCTCCGCCGGGGAATGCGCGAACGGCGGCGTGTGCGCAGTCGAGTGGGGGGGCGCCTTGTAAGCGAGCTCCGCACGTCCGGGGATCCCGGCGACGCTCACCGCGACGCGCACACGCCGGTCGGGCGGCGCAGTCGAGCGGTATTGGAGCGTGTACTGGTGAGCGAGCTGCGAGCCCAGCCGCACGTAGACGCGCGCCAGGTCGGCGAGCGAGGTCGCGGCGCTGAACTCGCCCTGCGTCCGGGCGGCCAGCAGGTTCAGGGCTCCGAAGTTGGCGCTGCGCGAGCGCAGCCCGACGGTGTAGATCCGAGCATTGGCCGCGCTGGCGGCCGCCGCGACGTCATCGGCGGGCGTCACGCTGCGGCGGTCGGCGCCGTCGGAGAGGACCACCGCCGAGCCCGTCGCCATCTTCGCGACACGGATGAGCTCGACAGAGCGCGCCGTGGCGTCGAGGATCCGCGAGCCGCCCGGCGCCCGCTCCACCCGCTCCAGCGCGCGCTCGATCGCCGCGGGGTCGGTCGTGAAGTCCTGGAGCACCTCCACCTCGCCGGCGAACGTGATGAGGGCGATCGGCTGACCCGTGGCCCGGTGACGCACGAAGGCGCGGGTCGCACGCAGCGCTGCCGCCAGCGGCCGGCCGCGCATGCTGCCGCTCGTGTCGATGGCCAGCACGACGCCGAAGCTGCGGGCGGTTGCTCCCGCGGATCCGGTCAGCCGCAGGTCGCGGACCGGGCGCCCGTTCTCGGTGACATGCACGTCGGCGGCGCTCAGATTCGTCGGGCGGGGGAGGGTGAGCGCGTACGACCGATCCGGGAAGCGGCTGCCGGCCGCCTCGGACAGGCGGGGGTCGTCCGCGCGGGCCGGCGCGGCAACGGCCGCACCGAGCACGAGTGCCAGCACGAGGGCTCGGCGCATCATGCCTCCACGCTTCGGAGGTACTCGGGCACCGCGGTGCGACCGCTGGAGAACAGCTGTGAGGGCAACGAGATCCCGCGCCGCTCGAACTTGTCGAGGAACGTCGGCCGCAGGCCGGTGGAGCGCAGGGACCCGATCACGGTGCGGTCGGGCTGGACCTCGTCCACCATGAACTTGAACAGTTCCGACAGGGTCACCACGTCGGACTCCATCCGGCCGACCTCCGTGATCGAGGTCACCCGTCGCGTGCCGTCCTGAAGGCGCTCGAGCTGGATGATGAGGTCGAGGGCGGAGGCCACCTGCTGGCGGATCGCCTTGACGGGCAGGTCGTAGCCCGCCATCAGCACCATCGTCTCGATGCGCGACAGGGCGTCCCGCGGCGTATTGGCGTGGATCGTCGACAGCGAGCCGTCGTGGCCCGTGTTCATCGCCTGGAGCATGTCCAGCGTCTCCGCGCCGCGGACCTCGCCGACGATGATGCGGTCGGGCCGCATGCGGAGCGAGTTGCGCACGAGCTCCCGGATCGCGATCTCGCCCTGTCCCTCGATGTTCATCGGGCGGGCCTCGAGCCGGAGCACGTGGCGCTGGTTGAGGCGAAGCTCCGCGGCGTCCTCGATCGTGACGATGCGGTCGCCGTCCGGGATGGCCGTTGACAACGCGTTGAGCAGCGTCGTCTTACCGGCGCCGGTGCCGCCGGCCACGAGGATGTTGAGCTCGCCGAGCACGCAGCGCTGGACGAACTCGACCGTCTGCGTGCTGAGCGTCCCGAGGCGCACCAGATCAGCCGGATCGAGCCGGCGCTTGGAGAACTTGCGGATCGTCACAAGGGGGCCGGTCAGCGAGAGCGGCGGGATGATCGCGTTCACGCGGCTGCCGTCGGGCAGGCGCGCGTCCACCATCGGCGACGACTCGTCGATGCGCCGCCCCACCGTGGCGACCATCTTGTTGATGATCCGGCGCAGGTGCGACTCGTCAGAGAAGCGCGCGGTCGTCTCCTGCAGCTTGCCGCTGCGCTCGACCCAGATGTCCAAGGGCCCGTTGACCATGATCTCCGTCACGGTCTCGTCCGCCAGCAGGCGCTCGAGCGGCCCATGCCCGAGGATGTCGTCGGCGATCTCGCCGACGAGTCGCTCACGGTCGGTGCGGGCCAGGCCGTCCTCGCGCTCGAGCTGAGCGCGGATGTCCGCGAGCACGCGCTCGCGGAGCACGAGCGGGTTCGTCTCGGCGTTGAAGAGCTGCGGACCGAGCTCTCCGATGACGGCGAGGTGGAGCCGGTTCTTCAGCTCGGCGAAGGGGTCGGCGGCCCCATCGGGGACGAGGGCGGCGCCGTGGCCCGCGAGCCGTTCCTGGAGGTCCATCAGCCCTTCCTCCTCAGCGACAGCGGCCTGCGCTTGCTCTGGGCCGGTTGCCCGGAGTAGCTGACCGCCAGCGCCCGGAACGCCTTCGCGACGTCCGAGCGCGGGCGCGAGAGCACCACCGGTAGCCCCTCGTTCACCGAGCGCGCGACGTCGCGGTGGCTCGGGACCAGGATCTCGGGGGCCCGGCCCACCACCGCGGTCGCGTCTTCGACGGTGACACCCACGTTGGTGTCCGCGCGGTTGAGCACCATGCGGATACGGGAGCGCTCGTACCCCATGAGCTCGAGAGTCTCCAGCCCGAGCTTCGTGTTCTTGAGCGAGAGCGAGTCGAGCATGCCCACGAGGCACACGTGGGTGGACGCGTCGATCGAAGCGATCACCTCCGGAGTGAAGCCGGGCGGCGTGTCGACGATCACGAAGTCGTTCGCCGCCCGCAGCAGCGGGAAGACGTCGTGCAGCACGTCGACGGTCACGGCGGCGGCCTGGTCGGGGCGCATCGGTGCCATGAGAACGCGCGCGCCACTGACGTGGCGGGTGAGGTACGCCTCGATCTTCTCGCCGTCGAGCGATCCGCCGGACTTGACGAGGTCGTAGATCGTCCGCTGGGGCACCAGCCCCAGGGAGAGCCCTACGTCGCCGAACTGCAGGTCGAGGTCGACGACCACGACGCGCTTGCCCATGTCGGCCAGAGCGACGGCCAGGTTCGCGCTCGTCAGCGTCTTGCCGATGCCCCCCTTGGGGCCCAGAACGCAGATCAGCGGCGCCAGCGCCGTGGCGCCGCTGCTCGTCGCGCCGCTGCGGCGCGCGACGGCCTTCTCGAGCGCGAACCCGAGCTGCTCGGCGACCGGCGCCGTCTCGGCGTACGACGCCGGCGGCAGCATGACCAGGTCCTCGGCTCCCGCCTCGAAGGCCTGGCGCACGAGTCCGTTGGCGGTCCCGCAACAGAGGACGACCACAGGACGGTCCGGATGCTTGCGAACCGCCTCGCGGATGAACCAGACGGCCTGCTCGGAGTCAGGGTCGCACGCCACCACCACCGCGTCGGGCGCCGAGCCCTCGAGGGCCGTCCAGCTCTCCTTCAGCCCCCCGACGACGCCCGCGACCTCGAGGCCATGCGTCTCGGCCAGGAGCGCCCGCACCATGTCCTCGTCGACGCCGGTGTCCAGCGCGACCAAGGTGGAGATCATCATCGTCTCGGTCATCAGCCCGTCTCCCCGAGCAGCGTGCGGCCCCGAGCGCGGACGCGGTCCAGGGGAATGGGATCCATGCCGATCAGGAGCCGGTCCAGGTTGGTCAGGGACACCGGGTCCTGCTTGGCGCCGGCCTGCGGGCGCAGCGCGATCCAGACCTTGCCGTTGTCCGAGGAGAAGGCGAGCTCGACAGCCTGCTTGTCGGTGACGCGCAGGACGACGTTCTGCACCTGGCTCTGCTGATTCAGCCCCTTCCCGGACGGATCGCCGGGCGGCGGGGCCTTCAGCACCTGGACGTTCTGGAAGAGCACCCTGAGCACCGGTCGCGGCCGCGTGGCCCCGTCAGGCTGCACCTGGAAGCCGGCGAAGACGTCCACGCGGTCGCCCGCCTGCACCTGTCCGATCATCCCGTGGGCGGCGTCGAGCGGCACGGTGACCGCACGCTGATCCTCTCCGAGCTTCGAGAGGATCGGGTCGTCGGGCTTCGTGAAGTCGGCGCTGGTGAGCTGCTGCCCCGGCACGATGTTCTGCGCCGCGACGCGCCCGCGGAGGCTCGCGGGGTCGGTGATCGCCCCGTCCTTGACCTGCTCGCGCTTGAATCCGGTGGCCTGAAAGAGCCCCTTCTTGGCGATCAGGTCGCCCGAGCTGCCCTT
>Ga0126312_10000897_pt1 | contig 18745 bp, 17 predicted proteins | sample Plot104A_FD_92537 | JGI IMG/M metagenome (GOLD analysis project Ga0126312, IMG submission 92537) | Serpentine soil microbial communities from UC McLaughlin Reserve, CA, USA - Plot104A | ecosystem: Environmental > Terrestrial > Soil > Grasslands | place: USA: UC McLaughlin Reserve, Lake County... | reverse complement strand
GCGCCGAGCGACGTCGGCGACGGCGAGATCCTGGTCGACGAGACCCTCGGCGGCGTCGATCAGCACGAGCGCGACGTCGGCGCGCTGGGCGGCTTCGAGCGCCCGGAGCTCCGAGTAGTACTCGATGCCCTGGCGCTGTCGCCGCTTCCGGCGCATGCCCGCCGTGTCGACGAGGATGAACGTCTCGTCGTCACGTCGCAGCACGGTGTCGATCGAGTCGCGGGTCGTGCCGGGCACGTCGGAAACGATCACGCGCTCCTGCCCCACGAGCGCGTTCAGCAGCGACGACTTACCCACGTTCGGCCGGCCGAGGATCGCGACGCGGATCGCTTCCGCGCCGGTCGGTCGGCGCCCGACGCCCGGCAGGAGCGAGACGATCTCGTCCAGCAGGTCGCCGGTGCCGTACCCGTGCAGCCCGGAGATCGGAACCGGGTCGCCGAGCCCGAGGCGGTGGAGATCGAGCGCGAGCAGGTCCTGCCGGGGGTCGTCGATCTTGTTCGCGAGCAGGATCGTCGGCTTCCGCTCGCGCCGGAGCACGTCGGCGATCTCTTCGTCCCCCGGCGTGATCCCGCCCTTCGCGTCGACGACGAACAGCACGAGATCCGCCTCGGCGATCCCGGCGCGCGCCTGGTGGGCGATCTGCCGCGTCATCGGCGCCGGGTCGGCGAGGTCGACGCCGCCCGTGTCGATCAGCAGGAAGTGGCTGCCCTGCCACTCGCATACCAGCTCCTTCCGGTCGCGCGTGACGCCGGGCGTCTCGTGCACCACCGCCGCGCGCGTTCCCGTCAGCCGGTTGACGAGCGTCGACTTGCCGACGTTCGGGAAGCCGACGATCGCGACCGTGCCGAGCAGCGGCGCCTCGGGCTCGGGCTCGATCTCGGGCGGCTGCGCGTCCGTCATCTCGCCACGGCCCGCATCGTCGTTTCGGACACGTATCGGTGCCAAACACCGAGACGTGTCCGTTTCGACACGCAGCCGGCGCTTGCAGCGGAAAGGCCGAACGGCCGTGTCGCGCGGGGACGCGTCCTGGTGCCAGACCCCGGGACCTGGCCGTTTCGGCGAGGCGACGTCACGGCGGCGTCGCTCCCCTCGGGCGGCCCCTCGCGTGCAGCTCCTCGAGCCACCGCCACAGCCGCAGGATCGCGTGCTCGATCTCCGCGGTCGCCTCGCGGTACCCGCGCCCGTTCTTCGGCAGCGACGCAAAGTCGATCGGGTGGCCCCACGCGATCGAGCACGGCGCGAAGTTGCCGACGCGCCAGAACTGCGTCCCGTACACGGCCACCGGCACGACCGGCACCGCCTCCTGGATCGCGACCATCGCGGCGCCGGGCTGCGCCTTGCCGGGACGGCCTGACTGCTGCCGCGTCCCCTCGACGAACAGGCCGAGAACGCGCCCGTTTCGCGCGGCTTCGCGCATCCGGCGTACCGCCTCGCGATCGGACTCGCCGCGGCGCACCGCGATCGCACCGTGGGCCCGGATGAACTGCCCGAGCCCCGGAATCCGATGGGCTTCGACCTTCGCGACGTAGTCGATCGGCCGCGGCGAGAACGACCCGACGAGCGGGACGTCGATCCAGTGCAGATGGTTGATCGCCAGGACGGCCCCGCCGTTCGCGGGTACGCGGTCGCGTCCGAAGTCGCGCGCGCGAGAGGCGAACCGGGCGAGCGGCCCCATCCACAGCCGGGACGAGTGCCAGACGAGGTCCATCGCTACGCCGGCTGGCGCGCGCGAACGAGCTCGACGATTCGCTCGACGACGTCCTCGACGTCGAGGCGAGTCGTGTCGATCAGCTCTGCGTCCTCGGCCGGCTGCATGCGCGCCGCATCGCTTCGGTCGCGGGTGCGGAGGTCGGTCGCGAGCGCGTCACTGCCGATCTCGGGCCGCTCGGCCTGGCGCCGCTTCGCGCGCACGTCCGGGTCGGCGACGAGGTAGACCTTCACCTCCGCGCCGGGCGCGACGATCGTTCCGATGTCCCGCCCCTCGATCACGACGTCGCCGTCCTCGGCGAGCTCGCGCTGGCGTTCGCGCATCACCTCGCGCACCGCGTGATGCCGCGCGACGACGGGCACCAGCCGGTCGATCTGCGTCCGCCGGATCGCCGCGGTCACGTCCATCCCGGCGATCGACACGCGCTTGTCGCCGTCGAACTCGACGGGATGCTCGCGCGCGAGGTCACCGAGATTCTCGCCGTCGCCGAGGTCGCGGCCGCGCTGCAGAGCGAGCCACGTCACCGCGCGGTACATCGCACCCGTGTCGAGGTAGCGGAAACCGAGCCGCTCGGCGAGGCGGCGGGCGACAGTGCTCTTGCCCGCACCCGCGGGCCCGTCGATCGCGACGATCATCGTCTGGTCACCGATTCGAGGAGCTCGAAGAAACCGGGGAAGCTTATAGCCGCGGCTTCGGCGCCCTCGACGTCGACACCGTCGACGGACGCGAGACCCGCCACGGCGCCGAGCATCGCAAGCCGGTGATCTCCGTGCGCCGACATGCGGCCGCCGCGCAGCCGCCGCGGGACGCCGGTCACCTCGAAGCCGTCCGGACGCTCCGAGATCCGCGCGCCGAGCGCGCGGAGGCCGCCGACGACGGTCGCGATCCGATCCGACTCCTTCGTCCGCAGCTCCGTAGCGCCGCGCACGACGCTCGTGCCGCGGGCGTGCGTGCCCGCCAGCGCGACGAGCGGCAGCTCGTCGATCAGCCGCGGCACCTCGCCCGCCTCGACCGTCACCGCGACGAGCGGCGCCGGCCTCACCTCGACGTCGCCTGCGGGCTCGCCTGCGACCGACCGGCGGTTGAAGATCGTGACGCGGGCGCCCATCCGCTCGAGCACGTCGAGAAATCCGGTGCGTGTGGTGTTCACGTTCACACCGTGCACGCGGAGCTCGGAGCCCGCCAGCAGCGCGGCGGCGACGAGGAACGGCGCCGCCGACGAGAAGTCGCCGGCGAGCTCGAGTTGCAGCGGTCGCAGTCCCTCCACCGGCCAGACGCTTGCCTGTCGCGGCGAAGACTGCACGCGCGCGCCCATCGCCGCGAGCATCCGCTCCGTGTGGTCGCGCGTCTGCGCGCCCCGCTCGACCACCGACGTCGGCCCGTCCTCCGCGTACAGCCCGGCAAGCAGCACGCACGACTTCACCTGCGCGCTCGCGACCGGAAGCTCGTAGGCGATCGGGCGCAGCTTGCCGCCGCGCACGCGAAGCGGCGGCCGGCCGTCCTCCGTGTCGACCTCAGCGCCCATCGCGCGCAGCGGCTCTGCGATTCGCTCCATCGGCCGCGACGTGAGCGATTCGTCGCCGGTGAGGACGAACTCGCCGTCCTGACCGGCCAGGATCCCCGCCAGTAGCCGCATCAGCGTGCCCGCGTTGCCGCAGTCGATCGGCGCGTCCGGCGGACGGAGGCCCCGGAGGCCGACGCCGTGGACGACCACCGTGTCCACGTCGACGTCCTCGACCCCGACGCCGAGCGCGCGAACCGCGGCGACCGTCGACTCGGTGTCGCCTGCCCGGCCGAAGTTCCGGATCTCCGTCTCGCCATCGGCGATCGCGCCGAGCAGGAGCGCGCGGTGCGTCACGGACTTCACGCCCGGCACAGCGACGTCCCCCACCAGCGCCGCGGCCGGGCGCACCTTCACTCCCCGACCTCGGGCTCGACGACGACGCCGTAGCCCTGCGCCTCCAGCAGCGCGGCAGCCCGCTCGGCCTCCCCCGCGCCGGCGACGAGCAGCGTGAGCGTCCCGCCGCGCTCGGCCGACACGTGCTGGAGCTCGAAGTCCTCGATGTTGATCCGCTCCGCCCCGAGCGCCTGCGTGATCCCTGCGAGGACTCCTGGCCGGTCGGGCACGTGCACGCGCACGCGGTGGAGGTCCGCCGGATCGGGATACGCGTCTGCCAGGACTGTCCTCCGGTTTGCCGCTGCCTCGCCGATCCAACGCGCGAGGAAGCCGGCGTCGCCCGCCTCCAGCGCCTGCTCCACCTGCTCGACCCGCCGCCGGTGCTCGGCGAGCGCGTCCCTGAGAGCACGTGCGTTGTCGAGGAAGATGTCCACCCAGATGCGAGGGTTCGCTCCTGCGACCCGAGTCATGTCGCGGAGCGAGCCGCCTGCGGCCGCGAGCGGATCGTGGCCCTCGATCCTCGAAGCGCCGGCCTGGTTGACGATCACGTTCGCGAGGACGTGCGGGACGTGCGACGTCATCGCGACGAGCCGGTCGTGCGCATTTGGATCGATCGCGACCGGCGTCGCGCCGAGCGACGACACGAAGCCGTGGAGCGTGCGGTAGCGGTCCGCGTCGGTGCGCGCGACCGGCGTCAGGAACCACGTCGCGCCGGCGAAGAGGTCGGCATTCGCATGCGCCGGTCCACGCGCCTCCGACCCACAGACGGGATGTCCGCCGACGAACCGCGGATCGGCTCCGGCCGCGGCCACGACCGGCGCCTTCGTCGAGCCGACATCCGTGACGGTCGCGTCCCGCGTCGCCTCCAGCGTCGCGCGCACGCGCGCAGGGAGTTGCGCCACGGGCACCGCGACGACGACGAGGTCGCTCTCGAGGTCGTCGTCGACGCGGTCGATCGCACCGCGCTCGAGCGCGGCCTCGGCGTTCTCGGGATCCGACCCGAAGACCTCGCCGACGCCGGCACGCTTCGCCGCCAGCCCAACGGACGCGCCGATCAGCCCGGTCCCGACAATGGCGAGCCGGCGGACGGCCACTCAAGGGCCTGTCCCGAATCTCACTCGCGAGGCGCTGCCGCGCGAAAGGGACGCGCTGAAACGGCGCTCGCGCGTTCCGCGCTCACGTGAGCGCTCGTAGCCGAAGGCTACGGGCGCGACCGCGGCCGCCCCGGCGCGCAGCTTTGCAGCCCGCAGCGCCGCGGAAGGACGCTCCGGACAGGCCGTCACCCGATGACCTTCCCCATGAGCGAGACGAGGGCGCCGATCTCCTGCGCGAACTGCGCGAAGTCTCGAACCGGGATCTGCTGCGCGGCGTCACACAGGGCGTGCTCGGGCTCGGGGTGCACCTCGACGATGATCCCGTCCGCGCCGGCCGCGACTGCCGCGCGTGCCAGCGGCAGGACGAGGTCTCGCCGGCCCGCGGCATGGGACGGGTCGACGATCACGGGCAGATGCGTCTCCTGCTTCAGCACCGGAATCGCGCCGATGTCGAGCGTGAAGCGGGTCGCAGTCTCGAAGGTCTTGATTCCGCGCTCGCAGAGGACGACATTCGCGTTGCCTTCGCGGACGACGTACTCGGCGGCCATCAGGAGCTCCTCGAGCGACGCCGAGGCGCCGCGCTTCAGCAGCACGGGCTTCCGCGCGCGGCCGACCTCCGCGAGCAGCGAGAAGTTCTGCATGTTGCGCGCGCCGATCTGGATAACGTCCGCCGCATCGACCACGGCGTCGACGTGACGCGGGTCCATCAGCTCGGTGACGAGCGGCAGCCCGGTCTCCTCCCGCGCCTCGGCGAGGATCCGCAGGCCTTCGTGGCCGAGCCCCTGGAAGGCGTACGGGGAGGTGCGCGGCTTGAACGCGCCGCCGCGCAGCATCGTGCAGCCGGCTGCGGCGACGGCCCGCGCGGTCTCGAGCGTCTGCTCCGGCGTCTCGACGGTGCACGGCCCCGCGATGAAGCCGAAGTAGTGCTCGCCGATCCGCCGCCCGCGCGCGGCGACCACGGTCGGATCCGGCGAGATCTCTCGCGAGACGAGCTTGTACGGCTTGAGGATCGGCAGAACCTGCTCGACGCCGCTGTACGTCTCGAGCGGGAGCGCGGCAAGGATGTCGCGCTCGCCGATCGCGCCGATCACCGTCGCCTGCTTCCCCGGGGTCACGTGCGCGGAGGCGCCAGCCTCCTCGAGCCGCGAGACGACCTCCTCGACCTCGTCGGGGCGCGCGTGCGCGTTCATCACGATCAGGAGCTCGGGTGAGCCGACGGTTGCCATTTCCACCAGTCTAGGTACCATCGAATCGATGTCTCCCGCACGTCGCAACGAGCGCTGGTCGTGGCGCCGCGAGCGCGGCGGGAGCGTGCGCTAGCACGCCGGACAGCCCGCCCGCTCGCTTTCCAGGTTCCCCTTTCCCTCTCGAGATGGAGTGACGACGACCATGCGCATCTTCAGCGGCATCCAGCCCACAGGCGACAAGCACCTCGGCAACTACATCGGCGCGATCCGGCAGTACGTGTCGACGCAGGAGCAGGGCGACGCGTTCTTCTGCATCGTCGACCTGCACTCGATCACCGTCGACTACGACCCCGAGAGCCTGCGCGAGTCGACGATCTCGCTCGCGGCGCTCCTGTTCGCATCCGGCCTCGACCCCGACCGCTGCACGCTGTTCGCGCAGAGCCACGTGCCGGCGCACTCGGAGGCCGCATGGATGCTGGGCTCGGTCACGAGCTTCGGCGAGCTACGCCGGATGGTCCAGTTCAAGGAGAAGGCCGAGCGCCAGGAGTTCGTCTCGTCCGGCCTGTTCACCTACCCGGTCCTGCAGGCGGCCGACATCCTGCTGTACCAGACCGACATCGTCCCGATCGGCGACGACCAGCGGCAGCATCTCGAGCTGTCGCGCGGCGTCGCGGAGCGCTTCAATTCGCGCTTCGGCGAGACGTTCACTGTCCCGAAGGCGGTGTTCCCCGCGATCGGCGCGCGCGTCATGGACCTCCAGGAGCCGCAGAACAAGATGTCGACTACCGGCGGCACCGCGCAGGGAACGGTGCTCGTCCTCGACCCGCCGGAGACGATCCGCAAGAAGGTCAAGAGCGCCGTCACCGACTCCGGTCGCGACGTCGTGCGCGCGCAGGACAAGCCCGGCGTGTCGAACCTGATCGAGATCATGGCCGTCGCGACCGGCGAGGCGCCGGAGTCGATCGAGTCGCGCTACGACGGGCAGGGCTACGGGGCCTTCAAGCAGGACGTGGCCGAGGCGGTGGTCGAGCTGGTCGCGCCGATCCAGCACCGGTACGCAGAGCTACGCGAGGATCGGGTCGAGCTCCAGCGGCTGCTTGCGGTCGGCGCCGAGAAAGCACGAAAGGAGTCCGAGCCGACCCTGGAGCGGATGTACGACGCGATGGGCTTCGTCAAGCCGCAAAACGGCCGCAATTTCGGCGCTGCACGGCCCCGCGCGCTCTAAGCCGTTGTAGGGTGGTGCGGTTTCTGCGGGCGCGGGTGCGCCCGCTCGAGGGACTGGGTTCTCGAGGAAGAAAGGGGGCTGGAGCTTATGAACGGACGCCGCTTGCTGGCGCCTGCGCTGAGCGCGGTCGCAGCGCTCGCACTGGTGATGACCCTCGGCGCCGGGTCGGCGATCGCCGAGAAGGGCGACGACGGCCGTCCGGTCGACCGGGTCGTGATGTTCGCGTCGGACGGGATGCGTCCCGACCTGATGGAGCGCTACGCGAAGGCGGGCTTGATGCCGACGTACGCGGCGCTGATGGAAGACGGCGCAACCGGCGAGAACGGAATGCTCCAGGCATTCCCGCCCAACACCGGCGTCGGCTGGTACACGATGGCGACGGGCACCTATCCGTCCGAGCACGGATCGACGAACAACACGTACCACCGCCTGGGCGAGGCGAACTTCAACAACCGCACGAGCTTCTCGGCTGCCGGCACGTTGCAGGCGGACACGATCGCCAACGCCGCGGAGCGCGCCGGGAAGAAGGTCGCGCAGATCGACTGGGTCGGCGGCGCCGCGGCCGGGATCGCCGGCCCGACCGTCGACTTCACGAACTTCTTCTCCACGCGCGGCGTCCTGGCGTCGCCGGTGAACGCGACCGAGCAGGCGGGCGCAGCCGCGTTCGCGATCTCGTACCAGGTCGCGGAGTTCGCACCTGCGAGCGGCTGGACGAACGTTCCGGCCGGAGACCCGGCGGCACCCGCGATGCAGACGCAACTCACCGTCGGGACCACGATCGCCGCGCAGAATCCGAGTCGCGTCTACGACATCTACGCGTACGACAGCATCGCCAACGGCATAGCGGCATACGACCACGTCGTCCTCGTCCGCAACGGCGCCGCGAAGGACGGAGGTCAGGCGGCTGCGAATCTTGCGGTCGGCGACTTCGAGGAGATCAAGCTCACCGGCGCCGACGGCCTGATCGGCACGCGCGCCGGACAGACAGCCGGCTTCTACGCGAAGCTGATCACGCTCGCGCCCGACCTGTCGTCGTTCAAGCTCTACTTCACCTCGGTCCAGCGTGTGATCGCGACCTGCTCGACTGCTGCCTGCAACGCGCTGCCGGCCGGCGGCGCAGGCGAGAACCGGCTCGAGAAGTACCTCGCCGAGAACTTCCCCACGTACATCGCGGCCGACTTCGCGCCGCTCGAGGCCCGCGTGATCGACGAGGAGACGTACGTCCAGCAGGGGCGCGACCTCCACGAGGCGTACGCGGACGGCGTCATGAGCTACATCCTCGGGACGCTCCAGCCGGACACCAACCTCGCCATGGTCGGCTTCCCCGTCACCGACGAGTTCTCGCACCAGTTCATGGCGCTCTACACGCCGACGGACATCGACGGCAAGGCGAACCCGTACTACGACGACCTCGAGGGCAACGGCACGCCGGACGGGCGCGTCGCGATCAGGGAGGGGTACGTCCAGAGCGCGTACCGCGAGGCCGACGCGACCCTCGCGAAGACCCGCCTGCTCATGGGAGGCACTCCGACCACGTTCGCGGGCTCCGATCACGGCTTCGCGCCGCAGTGGTACGCCGTCAACGCCGGCAAGATCCTCTCGGACGCGGGCATCCAGACTCCCGAGCAGCCGTCGAACTGCCGCGCCGCTGCGACGACGAACCTCGCGAAGGCGTGCTGGGCAGGCGGCACGGCGCAGATCTACATCAATCTCGCGCTGACCACGCCGGCGCCCCCGGGCACCGTCTTGCCCGCAAATTACGAGACGGTTCGCAACCAGATCATCGCTGCGTTCCAGAACCTGACCGACCCGGCGAACCCGGGAAAGCAGGTCGTCCTCGAGATCATGAAGAAGGAGGAGCTCCGCGACGTGGACGGCAGCGACTCGCTGCACCCGAGCCGGAGCGGCGACGTCGTCGTCGTGCTCCGGCCGCCGTACCAGTTCGATGCGGCGACGCCCGGGACGCGAATCGCCTTCTCACAGTTCTTCGGCCAGCACGGCTACCTGCCGGACATGGTCGACCTGAAGCACAACATCAACATGCACGCGACGTTCGTCGCGGGCGGTCCGATGATCAAGAAGAAGGACGATGTCGACCATCTGCGCGCGATCGACATCGCACCGACCGTCGCCTTCCTGCTGAACGTCCCGGGCCCGCAGAACGCCCGCGGGCGGATCCTCTACGACCTCGTCGAGAACACGGGCGGCCTGAAGGAAGCCACGATCCTCGACATCAGCGACTACCACGGCCAGCTCGTGCCGCTCGCCGAGGCCGCGGACAACCTCGCCGGCGCGGGCACGACAAACCCGACGTTCGCCATCGGCGGCTCCGCCTTCCTGAACCAGTGGTTCGAGTGGTACCGCAAGGAGGCGGCCGAAAAGTCGATCACGATCGCGGGCGGCGACTCGTTTGGCGCGACGCCGCCGATCTCCGCCTTCTTCGGCGACAAGCCGACGATCGAGGTCATGAACATGATGGGCTTCGACGCCGACGGCCTCGGCAACCACAACTTCGACAAGGGCTCGGAGTACCTCCGCAAGGAGCTGATCCCGCTCGCGAAGTACCCGTTCCTCTCGTCGAACGTCGTCGACTCGAACGGCGAGACGCCGAAGGAATGGGATCCGTCGCAGGTGTTCACGTTCGGCGGCAAGGAGGTCGGCATCGTCGGCTTCACGAACGAGGATGCGCCGACGCTCGTCTTCCCGGGCAGCTTCGACCCGTTCTCGGTGGTATCGCGCATTGCGAAGGTGCAGGCGGAGGTCGACCGGTTGCGGGCGAAGGGCGTCGAGACGATCGTCGTCATCGGCCACGACGGCGCAACGGACGGGACGGTGACGAACCCGACCGGGCCGCTCATCGACCTCGCCGACGCGCTCACCGGCGTCGACGTCGTCATCGGCGACCACACGAACTTCCAGGTGCTGACGACACGCCCGAACGGGGCGCTCCTCACGGAGAACCTGAGCAAGGGCGCGCGCTTCACGCGCGTGAGGGTGGTTCTGGACTCCGACGGTGCCGTCGTCTACAAGACCGCCGACTTCCACAAGCCCTGGGTGATCGGAGTCGAGCCGGACAAGAAGATCCAGAAGCGGATCGACGACCTGAACACGCAGCTGCAGCCGATCCTCGGCACCGTGATCGGGAGCTCGAGCGTCGAGGTTCTCCGCTCCGACGTGTGCGGACGGTCCGACGGCCGGCTCTGCGAGTCGCTCGTCGGCGACATCGTCACCGATGCGATGCGGGCCAAGTACTCGTCGATCGGCGTCGAGTTCGCGATCACGAACTCGGGCGGCCTGCGCGACAGGCTGACGTGTCCGCCGGCCGGCGGCGGCACCGGGTTCTGCCCGTCGTTCACGCCTCCGCCCTACCAGATCACGCGCGGACAGGTGCTCGCGGTGCTTCCGTTCGGGAACGTCGTCGCGACGGCGACCGTCAACGGCGCCGAGCTGAAGACGATGCTCGAGAACGGCGTCGGTCTGATGCCGTCGGCGCAGGGGCGGTTCCCGCAGGTCTCCGGCCTCTGCTTCACGTTCAACGTCGAGGCGCCCGCGGGCAACCGGGTGACCGGCGCCGTCCGCCAGGCTGGGGACGGAAGCTGCACGGGGGCCGCCATCGACCTGACCTCCGCGTCGACCTACGAGATCGCCGAGAACGACTTCATGATGAACGGCGGCGACGGCTATCCGAACTTCGCGAGCCGCGGGACGACGCAGGACATCATGGACCAGGTCCTGGCCGACCACGTGACGGCGAGCTCGCCGCTTTCGCCGTCGATCCAGGGCCGGATCAAGTGCTTCGACCCGAACCCGGGCGCCGGCAACAACTGCCCGGCCGGGTCGCCCTAGCTCGACCCCTTCTGGCCCGCCGCCGCGCCTCAGGCGGGGCGGCGGGCCCGCCGCCACAACGTCGCGACGATCGCGAGCACGGCGAGCAACGCACCGGCGGCGACGCCCGCAACGAGGAGGCGGTGATCGCCGCCTGCGGCCCCTCCGTCGTCGGCAGGCGGCGACCAGCCGAGGAAGCCGGTGATCCGGAACGGCTTCGCGGCTGCCGTCGCCGGGATGCTCCAGTTGAAGATCAGGTGCGGCTCGTCCGGGTTCGCGCGTACGACTTCGGGTGCCTCGTCGTCCGACCACACGATCCGGTGCTCGTGCCAGGTATGCGACGCGCCCGTCGCGACCTCGCGCCAGCGCGGCTCGGCGTCCGAGCGGGCCGATGACGGCACCGGGCGCGACGCGTTCAGATATGTCGTCGGCGAGGCCTCGTTCTCGTAGACCGCCTTCGGCGCGAAGCGCAGGTACGGCTCGCCGTCCGCACCGAGGACGACGACCGTCTCGCCGCTGTAGTTCGTCACGCGTAAGAGGTTCTCGGGGCCGAACACGTTCACGAGCACGCCGAGCACGTTGGGCTTGACTGCCACGAACGTCGCGATATAGCCGTCGGCCGTGCCGTGGCGTCCGTGCGCCGTCGCGCCGGCGGCCGCGACGAGCGCGGCGGCGATGGCCGGCACCACTGCGCGCCAGAACGCGGTCCGCATCAACGCGACGCTAGCGAGGCCAGCCGCGCGACCTCCTCCGCGGTCAGCTCCCGCCAGTTCCCGGGGTCGAGACCGGAGACATCAAGACCCGCGTAGACGCTGCGATGCAACTGCCGCACGGGATGGCCCACCGCCTCGAGCATGCGCTTCACCTGGTGCTTGCGGCCTTCGCGGACTGTCAGCTCGACACGCGACCGGCCGACGCGGCGGGCACGCGCCGGCGACGTCCGTCCGTCTTCCAGCTCGATGCCGTTCGCGAGCGCACGCAGCGCGTCGTCCGGCGGCACGCCCTCGACGTCGGCGAGATACGTCTTCTCGACGCCGTAGCGCGGGTGCGCGAGCCGGTGCGCGAGCTCGCCGTCGTTGGTGAGCAGGAGCGCGCCGGTCGTGTCGGCGTCGAGCCGGCCGACGGGCACGACGCGAGACGCGTGCTCGACGAGCTCGACGACCGTCGGACGGCCTTGCGGGTCGTGCGCCGTCGTGACGACGCCGGCGGGCTTGTGCAGGAGCAGGTACGCGAGCGCCTGCGGCGCGACGGCGACGCCGTCCACCTCGACGCGGTCGCCACGCTCGACGAAGGTGTTCAGCTCACCGCGCTCGCCGTTGACCGCGACGCGCCCCGCCTTGATCAGATCGTCCGCCTTGCGCCGCGAGGCAACGCCCGCTCGCGCGAGATACGCGTTCAGCCGCATCGGCGGGTATTGTCGCCACGTGCCCCACTACGTGACCCTGATGCGCTGGACGACGCAGGGTTATGTGGGTCTTCCGAGATGGCGCGAGCGTGTCGAGGAGGGCGAGCAGGTGATCACGGACGCCGGCGGCCGGCTCGTCGGCGTGTACGTCACGCTCGGCCGCTACGACGTCGTCGAGATCTTCGAGGCGCCTGACGACGACATCGCGATCGAGATCCTGATGAAGCTGAACAGGTACGGCGCCGAGCACACGGAAACCCTCCGCGCGTTCACCCGCGAGGAAGCCGAGGACATCGTCCGCCGTCTCTGACGGGCTCAGCCCCCGAGGACGTAGACGGCGCCGCCGTCGAAGTCGACGCGCTTCGCCGCGACGCTCTCCGGAAGCACCTCCTCGACCGGCCGGCCGAGCGCCTGCGCCGCCGCGAGACCCGTCGCCCGAGCCGCGGCCGGGTTCCAGAGCTGGACACGATCGGCGTCGTCGACGAGCGCGAGCGCCTGCGGAACATGCTCGACGATTCGGGCGGCCGGGTGCTTGCGCTCGTTGACGTCTTGGAAGTAGACCGCGAGCCCCCAGCCGTCGGCACTCGGGTGCACCCGAAGCTCCAGCCAGCGGTCGAGCGGCGCGAAGTGGTCGACGAGCACCGTCACGACCTGCTCGTCGCGTGCGCGATTCAGCTCCTCGAAGAGCCGCGTGCCGACCATCTCCGGGTACTCCTCCCAGAGGTTCTGCCCGAGCAGGTCGCTCCGCGAGCGGCCGAGCAGGCGCTCGGCGATGCCGTTCACGTACTGGAGCTCCCAGTCCTGGTCGAGCAGGATGAAGGCGTCGGCCATCGACTCGAGCGTGAGCTGCGTGCGGACCTCGGCCGCGGACGCGTCGAGCTCGGCGCGCTTTCGCTCCGTGATGTCGAGGAACGTCACGACCGCCGCGACCGTCGCCCCCTCGTCGTCGTGGATCGGCGTCGAGCTGAGCTGGATCCACGCGCGAGAGCCGTCGGCCCGTGCGATCTGCGCCTGCATGTCGGGCACGGACTCGCCGGTTGCGAGCGTGCGTCGCAGCGGCCAGTCGGCGCGGTCGATCCGCTGTCCGTCTGCGTGATACCCGACGATCTCGGAGAGGTAGCCGTCGACGTCGGCAGGCTCTTCCTCGCTCTGCTCGAGGATCTCGAACACGCGCCGGTTGCACATGATCACGCGCCCCGACGGCTCGGCGAGGATCACGGCTGCAGGAAGCTGGTCGAGGACACGCTCGAGCAGACGCTGGTCGATGTGGAGATCGCGGGCCACGCATTCCGATTGTCGCGGAAGCACACGCCTTCGCGCGAGCGTCTGACGGTCGCGACCGTGCGGCGGAGGTCCGATCGACGACTAGGCCGTGCGTTTTTGCGCGACCGAGGCGAGGCGCTCGCGGATCGCCTCGGCGTCGTCGCCGAGGTCGTCGAGGCGCGGCAGCTCCGAGAGCGACTCCAGACCGAAGACGCGCTCGAACAGCGGCGTCACGCGGTAGCGGACGGCTCCGCCTCCCCCCTCGCGTCCGGCTTCGGCGATCAATCCACGCTCGAGCAGGCCCGCGACCGTCGAGTCGGCCGCGACGCCGCGGATCCGCGCGATCTAGGGACGCGACACCGGCCCGAGGTACGCGACGATCGCAATCGTCTCGACGGCCGCCGCGGAGAGGCCCTTCTGCACCGGCCGCTCGAAGAGTCGCGCGCACGCCTGCGCGGCGTCGTTCGACGCGCGAAACGCCCAGCCGCCCGCGACCTTCTCGAGCACGATGCCGCTGCGTCCTTCGCGGTAGCGCTCGGTGAGCAGGCGGAGCGCGGTCTCGACACGCTCTGGATCGTCGTCGAGCGCACGGGCGAGCTCGTCCAGCGTCAGCGGCTGCGAAGCAACGACGAGGACGGCCTCGAGCGTCCGCGCGAGCGCGTCGAGCGGGTTCGCCGAGACTAGGCGGAGCGGACGGTCCATTCGAGTCTCGTCTGTTCGACGTTCGAGCGGCCGATCCTCATCGGGGCGAACGGCTCCGCCTGCGAGATCGTGATCTCGCCCTGCTTGCGCAGCTCGAGGAGCGCGAGAAACGCGACCGCGATCTCGACGCGTTCGAGCCCTGCGATCTCCTGCTCGAAGTCGAACACGCGGCGGCGTGAGAGCAGGGCGCGAAACCGCTCGACGAACTGCGAGACCGGCGGAAAGCGCAGGCCCATGTGGGCGAGCGAGACGTCCGGCGGCTCCGCGGCGAGCGTGCGCAAGGCATCGGCGAGGAGGACGGGATCCTGAGAAGCCAGCTTGCGCTCCGGCTTCGGCGCGAAGGGAGACGGCCCGACGCGGAAGAAGCGGTCGGCCGCGAGCCGCTCCCGCAACCAGGCCGCGGCCTCCTTCATCCGCCGGTACTCCTCCAGCCGCCGTGCGAGCTCGGCCGCCGCCTCCTCGGGCTCCAGCTCCGCCAGCTCCGCCGCCTCGTCTGGGAACAGGTTCCGGGCCTTCAGCTCGAGCAGCGCCGCGACGAGGACGAGGAACTCGCCGCAGGCCTCGAGATCGAGCTCGTCGCGCTCGAGCAGCCGCTCGACGAACGTGACGACGATCGCCGCCACGTCCACTTCCGCGAGGTCGAGCTCCTCGCGCAGGACGAGCGACAGGAGCAGGTCGAACGGGCCTGCGAAGGCGTCGAGATCCAGCTCCAGCTCGCGCACGATCACCGGCCGCAGGCTAGCCGTGCGGCCGGACGCGCCCTGAGCCGACGACCTACTGGGTGCGCACGCAGGCGGTCCAGCCGAGCGCGCCGAATTGCGTGCGGATCCGTTGCGCGATCGCTCCTTGACGGTTCGCGATCTGCTGCGCCTGCGCCCGCGCCGTCTCGAGCGCCGCGTCGTCTTCGCTCCGCGCGGCGGCCCGCAGCTTGTTCCCGGCCTCGTTCGCCTCCGCGCCCGCCTTGTCGAGCGCTTCGAGGTCGTTGCGGAGCCGCTCGCGGCGCTGACGGAGCTCGGCCGGCGGTTCGAGTGCAAGAAGATCGGTCTGCGACTTCCGCCCGATGTCGTCGATCTTCGTGCTGTACTCGGTCCAGAGCTTCAGGCGACGCCGTGCCTCCGGCGTCTTCTCGCGCAGGTCCTCGAGCGTCGGCGGCTGTGCCGTCGGGAGGGCATCGACCTGGGTCTGCGCGGTCCGGCAGATCGTGTTGCCCTTCTCCGCGTAGGCCGTCTTCGACGGCGCGGCGGAGTCGTCGGAGTCATCGCCGTCCCCGCCGCACCCCGCCGCCAGGAGCGCGAGCGCCGCAACCGCAACCGCGAGGGCTCTCAACGCGCGCGTCCGCGCGGCATTGCCATCGCGGGCCCCTCGACCTCCTGCTGCCGGCGCCGCCGCGGCTCGTCCTCGGCCCAGCCTTTGTGGATGAATTGCCACCAGATGAAGAAGGCGGTGGAGAGAACGAACACGACGATCGAGACCCACGCGTTCAGCCTCAGGCCGCCGAACTCGTGCGACGGATCGATCCGCAGCAGCTCTTCGAAGAAGCGCCCGAACGTGTAGAGCGAGACGTAGAGCGCGAAAAGCGCGGGCGGCCGGAAGCGGAAGCGGCGGTCGAGCAGCAGAAGCACGCCCACCATCGTGAAGTCGTAGATGAGCTCGTACAGAAACGTGGGGTGAAAGGTCGTGCCGAGCTCGAAGTCGGAGCCCACGGGCCAATGCGTCGGCTCGATCTCGAGCCCCCACGGCAGGTCCGTCGGCTTGCCGTACAGCTCCTGGTTCCACCAGTTGCCGAGACGGCCGATTCCCTGCGCGAGCAGCAGCCCGGGGGCCACGGCGTCCATCATCCGCGTCACGCTCTCGCCGGACCGGCGGACGACGACCGCGCCGGCGATACAGCCGAAGAGGATGCCGCCCCAGACGCCGAGCCCGCCCTTCCAGACCGCGAGCGGCGCCCACCACTCGTCGATCTGCTGAACCTCGTCCCACGACGTGATCACGTGGTAGGCGCGCGCGCCGACGATCCCGAAGGCGACGCCCCACACCGCGACCCGGAAGATGAGGTCCCAGTCGCCGCCGCGCCGTACCCAGCGAACACCCGTCAGCCCGATGCACGCGGCGATCGCGAGCAGCAGCATCAGGCCGTACATGTGGAGGACGACCGGCCCGAGGTCGAGCGTGCCGTTCGACGGGGAGGGAATGTTCAGGAGCACCGGCGCGATGCTAGTCCAACCGGCCGCACGGCTCTGCGCCTCAGTTCACTCGTTGCTCGAGCCGCAGGAGCAGCTCACAGCAGAATCTCGAGCGCGAGCTGGGGCGTGCAGCCGTCGCGGAGCAGCCCCGTCGCCACATGCAGGTCGACGTCGTGCCGCGCGGCGAGCAGCGCCGCCGCGCGCGCTTCGTAGCCGGCGCGCTCCAGCTCCTCCGCGCGCCAGAGCTCGATCCGCTGAAGCTCGGTCTCGGGGTAGATCTCTGCGGTGAGCGCCATCTGCATCGTCTCCTTGTGGTTCCTTCGCCACTGAGACGCTTCCGGATGCCCCCCGTCGGGGGGATCCCAGCGATTTAACGCATGATTTACAAGAAGCGGGCACCCCGGACGCCTGTGTCGCATCGTTGAGCCATCTCCCGAGAGCCGTTCGCGACCGAGAGGACAGGCAAGCCGTGAAGCCCGCCACCGCTCTTGCACTCCGTCTTGGGTTCAGGGTTGGGGCCGAGGTGCTTACGCGGCGCAGCCCCAGGCGATGTTCGTGAACCCTATGCCGCCGGACCCTCCGGTGCTGGCGCGACAAGCTCGAAATGAACCGGCGACAGGATCGCGCTGAGAAACGCCTGCGCGACGCTGGGGAAGTCTGCGTCCGGTGGCTCACAAAGGAGTCACCGGACGCAGTACGCCCGACTCTAGAAGCTGAACTCGAGATTATCGATCGCTGCGCCTGCCGGATCAGCAGTGGTTACTACCGTGATCCTGTGAATGCCAGCGCCCAAAGTGATGTGCTGGATCCCGAGCTGATTGGTAGCAAAGGAAGCGATCTGGTTGCCGGCGAGATCGTAGGTCGTGATGGTGACTCCGCCAAGGCTGTTAAGGAAGCCGACGTCAAACTCCACGGACGACGCGGTGGCCGGAGTTGTGCCGTCCGCCGGCGACACGAACTCCATCACAAGCGTTCCGCTGTAGGCAGGCCCTGGTGAGAGCACTGGCGACGTCGGATTGGCGCCGTCCGGAGAGATGAACGGGCCAGGGGTCCCGGAAAAGACCACCCCTTCCGACGCGTACTGTGTCGTCACGAAAGTTCCCACGGGGAATTCATCGAAGGTGATGAGGTGGTTCCCCTTCGGGATGAGTCCGCCTCCATTGGCGGCGTAGGAGACACAATCGCCGGTGTTCGTGAACGCGGTTCCGTCCTGTCGAACCAGGTTCTGCCAGCCGCCCTGCTGACACGCCTTCGCTGCATCCGAGTTGCCACCTTCAGCGGCGGTCGCGGTCGCGACGCCGACCGAGAGCGCAACAGTCAGTGCCAGCACGACCGACCATAGATAACGATGCACGTGCTCCTCCTGTCGTAGAACGGCGAAAACGGGAGCCCGCACCGCCGAACGAACGCGATTCCCCAAAACCTCCGAAGAAGCCTCTGCTGAGACGACGAGGCGGCCCCCCACTAGCGCCCCGATACTCGTTCAAACGCCCGTCGAGCACAATGGGCCACCCGGCCCATTCACCTTCTGACTCCCTAGGAGTAGAGTGGATGGTTTGGGACGAACGTCCGCGCCCGAGTCGACCTGGGCGCCACAAGACCGTCTCGACCCGCAGGGCATCACGGCCTTGCTCCTGCACCGCGTCGCCGACTGGCCGGCCCATGCCGCCGACCGGCGGGCCGTCGCGGCGGAGCGTGCGGCGAGCGCGGCCGAGGCACACAACGTGCCGCCGAAGTGCGCCTCTTCAACGGCGGGCGGCACTCGGCTCGCACACCCACGCCACGTTGTTCGACGCCCAAGGCGAGGTGCTCGGCGAGGAGTCGCTGGCGATGCTCGCAGCAGTTGACGTCGCGGTCGCCGCAGGCGTGGTCGTGTTCGAGCGGGCTGAGAGCCGCTAACTGGAAGCTTCGCGGCGCCGCTTTGCGACGATCCCGGCAATGGCGGTCGTGGCGGTGGTGGGCCTCGGCGCGATGGGCAGCCGGATCGCGCGGCGGTTCCTCGACGCGGGGCACGAGCTCGCGGTCTGGAACCGGAGCCGCGAGAAGACCGAGCCGTTCGCAGCGGCGGGCGCGCGCGTCGCCGCCACGCCTGCCGAGGCCGGAGCCGGAGCGGACGCAGTCGTGACGATGGTGACCGACCCGCGCGCGCTCGTCGCGGTCACCGAAGGCGGGGACGGCCTCGCCGCGGCGATCGGTGACGGTGCGACGCTCGTCCAGATGTCGACCGTCAGCCCCGACGCGACCAGACGGCTCGCG
>Ga0126312_10000896_pt1 | contig 18749 bp, 18 predicted proteins | sample Plot104A_FD_92537 | JGI IMG/M metagenome (GOLD analysis project Ga0126312, IMG submission 92537) | Serpentine soil microbial communities from UC McLaughlin Reserve, CA, USA - Plot104A | ecosystem: Environmental > Terrestrial > Soil > Grasslands | place: USA: UC McLaughlin Reserve, Lake County... | reverse complement strand
CTTACGCCGTGGCAGATCCGCCGTCAGGTCGGAGTGGCTCCTTCTGACCGCGACCCACAACCTCCTCAAGCTCCACCAGCACCAACTCGCGGCCGCCTGATCGGCGACAACCACACTGGCCCCCGGACACATCACCGCCGGGGGCGCCGCCAGCACCCCCGTCGACCTTTGCGCGACACCCTCCGCGAGAAGCGCTAGCCGCCACGCGGTCAGATGAGAGTGCCGCTTGCCATGAAGGACACTCTCGCGCGGAGATCCATTGACAGACCGCGAAAGCCGCTCCGTAGAGATTTCCGGTTGGCGATGGAGCTAGCCGGACTCGAACCGGCGACCTCCTGGGTGCGATCCAGGCGCTCTCCCAACTGAGCTATAGCCCCGAGTAGGCAGCCCGCCGAGGCGGGAGCATGCCCATGGTAGCGGCGGTCTTGGGTCCTGCCTTGGGGCCGACAAATGACTCATGGCGGAAACCAGCCCTTCATGACAGGGTATGGCGGCCTGAGATGAGCTTTCGTTCTTGGCTGCGAGTGTTCTTCTTCTCCATCGTGATCATTCCGATGGTTGCGGTGGCGTTCGTCCTCTTCAAGCTCACCGCGGACAGCGAGACCGGTCGAGCGGACGCCAGCCTCGCGGCCGGGCTTCGCAACGCGTTCACCGTCTATTCGCAGGACGCCGACAAGGCCGGCCCGGCCCTCCGCTCGGCGACACGCGACGGGGAACTGCGGGCGGCGCTGCTCGCCGGGAAGTCCCGCCGGGCCTCAGCGCGGATGGACGTGATGCTGCGGGCCGATCGCAGGATCGCCTCGATCGGCTTCTACGACACGAGCGGGCGCCGCTTCGCGGCGGCGGGCTCGCCGGATGCAATAGCGCCCAAGCGCGTCGCGCTCTCGCGGGCTGGCGGTACCGAGTTCGGCTCGCTTGCGGTTTCGGTCACCTACGCGGACGCCTTCGTGCGCCAGGTCCATCTGTTCTCGGGGCGGGAGGTGAGCGTCTTCCTGCGCCACCGGCGCCTGGCCTCCACGCTGCATGGGATCCGGGGGGCACCCGAGCTCGGCCGCCCCGACGAATCGCGGGACTTCAAGATCGCGGGCAACGAGTACCGCGGCCGAGTCGACCAGCTCCACGAGTCGGTCGGGCCCCCCGTTCAGGTCGCGGTCTTCCGCGAGGCGGGTGATCTGGAAGGGGCGATCTCGGACAGCCGATTGCTGATCGGCGTGATCCTCGCGGCGGTCCTGCTCGGCGCCCTCGGCTTCTCGGCGCTGGTCGTGAGGGCGCTCCAAAGCCAGATCGGGAAGTTCCTCGAAGCCGCCCGGCGCTTGGCTCGCGGCGACTTCACCCATCCCGTCCCGACTACGGGGCGGGACGAGTTCTCGGCGCTTGGCGAGGAGTTCAACAGCATGTCCGAGCAGCTTGCCGCGAAGATCGACGAGGTCGAGCGCAAGCGGCGTGAGCTGGAGGAGACGATCCGCCGGGTCGGCGACGCATTCGCTTCGGGGCTCGATCCCCAGCAGGTGGCGGAGCTGGCGGTGCAGACCGCCGTGGACGCCTGCGAGGCCAATGCGGGCAGGGTGGTCGCGCTGGACGTCGGGATCTTCCACAACGTCTCAACCGGTGCCGCCGAAAGCCTGCGCCCGGTCCTCGAGGCGGCCGAGAAGGCGGCCTTCAGGCCCCGGCCCGAGGTCGGTAGGGAGCTGCTCGACGGCGAGGGGATCGGTGAGGAGGGGACGAGACGATCGTTCACGGCGAGGGTGGATGGCGCGCACGGAGTGGCGGTGGTGATGACCGCGAGGCTCGGCTCCAGCTCCACGACCCAATACGTCGGCGTCGTCTCCATCGCACGGCACGGCCGCGAGTTCTCACGCGAGGAGGAGGAGCTGCTCGAGTACCTGGCGAGCCAGGCTGTCGTATCGATCGAGAACGCGAACCTCCACGAGACCGTGCAGCACCAGGCCGTGACCGACGAGCTCACGGGACTCTCCAACCTCCGGGAGCTGCACACCGTGCTCGACCGGGAGATCGAGCGGAGCCGCCGCTTCAACAGTCCGTTGGGGCTCGTGATGCTCGACATCGACGACTTCAAGCAGGTCAACGACCGTTACGGCCATCAGCAGGGTGACGAGGTGCTTGCGGCAATCGCGTCGGTGCTTCGCGACCACTCCCGCGACATCGACGAGCCGGCCCGTTACGGAGGCGAGGAGCTGGCCGTGGTGCTGCCCCAGACCGACTCCGTCGGCGCGGTCCTGCTTGCCGAACGTATGCGCGAGGCGGTCGAACGGCTCAGGGTCCCGGCGGTCGCGGGCGAGGGGAGCTTGGCGATAACCGCCAGTTTCGGCGTTGCCTCGATCCCCGACGCGGCCAATGGGAAGGCGGGCTTGATCGCGGCGGCGGACGCCGCTCTGTACCGGGCAAAGCGGTCCGGGAAGAACCGCGTCGAGCGTGCCCAGGCCGTGCAAGCGGCGGGCTGATCGCCTCGCCGCTTCCTCGGTAGGCTTCCGCGGCGATGGGAGTTCTGGAGGATGCCATCCGCGATCACCTCGACCTCAAGCGCAGGCACGGGGCGAGCGACGAGGAGGTCGAGCAGGAGGAGGCCGAGGCCCTGGGCCCTGCTCGCAGAGGCTTCGATAGGCCCGCGGATGAGCCGGCGGGCGAGCTCGAGATCGAGGATGAGGAGGAGGGCGGTCCGCCCCATGACCAGTCCACGCAGGTCCACGAGCAGCCGCTCGAGGAGGAGGGCCCCGCCGAGCCAGAGGCGGAGGCGGAGCCGGAGCCCGAGCCCCATCGCGAGGGCGACGCGCTTTTCGAGGGGCTGCCGGACTTCCTCCAGGAGACGCCCGAGGACGATCAGCAGCGGCTCGAACGGAAGCCGCCGCGGGACTTCGACTTCGAGTAGGAGTTGCGGCGAGGGCCGCCCGCCCCGGCGACCCTCGCCTGACGCAACTCAGCGGCGTCCCGTGCCGCTATCGACGGAAACCCTCCATGCCGTCGTAGATCGGTCGTCGGTCCCGGCGCTCCGACCGTTTAGACGGGTAGTCAGCCCCTAGACGGGTGTTTGGTCCTTAGCTGATGTAGCCACGCGTGGTGGCGGCCTCGACCACGCGCTCGATGCCCAGCTCGAACGCCGCCACGCGCAGCGAGACGCCGTCCTGGCGAGCCTTGGCCGTCACCTCACGGAAGGCCTTGCGCATGATCCGGCCGAGCCTGTCGTTGACCTCGCGCTCGTCCCAGCGGAAGTGCTGGAGGTTCTGGACCCACTCGAAGTAGGAGACGACGACGCCACCGGCGTTGGCCATGACGTCAGGCACCACCAGGATGCCCTTGTCGGTCAGGATCTCGTCGGCGCCCGGCGTCGTGGGGCTGTTGGCGCCCTCGACCAGGACGCGGCAGCTGAGGCGATCCGCGTTGCCCCTGTGGATCATGCCTCCCAACGCCGCGGGCACGAACACCTCGCAGTCGATCTCCAGCAGCTCGACGGGGCTGATGTGCTCGACGCCCTCCGCTTCGTAATCGGAGAGCGCGCCACCCTGGCCCGCGTAGTGGGCCAGAGCCTCCGCGTCGAACCCGCCGTCCGCGCGGAGCGCGCCGCTCCCGTCCGAGACACCGACCAGCGTGGCGCCGAGCTGCTGCATGATGCGCGCCGCCCAGGATCCAACATTGCCGAACCCCTGCACGACGAACCGGCTCTCCGACGGCGTCAGGTCGAGCTGCGGGGCCGCCTCCCGGTACATGTAGACGACTCCGCGACCGGTCGCCGACTCCCGCCCGTAGGAGCCCTCGAGGGCGATCGGCTTGCCTGTCACGCACGCCGGCGTATGACCATGGAGCTTTCCGTACTCGTCCATGAGCCAGGCCATCGTCTGCGCGTTGGTGCCGACGTCGGGCGCAGGGATGTCCCTTGTCGGCCCGAGCACCTTCTCGACCTTGTCCATGAACGAGCGCGCGACGTCTTGGAGCTCGGATTCCTCGAGCGCGTGGGAGTTGACGTTCACGCCGCCCTTGGCCCCGCCGTAGGGGATCCCGACGATCGCGGTCTTCCAGGTCATCAGCTCGGCCAGCGCTCGGATCTCGTCGAGGTCCACCTCCGGGTGGAAGCGCACGCCGCCCTTGTAGGGACCGCGGGCGCCGTTGTGCTGCACGCGGTAGCCGGCGAACACGTGGATCTTCCCGTCGCTCAGCTTGACCGGGATCTGGACCTGAACCTCGCGGTAGGAGGAGCAAAGGACGGCGGCGATGTCGTCGCGGAGCCCGAGTCGCTCCACCGCCTGCGCGAAGTAGTGCCGGACGATCTCGTGGTTGGACAGCTCCGCGCGCCCGTCCGGCGCCGTCACGGCGGCCTGAAGAGTCATCTCGCTCCCCTTCCCGGATCCCTTCATCGTGGAACCCTGAGCCTCAGGACACGATCACCTTCAAGAGCAGATCCTTCAACCGGTCACGGTCCTCTGGCGACAGCGGGGCGAGGAGGTCCGCCTCCGCCGCCTCGACGGCCTCCCGCGCGCGTACGCGCGCGCGACTGCCCTTCGGCGTCACGTGGATGGCGTAAGCGCGGCGATCCTCTGCGTCGCGGCGGCGCTCGACGAGGCCCTTTCGCTCCAGGTCGTCGACGAGGGAGACCATCGTGGTGCGGTCGACGCGCATCCGCGCGGAGAGGCGCTGCTGCGAGCGCGGGCCCTCGGAGTCGAGCACCGCCAGCACAGCGAACTCCCGGCCGTCCAACCCGAGTGGAGTAAGTGCGGTTCCGATAGTCGAGCCGAGCGCCAACTGCACGTGCTTGAGCAGGAATCCGAGCCGCTCGGCGAGCACCGGGGGAGGCGTTTCGACTCCGGTCCCCACGAGCATAGTCTCTACCATACTGATCGTCAGTACTACTGATAATCTATCTGGCTGAGGAGTAGACGTGGATTACCAAGCGCTGGGTCACGGAGGACCGACGGTCTCGGCCGTGGGGCTCGGATGCATGGGGATGTCCGGCAGCTACGGCCCGGGAGACGAGGCCGAGTCGGCAGCCACGATCAAGCGTGCCCTCGAGCTCGGCGTGACGCTGTTCGACACCGGCGACTTCTACGGTGACGGGGACAACGAGCGTCTCCTGGGCCGTGCTCTCGCCGGCCGCCGCCACGAGGCGGTGATCGCCACGAAGACCGGCATGCGGCGTGGCGGGGACGGGCCGCCGCGGGTGGACGGCACGTCTTCCTACCTTCGCCGGGCCTGCGATGCGTCGCTGGTCCGGCTGGGCGTCGAGCAGATCGAGCTGTATTACCTCGCGCGCGTAGACCCCGCCGTGCCGGTGGAGGAGTCGGTCGGGGCGATGTCCGAGCTCGCCGCGTCGGGCAAGGTCCGCTTCCTGGGGCTCTCCGAGGCGTCGGCGGAGACGATCCGCCGGGCGCACGCCGTCCACCCCATCACCGCCGTGCAGACCGAGTACTCGCTGTGGGAGCGCCACGCGGAGGAGGCAGTCCTGCCGACGGTGCGCGAGCTCGGGATCGGGTTCGTCGCCTACAGCCCGCTCGGCCGCGGCTTCCTGGCGGGCGGTCTGCACTCGGCCGCCGAGCTCGTGGAGAACGACTTCCGCCGCTTCACGCCGCGCTACCAGGGGCAGAATTTGGCGCGCAACGCGAGGATCGTCGAACGCGTCGAGGAGTTGGCCGCCGAGATGGGCGCGACCGCCGCGCAGCTCGCGCTGGCATGGGTCCGCGCAAGGGGCGACGACATCGTCCCGATTCCCGGGACCAAGCGACGCCGCTACCTGGAGCAGAACGTGGAGGCGGCGTCTATCGAGCTGAGCTCGGACCAGCTCGCGCGCCTCGAAGCGGCGGTTCCCGAGGGAGGCCCGGCGGGCGACCGCTATCCGGAGCCGATCATGCAGACGATCGACAGCTAGTCGACTGGTACGTTGAGCGACGTCGCCGGTTCGCGTTCGGCGTGATCGGATGGAGCCAGCCGGACTCGAACCGGCGACCTTCTGGATGCAAACCAGACGCTCTTCCAACTGAGCTATGGCCCCGCGCCACGATGGTAGTGGGGATGACTACCACCGTGGTCCGGCCTGGCCGAGGCCGCGATGTCCTTCGCGGGCCGCTCAAGCGCCGCCGGCCCGAGCGCCTCGCTCCGCAAGCGGGTCCTCCTCGCCTACGGGTGGGCGAAGCCCATGTTGAGGAGCTTCGCCGCATGCTTCAGCGGGTTGCGGGAGTTCAGGAGCACGACGGCCAGCGTGCGGCCGTGGCGCCGAGCCACGCCCACGAAGCAGCGGCCGGCTTCGTCGGTGAAGCCCGTCTTGAGGCCGATCGCCCCCCTGTAGTCCGCCCGTATCAACGGGTTGTGGCCGGCCAGGAAGAGCCGCTTCCCCTTGATCGGGAAGCGGAAGCTCACCTGGCTGCGACGGACGATCCGCGTGATCCGGTGGGTGGCCATCGCCATTCGGGTGAGGACCGCGAGGTCGCGCGCACACGAGCGGTTGCCGGGCTCGAGCCCATCCGAGGAGGCGAAATGCGTGCAGCGCAGCCCCCACTGGCGGGCGCGGCGGTTCATCAGGTGGACGAAGCGGCGGTGCGAGCCGGCGACGTGGACGGCGAGAGCGATGGCCGCGTCATTGCCCGACACGAGCAGTAGCCCGTTCATGAGGGTCTCGAGCCGGACCCGCTTCCCGACCGGAAGAACGCCCACGCCGGATCCCCGGTAGTGGAGCGCAGCACGCGAGATCCGCACCCTGTCATCCGGCCGTGTGCGCTGGGTCACGAGCAGGGCGGTCATGATCTTCGTGAGGCTGGCGATCGGCATGGTGTCGAAGGGGTGCAGGCGCCAGAGGACGTCGCCGTTGCCTACGTCCATCAGAAGCGCCGCGCGGGGCGGTTTGCCGAACCGGAAGTGGAAGGCGTCGACTCCGGAGAGCCGCACCGCCGGGATGGGGCGGGGCCGCCGCCTGTGCCGCCGAGCAACCCGTGCATGATGATGCACCGCGTGGGTGGCCACCGGCACGGATGGCCCTCCGCGGGCGCTGCGCCCGTGCAGGGCCACGAACGCCACGGCCGCCACGGCCAGCGGCGCGAGCACTATTGCCAGCGCCGCGAACCACTTGCTGGCGCGGCGGCGCTTTCGGCCCCCATGTAACAGGCTTCCCATCAGTCGTTCGGCGGTGAGGTCAATGCGCCCAGCACCCCGAATCCAAGCAGGGCCAGGATGATGAGAGAGACCACTACCAGAAAGTCCACGCCGTGCCTCACCGCAACGGACACGGTAAGGAAGCCAAGCAGGCAGATCATCACCAGACTGCCGACGAGAGCGAAAGCGCGCGCCATCAGTAGACCGGGAGCCGCCGCTGCGCGTCGTAATCCTCGTGGATTCGGTTGGCGAACAGCTTGATCGCCAGCAAGCCAAAGAGGAAGCCTCCGATGTGCGCAAAGTAGGCCACGCCCCCGCTGCCGCCGATCGGTTGCCCGAGCTCGGCCGCTCCGTAGAAGACCTGTATCAGAAACCACAGTCCCAGAACGAGCAGGGCCGGCAGCTCGACGATCGTGAAGAAGATGACGATGAAGATGAGGGTGACCACCCTGGCTCTCGGATAGAGCAGCGCATAGGCGCCCAGCACCGCCGCTATGGCTCCGCTCGCTCCCACCGTGGGGGCCGCGGAGTTGGGGTCGATTAGGGTCTGGCCGAGCACGGCCGCCAGGCCCCCGAGCAGGTAAAACGCGACGAACCTGGGTCTGCCCATCGAGTCCTCGACGTTGTTGCCGAAGATCCAGAGGAAGAGCATGTTCCCGGCGAGGTGGAGCAGCCCGCCGTGCATGAACATCGACGTGAACAGCGTCAACCAGGTCGCTGCCTGCCCCTGACTCGGCCCGGGGCACACGAGCTGCTGACCCTCCTGCGCGCATTCCTTGCCAGGGTGAGAGATCTCGTATGGCACGGCGCCGTACTCGACCACGCGCTTCTCTCCGGTATGCCCGAGCGTCAAGCCGCCCTGCTCGAAGCCGAAGTAGACGACCGCGCACGCCACGATAATCAGCACGGTCAGGATTGGGAAACGGCGGGTCGGTATGTCGTCCTTTATTGGGATCATGACCCGAAGCCATCATGACGAGAGGCCCCTGGATCAGCGCTTGCCGCGATCCGGACGCCGCCGCTCAAGGAACGGTCAGCGTCTCGATCGCGTCCGAGAAGTGGAAGCGCGGCTGCGGCCCGCCCTCGATCGCGTACACGCGCCGTCCGTAGGACACGCCGCCGAGGCCGTGGCGCGGCGTGAGCATGTCGGGAAGCCGGCGCCAGCGGTCCCGTTTGGGGCTGTAGACCTCAACCTGCTTGATGGTCGTGCCCCCGGGTTCGAGCTGCTCGCCGCCGAAGACCACGATTCGCCCGTCCGGCAGCGGGGCCGCCGCGATCCCTCCGCGAGGGGTCCCGATCGAATGCACCCGGCGCCAGTGCCGGCGGCGCGGGTCGTAGCGGTCGACGGAACGTAGGTTGTGGTCGTCGCGCCCGGCGATGACATAGAAGCGTCCTCCCGAGGCAGCGCCGGTCGTGTGGTTGCGGGCCGGCCCCGGAAAGCTCCGGCCTCGCCGCCAGCGCCGGCGCTTGAAGGAGTAGACCTCGAGCGAGTGGAGCGATCCGTTCGCATTCGCGCCTCCCGCGACGTAGAGCCGGCCGCCGATCACCGCCGCCGCATGCGCCGCTCGCTGGCTGGGAGAGTCGGGCAGCCGCGTCCAGCGGTCCCGGCCGGGGTTGTAGCGGTACAAGCGGCTGGCTGCACTCGAGAGGTCGCGGCGCGCGCGATAGCCGCCGTGCACGTACACGCCGCCGCGATAGGTCACCGCGGTGGTGTGGTTGAGGCCGATCGGCATCGAGCGCACCCGCTTCCACTTGTCGCGGCGAAGGTCGTAGCGCTCAACTGCTCTCGTCGTGACGCCGGTGCGCTTCTCGAAGCCGCCCACCACGTACACGAAGCGCCCCACGCGCGCCGCGGCGACCTCCGTGCGCTCGAGGGTCGAGGAGGCGAGCGGCGTCCAGCGGTCGCTGCGGGCTTCCCGGGCCGGGGAGCCGCCACAGCCCGTCGCCGCAGCGGCGACGAGCAGCGCCGCGGCCCGGCGGGTCATGCCCCGCGGGCCTGCTCCAGCGTCTGCTCGGCCTGGTAGCTCGATCGCACGAGGGGGCCGGCGGCGACCGACTCGAAGCCAACGGCGTAGGCCTCGCGCTCGAGCTCGGCGAACTCCTCCGGGCGCCAGTAGCGCACGACTGGGAGGTGGTCGCGCGTCGGGCGGAGGTACTGGCCGACGGTGAGGACCTGAACGTGGTGCTCGCGGAGCATCCCGAAGGCCTCCAGCAGCTCCTCCTTCGACTCGCCCAGCCCCGTCATCAGCCCCGACTTGGTTACGACGTCGTCCCCTCCCATCTGCTTGGCGTTCGCCAGCACCCGGCAGGAGCGGAGGAAGCGCGAACCCCGGCGCGCCAGCGGATAGAGCCGAGGCACCGTCTCGACGTTGTGGTTGAAGACGTCGGGCCGCTCCGCAACCACTCGCGCGAGCGGCATCTCCTCGCCGCGGAAGTCCGGAGTGAGCACCTCCACCTTGCAGCCGGGCGCGAGCCGGCGCACCGAGCGGATCACGCCGACGAACGCCGAGGCGCCGTAGTCCGGCAGGTCGTCGCGGTCCACGCTCGTTACCACCGCGTGGCGCAGCCCCATGCGCTTGATCGACTGGGCAACCCGCAGCGGCTCGAGCGGGTCCACCTGGTTCGGCTTGCCGGTCTGGACGTTGCAGAAGCCGCAGCGTCGCGTGCAGGTGTCACCGAGGATCATGAAAGTGGCGGTGCCGCGCTCCCAGCACTCGCCGATGTTGGGGCAGGCCGCCTCCTGGCAGACGGTGTGTAGGCCCTGCCCCTCGATCAATCCCCTCAGCTCCCGGTAGCGGGGGCCCCCGGGGGCGGGTCGCTTGAACCAGGCCGGCTTGCGCTCGCGGAAGGGGCGCGCGCCGGGCAGGTCGAGCACCCTGGCGCCGCCGGGATGGGCACGCGAGCGTGTGCTCATGCGCGCTCGAGCTCCCTGGCGCCCGTCAGGCGCTCCGTCGAGACGATCCGCTGGCGGAGGCCGAAGGCCTCCGCGAAGCGGTAGGCGACCCGCCTGCGGAAGCAGTCCATCGCATCCGTGCGGCTCGTCTCCTTGAGCACCGAGGTCATCCGGACGTAGTCGAGTCCGCAGGGGACGATCCACTCGAACGGCTGCAGGTCGTTGTGCACATTGACCGCGAAGCCGTGGGTCGTCACACCGCGGGAGACGTGCACGCCGATCGAGCCGATCTTGCGGCCATCCGTCCAGATGCCCGTCTCGCCCTCGGGCACCTCGGCCTGGATCCCCTCTTCATCGAGCGCCTCCACGATCGCGCGCTCCATCGTGTGCACGTAGGCGGGAACGTCGTCGATCTGCATGATCGGGTAACCCACCAGCTGTCCGGGGCCGTGGTAGGTCACGCGTCCGCCGCGATTGCTGTCGTGCACCTCGATCCCCTGCGAGCGGTACCAATCCTCGCCCATGGGCAGGTCCGCCGGCTCGCTGCGCCGGCCCTTGGTGTACACCGGCGGGTGCTCCAGGAGCAGGAGCGCGTCGGGGATCTCGGCGGCCTGGCGACGGGAGCGGACCCGCTCCTGGAGCTCGACTCCCTGCACGTAGGGAACGCGTCCCGGTTGGGCGACCCAGAGCTCTGCGGCCATCCCCTCGAAGGCTACCCTGCGTCCGTGCCCACCGAGGAGCACTTCTGGCCGTCGCGGCTGCGCTGGCGGTTGCGCGGCGCCTGGATGTGGCCCGCCTTCGTCATCCTCACCCTGGTCGACGGGTTCGTCCTGCACAAGCTCCCACCGCTGCGCTTCGGTTTCTCGGAGGTCGGCCTCACGCTGGTGGCGGGGATCCTGATCGCCACCTTCGGCAACCTCGTCCTGATCGGGGCGGTAGCTCCCTGGCTGTCGCGCCGGCTCGTGACGCGCACTCAGGCGGCCCCCGGGCCGGCCGTGTCGGAGCAGGCGCTGCGCGAGGTGACGACCGACCGCGTCGGCACGGCCCTGCTGGTGGTCGGCTTCTTCGGGGTGCTGGCCAGCGGCCTCGCCTCGATTCCGCTGATCAACGGCGAGACCGACGACCGCAACCGGGCCGCCAAGGCGCTGGTGGTCTACGTGGGCGCGCACGCGCCCAACGAGATCCGCCGCAACCAGGATCAGGGCGCCGTGGAGACCGCCCGGCTCGCCGACGGCTATTTCCGCTCGTGCATCCCCTTCGACGACCGCCGCCGCTCCTACTGCGTGTTCATCGACGTGAACAAGCGGCCGGCCAGGGTCGTGAAGGATCCGAGCGCCGAATCCAACTCGGCCTACCGCACCCGCTAGCTCACCCGGCGGTAACGGCCCCGGATCGCCGGAGCTCCTCCGGCGGCGGCTCGAAGCCGCGCTCGCGCATGCCCAGCTCCATCTCGCGGATCACAGTCTCTACCACCTTCACGCGGGCCCAGCGCTTGGAGTCGCCCTCCACGAGCTGCCAGCGTGCGAGCTCGTGGTCGGTGCGTTCGAGCATGTCCTCCACGGCGCGCTCGTAAGCGTCGCGCTTCCCTCGGTTGCGCCAGTCCTCGGCGGTGAGCTTCCAGCTCTTCAGCGGATCCTTCGCGCGGCGCTGGAAGCGGTTGAGCTGCTCCTCCGAGGAGAGATGGAGCCAGAACTTGATCAGGATCATCCCCTCCAGGCAGAGCGACTTCTCGAACTGGACGATCTCTTCGTAGGCGCGCTCCCACTGCTCGATGGTGGCGAAGCCCTCGACCCGCTCGACGAGCACTCGTCCGTACCAGGAGCGATCGAACACGGACATGCCGCCCCACCCCGGAAGGGCCGGATAGAAGCGCCAGAGGAAGTGGTGCCGCTTCTCGTCGTCCGTCGGCGTCCCGAACGCCCGCACCCGCACGTGCCGCGGATCGAGCGGCGACACGAGGCGCTTGATCGCTCCACCCTTGCCGGATGCGTCCCAGCCCTCGAACAGAGCGCAGACCGGCGGACCGATCCCGCCGCCGCCCAGCTTGCCGCCGAGCGCGAGCCGCAGCGCGAGCAGACGCCGGTGCCCGGCCGCGAGCCGCTCGGCCTCCTCCTGCTTGCTCAGCTTGAGAGACAGGTCGAGCGCGTCGAGGCGTCCCACGGGCGCGATCCTAGCCGCGCGCCAGGAGCCGGGCGCCCAGCCGCCGCGCCAGGCCCTCGCCGCCCCAGCCCATCACCACGTCGTGGTTCCAGGCGAATACCGGCCGGGCCACTGGCGAGAGGAGGTTCATCCACGGCTTCGTGGTGGCCACATTCCACTCGTACAGCACAGCCGTCGTCCCCTGGTGCTCGAAGAGACGCCAGCGCCCCGTACCCGCCAGCTCGCCCTCGGCGGTTCCCGCCATCAGCGCGGGGCGCTCGGCCTCGCTCACGGCGAACTCGAACTCGAGTGGGTAGGGCAGCCGGCTACGCCATGCGATCCGGTAGCGGCCGCCGACGTGATTCTCGTCCCCCGGCTCGAGCTCCTTCACGGAGACCACGCCGCGCCACCACTCCGGCCAGCGCACGGTGTCGTGAAGGACCTCCCAGGCGGGCTCGCGCTCGCAATCGAGCAGCCAGGTGGTGAGGAAGCGGTATTCGGCCACGTGCCCTAGATCGTCGCCGTTCCGCGCAGACGTCAGCCGAGCGAGGCCATCACGTGCTTGATCTGGGTGTAGTCCTCGAGGGCATACATCGAGAGGTCCTTGCCGTAGCCGGACTGCTTGTAGCCGCCATGAGGCATCTCGGAAGCGAGGGGGATGTGGTCGTTGATCCACACGCAGCCGAAGCGGAGAGCCTTGGCGACGCGCAGCGCCCTGCCCACGTCCCGCGTCCAGACCGACGACGCCAATCCGTATCGGGTCCCGTTCGCCCACTCTATGGCCTTCTGCTCGTCGTCGAACGGCTGGACCGTGATCACAGGGCCGAAGATCTCCTTCTGGATCATCTCGTCGTCCTGCTCGAGGCCACCGACGACCGTGGCCTCGAGGAAGAACCCGGGCAGGTCCGGCTCCGACCCGCCGGTCACGATCTCGGCGCGCTCCGGCTTGCGCTCCAGGAAGCCCTCCACCCGGTCGCGCTGGCCCTGCGAGATGAGCGGTCCCAGCGTGGTGTCGGCGGAGAAGGTGTCGCCGACCTGGTACCCCTTGGCCTGCTCGGACAGACCGCCGACCACGTCGTCGTAGACCGCCTGCGAGGCCAGCACGCGCGTGGCGGCGGTGCAGTCCTGGCCGGCGTTGTAGTAGCCGGTGCCGGCGATCGTCTCCATGGCGGCCTCCATGTCCGCGTCGTCGAACACGACCACCGGCGCCTTGCCGCCCAGCTCCAGGTGCACGCGCTTGAGCGATTCGGCGGCCGCCCCCGCGATCCACTTGCCGGTCTCGGGTGACCCGGTGAGGGAGACCATGTCCACCTCGGGGTGCGTCACGAGCGTCGAGCCGGCGGGCTCGCCGTGGCCGGTCACCACATTCAGCACGCCCTTTGGCAGCAGGTCGGCGCTCAGCTCGGCGAGCTTCACCGTGGTGATGGGGGTGGTCTCGGCCGGCTTGAGCACGATCGTGTTGCCGGTGGCGAGCGCTGGGCCGATCTTCCAGACCGCCATCATCAGCGGGTAGTTCCAGGGGGTGATCTGGCCCACTACGCCGACGGCCTCGCGGCGGACCATCGAGGTGTAGCCCTCGGTGTACTCACCGGCCGGCCGGCCCTCCAGGTTGCGCGCGGCGCCCGCGAAGTAACGCAGGTTGTCGACCATGAAGGGGATCTCGTCCTCGTGGAACGCGCCCCGCGGCTTGCCGGCGTTGGCGGCCTCCAGGTCGGAGAGCTCATCGGCGTGCTCCTCGATCCGGTCGGCGAGCTTCAGCAGCGCCAGCGAGCGCTCGCCCGGAGTCGCCTCGGACCAGCCTCGGAACGCCCGCCTCGCTGCGCTCACGGCCCGGTCCACGTCCTCGGCCGTTGACAGCGGCGCCTCGGCGATCGCCTCGGCGCTGGCCGGGTTGAGCACCTCCTCCGTGGCGCCCTCGGCGGGATCGACGAACTCGCCGTCGATGAAGTTCTGGAGCTTGGTCTTGGTGGCGGTGGCCATAACGGATCTACCTCCCTGAGGACTGAGGACTGAGGACCGATTCTTCGAGCGGCATGAAGGGCAGGCCGGTGCCCTCGGCTACTGCGGGATGCGTGATCTTTCCCCCGGCCACGTTGACCCCCGGCCGCAACCCGGGATCCTTCGCGATTGCCCCGGCCACGCCCTCGTCCGCGATCGCGAGGACATACGGCAACGTCGCATTGGTGAGCGCGAAGGTGGAGGTCACGGGGACGGCGCCGGGCATGTTCGTGACGCAGTAGTGGGTCACGCCGTCGACTTCTAAGACCGGGTCGGAGTGGGTGGTTGGACGGGAGGTCTCGAAGCAGCCGCCCTGATCGATCGAGACGTCCACGAGCACGGCCCGCTCCTTCATGAGCTTCAGCTGGTCGCGCTTGATCACGTAGGGCGCGCGGGCGCCGTGGATGAGCACGGCGCCGATCACGAGGTCGGCCCGGGGCAGCAGCTCCTCGATGGCGAGCGTGGACGAGTAGACGGTCGACGCCCGGCCGCCGAAGGCCACGTCGAGATCGCGCAGGCGGTCGATGCTGCGGTCGAAGATGAACACGTCGGCCTCCATGCCGATTGCGATGAAGGCGGCGTTCATGCCCACGACCCCGCCCCCGATCACGATCACGGTCGCGGCGGCCACGCCCGGCACGCCGCCCAGCAGCACGCCGCGGCCGCCGAGGGGCTTCTCGAGGAAGAAGGCGCCCGCCTGGGTGGCGATCTTGCCCGCCACCTCGCTCATCGGGGCCAGCAGCGGCAGGCGGCCGTGCGAGTCCTCCACGGTCTCGTAGGCGATGCAGGTGGCGCCGGACTCGGCCAGCCTCTTGGTGAGCTCGGGGGCCGGGGCCAGGTGGAGATAGGTGAAGAGGGTGTGTTGGGGTCGGAGCATCTCGACCTCGGCGGCCTGCGGCTCCTTGACGCCGAGGATCAGATCGGCCTCCTCGAACACTGCGGCGGCGTCGGGCAGGATGCGCGCTCCCTGGGCCTCGTACTCCGCGTCTCCGATCGTGCTGCCGGTTCCGGCTCCCGCCTCGATCAGCACCTCGTGTCCGCGGTCCGTCAGCTCGCGCGTGCCGGCCGGGGTGAGCGCGACGCGGTACTCGTCCGGCTTGATCTCGGTGGGGACGCCGACCCTCATGCCCCGGCGAGGGGTGCCCCGTCAGGGGTCATCCCGGAAGGCGCCTGGTCGCGCGCGATCGTGAAGTCGCAGCCCCGCTTCATCAGCTCCGGAAAGAGGTCGTCCGGGTGCACGCAGCGTTCGGGCGGCATCGCTCCGCGCGCCTGGAGCCGTCCCCGCGCCAGGAGCCGCGCCGTCGCCGCTGCCGGCGCCGCCGTCGCGACGATTCCACCGCCCAGCCGCCATTCCTCCATCGGACCGGTCACTGCGGTCACGCGCACAATCTGGCCGCCGGCCTCGGCCTCCACCATGTGGACCGACACGGTCTTCGCGGACGGCGGAATGGCCCCGCGGGCGGCGCGTGCGATCTCCTCCTCGGAAGCCGGGGCCAGCTCGCGAAGCCGCTCCAGCAGCGTCCCGGAGAGGGACAGCCGGAAGCTTGCCTCGGTACAGCCGAAGCTCTCAGGGAAGGTTCGGACCTCCGAATGGAGCGTGTAGATGGTGTCGGCGGCGCCGAACGGTTCCGGCAGGGGCACGCTGCCGCCGGGCATCAGCGGCTCGAGCTCGCGCGGCCCGCCGTCGCGGACGGCGATCGGGGCCAGGGTCAGCTCGTCGATCAGCGTGCGCAGCGAATAGGGCACGCTGAAGCCCGCCGGGGGCTCGGGGTCGCGGCCGGCGGCCACCACGTCCACGCGCACCGGCCGCTCTCCGAGCTCGCGGACGGCCTGCTCGGCCATGACGTTCGTCTTTCCCGGGCTCGAGCCCATTCCGAGCAACGCCAGCAGGTCCCGCTGGCGGAACTCCTCGTCGAGGTCGAGCTGGCGGTCGGTCATCCAGTAGAGGCCACCGAGGTCGAGGTAGTGGCAGTCGGCGGCGAGGCAGGCCCGCATGGCCTCGATGTTCACCCGGTAGCTGGCCGAGTTGACGAGTAGATCGGCGCTGGCCAGGGCGCCGGGGAGCGCCTGCGGATCGCGGGCGTCGACCTCGAGAGGGCGCGCCTTCCCGCCGCCCTGGTCCGTGGCGACGGACGCGGCGCGCTCCTCGTCGAGGTCGAGCAAAAGCAGGTCCGAGATCTCCTCGGACTCCGCCAGGTCCCGGACGATCGCCGGTGCGATCGTGCCGCCCGCACCCAGTACGGCCACGCGGAGGCCGTTCACTGCACGAGCTCCCTTCCCCTGAGGGCCAGCCAGAACTCGATCCTGTCGCGCGCGTTACGCAGGTCCCGACCGGTGAGCTGCTCCACCCGGCGGATCCGGTAGCGGAGCGTGTGGCGATGGCAGAACAGCTCGCGCGCGGCCCTCTCCCACTGCCCGTTCTGCTCGATGAAAGCCTCGAGTGAGCGGATCAGCTCGTCACCGTACTCGCCGCTGGCGTCCTCGAGCGGCCCGAGCACGCTGTCGCAGTAGAGGCGGAGGGCGTCGTCGTCCTGAAGTGACAAGAGGAGCTGGAAGGCGCCCAGATCCCGGTAGGAGGCGACGGGCGGTTTCGCCCCGTTCGCCATGGCCGAGGCCTCGAGCGCGCAGCGCGCCTCGTGGAAGCTCCGCCGCAGCTGGCCCAGCGGCGCCGGCCGGCTCGCCGCCGCGCGGAGCTCTCCCTGCTCAGCGGTCAGAGCGTTGCGGGCCCGCCCGGCGAGCGCCACTAGGTCGAGCCCCTCCGGTGAGTCGACCACCGCGCAGAGCAGCCTGTCGTGCGTCGCCACTAGGGCCGCGATGCCGGCGTCCGCCAGGAAGCGGTCGAGAGCCGCCTCCCCCGGGGGAGCGCCGTCGCCGTCCGGCGTGAAGACCAGGACGGCTGCCTGCGACCCGACGCCGAACGGCCGCAGCCGCAGCTCCAGCTCCCCCTCGTCGAGTCCGCCCCCGACCGCCTCCGCGAGCACGTCGCCCGCCAGCCGCCGCTCAGTGTCTCGCATCGCGCGCTGACGCAACAACTCGAGCGCGACGACGGTGCTGGCCTGCTGGAGGATCAGCCGCTCGAAGTCGCCCAAGCCGCCCGAATCGCGGGCTCCGAGCAGCCAGGCCTGGGGAGCGCCCCGACCGCGCATCGCGACGGGCACCACGAGCGAGCGACCGGCCAACTCCGCGTGGTCAGGGCCGAACTCCGCCCCTTCCCGGTCGCCGTCCGCGGCGGCCTGCGCCGTGCGCCGGCGAACCTCCTCGCCTACCGCCGTGATACCCGCCTCCGGCAGGTCGCGCCGGAACGGTTTGGCGGCGATCGACTCGCCGCGGGCGCTCAGCACCACGCAGGCGCCGCCGATCGCTGCGGCCAGCGCCCGCACGAGCTCGTCCAGTCCGCGCTCCTCGAGCACCAGCCGCTCGAGGCGCTTGTGGATCGCGATGCTCCGCTGGAGGACCTCGTACTGCTCGTTCACGAGCTGCGTGAACGCCTTCTCGGTGAGCGCGATGAAGGGCAGCTCGTAGGGCACTTCGAAGACCGGGAAGTCGAGCTGCTCGGCCTCGCCGGCCAGAGCCTGCGGGATCGCCTTGTGGTCGAACCCGGTGCCGAAGCCGAGACCGGCGAGCTGGTGTCCGTGGAGCAGCCGGATGAACTCGCGCTGTCGCTTGGCGTTGTCGAGCGTCAGACCGGTGGTCAGGAGCAGCTCGCCGCCCGAGAGCCATGGAGTGGGGTCCGGCAGCTCCGAGATGTGGACCCAGCGGACTGGAGCGTCTGCTGCCTCCTCGCCGGTCGCGAGCTCCAAACCCATCTCGCCGACCAGGCTTCGGACCGTGAGCATCGGCTAGTGGTGGACCCGAGTCGTCACGGCGCTCGACGAGGCGTTGCCCTGAACGACCCCCCCGCCTCCACGCGCTCCCACGCTTCGGTCAGAACCGGACGCAGGACGGCCTCGATCTCCCCGAACTGTTTGCTGTCGGCAATCAGCGGCGGAGCCAGCTGGATCACGGGATCGCCCCGGTCGTCCGCCCGGCAGATCAGACCGCGGCGGTAGAGCTCGCCGGACATGAACCCGCGTAGGAGCTCCTCCGACTCGTTGTCGTCGAACGTCTCCTTCGTCTCCTGGTCGCGGACCAGCTCGATGGCGTGGAAGAACCCGGCGCCGCGGACGTCGCCGACGATCGGGATGTCGCGGAGCCCCTCGAGCATCTCGCGGAACTCGGCTTCCCTCTCGCGCACTTGCCCGCAGAGGTCCTCCCGCTCGAAGAGGTCGAGGTTGGCGAGCGCCACCGCGGCGGCCATCGGGTGTCCGCCGAAGGTGAAGCCGTGGGTGAACATCCCCTTGTCGTGCATGAACGGCTCGGCGACTCGGTCCGAGACGATTACGGCGCCCATCGGCGCGTAGGCGGAGGTGAGCGCCTTCGCCGTCGTGATCAGGTCGGGCTGGAACCCGTACCGCTCACAGCCGAAGTAGTGGCCCAGCCGCCCCCATGCGCAGATGACCTCGTCGGCGATCAGGAGGACGCCGTACTGATCGCAGATCTCCCGCACCCGCTGGAAGTAGCCGTCCTGGGGGACGAAGCAGCCGCCCGAGTTCTGCACCGGCTCGAGGATCACGGCGGCCACCGTCTCCGG
>Ga0126312_10000895_pt1 | contig 18751 bp, 17 predicted proteins | sample Plot104A_FD_92537 | JGI IMG/M metagenome (GOLD analysis project Ga0126312, IMG submission 92537) | Serpentine soil microbial communities from UC McLaughlin Reserve, CA, USA - Plot104A | ecosystem: Environmental > Terrestrial > Soil > Grasslands | place: USA: UC McLaughlin Reserve, Lake County... | reverse complement strand
TTGATCTCCAGAGGAGACGCCCTCTCGTTCGTGGGCGTGGCGATCGCGCTGGCATGCTGCGTCCTTCTGGCAGCACTGCCGAAGATAATAAGCTAGTCAGCACGCTCCGCCTCCGCTTGTCAGCACGCTTCGAGCCATTAAGGTCCTCGCTCTCAGCCTTCAGCTTCTCCCGTTCCATTCTCGCCCTACAGCGGATAAGGAACTACTGTCCACGGCGGCCAGGTTCGGCGCTCACAGCGAGGCCACGGGACGCCTTGCTGAAGTGCTGAGAAGCCGCCGACCGGAGGGAGGCGGCGGGCTGACAAGCGAAGCCCGAAGGGCGTAGCGTGCTGACAGGCTTCTATGGCTGGATCCAGCCATAGAAGTTAGAATGTCGGACTATGTTGCTGTTGCGGAGGATCGGGGAGAGGCTTCTCGCTCTCTTGGACCGGCTGCAGAGGGCCTTCCACCGCTCGCCGCCGGCGTTCAGGCGCGGGGCGGCTATGCTCGTCGACGCCCTCATAGTCATGGAGTCGTTTGCGGTGGTGCTCATCGTCCGCGTCAACGGGGATGCGGAGGCTCCATCCTGGCCTTACTTCTGGCCGTTCGCGATATTCTCGGGGCTGGCGTACGTGCTGCTCCTGCACGAGAGCGGCGTCTACAGGAGCATCCTCAGGTATACGGGCATCTATCAGGGCGTACAGGTGTTGAGCGCCACGGCCATAGCGGCCGGTGGTCTCTTCCTGGCGGTATTCTGCGTCGGGCCCTTCGGGCTCGGGATCATGAGAGTGAACCCCGTCCCGCTCTCGGTGCCCCTGGTCGGCTCGGTGCTCGCCTACGTGCAGCTCGTCGCCGTGCGACTGTATCCCCGGGTCTTCTACGAGCTTTCTCTGAGGGAGGTCGGGCGCCGGACGCGGACGGCCATCGTGGGAACAGGAGAGCCTGGAGTGGCGCTAGCCGGGCACATCTGGCGCACGGCCGCGTCCGAGACCCAGGTCGTCGGCTTCATCAGCCGGTTACCCGAAGAGGTCGGAAGGCACATAGAGGGTACGCCCGTACTCGGGGTTGTTCAGGATCTCCAGGATCTCATCGCCCAGCATGGCATAGACCAGGTCATCATAGCCATGCCCCAGGCAGGGCGGGAGGAGATGGACTGGATCTGGCGCACCTCCATCCGCGCCTCGGCCGAGGTGAAGGTCATGCCCGACCTCGGCGAGTACCTGGCCGAGGGCGCCATCAAGCTGCGCGAGCTCCAGATCGAAGACCTCCTCGGACGCGAGCCCGTGGATATAGATCTGGACGCCCTCTCCGACTACATCAACGGCAAGCGGGTTCTCGTGACCGGCGCGGGAGGCTCCATCGGCAAGGAGCTCTCCCGCCAGATCTCCCGCCTCGGCCCCGCCAAGCTTGTTCTGCTCGACCGCGACGAGAGCGGTCTGTACTACCTGAACACTGAGCTCAGGCGGGAGGACTTCTACGATGCGGAGGTCTTCGTCGGCGACGTTACCCACTCGGAGCGCGTCAGCTTCGCCTTCGAGACGTTCAGGCCGCAACTCGTCTTCCACGCGGCCGCCTACAAACACGTCCCCATGATGGAGCTGCAGGCGACCGAGGCCATCGTTAACAACGTCCTTGGCACCCTCAACGTCGCCCGCGCGGCGGGGGCCTACCGAACGAGCAAGTTCATCAACGTCTCGACCGACAAGGCCGTAAACCCCGTCAACGTTATGGGCGCGACCAAACGCCTGGCCGAGATGGTCGTCAAGAAACTCTCTTCAGAGTACCCCGAGACGATCTACGCCTCGGTCCGCTTCGGCAACGTGCTGGGCAGCCGCGGCTCCGTCGTTCCGACCTTCCGCCAGCAGATAGAGGCCGGCGGTCCGGTAACGGTGACGCACCCCGACATGATCCGGTTCTTCATGACCATCCCGGAGGCGGTCTCCCTGATCCTGCAGGCCGGGGCGATGGCCGAGGGTTACAGTACCTACGTCCTCGAGATGGGCCGCCCCGTCGCTATCACCGACCTGGCAAGGAAGATGATCGAGATAATGGGCGCGCCGAACGTCCAGATAAAGTTCGTCGGCCTGCGCCCAGGCGAGAAGCTGAAGGAGGAACTCTCCGAGGAGGGGGAGGAGCAGGACCCCACAGTCCACCAGATGGTCTTCAGACTCTCCTCGGAGAACATGAACCCGCCCGATGACTCGAACCTCTCCGAATTGATCGATGCTATGGTCTTTCACGCCCGCGGCCAGGAGGCGGGAAGGGCCCTCGAATTGCTGCGCCGGGCCGTGCCCAACTACTCGGCTACCGACCTACCCGAATCCACTCAGAGCAGGTTCGACTACCCGCTGTAGGTATCAGGTTTCAGGTAATACTGCGTACGTTTGAACGGGAGTGCGTTAGGGCCACGGTTACACAGAGGTCCCCTTCTACGTCATTCCCGCGCAAGCGGGAATCCAGGAGGAGTTGATGGGGCACGTCCGAACACAATGGCTGGTTCCGTGGTGCCGTTGGCATTGACCCGGACTCGATATTAGACCTTCTCGTCGGCACGCGCGCGAGTAAGCCACGAATACCAAGACCTGTTGCCTACTGCCGCGTCGCCCTTCTGCCCTTGATGCCTAGATACGCCAGATAGACGCCGATGGAGAGCCCGATCACGACGAGCGAGAAGTGGATGGCAGGCGCGACCAGCGTCCCCGCGCGGAACTCACTCAAGAAGGTAAAGACCCTCGTGCCCCAGGTTAGGAGCATGTAGACGCCTATCGCAAGTAGGATGTTCGCGGTGCGCCTGCTTAGCTTCATGGGCGTTCGGGAGTGTACCAGAACTACCCCCTCCGAACTAGCAACACAAAGGCGCAAACGTTATACTGGCTGTAATAGTTGAACGAAGATTGTAACAGTAAATATCTGGTGTATAGAGTGTTCGGAGGGAAGGATCTTGGCTGAGTTAGAGCGGCGCAATCTCGACGAGGTAAAGGCACTCAGCAGGGATGAGGCCGTGGAGATCATGCGCCAGGCCGGCATCGTGGGGGCTGGCGGAGGTGGTTTCCCCACCTACTTCAAGTGGAAGAACCCGCAACCGAACCTTATCGTAAACTGCACCGAGTCGGAGCCGGGCTACTGGGCCGACAAGGTGCTTCACAGGGAGTACTTCGACGAGTTCCTCGAGCTCTTCGACGCCATGAAGACGATCTTCGGAATCGAGAACGTGATCATGGGCGTGCACTTCAAGGACGAGGAGTGGTTCTCCCGCTACGACGCGAACGCGGACGGTCTCTACGAGGTCGTTCACGTGCCGGACAAGTACTCGATGGGCGAGGAGAAGACGCTCATCAAGAACATCTTCAAGGAGGACAAGGGGAAATGGGTTCCGCGCCGGGTAGAGCTGCCCGACGGCAACAGGCGCCCCGGTCTTCCGCTCGACGCAGGGCACATCGTCAACAACTCCGAGACGCTCCTGAACATCTACAACGCGCTCTTCCTCGGAAAGCCGACGACTACCAAGTACCTGCAGGTCTTCGGACCCGACCTCGAGCTCAAGCTCTTCGAGGCGCCGCTCGGGTCTTCCGCCACGGAGCTGGTAAAGCTGGCGGGCGTCGACGTCGAGGCCGAGGCGGGCAAACTCTCGGTTATCGATGGCGGGCCTTACCTGAACGAGATGGGTATAGAGTCTCTCGGCGATGGGGACGCCTATGTGCGCCGCACCACCAATGGCTTCCTCGTCATCCCCAGGGGCATCGCCTCCAAGGAGTACGCGGAGATCAAGACCAAGCGCCCCGAGAGCGTGGTCTCGCTCGTAGGCAAGGTCAGCGGCGTGAGCATCCCGCTCGGCGGCCGGTTCCTCAAGCCCGCGACCGCGCTCGTCTCCGAGGGTGACGAGGTCTCCTTCGAGCAGAAGATCGGCGAGCCTGTCGATGAAGGCTTCTCCATCGGTGTCTGGTCGAGCATGGACGGCCCCGTCTCCACCATCGAGGAGGACGTAGTGCAGATCTCGGGCGGCGCCATGGCGCTGGAAGAGGCCGAGGCCGAGACGGAGGCCGAAGCGAGGAGATAGGCTTCGCCTACGCCAGGCTTCAGGTATTCTGCTGGGAGCCAGAAGGTGCTCCACCCACGAGCTCTGCTCCGCCCTTGCAGGTTCCAAGATGGCTATCTAGACCCGAAGCCGAACTCTGTCGACAAGCGGAAGTGCTGACTCGCTGAAATGCTGAAAGCGACAGCCGAAGGCTGGAGCTGAAACCTGTAGCCTGATACCTACTCATTCTCTTTGCGCGGCAGAAGGTTCTGGGCCTGCCCGTAGAGGCGGGCGCGCAGGTCCTCGAAGGTGATGCCGCTGAGAGAGGGCAGCTCGAAGTCTTTGAGCATACGCGTCAGGACGCCGCCGCCGCCGAGTTCTATCCACTCCTCCACCCTCATCTTCGCGAGCGTCTCGACGACCCTGACCCAGCGCACCGGGGCGACCATCTGCTCCTTGAGCGCATCCTTGACGGCTTCGGCCTTCGTGAGTACCCTGCCGTCCATGGCGCTGACCATCGGGACCTGAGGCACGTGGAACTCGACAGAATCGAGGACCTCCCGCATCTTCTCGCCGGCCGCCGCAACGTAAGGAGAGTGGGCGGCGAAGGCGACGTTGAGCGGGATCTTACGCCCCCTGATCCTCGAGACGGTCTCCCCGAGGGCGTCCCGCAGCCCGGAGACGACCGTCTGGCGCGGTGAGTTGTAGTTGGCGACCACAGCGCCGCCGGGTTCTCCGAGCGCCTCTTCGACCTCGGCGGGGTCGGTTCTGAGTATCGCGACCATCCCGCCGGGGCACTCTCTGGCGGCCTCCGCGAGGAAGCGGTCGCGCTGCGCCACCAGCCAGAGGCCAGTCTCGAAGTCGAAGCAACCGGCCGCGTACGCCGCGCCGTACTCGCCTAGCGAGTGTCCTGCCACCACGTCGGGACGCACGTTCATCATGCGGCTCTCGTCGGCGTCGCGCGCCGCACGGGCGAAGATCTTGACCTGGTCGGGGATGCGCTCCCCGACGACGCTCTTGATCTCCGGTACCATCTCGGGCGCAGGCTCGGATACCCCGCCGCCCTGACCCGGAAATACGAACGCTCTCATCTCTACTCGCCGAACCTCGAAAACACTCGGAGATACAACCCTACCTCAAGGAGTAGGAAAACTTTGTACCATATGAAGGTGGATTGGGAAAGGCGCACCTTCCCAACCCACGCAAGCCAGCAATTCAGCTAGTCAGCAATTCAGCGCGCCGTCTTCGACGGCTTGTCAGCCTTCAGCTCCTCAGGCTGCGTCGCTCACGCTCGCGAAGCCTAACCTCACTGCTATAGGAACTTTCTCGGACAGTGGTCAGTCTATCCGTGTTCTTGCTGAGAGGCTGAAGTGCTAACTAGCTGACAAGCCTGCGAAGCTGGCGTGCTGACAAGCTGAATCGCTGAAGCGCTTGAGGCTACGGTACCACGATGCGTAGGGCTTTAGGCATCACCCGAGCCCTGAAGTGGCGAGTTCTCTCGAGCATCTCTCCGTCGACGTGCGCAGGTACATCTTCGGAGAGTTCGACTTCGACCTCCCTGGCACGTACCGTATGCACCTTCCGACGTTCTGGGAGCGTGCCCCTGAGCGCCGCTGGTATGAGCCACAGGACCTCGGCCCGGTTTACCTCCTCGGAGAAGACAACGTCGAAGAGACCATCGTCCAGCACCGCCCCTGGCGCGAGGCGGAAGATCGAACCGTACGTGGTTCCTATGGCCACCGCGACGAGTATGGTCTTGGCCTCGATGACCTCGCCGTCGATGACGAGCCTGGCCTCGTGGCACCTGAAGTCCCTGAGTAACCGCCCTACCGACCACAGATACCGTCCTGTCCCCCCGAGGTAAGCCGGCGCCCCGGCGACGCCGGCTGCGACCTCGGCGTCGAAGCCGATACCGAGCCCGTTGTTGAAAGGGATCCCGTTGACATCTGCCGTATCCACGTCGCGGACTTTTCCCGCGACGAGCACCTCCAGCGCCCGACGGAGATCCGTACCCACCCCGAGCGCCTTGACGTAGTCGTTGCCGCTACCGGCGGGCAACACGCCCATGGTAAGGCCCTTCATGGCACACGCCGCCGCCACCTCGTGCACCGTCCCATCGCCGCCGACAGCCACCACAGACCCCTCCTCAGGCAACCCGCGCACGATGCTGCCAGCGTGGCCAGGCCTTTCCGTAACGTGCCAGATCGGCCGCAACCCTCGCTCCTCGAGAAACCTCGTGACGAACGCCCGCATCCTTCCCGCTCGGCCCTTGCCGGCCGACGGGTTGAGGATCAGATGTACCTCTCCTCGCAAAGAGACCACAGCCGGAAAATACCAGAAGCGTACTCCGGCGACCCGGACAGAACGCCACTCAGGCTCTACTCAAGGTGTAGAGGGCGACGAAGCTGCGCATTCCAAGCAGGCCGGCGGAACCGCACCACGCAGGAGCCCGCGGACGCGGAACGACCGGACAGTGACGCCTTTGCGGGCAAAATGTGGACCGAGCTTCTCCCAACGGTCATCTGAGGATTTCTGCAACTATAGACTTCCGTTTAATATGGAGTTAAAGTTAAGGTACAGAGAGTCTTCGCGCTCGTTGTTAGAGTCGCGCAGGGGTGGGAAAGGAGTAAAATACAGGTCCACATGGCTGACCTGATCGAAAATTGCCTGCACTCGGAAGGCTTGATGGTCTCTGCTGGGTCCGAATACCGTTGTCCGGTGTGTGAGGTGAGACTGGATCTCGACGGCGTTGAGCGGTGGGTTCAGGACGCCGAGAGGAGTCGGGATGAGGCTTACTCTATGGTCGAAGGTGACGGGTTCGAAGAGATAGTGCGCGAAGAGTTACAGCGGGAAGTCTACCGGCGACGGAGGGTAATGTATGAGTTAGAGAACGTGCCCCGGGTGGTGACGGCGAAGCCGGAGATGGTCCTGGTTATCTACGATGCGGTGAAGGCTTCTTACGGGTGTCGGATCTTCTACAAGGAGCCGCGACCGGTGGGGGTCGTGGAGCAGGTAAGCGTTGGGGCGGTACTCGAGAGAATCTTGGAGCTTCGCTCCGATCCCGACCCTGTCGTAAGGCTCATCTCCGAGAAGGTCGAGGAGTTCCACGTTTTCCGCTCGAAGCTCTCTGAAGGCGGGGCACCGGCGCCGGAGCGCAGGGTATTCTACGCAAGCGAGCTCTGAGGCGTTCGAGCCGCTGGCAGACGCGTCCAGCAACGGCTAGAATTGACCGTCAGATGGATACCTATCTTAGAAGCGCGGTTCTATGAGCGGGAGTACCTTTATAGCCCTGGTCGTCATGATCCTGATCCTGCTTTTCATCATAATGTCTATCGGGCCTCTGGTCACCGCCTTTTAAGCTAGTCAGCATTTCAGCACTTCAGCAAAAACAAGAAGCTGAAGTGCTGAAATGCTGCCCAGCGCGGGTTTGGGAAGGGTTTTCCCTTCCCAAACCCGCTGTCAGAACGAGTAGGTTTCGAGGATGGAGTAGGTGACTCCGCCAGCACCGGGCAAGCTCTCCACCAGATCTACACCGGGTACCATAAAGCGAAGCGTGGGTGGACAGACGCTTGCATCGTCGAGTTTCGTCCGGCGGCCCTTTGCCCGGCCGAGGGTCAGGTGAGGCACGTAAGGCCGCCCCTCTCGCCCGAAACCGACGGGCTCGAGGAGATCCTCTACGCTCCGGGCCAGAGCGCGCAGTGGCTCTGAGCCTTCTCCGACACCTGCCCAGAGGATGCGAGCTCTCTTCTGGGAGGGGAAAGCCCCGAAGCCCGAGGTCGAGACTTCGAACGGCTCTTGTCCCTCGCGCAGCGGCTCGAGCGCCTGCGTCACCGGGCCCAGGTCGTCCTCGGCCACCTCGCCCAGGAACTTCAAGGTCAGGTGGACCTTCTCCGGGCCGATGAGACGAAAATCTTTGCTGGCCGGCAGGTCGCTGGCCGCGCGGAACAACGTCTCCCTGACTCTTTGAGGCGGGAAGACGGCGACGAAGATGCGCACCGCGGTGTTAGACCGGGCCGGATTCTTGGCCGTTCTCGTGGGCTATGCGGCCCGCGGCAGCGCGGTTGGCGATCAGGGCCGCGGTGGCCCCTGCGCCGACGCCGTTATCCACGTTGACTACAGAGAGACCGGGGGAGCAGGTCTGGAGCATGCCAAGGATGGCGGCGGTGCCGTCGCCGCCGAGGCCGTATCCTGTGGAAGTCGGGAGTCCTATCACGGGCACGGCGACGAGGCCAGAGACCACGCTCGGCAGCGCACCCTCCATCCCGGCGGCAACCACCAGGCAGTCGGGGTCGAACTCTCTCAACTCCTCCAACGGGGCGGCGAGACGATGGACGCCGGCCACCCCGACATCGTGGAAGACCATCACGGATGCGCCCATCTCGCCGGCCACGGCGAGCGCCTCCTCGAGGACGGGCAGGTCTGAGGTGCCGGCACTCAGGGCGCCGACACGGCCTCCGCTCGGTACAGGCTCGCCGACACCGAGCACTACCGAGCGTCCGGCCCGCCGGAGTGGGATCTCAGGGAGCGTTGCCTGGATCTCGGCCTCATGCTCTGGGGTGGGGGCGCTTAAGATCACACGCTCGCACGATTCAAGCAGGGTCGCGCAGATACCAGCCACCTGGGCAGGGCTCTTGCCGCGGGCGTAGACGACCTCGGGGACGCCTTTCCTGACGGAGCGGCCGAGGTCGAGGGCGGCGAACTCGTGGAGGTAACGGACCTCGCCCCTCCTCAGGCGTCCGGCGGCCGATTCAGGAGAGAGTTCGCCGCTCGCGACCGCCGCCAGGGTTCTCTGGAGTTCGTCCATGCCCTCCGCTTCCGGATTTAGTAAGGTTGCCAGCGGGTAAGAATCTAGCACGTTCCTGCCTCAGGTGGTCGTAAGGAGAGCCCGTGACGATAATCGAGTTGATCCTGTCTCTGGCGGCGATACTCGGTGCCGCGGTCCTCTTCACCAATGCTGTGGAGATCACGGGCGACCGGCTGAACCTCGGGGCGGGGGCCGTGGGGAGCGTGCTCGCTGCCGTCGGCACAGCGTTGCCGGAGACCATGATCCCACTGGTCGCTATCATCGGTAGCTTACTCCTGGGCTCGAGCAGCGCCGCAGCAGGCGAGATAGGTATCGGCGCGATCCTGGGCGCGCCCTTCCTGCTCGCGACGCTAGCGCTGTTCATCGTCGGAGCGGCGGCCTTGCGCTACAGGGGTCGCAGGGAGACGGGGAGTGAGATCATAGCCGACAGGCAGACCGCCATCCCCGACCTCGGGTTCTTCCTGTTCTGCCTTACCCTGGCCGCCGCGGCGGGCATCTTGCCTTTGCCCTTACTACTGAAGATACTCGTGACTGTAGTGCTGCTCGCCGCCTACGTCCTCTACGTGGTATGGACCGTAAGGAAAAGTGGGGAGGCCGAAGGGGAAGTCCCCGCCAGGCTGGCGCTCTGGCCTTATGACTCTCAGGGGCCGAGCTGGGCCGTCGCCGCGCAGCTGATCGGGACGATAGCCGTGATGGGCTTCGGTGCCCACCTGTTCGTCGGGGCCATGGAGCATCTCAGTGCGTCTATAGGAATCCCCGCCGGTCTGATAGCCCTCGTCCTCGCGCCCCTGGCGACCGAACTACCCGAGAAGTTCAACTCCGTCATCTGGCTCAGGGACAATAAAGACACCCTGGCCATCGGAAACATAACTGGGGCGATGGTCTTCCAGAGCACCATCCCGGTCGCGATAGGTGTGCTCTTCACGCCCTGGCAACTCGACTTCCTTGGCGCCTTCGCGGCCATCCTCGCCATCGCATCGAGCATAGTCTTCCTCGGGTTCCTGCTGCGCAAAGCTCCCCTCCGGGCGTTCTATATGCTCGGCGCCGGCTCACTCTACATAGTCTTCGTCGCGACGGCGATCATCTTCCTCGTGGGCGGCTGAATTGAACCGAGCCTTACATCTGTTTTTTCACCTTCCTGATAAGATTAGTTATCCGTCGTATGGTCGAGGAGGAAGCCGGATCAGATGGAGTTCATGACGGGAGAATGGTTTGGCCGGCTCGTCGGGGTGTTGGTAGTCAACCTGATCCTCTCTGGCGATAATGCTGTGGTCATCGCGATGGCGGCCCGCACTCTGGAGGGTGCCAACCGGAAGAAGGCCATCGTCTGGGGCGCGGCCGGGGCCGTCGTTCTGAGGCTGATCTTCGCCGGAGTTATAACCTTACTGTTGGAGGTGCCTCTGCTGCAGGTGGCGGGAGGTTTGTTGCTCGTCTGGATCGCCTGGGGGCTCGTCCACGAGGATGACGGTGACGACGAGGAGAAGGTAAAGGCCGGTTCGAACACCTGGCAGGCCGTCAGGATCATAATCATGGCCGACGCGGTGATGTCGTTGGATAACGTGATCGCGCTGGTCCAGGCCGCCAGAATCGGGGGCGAGGTCGACTTCGTGCTACTCGTGATCGGGCTGGCCACGACGATACCGCTGGTGATCTTCGGGGCCGCGTTGCTTACCTCTCTGCTGAACCGATTCCCCATCCTCGTCTACGCGGGCGCCGGTCTTCTCGTCTACCTGGCCGTGGAGATGCTCTTCGCAGACAAAGTAACCCACCCCTATCTGAAGCCTTACGAGAGCATCGAGTGGATCATCGGGCTCGTCGCTGCGGGCATCTTTGTGATCGTGGCCTGGCTGTGGGCGCGATGGTCCAGTAACTCTGAAACGGGGTAGGGGACTCTCTAGCGGTTAAGGAGCCTGTCCAGGAGCCTCCTGTTCCTGAGTCGCTCCAGCTCGGAGGCGCTCTCCTCCAGTTCCTGCTCCACACGGGCTATGTGCTCGATACGCTCCATGAGCATGAGCCTCTCCTCTGCCGCGGCCCGCAGCTCAAGCACCTCCTCCGTCAGGCGCCTGCGCTCCTCGACCGAGCCCTGGAGCTCCTTCTGGAGCCGGACGTTGGAGGCGCGGACCTCCCTTAGCTGGCCTGACAACTTTCCGACCTCCTCGCGGGCGCTGGCCAGCTCCCTTGCGATGGTCGCGGCCCCGGCCCGGCTCCTTACCGTCTCCAGGGGGACGTTGCCCCAGGCGTCGGAGAGCTCTCTCGCTTCCTCTTCAGTAACATCCAGAAACCGGGCCGCTTCGGCTACAGAGATGGAGGGTTCTGGCATGGATCAGTCCACGTCGGGGTCGGCTCCGGGAGAAGGCTTGGCTTTGTAACCTGCCTCTTCTATGGCGCCCTCGATCCTCTCGAGCTCCTCCTCGCCACCCTCGAAGGAGACGGCGACGAGCCCCTTCTCCGGGTCCACGTTCGCGAGGTCCACGAACTTCAGGCGCACCAGGGCCCGCTCCAGCTTCTCGGACTCCTCAACGTCCGCCAGATCACTCACCATGAAAGTAACGTCGGGCATTGTCGCTCCCTTCGGTCGCTCAGCATTTCAGCACGCTCAGGCTCCGTCTTCGCTTGTCAGCTAGTCAGCTTTCTGTCGAAGCGGCGAGATCGCTACGCTGCTTTCTCAACGACTTAAGTTTGGTCCATCCTCGTCCAGTTGTCATCTCCCCTGTTCGCCGACCACGTTCTTGCTGAAATGCTGAAATGCTGAAATGCTGAAAGCCGCCGGGCGAAGCCTGGCGGCGTGCTGAATGCTATTCCGCTGGCTGTTCGCGGGGCCGCACGGTTAGCGAGAGTTCCTTGCTGCCCCGCAGCACGCGCAAGGTGGCGTCCTGGCCGATAGACGAGGCGTCGAGCAGATTCAGGAGATCGTCGTTCGAGTGGACGGGCTCCCCTTTAAGGCCGATGATGACGTCTCCAGGTTTCACGCCGGCCCTCTCGGCCGGACTGTTCGGGGCGATGTTCCGCACGCCGGCGCCGCCCTCGAACTCGCCGCGCGCCTGGCGGCTCTCCACCACCACCCCGAGGTAGGCGCGGCGCACCCGCCCTTCCGTTACGAGCGTGAAGATCACGCGGCGGAACGTACCCGAGACGGGGACGGCGAAGCCTATGCCCTGCGCGCCACCGATGATAGCCGTGTTGATGCCGACGACCCTCGCCGAGGCGTCGGCCAGCGGGCCGCCCGAGTTGCCCGGGTTGATCGCCGCGTCGGTCTGGATCACGTTCTCTATAAGCCGGCCGCTCTCACCCCGGATAGAACGCCCGAGGGCGCTGACCACGCCAGCGGTGACGCTCCGCTGGAAGCCGAGAGGGTTCCCGATCGCGACGACGAGTTGGCCGACGACGAGATCCCCCGCTTCGCCCAGCGTGGCGACCGTCGGCTCCTCCTCGGCCTGGAAGCGCACCACGGCCAGATCGCTCGGCGGATCGTCGCCGAGCACCTCGGCCGGTACCGATGCCCCGTCCGAGAGCGTGACCTGTATCTCTCCGCCAGGGTTGCCCGCCCTGCGGCTACGCAGGCCGCGCACGACGTGGCTGTTGGTTATGGCTGTGGCCGAGTCGTCTTCGATGCCGACTATCACCCCGCTCCCGCCGCCGCGTCCGTCGGGGAGGCCGACCGAGATCACCGCCGGCTCCAGTCTCTCTGTTACGTCCCGCACCGCCCGCGAGTAGGCGTCGAGTTCCGCATTCTCGAGCCGCGAACTCGCCGAGAGGTTCTCGAAGATCTTCATCCGCTATTTGTACCGCACCGCCAGAGGTACGCCACCCGGAAGAACGGCCAGGTATCGTTCGGGTGAGAGATATAATCCACGCTATGAGCCCCTTACCCGATCCGCGCCTCTCCGCCGCGATACTGGCCGCCAGGTCGGCGCGGCTCGCGAGCCGGACGCTGAAGACAGGAGGGGGTTCGACGATGCCAGGGGTCGTGGCGCGCAGGGTGGACCCGAAGGTATTGACCAAGCTCTCGCGGCGACTGCGGCTCGGGTCGGTGGCGGTTACGGGCACCAACGGCAAGACGACGACGACCAGGATGGTGTCCGGGATTCTCCAGACCGCCGGTATCAGGGCCGTGAACAACTCGACGGGGGCTAACCTGGTTACCGGCGTGACCGCGGCCCTCGTCTCGGATTCGGTACTGATCGGAGCGCCTCTCTCGGAGATGGGACTCTTCGAAGTGGACGAGGCGAGCGTGCCGAAGGTGGCCGCAGAGGCGGAGATCGGGATCCTCGCCGTCCTGAACCTGTTCAGGGACCAACTCGACCGCTACGGGGAGCTCGCCTACACGGGCAAGGTCATAGCCTCGGCCTTCGGAGACTTGCCGCAGGGCGGCGCGGTGGTCCTGAACGCGGACGACCCCCTCGTCGCGAGCCTCGGGCGCTCTGCCAAAGGACCTGTTTTCTACGGTGTAGATGAACCTGCTCTGGACACCGGGCGTCTACAGCACGTCGCTGACTCCAAGGACTGTCCCGTATGTGGGACGGCCCTCGTCTACGAGACCGTGTACATGGGACACGTCGGTGTCTACGACTGCCGCCACTGCGACTTCTCACAGCCGGAGCGAGCCTACCGCGCGAGCAGGGTGCGGCTCGAAGGGGCTCGGGGCTCGGAGTTCCGGCTCTCGACCCCCAAGGGCGAGGCGGACGTGAAGATAGGGCTCCCCGGTCTCTACAACGTCTACAATGCCCTGGCCGCCGCCGCTGTGGCCGGGGAGGCAGGGGTCGGCCTCGCGGAGATCTCCCGCGGCCTCGGGGAGTTCGGGGGAGCTTTCGGAAGGGTCGAGCGGGTAAGTGCGGGGGACAGGGAGGCCTTCTTGCTGCTCATCAAGAACCCCGTCGGTTTCAACGAGATCCTGCGCACCTTCGTCACCGGCGCCGAAGCAAAGAACGTCTTGATCGCCATAAACGACAACGACGCCGATGGCAGGGACATCTCATGGCTGTGGGACGTGGATTTCGAGATGCTCGCCGACGCGAGAGAGGAGGGCAAAACCGATGCCGCCCCGTTCACCGTCACCGGCATCAGGGCCGACGATATGGCCGTCCGCCTCAAGTACGCCGAGCTTCCCGTAGGCCCCGTAATCCCCGACCGCAAGGAGGCCATAAGATCTGCGCTCGCAGCGACCCCGCCCGGCGAGACGCTCTACGTACTGCCGACCTACACGGCCATGCTGGAGATCCGGCAAACTCTTAGCGAGATGGGCTACACGCATCCGTTTTGGGAAGAATAGCATGTCAGCACGCTCCGCTTTTCGCCTCCGCTTGTCAGCTCGGCGCCTAAAGGCGCCTTGTCAGCCAGGACTTGCGCACGAGAAGGCTGAGATGCTGAAATGCTGAGAAGTCGCCTGGGACAGGCGACGTGCTGAAATGCTAAGACAACCGAAGGGATGCGATTGAAACTCACTATCCACCACCTTTACGCCGACATGATGAACCTCTACGGTGACAGGGGGAACGTTATCTCAATCAAGAAGCGCTGCGAGTGGCGCAGCATTCCTGTGGAGGTCGTCGACGTTGGTCTTGGGGAGAGGATAAGACCTACCGGCTGCGACCTCTTCCTGTTCGGTGGCGGCCAGGACAGAGAACAGGCCCTGCTCGCAGAAGACCTCGCGGGGTCAAAGGGCGCTGACCTTAGGGCTATCGTGGAGGACGGCGGCGTGGTGCTCGGCGTCTGCGGCGGCTACCAGCTCATGGGCCACTCCTATGAGACCCCCGAGGGAGAGAAGCTTCCTGGCGTCGGCATCTTCGACCTGCATACAGAGCCGAGGAAACCGGACGAGGAGCGTCTGATCGGGAACGTCCTCGTTCGGATTCGCGCCCCCGGGACCGGTGAGACGCGCGAGATGGTCGGCTTCGAGAACCACGGCGGTCGCACCTACCTCGGCGAGAACGTGAAACCTCTCGGCGAGGTCGTTGTGGGTTACGGCAACAATGGTGAAGACGGCACCGAAGGAGCCTGTCGCCTCAACGCGTACGGTACCTACCTGCACGGCTCCTTACTTCCCAAAAACCCCTGGCTCACAGACCAGCTCATCCTCAACGCCCTGCGCAGGACAGACGAAAGCGTCGAGCTCGACCCGCTGGACGATACTCTGGAGGGCAGCGCTTTCTGGTCGGTAGCCGAACGCGTGATCGGCAGGCGGTAGCTTAGAAGCTCTCCACCGAGGGACGTAGGTCCAACTCCAGAGTCCAGGCCGTGCGGTCCTGGGAGTGGAGTTGCCAGTAGGTTTCGGCGATGGCGTCGGGGGAGAGCAGGGTGTGTTCCTCGCGGTCGGGGCTCATCTCCTTGATCCTTGGTGTGTTTATCTGGCCGTCGATGATGACGTGCGAGACGTGAATCCCCTGCGGCCCGAACTCCCTGGCCATGCTCTGGGCGAGCGCCCGCAAGCCGAACTTGCCGACCGCGAGCGCCGAGAATCTCGCCTTGCCGCGCAGCGCCGCTGACGCGCCCGTGAGTAGTATGGTGCCGCGTCCCGCGTCGACCATCGCGGGCAGTACCTCACGCGCGGTATAGAAGGCCCCGGCGTTCTCTATGCCAGTAACAAACATGCCTACCCTCACGGTCATTGCCGTAAAATGAGATGGACGAGAACGCTTAGCCTTAATTATGCACGAAGTTAGTTGAAGAGAGGGACCCTGCTCTAGGCCGTTCGGGTAACGCGGCACGACGTTCGACACAAATTTCATTCTTTGTACACTGCTATCTAGGTGCCTACTTGCCATCCGCTCATTATTGTGGCATTAATTACATAGGAGCAAACTGGTGGTGGATACAGGGAAAAGAAGGTAAAGCAAATGATCATTCATCTCGATCGCTCATCTATTATGCGGTCGCCGCCGTGAAATACAAGACGCTACAATGCAGGAGGTCTACAGTAGGCTCCTCAACTGGGAAGGCCTGGACCATGCGGGAACAAATACAGTCTCAGCTTGACGCGTTGAAAGGGAAACTTGAGAAGGGGCAATTGACGCTTTCGAGTGGAGGCTCTGATGACTACTAAGCCGTTAGCGATACTATTGTGCAAGTTTCGGGATCAGAATCGCCAGCCTCAGCGTATTCTTTTCTATCGCGATTTTTTCACCGAAGGGGGATCAGGAAAGGGGGGCGCGTTCGACTATTGGCTGAACGTATCAGATGCAAGTATTGACTTAACGGGCTCCAAGGTATTCGGCTGGTTCAAGATGCCGCGGTTTACTGGGGATGTCGCTGGGCTTACATTTCCACAAGATCGAGAGACTCTCGTCTCCTGGGGCGTTGAGTCGGCGAAGGCAAACGGTGTTGATCTTTCTCCGTTTTTCGGAGTTATTGTTATCCTGAACAGTCCAACAGATCATGGAGCGGCTGGTGAAAGGCGCGTCGTCTTAGCTTATGGACCTGACGACTGGGAGCCTACCTTCGTTCTCCATGAAATGGGACATCTTCTCGGCCTAGATCACTCCTGGTCTGCAGATCCCGACACGGTTTACGGTGATAGTTGGGATTTAATGAGCGCTATGAGGGTGTGGAAGTTTGCCGGAAACTTTGACCGGAGGGCAGCTGACCCTGCTCCCCTGAGTGGTCCGGGGCTAAATGCGCACAATCTAGAGAGATTGGGGAGTCTACCATCCGACCGCGTTTGGGAAGCACCTGGCCAAGGCGGCACCCAAATTGTTCCTCTTGCGGCGTTGAATCATCCCGAAGCGGACGGATTCCTTGTTGCGAGAATCCCGGCAACGAATCATCCGCCGAGAACCGCATATACCTTTGAGTTTAGGCGGAAGGATGAGTGGGATCGGGGAATACCAAAGGACACCGTCTTAGCTCATGAGATCAGGACTAACGGATTTTCCTATCTCTTATCGACAGCAACAGGACCCGAACTGCAATCAGGCCAGGAGTTCCGAGCGGATAATCCGAAGGTGCGTATTAGAGTTACTGCTATTGAGGCGGCTAGCTCAAGGGCGGTACTTGAGATTACTTGGCTGCTAAACGGGTTACTGACTGCAGGAGACCCGGCAGGGTACCTGAGCAACGCCGACACACCGCGCGTAGATTACCGCGGGACGGATGGTCACGTCCATGAGATCTACATCGACGAAAATGGTCAATGGGCTCACTTCGACTTGAGCGATGGAGCAAATCCTTAGTTTGCTCTACAGAAACATTTATGCGCAGCGAGCTGCTGAAGATTGTACGGTGCGCCTTCAGATAATGAGCAGCTTGTTAAGGAAGGGCGGATTGTTTGCCGCCGTCTCTTACTTTTGAGAGTTCGGCTATGATATGGCTAAGAATTCCCTGGCGCTCGATTACGCCTATATATCTGCGCTCATGGTCAACTACCACAATCGCATCTTGGTTAAGGCTCTCCATACTGCTTAGTGCTTCCGCATTGGTAGAGTTAGCATATACCACATCTGTCCGCATGACAGGTATTTGTTTAACCTGCCCTTTATCATCGCTGGCAATGGCATCTATAAGCTTGGATAGGGTCTCTGAATTAGAATCCTGCGCACTACTGATTAATGTCTCGCTGATGAGGAACTGAGGAGGAGTGTAAGCGACGACTTGATTGTCGTCATCTACGATGACAGCGAACTTGAACTTGGGCAGCTTGTGAAGCTTTTCCATTATCGACGCTAGGTCATTGGGATCGTAAGCAGTTTTCAATTGCATCGTTAAGGCTCTCGGCTCAATACCCTTTCCTAACTTCTCTATAAGCTCTTCCTCCATGGCGCTTCGGCTCTGCTTCCCAAGGGTATCTGTATCTGCACTTGACAACGCGATGCTGGCATCCGACGCTATCAAGTTCGACGCACTTATCGTCTTAGATGTTGTTTGTACGACTTTTGCTGCCCAGCCGCCTGGGACTGTAATCTCAGTTATCTTGCCTGATTCAACCCCATAAACTAGTAACGGGATTAGGAGGATAGCTATTATCGCGATGCCATCCTCGACACCCATTAGCTTGTAGGTAAGTGTCAATACGAGGAGGGCTAGAATCAATGCTATGGCTGCTGCTACTAAAGCAGTAGTTTGCTTTGGTCCGTTAGCTTCTTGACTATTAGCGGGATGAGTCTTACCCATGTAAGATCTATCTCCTGTGCCGACAATTCTCCTGTCCCACAAATGATGCCATGTAGAGTAGCCGACCGCATCCTGAATCGTACATAGCTCTCTACTAAAGGACTCGTAGCAGTTTGCAGCAGCGCAGTGGAGCCGCATCGCACCATTGATCGGAACGCTCGCTACGATGAGCCGAGTGAGCTTCCATGTGTCTATAGCTCACACGGACCAACATTACTGCAACCTGCGGTTAGACGTAAGCCTTCAGCTGTACGTAAAGCAGCGCGCCGGAGTTCTGTACACCATACACAAACCCCCCTACCCTCACCGTGGTTGCCGTAAGATGACCCACAGGACAGAGTACAGCATCCTCCAGCTGAGACGGCCTCAAGCTACTTCATTTCATGCCTCTGGGCGCTCAGCATGTGACGTCTGGGATACACCACTTCTTGGTAGGCTTCGCGGTACACTCTCGAGGCTCAACATACGGTACCAGCAGCCGCGGGTGTGCGATGGGCAGTTGGTACTGCCCGTATTCATGAACATACTTTGTGTCTCTACTAGCCGGACAGTAGTAGTGGCTCATGAAACGGAGATGAAGGCGCCTACCTTATTCACGACGATGAATACACATCCAGTACCATAAGATGCAGCGTTGACCTCGATGCAGAGTACCAGTGCTATAGCGCGTTTCTGGCACCATCGGACCGGGGCTATCCAGCATTTTGGATATGGACTTCGCAGAATTACCCTTCCACGCACTCCGCTGAATAGGGGATAGTAGCTACGCAACCTTCTCAAGACCGACCTTAGAGGCAACCGCAGACCCTTATGGAGGCGCACGTTCTTTAGCATGCTGCTAGACTAAGCTA
>Ga0126312_10000893_pt1 | contig 18777 bp, 17 predicted proteins | sample Plot104A_FD_92537 | JGI IMG/M metagenome (GOLD analysis project Ga0126312, IMG submission 92537) | Serpentine soil microbial communities from UC McLaughlin Reserve, CA, USA - Plot104A | ecosystem: Environmental > Terrestrial > Soil > Grasslands | place: USA: UC McLaughlin Reserve, Lake County... | reverse complement strand
TGATACTGTGGGCCATGAGCCGCATCATGCTCCGCAGGCTCGTCAGCGCGGTCAGCTGAAATGCCTCAAGGAGGGCTTCTAAAGCCAGCTTTGTGGCCTATTGCAAAACAGTTTCTAAGACCGAGTTTGGTGTTTATGGTGGAGATCTCGTGCTGCTCACCGCCTTCCCGTCCGAAAGCGAGGATGTCCTGCACACCCTGGACGTCGTCCACGATCCTGGCGTCGAGCTCCGCCCGCAGCCGCAGCTGCCGCCCCCCCAGCCCTTTAGAGAGCGCCCGCACCAGGACCGGCACACCGACTCCGGTGGCAGTCAAGAAACCCAGGGCCACGAAGGCAATGGCCGGGTCGAAGGTGAAGAGAACGAGGGTGGCGAGGGCGCAGACGGAGAGCGCCACAGCCACGGGAGAGAAGGAGTGCAAATAGACGTTCTGCAGCTCCTCGACGTCCTTCACGACGCGGACGAGGAGATCCCCGCTGCGGTACTTCAGCAGGCGGGCCGGCGCCAGGGGCGCGAGGCGGATGAAGAAGCGAGTCCTGAGTTCCGCCAGCAGCCTGAAGGTAACGTCGTGCGAGACGAGCCTCTCGGCGTAACGCGAGGCGGCCCGCGAGACGCTGAAGAGCCGCACGAGGTAGACCGGGACGGTGAGCATGGCCAGAAAAGGCACTACGGCGGCGGCGGAGATCACGTACGCCGCCGTAGCCAGGAGACCCACGTTGCTCGCTACCGTCGCCACCCCGAGCAGAACGCCCAGCAAGACCCGCCATCAGTAGGGTCTCATGAAACCAAGCAGACGCAGGAATACCCTCATGCCGACACGTCCTCGTAGGCTTCCGCCATGAGCGAGTAATGCCCTTTGCGTTCGAGTAATCCTGCGTGGGTCCCGGTCTCCGCAACCTGGCCTTCGTGCAGAACGACGATCCTGTCCGCGGAGCTTACGGTGTTCAGGCGGTGGGCGACGATCAGGGAGGTCCGGTCCCGCGTCAGGCGGTCGAGGGCATCCCTGACGAGACGCTCGCTCTCCGGGTCCAGGCTGGAGGTAGGCTCGTCCATAATGAGCAGGGCGGCGTCCTTGAGGAAGGCGCGGGCTATCGCTAGCCTCTGCGCCTCGCCGGCGGCGAGGCGCAGGCCCCGCTCCCCGATCTGGGTGTCGTAGCCGTGCGGCATACGCCGGATGAACGCCGCAGCTCCCGCCAACTCAGCCGCCCGCTCGACCTCGGACCGGGTGGCATCCGGTTTCGCCAGCCTGATGTTCTCGAGCACGTTGCCGTAGAAGAGGTGCGGGCGCTGCGGCACCAGCGCCACGTGCTTCCGCCAGGCCACCGCCGGTAGATCCCCTATGGGAACCCCGTTGGCCGAGATGACGCCGGCGTCCGGGTGCAGGAACCTCAGGAGCAGACCGACCAGGGTGCTCTTGCCTGAGCCGCTGCGCCCGACCAGAGCTGTGCAGGAGCCGGCCGGCAGGGTTAGGCTCAGCCCGTCGAGCGCTGGGAGGTCTCGCCCCGGATAGGTGAAACGGACGCCGGAGAACGAGAGCTCTAGCTCTCCGGACAGGTTCTTCTGCACAGTTCCGTCCGGTGGCACCGGGGTATCGAGTATCTCGAAGATCCGTTCGGCTGAGGCCTTGCCCTCCATCCCGGCGTGACGGTGGATGCCGAGGTCGCGCAGGGGCCGGTAGAACTCCGGCGTCAGGAGAAGCACTAGGAAGGCGTCCTGGAAGGAGATGGCGCCGTTGATCAGACGCACCCCCAGAACCACCGCGACGAGCGCTATGGCGGCGGCCGTCATAAACTCGAGCACCAGCCCGGAGAGGAAAGCGTAGCGCAGCACCTTCAGCGTACGCTCCCTGAACTCGCCGCTAACCCGCTCAACCTTCTCTTCCTCGGCCGCGACGCGTCCGAACGCCTTGAGCGTCGGCAAACCTTGCAGAGCGCCGAGGAAGTGCGCGCCCATGCGCGAGAGCGCGAGCCACTGGCGCCGCGTGTGCTCCTCGGCATAACTCCCGACCAAGATCATCATCACCGGTATAACAGGCGCGGTAACGACCAGCAGCACCGCGCTGGCAGCGTCACGGGGAAGGATGTAAGCCACCACCAGCAGTGGAACAACGGCGCTCAGCAGAACCTGCGGCAGATAGCGGGCGAAGTACGGATCGAGCCGCTCGACACCCTCCGTCAGGGTCGTCGTGAGCTCGCCGGGACGCTCGCTGTTAGCGTAGGGCGGTCCCAACCGCAGCACGTGGGCGAACAGCCTACCCCTGAGATCGTTCTTTACCCGGACCGCACCTTGCTGCGCCATCGTCTCACGGACCCAGAGCAGCCCGGCCCGCAGAACGGCGGTGCCCGCGAGCATCAAGAGCAGGGTAACGGCCTGTTCGCCTCCTCCTGCCTTCAGAAAGACCCGGTCCACTATCTTGCTCAGAAAAGCCATCTGGGCGACCGTTACGACGGCCACGAGGAGTCCTATCAGGACCGTGGCGCCCAGATACAGCCGCACGGGCGGGATCCGCCGGAGCAGACCTCCACCCATTCAGTTATCCGTCCGCACCGGGGAGATGCACCGCAGTGTCACGCTACTCCACTTCCGCCCGCACGACGAGCACCGGGCAGTGCGCGTGATGCACCACGGAGTCGGATATGCCGCCCATGAGGGCTCGCGTGACACCGCCCAGCCCGGGTTCCGACCACTACCATACCCGCGCCGATCTCCTCTGCCACGGCCAGTATCTCCACGTCGGGTCTGCCCATTCTCAAGTGAGACCTGGCGACCGTCGCTCCGGACGCACGAATCCGCTCCGCTTCCTCCTCCAAGTGCTTCCTGGCATCCTGCTCGGTTCTCTCGTAGAGGGCGGTATATCCCCGCATCTCCGGATGGAAGATGACGGGCGGCTCCCCCACGTGCATCACGTGCAGTTCGGCTCCGAGCTTCCCGGCGGGTTCCGCCGCCGTTCGGGTTGCCCTCGTCGCCTGTTCAGAACCGTCGGTAGCCACCAGGATCTTCTCCGGCAACACGCTCATCGCTCGCCTCCTTTGGTCTCCAACCAGTGCCGACTACACCTGGCCCTCCATGGGAGCAGCATAACGCGGGCGGAGCCCGCTTCCCTGAGCAATTTTCCCTAATCTCCTGATCCCGATGGACCAGTTGCCCGCCAACCACGTAAGGCCTGGCCCCCACATTACCTGTTGGTGGCGAGGATGGATCATGCCCTGGACACCCGCGAGCCTACCCCGCCGGCAAGCCCGTCCCCTTTCCTTTGGAGTATCCCGGGTGGACGGGTTCCGCAGGAACCCGCGGCGGAGAGGTCGGGAAGTTGGCCGGACTGGCGCGGAAGGCTGCGTGCAGGTACCAGGCTGTCAGCACGACGACCAGGGCCACGGCGGCGAGCACGGCCAGCTCTAACGGTGAGTGGTTGCGGAGGGTCTCGACCGCGAGAACCGGGCCTGCGATAAGAACCACCGCGAGCGAGATACCCCGGTGGAAGCGGCCCGCCTCGGAGTGGGGCCAGGGATCCACCGCGTGCACCACCTCCCTACCCTCGTCGGAGTCGGTGCAGTCGGGCTTGGCAGGGCAGTGGTTACAGATCTGGGGGCGTCCCCGGTAGCGTATCAGGCGCCGTTCGTGGTCCACCTCGCTCCTGAGAAGGAGCTGGTCCTCGGGACAGATCCAGGCGTCGTTGGTGTGATGATAGGTGAACCCGGCGGTCCGATAGCGCTCGGAGCGGACGTGCGAGTGGCGGGCCAGAGAGTCGAGACCCAAAGAGACGCAGACCAGGAAGATAGCGTACCCCGATGCCAGGAACACCTCCGGGTGGATCGTCATGATCTACTCTCGCTGCCCGGCCATCTCGGGCTCGGCGATGTCGGTGAACAGGATGTCCTCCGGTTCCTCCAACGTCACGCGTGGGACGGTGTGGCGCACGCCCAGGTAACACAGGTACAGCAGCGGCAGCGCGCCGCCGACGATGAACAACACATCCCCCGGCAGCCTCATCCACTCCAGGAGGGCGTTCGTGTCGTTGGTGATGTACTCTAGGCTGCGGGCCTCGAAGTACCCGGAGTTGACGGACTCGTAGAGCTGGAGGATGCCCAGGGGGAAGAGCGTGGCGAAGCACATCCAGGCGAGCCCGATGTTCAGCGACCAGAAGCTCCATTTCGCCGCCCGCTCCGACCAGCGGTCTTCGGGGATAAGGTAGCGCAAACAGAACAAGGCCAGACCCGCAGCAAGCATCCCGTAGACACCCATCATGGCAGCGTGGCCGTGGTTGGCGGTCAGGGCGGTGCCTATCTGGTAGTAGGAGATGATGGGGAGGTTGATCAGGAACCCGAAGATCCCCGCCCCAAGGAAGTTCCAGAACCCGACCGCCACCAGGAACATGACCGCCCAGCGGTGCGGAAACGGCGTGCGCGAGCGTGCCTCCTGCCTCGCCCCGAGCTGCAAGAAACTCCACGCCTCAACCGTCAAGAACGTCAGGGGGATGACCTCTGCCGCCGAGAAGAACGCGCCCAGGGCCATGTGTTCGGCTGGGGTACCCGAAAAGTAGAGGTGGTGCATGGTCCCGATCACACCCCCCGCCGAATACAGCAATATGTCCAGGAAGATGACGGTCAGAGCCACCTTCTCCCTCACTACCCCGAGCAGAACGAAGATGTAGGCGACCATGACGGTGGTAAAAAGCTCTAGGAAGTCCTCCACCCACAGGTGCACGACCCAGAACCGCCAGAAGTCCGCGGTCGTGAAGTGGGATTCGGGCCGGGCGAGCAGCCCGACGGCGTAGAAGGCCGGGATGGCCAGGGCAGCGAAGAAGAACAGCCAGGGCATGTTTGCCGCGTGCTCCCGCCGCAGCCGTCCGCGCAGGCCCCTGAACAGTACGGCCACCCAGAAGAAGAGTCCGATGGAGAGCAGGACCTGCCAGAAGCGTCCCAGGTCCAGGTACTCGAAGCCCTGGTTGCCGAACCAGGCCCACCACCCGCCCATGAACCCGAAGATGCCGAGCCACTCCCCGATCATGCTCCCGAACACCACCACAGCAAGGGCGCCCAGCAGCCCATAGGCGAGGAAGTGCTGGCCCCGCGGCTCCCTGCCGGAGATCATCGGCGCGAGGAAGATGCCGGCCGCCAGAAACGACGTTGCAACCCAGAAGATTGCCAGCTGCACGTGCCAGGTGCGCATGAGGTTGTAAGGCAAAACCTGCGCCAGGTCTATCCCGAAGAAGCCTGCGAGATCTGCCCGGTAGTGCTCCGAAGCCGCCCCGACGAGCGTCTGGATCAAAAACAAGGCGGCCATCACCAGGAAGAACCACGCGCACGCCCGCTGCGCCGGCGTCAGGGCAACGTCACCGGGCGCCCGGAACGAGAGCGTCGCCTGCTCGCGCCCCCGCCAACCGAGGAAGTTCCACCGCCCGAACGCGGCGAAGAGCAATCCGATGCCGCCGAGCAGTGCAACCAGCGACAGAACACTCCACACCACCACCTCTCCCGTCGGCTCGTTCTCCACGAGCGGCTCCGGCGGCCAGTTATTGGTGTACGTGTAGTCGAGCCCTGGCCTCAAGGCCGCAGCCGCCCACGCCGTCCAGGCGAAGTACGACGTGAGCTGACGGATCTCCTCGGGATCCCTTATCGCCTCGGGCCTGAGCCCGTACCTGGTGGTCGGCTCCCCGAAGTAGTCCTCGTAGTATCCCCGCAACTCCCCGAAGGCCGCCGCCTGCGCCGCACTAAACTCAAGCGTCCGGCTTTCGGAGTCGTAGCGATTCTCCTTGAAATCCTCGACCGTGCTCACAGCCGCCACATCAGAGTCCTCTCCCCCGTAACTCTCGCGCACGGAGAGCGCGGAGCGCCGCAAATAGTCGGCCGTGTAATCTGGCCCCAGATAGGCCCCGTGCCCGAAGATGGAGCCGTACTGCATCAGGCCATTCTTGAGGAAAACCCCCTGACCGGCCGTCACGTCCTCGCCGGTGAAGATCACCCTCCCGCTCGGGTCCACTACCCGCTCCGGAATCGGCGGCTGACCCGAATACGCCCGGTATGCAAGCAGCCCCAGAACGAAAAAGCCGAACAGAACGACCAGCGCAACAGCCTGGAGCCACCCCTTCGATACCAGCAACTCCCGCCGCCCAGTTCCCGCTGTCATCAGCTACCTCCAGGCCGCTCGCCGCCAGGGTGCCAGAACTCATCCTAAAACTGTTACCAATTTAGTAATATAAAATGGATCTAATCTTGGCGCAATAGTCTGGTCTAAGCTTTGGGAGGAACCCTGCCTGACGGGTTCTGGGTTATGAAGTCCTCCAGGTTCTGTTTCTGCAGGTACTCGAGGATAGCTTGCTGGCCTGCTTGCCAGGCGTCGTGAATCGCGCAGGGGGCGTCGGTGCCGCAGGCGCGGTTCTGCATTATGCAGCGGGTAATGCCGAAGGGGCCTTCGGCCGCTTCCACGGCGTCCCGGAGCGTGATCTCCCGCGCCGGCCGGGCGAGGCGGGAGCCTCCTCCGCGGCCCTGTTCGCTCTCCACCAGTCCTGCGCGGGAGAGGCTGGCCAGGATGCGGGCCAGCAGGCGGCGCGGGACGTTCGCTTCGGTGGAAATCCTGTCGGCGCTCGCCCGCTCTCCCAGCCAGGCAAGGTAGAGCAATGCTCGCAGGGCATAGCGTCCCTCGCTGCTCAACTCCAGGCGCAACCTTCCGTCCTTTCCCTGGTTCCGGTTCCTCCATTCTCGCTCATCCTGGCCATGACCTCCAAAACACTTACTGTTTCTGTGATAGATAATGGATGGTGTCGGGCAGGTCAGGAGGAGGTTCACTGTGCCGTCCAGACCATGGAATCGTTGCGACGAGTGCGGGCGGCGATCATCCACTAGGGAGGGAATATGATACGCAGTCCTGGGCCAGGTGGTGCCTGATGGATCTGGCTGTGATGGCGGCTGCTGCCGGCGAGCAGACCGGTGTGATCTGGACGTTGCGGGAAAGCAGCGACCTCAACGCCAACCTGGTTCGCTTCGAGGCCGGAGAGGGTGTAGGTGAGCACATCAACGACGAGGTGGACGTGATCTTCGTCGGTGTCTCGGGCACCGGGTCAGTTCTCACGAACGGTGAGGAACGTCGCCTTTCAGCCGGAACGCTGGTGTTGGTACGCAAGGGCACAAGGAGGTCGACGCTCGCCCTCTCCGAGGGCTTCTCCTACCTTACGGTACACCGGCGGCGGGGTCCGCTGCAGCTAGGGCAGGGGGCACGATGAAGTGCACTCGCCACCTTAGGAAGGCCGGCGGAGCTAGCGGACAGAAGCTTTGTCGAGTTCCGGAAGCAAAATACTATCCTTCCTTCCGCGAAGGGAGGGTACTCTCACCGGTTACAGTCATGGCATCTGCTTCCGGTGTCCCTTCATTCCGGCCATCACGCCACCCCATCCGTCGGGGCGATCGCGCCGCGGACAAAGAACGTCAGGGGTACGCAGCAGACGACCCGGTCATGTCGCCAGCGCGTCGACGGTATCCGGAGGGGACCTTCTGCTGCCGAGCGTCGTACGCGGACCGGTGTCTGACACGCTGCTCCCTCAACCCCGCCGACCCCTCCCGCCTACCGCACCCAGGAGGGGGGAGCCGGCTCCGAGCAGGAACCCGAAGTCGTACCAGTTCCCGCTCCTCGCCTCGTTGTAGAAAGGGAACTGCTCCCACCCACCGAAGATGTGCACGACTAGAACGATCCAGGCCGTAAGGCCGTTCCAGAACCCCCACAACAGGTCTGCCCACCACACGATGTTTACCTCCTCTATGACCGACGCAGCTTCACTTCTTCCGAGACGTCTCGCCCGAGTCGAAAGAGCCTGCTGGCTATCAGGACGTTCCAAATGGCCAGAGGGACTACGGATAGGACCGAAAGGAGAATGCCGATCCCAGGCACGTAGAGACCCCAGTTGAGTATGGCCGCCAGGATTCCCGCACTGGCGGTTACCCTGCCGAAGATCTGGCTGCGCAGCATGACGATCGAGACCATCAGCAAGTAGACACTGAATAGATTGTAGCTGATGTGGAAAGCGGTGCCATGAAATGTGGCCAAGACCGTCTCACCCGCCGCCAGGAACAGATCTCTCTGCGCATCCGTTGTCGCGGCCGCGTGCTGCTCGCTGAGGTAGAGCATCTCGAAGGCCGGTCTCGCAACGATGAGGGCCACCGCTTCCACGAGGCCGAGGGCCAGGGCGATGGCCATGAGAGACTCGCTGACCCGTCTGAGGGCGACATAGAGGGCGAGCGTCGTCGCGATGCCAAACGTAGCGTTGACAACGAACAATAGCTCGAAGGCCAGGAGCCCGTGCAACGGGTTGTTCTCGAACAGGGCGAACCAGCCGATCGCGGTGTCGGGTTGCCCCCACGCGACGAAGACGAGGAGCTGGATCGGGATGATCGCTACGCCGAACAGCGCGGCCGCGCCACCCGCTCTGTACAGCCATCTCCAGCGGTAGTCTGCGGTTTCGGGAGGGTTTTCACGGCAGTACTCCTTCCGACCTTCCTTCGGCTCATCTCCAGCAGGAGCCGCACTACCAGGCGACCGCACCCGGGATCTTCTCGTAGACATTGACGTTGTACTCCGCACCTTCGAGGTCCAGGACTACGTAATGCTCTTCCTGGTCGTCCCACCCGCCGGTGAAAGGAGGAGGCTTGACATGCAGCACTGACCAGCTAGCTCTTCCCGTCATGAGAAGTAAGTCTGCCGCACCGACTGTCGACTGGATCATGACACTCTTCTGCGCCCGAACGCGAAGTAGGAGATGGGGCCGACGAAGTTGATGAACGAGACGGCGGTCCACACCCGCTTGCTGCCCCGGATCTCACCGATCGGTCGCCGGTGGATGTCTATAAGGGCTGACATCAGGAGCCCGATCTGTACGGCGCCCGACAGCACGATGCCCCTTTTCTGCCCGGTGCTCAGGTCGCTCCACTTCTTCCCCCCATGGCCGTACCTCCTCGAAGCCGTGTCCGCCTTCAATCATACGGTGCAGTGGGCAAGGTTTCCTGAGCAGCCTGGGGCATTTGGCTGATCAAGATTACTCAGAGTTTTCCCTCCGCGGCGCGCACCGTATCATTGTGGCCTATGGCTGTTCGAGACTACGAAGCGATCTTCGTTGGCGGCGGACTTGCGGCCATGTTGCTCCTGCGCGAGCTCTGAGCGGCTGCGTCTCCACGGCAACGAAAGTAGTACCTGGGCGCGGCCCTGACTTAGATGGACCGATTGTATGGGCAGAGTTGTTCACTGCGGTCTCGCGCGCACCAGGCTACCGGGCCAGAAGTCCGAACTCCCTGGCCCTGGCCAGGGCTTCCAGCTGGGAGTGGGCGCCAAGGCTCTGCAGGAGAGCGCGGATGTGGTTGCGCACCGTCGCCTGCGAGAGGTAGAGCTTGGTACCGATGTCCCTGGCGCTCTTGCCCGAGGCGAGCAGCTGCAACACCTCGAGTTGCCGGCCCGTAAGCGTGGGGACGTCTCTACGTACGGGGCGACACTTATCGGGGCTGGTCTCCTTGGAGGACAGCCGGATCAGGCCGCGAGCCATCTCCAGGGCCTCGTGCGCTTCCTGCACATCCCTCATGAGGTGGACCAGGTATGGTCCACGCTCGGAGTCCACGACCAGGGTGCTCAGGTTGACCCACCGCCTGCCGCTGGTGCGGGTCAGCACGCGCACGTCGTAGCCGGGCACGGGTTGGCCGATCTGGGCAAGTTTCATCGCCGAGCGCACGCGGGCATCGAAGCAGTCCCCGGTTCCTCCCTGGGCAGATACGACCTCGTAGCAGGGCCTGCCAACCACCTCCTCGGCCAGAAAGCCTGTGAGGGACTCCGCCCGGGCGTCCCAGTGGACGAGGCGGTATTCGGGGTCCACCACGAAGACGGCGTCTGCCGTGCGAGCCCAGATCAGACTTTCTACCGCCGGGGGAAATTCCGTGGCCTCGTTACGCGTCTCGTGCCTGGTGGTCAAGGTGAGCTCCATACCCGGCCTTTCGTTCGCGGACTGCCTTACGAAGCTCATGATCTCCCGCCGCGGTACGGTCGTCATGGGCAACGCGGGCCATCTTTTTCCGGGCGCAACGCCCGTAAGAGCGTGGGCAAAATTGCCTACGCCTCGACCATGATATTCTTCCGGTCACGAAGCTTTGTAGGAAAGTTGTGGCGGAGGAAACCTTCGACAGGCCGGATTTCATCTCGCGTGGGGAGAACATCCGGATGCGTCAACCACGTACGGAGCAGTGTCCGTGAGTAGGAAAGACGAGCGCACTTCCCCGACGCTCCCAGAGTGCCAGGAGGACTACCGCGTTCTGCTCGACCTGACGCAGGACGCGATCATGGTGCGCGACGCCGAAGACAGGATCACTTTCTGGAATCGCGCCGCTGAGACCATGTACGGCTGGACTAAGGAAGAGGCGCTCGGTCGGAACCTCCACGACCTGCTCAAGACCTGGTTCCCCGAACCGCTAGAGAAGATAGCGGCCGACCTCATGCGAGACGGCCACTGGGCCGGGGAACTCTGGCATACCCGGCGCGACGGCACGACCATAGTCGTCACGAGCCGGTGGGCTCTGGAGCGTGCGGAACCCCCGCGCATCCTCGAAACGAACACAGATGTCTCCGAGCGCAGGCGTTCGGAGGAGGAACTGCGGGAGTCACTCAGGGAGCTAGCGGACCTGAAGTTCGCCTTGGACGAATCGTCCATAGTCGCCTTCACTGACCAGCGGGGCAGGATCACCTACGTCAACGACAAATTCTGCGAGATCTCCAAGTATTCGAGAGAAGAGTTGATCGGCCAGGACCACCGTATTATCAACTCTTCCTACCATCCAAAGGAGTACATCAGGAACCTCTGGCGGACCATAGCTCGGGGGCGCGTCTGGCGGGGCGAGCTCAGAAACCGGGCCAAGGACGGTTCCATATACTGGGTGGACACGACCATCGTTCCCTTCCTGGACGACCGGGGCAAACCCTTCCAGTACGTCGCCATCCGCTACGAGATCACCGACCGGAAGAAAGCCGAGGAAGAATTGCGCGAGAGCAACGTCCTGCTCCAGTCGGTGATCGAGGGTTCCAGCGACGCCATCTACCTGAAGGATGCCTGGGGCCGCTACTTGCTGGCGAACACGAGCGCCAAGGAGATCATCGGCAGACCCATCGAAGAGACCATCGGCAGGTCCGACGCGGACCTGCTCGAGCCCGAGGTGGCCAGATCGCTCATGGAGACGGACCGCCAGGTCATGACCACAGGCGAGGTCAGCAAGCTGGAAGAAACCATGCTCGTCGATGGCGCTGCACGAACCTTCCTCTCGACCAAAGCGCCTTACCGGGACCATGAAGGCCGGGTGACCGGCGTGATCGGTGTGGCGTCGGACATTACCGAGCTCAAGAACGCCGAGAAGGCCCTGCGCGAGATCCGGGAGGCCGAGCGTAGCCGCATCTCCCGCGACCTGCACGACGTGGTCCTCCAGGACCTGACCTTCGCCCTCCAGAAGGTGCAACTCTCCCGAACGAAACAGGACAGGAGCGCCGGCCTGGACGAGGCCGTGGCGGCCCTGGGAAGGTCGGTCCGCGGCCTCAGGAGCGCGGTCTACGACTTGAGCGTCGAAGCGGAAGACCACGGCCGGTTTCTGCGATCCGTAGAGGCCCTCGTCGAGTTGAACAGGGGGATGTATCCCGAATGCGAGTTCGGACTCGAGGTGCATGAGGGTTTCCCGGAGGAGCTTCCGGAGAAACAGTCGAAGGACCTGCTGCGCATAGTACAGGAGGTGCTAGCCAACACCAGGCGCCACTCGCGAGCCAGCCACGCCTGGGTCACCGCCGGAACTTCGCCGGGTAAACTGTGGGTGGAGGTCTCCGATGACGGGCGGGGGTTCGATCCGGCGAGAATGTCCTCCGGAACGGGAACCAGGGGGATGCGGGAGAGGGCCCGCGCGCTGGGGGGAGAGCTGGTGATCTCCAGCAGCCCCGACGTCGGCACGCGGGTACGATTCGAAATGCCCGCAGCCAGGGACGGAGAGTCTCTAGGAGACACGCGGGAGGGCAAAGCGCGGATCCTGGTGGTGGATGACCATGCTTCCTTCCGGCAGGGCGTGGCGGCTGCCCTGGAAGGGGAGCCCGACTTTAGCATCGTGGGGCAAGCGGGGTCGCTCGCAGAGGCGAGGGAGATGCTCCGTGAAACGGACGTGGGTATCTTTGATCTCAGGCTCCCGGACGGCTACGGAGGAGACCTGATCAGGGCCCTGCGCGTCGCCAACCCGCGCGCTCAGGTACTCATCCTGAGCTCGAGTCAGGACCGGGCGGAGATCGCCCGGGCGGTAGAGAGCGGGGCCGCCGGCGTGCTCCATAAATCCGCCGGCATGGACGAGATAATCGAGGCTGTCCGACGCCTCAAGGCGGGTAAGACGCTACTGCCTCTGGAGGATGTTGTCGAGCTTCTCCGCTTCGCCGGGGCTCGCAAGGAAGAGGAGTACGAGGCGCAGCAAGCCATAGCACGGCTCACCGATCGCGAACGGGAGGTGCTGGAGGCCCTTGCCGAGGGCCTCGATGCCCAGCAGATCGCCGGACGGCTTCACATCAGCGCCAAGACCGAGCGCAACCACGTTGCGAGCATCCTCGCCAAGCTGGGCGTCCACTCGCGCCTGCAGGCGCTGGTATTCGCGGCCCGCCACGGCGTGGTGGAGATCGGCCGACCTCAGGGTGACGAGCGACGCGGTCTTTGACACTGCGTCTTTCGTAGCGAAAAGTGCCCCTGGTACAGAAATGATGGTGGGTAGATCCTGGGCTAACTACCGGTTCGCCGCAGAACCACAAACGCGTAGACGAACGTGTTCCAGATGAGGACCGAATAACCCGCTATCAGCTCCATCCTTCTGGGCATCCCGCCCGGATAGACCAAAGGGGCGACGTAGTGCTGGATAAACCCACCCTCATAGCCGGCCTGTCCCGCAAGGCGGCGAAACCTGTTCTCTATAGGCGTGAGTAGACAGACGTGGCTGAAAAGGCTCAAGAATGAGGACCACAGGACTGATGGGACTTGAAACCAGGCGATCCAGCGCTTCCAGAGCACAAGGAAGCCACCCAGGACCGAAAAGATGACAAAGGTGAAGTGAATACTCAGGACAAGATTTGCCAGTATACGCGCTTTTATCTACTTACCTCCAAACAGTTTGCTACGAAGATCCTTCCTACTGCTGCCCTTTGGTTTCACCTCCTTTCGGTCGGTTCTTGGGTCTCGGCTAGAGGCCCTTCCCCGCGCCTCCTGGGAGAGACAGCAGCATCTGTAGCCGGGAAGTGCGGGAGAGCTACGTACCGGTCCCTCGCCTGTCTGGATTATGGTCCCTTCGAGAGGACGTGCCCTGATCAGTTTCGATCTTCGTGGTGATCAACGTTGGCCAACCCTCCGGGTAACGGTGGTGGCCCGACTTGCTAAGACGTTGCCAACCCCAAGAGCATCTTATATTCTCCTATGTGGTGCCGGATGGCTATCGAGCGATTACCCCGACGAACGGACGGCGATCATGACAGGCTGGTCGTGGGCTGGTTCTCATTCACCTGCTGTGAGGACAGCACGATCCTCTTTACGGAGCTGCTCAACGACTACCTCGACGCGTGGAAGAAGGTGGTCGAGTTCAGGCACATCAAGGCTCTCAAGACCAGAAACTCGCTCGCCGGACTCGACGTGGCGTTCGTGGAGGGTGCTATCTCCTCCGACTCGCAGGCGGAGGAGGCGCGAAGGATACGGGAGAACGCGAGATACGTGGTGGCTATAGGCGCCTGCGCCTGCACGGGAAAGCCATCGACGAGTCGCAACCAGTTTGTCAGCGAGCAAATAAACGAGAGGATCCGGTGGTACCTGAGCCACTTCGATTACGGGCCGGAGGTGAGGAAACTAGACGATGTGATAGAGGTGGATGACATGGTGCGGGGATGCCCGATGAAGGTGCCGGCCTTTCTGCAAACGCTGAACAAGTACCTGGATCTATTCAACGTCTCTCAACATGCGTAACAGAAACATAGCAATAGACGCCATCACAAAGATCGAGGGTAGCGCGGGCTTGGAGGTCGTCATCGAGGACGGCGCGGTCAAGGACCTGCGGTTCATGATCAGGGACTACCGGCGGTTCTTCACGACGGCGGTCAGGGGCAAGCGAATGATCGCGGTTCCGTCCTTTCTATCCCGTATCTGCGGGACGTGCTCGGTCGCCCATCTCTTTGCTTCCCTGATGGCGATCGAAAGCTCGCAAGGGATCGAAGTCTCGGAGCAAACGAAGACGCTACGGCGGCTGGCGTATGACGGGCTGATGATCAGAGACCACGCGCTGCACCTGTACTTCTTCGTGCTGCCGGACGTGTTGGGCGTGGATTCGATCTTCGACATCTCCGATGACCCGCAAGACCCTGGCCACACGCTCCTGCACGACTCGTTCGAGATCAAGCGTCTCGGCACGGATATAACCAACGCCGTTATCGGGGCGGCGATCCATGCGCCGCTGCCGACGGTGGGAGGTTTCCTGAGAAACCCGGACCAGGCGAAACTTCGGGAGCTGATCCCACGCCTGGAAGCGCTACGGCCACAGGTACTAAGGGCGTTAAGGACGTTCTTCGAGTGGGACGCGGCCCTCGTTCGGAACATGGACTACCTGTGCCTGCGAAACGAAGCCCGCTTCGACTTCCTCGCAGGCGACGTCGTGAACTCGAACGGCAGGCGGATCGCACGGACGGAATTCAAGGACTATCTGCAGTACGTACAGATCCCCCACTCGCACGGGGAAGGATACCGGTTCTCCGACACGGACGAGGACTACCTCGTGGGCGCCCTCGCCCGCCTCAACCTGAACCGGGACGTTTTGCATTTCCGCACGCGGGCGGATGCCGAGCCCTACCTCTCGGCCTTCCCCTCGAACAACGTGTACCACAACAACCTGGCGCAGGCGATTGAGGTCCTGCAATGCGTCGACGAGGCGATCGATATCCTGAGAACTATACGAATAGCCGACGATGAACCTGTTCGAAGGCCAGCGCAGGCAGGCACCGGAATGGGGGTCATAGAGGCTCCCCGCGGTCTGCTCTACCACATGGCACGGGTTGACGAAGAAGGGATGGTCGAGTACTACGACGTCATCGTTCCGACGGCCCAGAACCAGATCAACATCGAGAACGATCTGCGGGACTACTTCAGCAGGAACCTGCAAAGGGGTGAGGACGCGTTGCGCATGACCGCGGAGAGCATTATCCGCGCTTACGACCCTTGTATGTCGTGCGCAACCAATTTCCTCAAGATAGAGTGGATACGGGAGTAGTCCGCCTCCCCTTGTTGTGGTACGCCGATTATGGTGGTTTTTCCCAGCTTGTCGAGCTTCTTTAGATACCGCAGTTGAAATGTCAGATCAAAATCGTGCACTGATCCGCGGGGAGACAAGATCAACGTGTCGATCTCGTCTCCTTCGATCAATACCACATCTGGTATTCCATTGACCGTGTCGAGGATAACCGTGTGTCTTTCACCGACAAAGGGGACATCTTCGTTCGGTCCGACGAAGACGAACGAAACGCCCTCTATAGCATCTTCTAACCTCTTCGCGAGTTCGAGTGCCTTCTTATCTCCTGGTACATCCTTGTTGCCGAAAACGTAGACTTTCATTTGGTGCCATTCTAGCGGTGCCTTCGTAGGCCCGAGTAAACGAAGCTGGCGTCGGGCAGGGTGGGCGCCTTCAGGCCGCTGTGTCAAAGTCACCCCGGTGCGATAGAGCAACCTTTCCGAGATATCGCATCGAACGTTTGATGGGTTCGAGCTTGCTTCGCAGCCTGGGGAGGACAACGGAACGATCAGCGATGCGTGTCAGCGCAAGATTCGAGATGCCAGCGGGTGCGTAAGAGAGCGATGGCCAGCACCGCGATCCACAGCATGGTGGCGAAGATGTCGATGCGCTCCCAAAGTCCCATCCACGGTGTCGGCAGGTTTGCCTCAAGCCGGGGTTGGTCCAAACCTGTCAAAACGCCAAACACAACGAGTATCAGCATCGTGGCCACCGAATAGAGGCGAAACCGCTTCCCGAATGCTGTGGCCCCGAACCCCATGGCGAGAAGGTAGCAGAGAGCACCCCCAAACGTGAGAATCCCGTGCCAGGTATCGGTCAGCGACCCCTCGCCCGCTGCCAAGGCCTCACGCAGGTGTATCGGGGCAAATAGCGTCGCCACGGAGCCAAGGACTTCCTTTCCGATCAGCCCGACCGCCACGACGCGCAGGGCGCGCTTTTCACCAGCTGATCCCCAGACGCCCAACCCGAATGCGATCGCAAGCACGCTGTAAGTGAGCATAAGCGAAACGGCGAGTGGTCTCGTCGGAGCGCCGATGGCGAACAGTTCGCTGACGGTTTGATCGGTGTAGCTGTAATCCTCCCATCGCGTAGCCACGAGGATGTCAATGGCGACATAGAGCAACGGTCCCGCGATGCCGAGGGCGAGGAAGACCCTTCGTACCATCCTTCTGCTCGGCCTGATCTGTCCAAGGACCGGGCGCCGTCCTTTGCGATGAACGCTCATTATGCGCTCGGGGCTAGCGTTGTTGGTCTGATCCATTGACGCTATCTTTCTGTAGGTTGGTGGCGGGAACATAAGCAGCCGCCCCTCTATTACCTACGTAGCCTAACTCTGGAGCAGGCATCTGCCATGGCATACATTTACCAATTCAGTGGTCAAGTTGTGTCATGTCTTGGGGCATTTACGAACCTCTCGTTTCATTTAGTTGAGTCAATACCCCCGTCCGGTGTCGGCCAGATGCTCGGCCTAGATGTTTCAGAACCGCCTTCTCCGGCCTGATTGTCGAATCTCAGGGTCCCCATTGTTCACCGATTTTTGCCCCCTGTAACTATCAAATCTCTGTCAAAGAAACCTGAACTCTCTTGCTCCTTGTCGTTGGCTCACTTATGACCACCAGCCAACATGTAAGATTGCAACGAAATAGGCGCGACTCGTGGGATACGTACTCACCAAACCCGAGAAGGCTTGGCGAGAGCCAGGGCAGCAGGGAAAGGAAGGGCGGACGGCGAAATTGTGAGAGCAGTGAGCCGCAAAGATTTCCTGAGGTTCGGTGGCGCTGGGCTCATCGGTGCGATGCTTCTGGACACTGCAGGTTGCAACAGCAGTCACGGTACGGTTGTCAGGTTCTTTACCGGTACCAGGGAGACGGCTGCCCTCGAGAGGGCGGTAACAGAATTACACGTTGACAGGTTCGAGGAGCAACACCCGAACATCGAGTTGCAGCGGGAGACACTACGACCGGATGCGGTTCGCAGGGAGATACAGAGCAGGTTGAGATCCAGGGAGCCTCCAGACGTCTTCGCCTACGACACCGGTCCTGGCTTCGGTGGTGTGCTGGCCGACGCGGGCCTACTGCGTCCCCTGAAGAACGCCTACAAACAGAACGGCTGGGATATCTACGACTGGGCGAAGCAGCAGGCCACCTACGACGGTACCGTTTACGGCGTCCCTGACCAGGTCGAGGAGATAATCGTCTTCTACAACAAGGACCTCATGCCCGAGGTGCCACGGACAGTGGAGGAGCTACGAGAAATCTCTGACGAGCTCCAGGGCCGAAGAAAGATCCCACTAGCTTTTGGAAACAGGGCACAGTACCCCGCAAGTCATTTGTTCAGCATCGCGGCCAGCAACGTGCTTGGCCGGGAGGGGTTGGATAGCATTCTCTATGGAGACGGTAGGTGGGATATCCCACAGGTGGTGGAGGCCATCGAGCTGATGTTCAGGGATTTCGTGGAGAGCGGTTACTATCCGAAGAATCCAAACGCCCTCACCTACGACGGTGCTAACGCGTTGTTCTATTCCGGTGAGGCCGCCATGAATCCCACCGGCACTTGGCTCGTGTCGGAGATCGTCCAGGCTGTCCAGGATTTCGAAGTTGGGTTCTTCCCTTTCCCGTCCATAGACGGCTCCGGCATCTCGCCTCCGGCCGGGGTGGGGACGGGTTGGTTCGTGGCCAGAGACGCCAAGAATCCCCAAGAAGCTATCACGTTCATCGATTACTTGCTGCAGGACGACACCGCTCGCCTGACCATCGAAAAGCTCAACACGAGCCCTGCCCACCCCGTGGACACCGAAGGGCTTGCCGTTCCCGAGCTGTTCAAGCAGGTGCTGGATGACCTTTCCGAATTTCCTCAGGCAAAGGTTTTCGGCTACAACATAGACGTCCTGGCACCGCAGAACTTCAACAAGGTGATGTACACCGGTTTCCGGGAGGTCATAGACGGGATCAGGTCTCCCGCAGAGCAGGCAGGAGCGTTGCAACGGGCTTGGGCGGAGGCGAAAGAGGCGGGAAAGACACCGGCGCAGGAGTAGGCCGAGCACGAGATCAGGGATCCCAGGATGCTATCGAAAGGTTGGGCCTAACCGACATTGGTTCAAAGATTAGCATTCGGAGAATGCACCTCACCCTGCTCGTATGCTGTATTTGCTACTATACACGAGGAGGTGAGTCCCCCTCACTTCCCCTAGAGGAAGGATAATAGTGAACAGAGACGGTAAGGACATTTCCCCGCAGTGATAGTTAGGACCACATGATGGTGTCTCACACAAGAGTGGTTGGCATGAGGGAACGGCGTCTTTCCACGAGCGCCAGGAGAGAAGGGAGATGGTGAGATGTTCGCGCGGGTAAGCACGTACGAAGGTCACCCGGAGCAGTTGGATGAGATGCACCAGGAGGGCATGGAACATGTCCTACCGGCACTGGAGATGCAGGACGGTTTCAGTGGGGGTCTGGTCCTCGCCGATCGTCAGAGCGGCGAGATGCTTGT
>Ga0126312_10000892_pt1 | contig 18800 bp, 15 predicted proteins | sample Plot104A_FD_92537 | JGI IMG/M metagenome (GOLD analysis project Ga0126312, IMG submission 92537) | Serpentine soil microbial communities from UC McLaughlin Reserve, CA, USA - Plot104A | ecosystem: Environmental > Terrestrial > Soil > Grasslands | place: USA: UC McLaughlin Reserve, Lake County... | reverse complement strand
GTGGCGAGCGCCGCGCGCGGCGTGGTCGCGGGCGCCGGCGAGCGCCCGATCGCGTGCTTCGGCGAGGTCGGCCTGACCGGCGAGCTGCGCAGCGTCGCGCACCCCGAGCGCCGCCTGGCGGAGGCCGCCAAGTTCGGGCTGACACCGGCGATAGCCCCGCAGGGGGCCGGCCGCGGGGCCACCGAGTCCGCGACGCTGCGGGCGGCGCTCAAGGCCGCGCTCGGCGCGGCCGGCCGATCGGAGGCACAGGCGGCCTGACGAGACTCCTTCAAAAGCGCCGTTCGCCGGACCCGCCGAGCCCCGGCGGAGCTCCCTTCAGAGCGCCGTTCGTGCGGCCCCGCCGAGCGCCGACGCGAGCCTCCCTGACGCGCCGTTCACCACCCCCTTAGCACGTTCGATTCGCTTTGACAACCCCCCGAGATCGGCGCTGTAGAGCCAAATCGTGGGCTAAATCAACGCTAAACGGGATGCTAGAATCGTCTCCTGATGACGCCGCGATCAGGGGAAGAGCTCGCAGAGCTCGAAGCGCGTCAGGAGCCCCGCCTCGTCAAAGCGCTCGAGATGGTGGCGCCGGGCTCGGCAGTCCGCGAGGGGATCGACAACATCGTCCACGCGCGTACGGGCGGCCTGATCGTGATCGGCGATCCGGACGAGCTGGCGTTCCTGTTCTCGGGCGGGATCAAGCTGGACATCGACTACTCGCCGGCCGTGCTCTATCAGCTGGCGAAGATGGACGGCGCGATCGCGCTGAACGCGAGCGCGACGAAGATCCCGTGGTGCAACGTCCAGCTGATGCCGGACCCGACCATCCTCACTACGGAGACCGGCACCCGCCACCGCACGGCCGAGCGGGTCTCCAAGCAGACCGACGCGCTCGTGATCGCGGTCTCCCAGCGCCGCGACGTCGTGTCGCTCTACATCGACGGCGCCAAGTACATCCTCGAGGAGATCCCCGCGGTGCTCGCCAAGGCCAACCAGGGCCTGGCGACGCTGGACAAGTACCGCAGCCGCCTCGACCAGGTCTCGACGCGCCTGACCGCGCTCGAGTTCGAGGGCGGCGTCACGCTGCACGACGTCCTGACCGTGCTCCAGCGCGCCGAGCTGGTGACGCGCATGGCGGTCGAGATCGAGCGCTACATCGTCGAGCTCGGCACCGAGGGCCGGCTGATCGAGATGCAGCTCGAGGAGACCATGGTCGGGGTCGCGGCCGACAAGGCCGCGCTGCTGCACGACTACCTCGCCGTGTCGGACGACGAAGCGTTCGCCGCCGCGCTCGACGGCGTCGCCCGGCTGCCGCACCAGGACTTGCTCGACTTCGGCCGGCTGGCCGAGATCTCGGGCTACGACCGCAAGGTCAACACGCTCGACTATCCCGTCTCACCCCGGGGCTACCGCATCCTCGGCCGCATCCCGCGGCTGCCGAAGCTGGTGGTCCAGAACATCGTGCGCGAGTTCAACGGGCTGGACGAGATCCTCGCCGCTACCGACGCCGAGCTCGAATCGGTGGACGGCGTGGGAGAGATCCGCGCGAAGGACATCCGCGAGGGCCTTCGCCGGTTGCAGGAGATCAACCTCGTGGACCGCTACCTGCAGACATAGACCGCCGCGGTCCGTGTTCCGGACCGGCCCCGACGAAGGAGGACACCATCCCCGAGACCATGGATCAGATCGAGGACCTGGAGATCGAGCGCGAGGTCGAGTGCATCGACTTTCAAATCGGCGACCACGTGGTGTATCCGCATCATGGCGCCGGGCAGGTCATGAAGAAGGAGGACAAGGAGATCCTCGGCGAGGTGCGCCGGTACCTCACGATCAAGATCCTCCACAACGACATGACCGTGATGGTCCCGTGCGAGAACGCGGGCAAGGCCGGCCTGCGCCGCATCATCGACGCGGAGACCGTCAAGAAGGTCCTCGGCGTGCTCTCCGACGAGATCTCGGAGATGCCGAAGAACTGGAATCGTCGCTTCAAGCACAACCGGGACAAGATCAAGACCGGCGACATCTACGAGCTCGCCGAGGTCGTGCGCAACCTCGCCATCCGCGAGCAGGACAAGGGGCTGTCGACGGGCGAGAAGCAGATGTACACCCGCGCGAAGAAGATCCTCGCCTCCGAGCTGATGTACGCGCTCGAGAAGTCCGAGGACGAGGCCGAGGCCTACCTCGACCAGGTGCTCACGCGCGAGAAGCTGGCCGCCGCCGGCTGAGCAGACACCCGGCTTCGACGCACGCTCCGCGGAATGCCACCTCCGGAGCGAGCGTCGGAGCACCCAACCGACTTCGTCGGCGGGCACAGGCAGATCACGTCCGGCTGCGCGGCGCTCGTCGTGGCGGCCGGCAGCGGCGAGCGCCTCGGCGCCGGCAGGCCCAAGGCGTTCGTCGCGCTCGCGGGACGGCCGCTCCTGGCGTGGTCGCTCGAGGCGATCGCGGCCGCCGCCGTTCCGCGCGCCGTCGTCGCCGTGCCGCCCGGCCACGGCGCCGCGGCCGAGGAGGCGCTGGCCGGCGCGGCGGGCTCGTTTGCGCTCGGCCTCGCCGTCGTAGAGGGCGGCGCGACGCGCTCGCAGTCGGTGCGCAACGCGCTCGCGGCGGCCGGCGACATGGAGGCGGTCGTGGTCCACGACGCCGCCCGGCCGCTCGCGACGCCCGAGCTGTTCACGCGCACGCTCGCGGCTCTCGCCGACCACGACGCCGCGATCGCCGCGGCGCGCGTCACCGACACGATCAAGGAGGCGGGGCCGGACTGCGTCGTCACGCGGACGCACGACCGCTCGCGCCTGTGGGCGATCCAGACGCCGCAGGCTTTCCGCGCCGAGTCGCTGCGCCGCGCGCTCGACGTGCCGGCCGCGGTCCTGGCCGCCGCCACGGACGACGCCTGGCTCGTCGAGCGCGCGGGCGGCAGCGTCCGGGTCGTGGAGGCGCCGGCCTCGAACATCAAGGTCACGACGCTCCACGACCTGCGGACGGCCGAGTCGGCGCTCGGCTGATACCGCCGCCACGCCGGCGGCGGCGTCCGCGCACAGGCGATCCCGGTCACGCGATCCGTAGAGTGCGCGGCCGGATGCTGACCGACTACCACGTCCACCTGCGGCCGGACGCGGACGACAGCCCGGCGGAGCGCTACTTCACCGCGTCCAATGCCGAGCGCTACCGCGAGACGGCGACCGAGCGCGGGATCGAGGAGCTCGGGGTGGCCGAGCACATCCACCGCTTCACGCAGGCGCTCGCGGTCTGGCAGCACCCGTGGTGGCGCCGCTGGGCGCGCGACGACGTCGACGACTACTGCGCGTTCGTGCGCGAGGAGACCGACCTGCGGCTGGGCATCGAGGCCGACTACGTGAGCGGCCGCGAGGATCGGCTGGCGAGCTTCCTGGACGCGCGCGAGTGGGACTACGTCGTCGGCTCCGTGCACTTCGTGGAGGACGCCGCGGTCGACCTCGAAGGCCCCGAGTGGGAGCACGTCTGGGGTCGCGGGGACCGGCCCGAGAAGGTGTGGGAGCGCTACTTCGCCACGCTCGCGGCCGCTGCCCGCTCGGGCCTCTTCGACATCATGGCCCACCCCGACCTGGTCAAGGTCTGGGGGCGCGCGCGCCCGCTCCCCGACCGCGACCCGCGCTACTACTACGAGCCGGCGGTCGAGGCGATGCTCGACGCCGGCGTCGCGATGGAGGTCTCGACCGCCGGGCTGCGCAAGCCCGCCGGGGAGCTCTACCCGGCGCCGGCGCTGCTCGCGATGGCGGTCGACGCGGGGGTCCCGATCGCGCTGTCGAGCGACGCGCACGTGCCCGAGCAGCTGGGCTACCGCTACGACGACGCGCTCGCCGCGCTGGCCGACGCCGGCGTGGCGGAGCTGTGCGTGTTCGAGGCGCGGCAGCGGCACACGGAGCCGATCGGCTGATGGTCCGCACCGGGCTCGGGCTCGACACGCACGCGTTCGCGCCCGGCCGCCCGCTGATCCTGGGCGGCGTCGACATCCCGCACGAAGAGGGCCTGACTGGTCACTCCGACGCGGACGTCCTCACCCACGCCGTGATCGACGCGCTGCTCGGCGCGGCGGGGCTCGGCGACATCGGGCAGCACTTCCCGGACACCGACCCGCGCTTCGCCGGCGCCGACTCGATCGGGCTGCTGCGCACCGTCGTCCAGTACCTCGGCGAGCGCGGCTTCACGATCGGCAATGTCGACGCGACGGTGGTGCTGGAGCGGCCGCGGCTGGCGCCGTACCGCGACGCGATTCGCGAGCGGCTCGCCGGGACGCTCGGGCTGCCCGCGGACGCGGTCAACGTGAAGGCCACGACGGGCGAGGGGATGGGGTTCGTCGGGCGCGGGGAGGGGGCGGCCGCGCTGGCGGTCGCGACGCTCGAACGAACCGCCGATGCGTCTGGTTAGGTGACGCGGATGCGCGCCATGTTCGTCACCTACATACTGCTGATCGTCGCCGGGCTGACGTTCTTCACGATCGTCGGGCTGAGCCACCACTGATGCGCCGGTTCGCCCGCGAGCAGAGCCTCAGCGTCGCCTTCCTCCTCCTCTTCGTCGCGGCGCTCGTGGGGCAGGCGATCGCCGGCTGGAGCGAGTACAACGACGACGAGACCGCGCATGCCCTCATGCAGGACGAGACGCCCGAGACGCTCAGCCTCGGGCGCTACGTGACGTCGTCGAACTTCGCACAGGCGGTGACGGAGAACTGGCAGTCGGAGTACCTCCAGTTCACGCTCTTCATCCTGCTGACCGTCTGGTTCATCCAGAAGGGCTCGCCGGAGTCGAAGCAGCCGGGCGAGGAGGGCGGTGAGAGCGACGAGCAGCAGCTGGTGCGCGAGCACGCGCAGCCCGACTCGCCGAAGTGGGCGAAGGCCGGCGGCTGGCGGCTCGCGATCTACTCCAACTCGCTCGTGACCGTCATGGTCACGATCTGGCTGTGGTCGTGGTTCGCCCAGTCGGTGTCGGGTTGGAGCGAGAACAACGCCGAGCTGCTCGAGCACGAGCAGCCGTCGTTGTCCTGGTTCGATTACCTCGGTAGCGCCAACTTCTGGGAGACGACGCTCCAGAACTGGCAATCGGAGTTCCTGGCGGTGGGCTCGATGGCCGTGCTCTCGATCTACCTCCGCCAGCGCGGCTCCCCGGAGTCCAAGCCGGTCGGCACTCCGCACGAGACGACCGCCGCCACCGGCTAGTGGGCCCTCTCGCAACGTTCCACCCGGAATCGGCGACCGCCGATCACCTCCAGGCGTCGTCCTCGACCCTTGAAATCCAGGGGGGTTCCTGCGCGTCTGCGTCCTTGCCTGGCGGCGCCGGCGGCCGGTCTTCCGGGCGCAACGTCACGAGATGACCCACTAGCGAATATCGTGGGCCGCGGGCGATGCGCACCGTACGGCTGCACGACACCTACAGCGGCGAGTTGAAGGAGCTGCGGCCGCGTGAGGGGCGCAGGGTCGGGATCTACGCCTGCGGTCCGACCGTCTACGGCCGCATCCACGTCGGCAACGCGCGCCCGTACGTCGTCTTCACCCTGCTCGCGCGCTTCCTCGCGCACGAGGGCTACGAGCCGGTCCTCGTCGCCAACATCACCGACATCAACGACAAGATCTACGACGCCGCGCGCCCCGCCGGGCGGCCGTCGGGCGAGCTGGCGGCGGAGATGACGGCGGCGTATGTCGAGGACACCGATCGGCTCGGGCTCGGACGTCCCGACAGCGAGCCGAAGGCTACGGAGATGGTCGACGAGATCGTCGCGCTGATCGGCGAGCTGATCGAGCGCGGGCACGCATACGCGGTCGAGGGCGACGTCTACTTCCGCGTGCGGTCGCTGCCCGAGTACGGCGCGCTGTCGCACCGCGACGTCGATCAGATGGACCAGGGCGAGGGCGTGGAGGGGACCGCGCTCAAGGAGGACCTGCTCGACTTCGCCCTCTGGAAGGCGCAGAAGCCGATGGAGGACACATCGTGGGACGCGCCCTGGGGTCGCGGGCGCCCCGGCTGGCACATCGAGTGCTCGGCGATGGCAGAGGCGACGCTCGGCGCCCCGATCGAGATCCACGGCGGCGGCAGCGACCTGATCTTCCCGCATCACGAGAACGAGGCCGCGCAGACGCTCGCGGCCCGCCGGCGGCCGCTCGCGCAGATCTGGATGCACAACGGGATGCTCCAGATGGGCAGCGAGAAGATGGCGAAGTCGGTCGGCAACATCCGCGGCCTGGCCGAGGTGCTCGACGATGTCGGGCGCGACACGCTGATCTGGTTCTTCTGCGAGGGCCACTACCGCCAGCCGCTCGCGTTCACGGACGAGCGGCTCGCGGACGCCGCCCGGCGGGTCGACCGGATCCGCGACGTGGGCCGCCGGCTCTCGGCGGGCGAGTCGCCGGCGGAGCTCGCGGGCCACCGCGACGCGTTCTTCGACGCGCTGGCCGACGACTTCAACACGCCCCGCGCTCTGGCGGCGATGGCGGACTGGATCCGCGACGCGAACCGCGCCGGCGGGCCGGTGGGCGACTCGCACCTGCGCGAGATGCTCGCCGTGCTGGGGCTGGAGAACGTGCTCGAGGCCGACGAGGGAGCACCCGCCGAGGTGGTCGAGCTGGCCGAGCGCCGTGCGGCAGCCCGCGCCGAGCGTGACTTCGCCGAGGCCGACCGCCTGCGCGCCGAGCTGCGCGCGCGCGGCTGGGAGGTCCGCGACGGCGCGCAGGGACAAGAGCTCGTGCCGATCGGCCCGTGACGCGCGCCTCCAGCCGTGCCGCGGCCGGTGCTGTGCGGGCCGTGCCGTCCCGCAGCGCGTCGTCGACCGCCGCCGGTGTCGTGCGAGCCGTGCCGTCCCGTGGCGTCTCGTCGACCGCGGCTGTCGCCGGCTTGGCGTGATCGTCTACGGGCGCAACGCGGTGCGCGAGGCCGTCCGCGGGCCTCGCGTCGTGCGGACGATCTGGGCGACGGGGCGCGCGGCGGGCGAGTTCGAGGGCGCGCTGCCGGCGCGCGCCGAGGAGATCGCGCGGCGCTCCGGCTCGGACGCGCACCAGGGCGTCTGCGCCGACGTCGCCGAGTACCGCTATGCGGACGCCGCGGCACTGCTCGCCGCGCCCGACCCGGTCCTCGTCGCGCTCGACGAGGTCACGGATCCCCAGAACCTAGGCGCGGTCTGCCGCACCGCCGAGTGCACCGGTGCCACCGGCGTGATCCTGCCCGAGCGCCGATCAGCCGAGGTCACGCCGGCCGTCTGCAAGGCCTCGGCCGGCGCCGTCGAGCACCTCTCGATCGCGCGCGTGCGCAACCTCGCCGACTTCCTCGCCGACGCCAAGGGGGCGGACTGCTGGACCTACGGCGCGGCAGCGGGCGCGCGCACCTCGTACCGGTCCGTCGACTGGCGCGGCGGCGTCGTGCTGGTGCTCGGTGCCGAGGGGCGCGGGCTGCGGCCGCGCGTCGCGGCCGCCTGCGACGACCTCGTCGCGCTGCCGCTGCTCGGACGGATCGAGTCGCTCAACGTGGGCGCCGCCGCGGCGGTGCTCCTGTACGAGATCTTGCAGCAGCGGCTTGACGCGTCCACATAAGCGTGCCACACTGACCGCTATCACGTTGAGCTTGAGGGTTAGCGATGGCCCTCGACGCTCATCAACAGGCGCCGGGGGAGGTGTGCGCCACGACCATTTCACGGGCCCGCAGAGCCCGGGAAGGGACCGTTCGTGGCCAGAACTTCCCCAAAGGCTCAAGCTCAAGCCCAGGTAGAAGACGGTTATCTCCTGGCGCTGGCGAAGCAGGGGAGCACCGACGCGTACGAGCGGCTCGTGCGCCGCTATTACTCGTTCGTGCGCCTCAAGGCCGCCTCGTACTTCCTGATCGGCGGCGACGCCGACGACCTCGTGCAGGAGGGCCTGGTCGGGCTCTATAAGGCGATCCGCGACTACCGCACCGACCGCGAGTCGTCGTTCCGAAACTTCGCGGAGCTCTGCATCACGCGCCAGATCATCACCGCCGTCAAGACGGCGACGCGGAACAAGCACACGCCGCTCAACGGCTACGTCTCGTTCTCCTCGACGCCGGCCGGCGCGACCGACAGCGAGCCGACGCTCGACGAGATGCTTCCGGGCTCCACGGTGCACGACCCGGTGAACCAGGTCATCTCCTCGGAGGAGCTGCGCTCGTTGGTCGCCTGTCTCTCCACGGTGCTGTCGGACCTCGAGTCGCATGTGCTCGGCCTCTACCTCGACGGGCACTCCTACACCGGCATCGGCGAGCAGCTCGGATGCGACTGCAAGACCGTCGACAACGCCCTCCAGCGGGTCAAGAGGAAGGTGGGCGCGCACCTCCGCTCGCGCGACGTGCTGCTGTAATCCCTCCGAATGCCGACCTGGCTGGCAATCCTGATCGGCGTCGTGGCGGCGCTCGTGATCATCCTCGCCGTCGGCGGCGCCTACGCCCGCCGGCGCCAGCTCGAGGCCGGCCGCGGGCGGTTCGACGCGCAGCTTGCGCAGGTCAACGAGGACCTCGCCGCCGCGCACGCCCAGGACCGCGGCTGGGCCCGCGATGGGCTCGAGGCGGCGGCGCGCGCTGCCTACGCCTCCCGGCACGACGGTGCGGAGCCCGACCGGCTCACGCTGATCCAGATCGTCGACCGCCCGGGGACCGAGGACGACAAGGCCGTCTTCAGAGTCAGCACAGGTGACCGCGACGAGCGGCTCACCCTCGGTCGCAGCGGGGGCGACTGGGTGCTCGAAGAGCTCGTCTAACTCGAGTGACGGCGCGTTCGAATGCCGGCGTGACCGGCGCGGCCGGTGTTTACGTGAACGAGGGCATTTAGGCCGGTGCGTCGAGCGCCGGCGTGAGCGGCGCGCTCGGCGTTCACGTCAACGGCCGCATTCACGCCGGTGCGTCGAGCGCCGGCGTGAGCGGCGCGCCCGGCGTTTACGCCAACGCCGCATTTACGGCGTGAGTCCCGAGGGCGGCCGGTCAACGCCGGTCGGTTCTCTGCATCCGGCGGGCGACCGGCGTTGACGGCGTATTAGGCCGTCAACGCCGGGGGGCCGGCCTTCGAGCGGCGAGGACCCGCGAAAACGTCGCACGACACGCGATCTCGCGCCGCGGTGCAGCGTTGACGGCGCATTTCGGCGTGAACGCCGCAAGCCGCCCGAAATTCGAGCGCCGTGCAGCGTTGACGGCGCATCTCGCCGTGAACGCCGCAAGCCCCCGGAAAACCAAGCGCCTTGCAGCGTTGACGGCGCATATCGCCGTGAACGCCGCAAGCCCCCGGAAAACCAAGCGCCTTGCAGCGTTCACGCGCTCCCGCAACCGTCCCGACCCGCTCGGCTAAATGCCGCCGTTGACGTAAACGGCGGGCGCCGCTGGGGCGCCGGCGGTTGCGGCGACCCGCGCGCGACCGCGTGCGATGACCGCCCGGACCCAAGCAGGGTGCGGGGTCCGCAGCGTGCCGTTGCGCTCGGCAGTTACATTCGCGGCGTGCTGCTGACTCCGCTGGACCTCGGCCCCGTGCGACTGCGCAACCGCGTCGTGTCGACTTCGCACCAGACGGGCCTGGTACGCGACCACCTGCCGACCGCGGATCTCGTGGCCTACCACGCGGCGCGCGCCCGCGGCGGGGTCGGGGCGATCTTCCTCGAGGCGACGGCGGTAGATCCGTCCGGGCTGCTGACCTCGCACACGCTCGGCGGCTTCCTGCCGGAGATCGTGACCGGCTACCGCCGGCTCGCCGACGCCGTGCACGAGCACGACGCGCGCCTGCTCGTCCAGCTCTTCCACGGCGGGCGCGAGCAGATCTCGGCGGCTCCGCGCGCCCCGGCGGTCGCGCCGTCGGCCGTGCCCTCGCCGCGGTTCGCCTCCGAGCCGCGGGCGCTGACGGCCAGCGAGCTGCGCGGCCTGGTGGACGGTTACGCGACCGCGGCGCGGCACTGCCGCGAGGGCTGGATCGACGGCATCGAGGTCTCGATGTCGCACGGGTATCTGATCGCGCAGTTCTTCTCGCCGCGCTCGAACCGCCGCGACGACGCATACGGCATCGCGGCCGGCGGCCGGCTGCGGTTCGCCGAGGAGGTCCTGACGGCGGTGCGCGCGGCGGCAGGGGCAGAGCTTTCGGTCGGCGTGCGGCTCTCCGCCGATGAGCTGGCGCCCGAGGGTCTCGACGCCGCGGCCTGCGCCGAGATCGCCGGCGAGCTGTGCGCCACCGGCCTCGCCGACTTCGCGTCGTTCGTGCTGGGCCACTCCGCCTACGTCGCGGCGTCGAGCTGGATCGCGCCGCCGCCGCCGCTGCCCGAGGCGGCGATCGCGGGCTACCTCGGCGGCGTACGCGCGGCGGTGCATGTGCCGCTGATCGCTACGACGCGCGTCGTCGACATCGCGGCCGCGGCGCGGCTGGTCGAGTCCGGGGCGGCCGACGCGGTCGGGATGACGCGCGCGCTGATCGCCGACCCCGAGCTCGTCGAGAAGTCCACGAGCGGGCGCGACGAGGAGCTGCTCGCGTGCATCGGCTGCAACCAGGCGTGCATCGGGCACTACCACGCGGGCGTCCCGATCGGCTGCCTCGTCAACCCGCGCACCGGCCGCGAGCGCACGCTGCCGCGGCGTGCAGGCCCGGACCGCGCGCTGCGCGTGCTGGTCGTCGGAGCGGGGCCGGCCGGCGTCGCGGCTGCGGCCGAGGCCGCGGCGCACGGCGACGACGTGGCGCTGGTGGAGCGGGGCGGCGACGTCGGCGGGCAGCTGCGGCTGGCGGGACGGGCGCCCGCCCACCACGAGCTTTGGCGGCGCTGGCGCGCGAACGCGGCGCGGCAGCTGGCGCATCCGCGGATCGCCGTGCGGCTCGGCGAGGAGCCCGGCGCGGACGAGCTAGCGGCGGCCGACGTGGTCGTGCTCGCGACCGGCGCGCGGCCCTTCCTGCCCGGCTGGGCGCGCCCCGCCGGCGGCGCGCGCGACCCGTTCGTGCGCGATCGCAGCGGCGGCACGGCGACGGTCGACGCGTGGGAGGCGATCGCCAACCCCGCCGCGATCGAGGGCCCGGTGCTCGTCGCCGACTGGGGCGGCGGCTGGGATGGGCTGGACGCCGCCGAGGTGCTCGCCCGCCACGGGCTCGACGTGACGCTGGCGTGCGCGGCCCCGCACCCCGGCGCGACGCTGCACCAGTACCAGCGCAACCTCTACCTCGCGCGGCTCGACGAGGCCGGGATCGCGATCGTCCATCACACGGAGGTGACCGCCGACGGGCTGCGCCACCTCTTCTCCGGCCGCACCGCGCCGCTCCCGCGCGCGGCGACGATCGTCCTCGCCCAGGGTCGCGAGCCCGAGGATGAGCTGTGGGCGACGCTCGAGGGCCTGCCAGGGCGCGTGCGCGCAGGCGACGTGCTCGGCCCGCGCTCGGCCGAGGAGGCGACACTCGAGGGCGTCGTCGCGCTGCAGTCCGCCCGCGTGGCGGTGTCCTGAGCCGCGCCGCCGCGTCAGACGCGCGCGTCGAGCCAGGCCCGCCGTGTCAGACGCGCGCGTCGAGACCGAGCCGGTGCGCGACGCCGGCGGCCTCGGTGCGCGAGCGCACCTCGAGCTTCGCCAGGATCCGGGAGACGTGCACGCTCGCCGTCTTCTCCGCCATGTAGAGCTGACGGCCGATCTCGCGGTTGGTCGCGCCGGCCGCCACGAGCGCGAGCACCTGGCGCTCGCGCGGGGTGAGGCCGAACGGGGCCTCGTCGCCGTCGTCCTCCGCGGCCGGCGTGGCGCCGTCCTTCTCGCAGAGGCGCAGGCGCGCGCGGGCGGCCAGGCTCTCGAGCTCGCCGGCGAGCCAGGCGGCGCCGAGCCGCTCGGCGGTCTCCAGGGCCGCGCTCGCGAGCGGCACGGCGCCCTCACGGTCGCCCGCCGCGACGAGCGCCTCCGCGTGGCGCCAGCGCGCCAGCGCCGCGGGATAGGGCCGGCCCAGCGCGTCCCAGGCGGCGGCGGCCTCGACCCAGCGCTCGGTCTGGTCGGTCCCGAGCGCGCGGCAGTAGTCGGCCTCCGCGTGCGAGAGGTAGGCACGCTCGAGCGCCCCGCCGTCCTCCGCGCACGCCCGCACGCGCGCGATCAGGAGCTCCGCGTGGACGAGCGCCGCCTCGACGGCCGCCCGGTCGCCGAGATCCCGCGCGTGCTCGGCCGCCGTCGCCTCGGCGGTCAGCCCCGCGGCGGAGACCATCGCCATGCGGAGCGCGTCGTCCGAGCAGAACTCGATCCGGTCCAGAGCGTCGTCGACGGCGGCGCGCGCCCCCTGGACGTCGCCCTCGCGCATAGCCAGCTCCGCCTGCAGCGCACCGAGCACGCCCAGGTACTGCGGCTCGCGCGAGTTGACCGCCAGCTCGGCGGCGCGAGCGAGGCGCGTGCGCGCCTCGTCACGCTCGTCCCGCCCCAGCGCGAGCTCGGCGTGGGCGAGGCAGGCGTTGAGCTCGGAGTTCCCGCGCACGAGCCGGCGCGGGTCGACGCGCGCGAGCGCGGCGTCGGCCGCCTCCCAGTCGCCGACGTCGAACGCGCCGTGGGCGATCGCGAGCGACAGCCAGATCTGCCGCACGGGCAGCGAGGCGATCTCGTCGAACGCCTCGCGCGCCACCGCCAGCGCCTCCTGGCTTCGCCCGACGCGGTGCAGCGCCTCGGCCAGGTTCACCGCGGCCGCGGCGAGCTCCTGCGGGTGGCCGCCGTCGCGCGCGAGCGCGAGCGCGCGCCGCAGCGCCGCTGCGCCCTCGTCGATCTCACCGGTGGCCGCCAGCGAGACGCCGAGCGCGTTGAGCGCGGCGACCTCGTCGACGTGGTGGTGGCCGCGCTCGTCCAGCTGCGCGCGCTCCTCCAGCGCCCTGCGCGCGACCCTGACGGCTCGGTGGTAGCGCGACTGGAGCATCAAGGTGCTCGCCTGGCGCGCGAGCAGGCCCGCGCGCTCGGGGCTCGGCTCGTCGTCGGCGAGCAGCGCGAGGCCGCGCTCGAGCGCATCCGCCGCCTCCTCGGGGCGCAGCATCGACCACAACGAGCGCTGGAGCACTCCGTAGAGCGCGGCCGCGCGGCGCGGCTCGGCCGACTCGTCGACCAGCGCGAGCCCGCGCTTGGCGAGCGTCGCCGAGCGCTGGAGGTCGTCGACGTAGTGGTTGCACTCGGCGGCCCGCCCGAGCAGCTCGACCTCGTCCGCGCCCGTGAGCGCGGCCGCGTCCGGCACGCGGTCCCACAGCTCCAGCGCGCGCTCGAACAGCGTGGCGCCCTCGCTGTAGGCGGCGACCTCCATCGCAGCGACGCCCGCGCTGACCGCTGCGGCGACCGCCGCCGGCTGGTCTCCCGCCGCCAGATAGTGGTGGGCGATCGCGGCGGTGCGCAGGGCCTCCGGACGGCCGGGCTCGTCGTGCCGGCTCTCGAGCGCGCGCGCCAGCGCCCGGTGGAGCTCCACCCGCTCGCCTGGGAGTAGGTCGTCGTGCACAGCCTCGCGCAGGAGCGCGTGGCGGATCGCGTACCGGTCGCCCTCGACGACCACGATGTGGTTCTCGACGGCCTCGCGCAGCCCGTCGCGCAGCGCGCGCGGCTCGAGCCCGGCGACCTCCGCGAGCACCGCGTGGTCGAGCTGCGGGCCGCCGGACAGCACGCGGACGACCTCCTGGGCGTTTTCGCCGAGCCGCTCGATCCGCAGCGCGAGCGCGGCCGCGAGGCTCGGCGGGACGGCGCCGAGGCCGTCGAGCCCCGCTGCGAGCAGCTCCTCCGCGAACAGCGGATTGCCCTCGCTGCGGGCGTAGAGCCGGTCGACCAGCGCGGGGTCGGGCTCCGTGCCGAGGATGCCCGCGAGCTGCTCGCTGAGCTCGTCGCGGCTGAGGCCGGCGAGGTCGATCCGCAGCGCGCGCACCCGCTCGAGCTCCGCCAGCAGCGGACGCAGCGGATGGCGCCGGTGCAGCTCGTCGGGCCGGTAGGTGGTGACGACCAGGATCGGCTCCGACGCGAGCGTGGCGGAGAGGAAGCGCAGGAAGGCGCGCGTGGACGCGTCCGCCCAGTGCAGGTCCTCGATCACGAGCAGCAGCGGAGCGGTGCGCGCGAGCCCGTCGAGCACCGCCAGCAGCGCCTCGAACACGCCGCCCTGGTCGCCGCCGGCGCGCTCGCGCGGCTCGCCGAGTCCCGGGAGGAGCGTCGCCAGCTCCGCGCGGATCCCCGCCGGCAGCTCGGCGAGCACGGGGTCGGAGTCGCGGACGAGCGGGCGCAGGGCGGTGATCAGCGGCGCGTAGGCGAGCTCTCCCTCGCCGAGCTCGACGCAGTCGCCGCGCAGCACGCGCGTGCCGTCCTCCGCCGCGCGGGCCGCGAGCTCGGCGACCAGCCGGCTCTTGCCGACGCCCGACTCCCCGACCACGAACGCGAGCGACGGTTGTCCCTCGGCCGCCTCGGCGAGCGCGGCCTGGAGCTGGGCGAGCTCCAGCGTGCGGCCCACGAGGCGGGTCGACGTGACTCCTGTGGCCATCTCCCTAGGATCGCAGGGCGCGCCGTCGTTCAGGCCGCCGCGCGCGGGCGCCGGTGCTCGGCCGCCTGCACGACGCGGAGCACCTCCGCGACGCTGTCGGTCACGATCAGGCACTCGGCGTCCTCGGGCGCGATGTTGCCGGCGGCCGCGACCTGCTCCAGCAGCCAGTCGACCAGCCCCGCCCAGTAGGCGGAGCCGAACAGCACGATCGGAAAGTGGCGGATCTTCGCGGTCTGGCGCAGCGTCGCCGCCTCGAACAGCTCGTCCAGGGTGCCGAAGCCGCCGGGGAAGACGACGAACGCGCTCGCGTAGCGCACGAACATCACCTTGCGCGCGAAGAAGTAGTGGAAGTCGAGGCTGATGTCGACGTAGGGGTTCTCGAACTGCTCGTGCGGGAGCTCGATGTCGAGCCCGATCGACGGCACGCCGGCGTCGCGCGCGCCGCGGTTCCCCGCCTCCATGATCCCGGGGCCGCCGCCGGTGATGATGCTGAAGCCGGCGCGGCCGAGCGTCGCGGCGGTGTCGCGTGCGATGATGTACATCGGATCGTCGCGCGGGGTGCGGGCGGAGCCGAAGATCGAGACCGCCTTCCCGACGTGGGAGAGCTTCTTGAAGCCCTCGCGCAGCTCGTCCTGGATCCGGCGCAGGCGGGCGGCGTCGTCGAGCTGGGAGACGATCGCGGCGGTGTCGGCCTCGAGCAGCTCCTCGTCGGAGGTCCTCGGCGCGCGCGGGTGCGTGCGGCGGAACTCCTCCTCGTCGGCCTGCGTCCAGCTCGTCTCCGCCCCGGGGAGCGGATCGTCGTCCGCGGCCTGGTCCATGCCTCCAGGTTAGTCGGGACGAGGGCACGCGCGTGACGTTCGAGACCGGCGCCCGCCCGTCCGTCGATCAGCGCAGCGCGGTCGGCACACCGCGCAGATCCGGCAGCGCCCGCGGACGAATCCGCTGCCACGCGACCGCGCCGCCAGCAGCAGGACGCCGAGCGCGAAGCACGAGCCGACGCGGTAGAGCGACGTCAGCGAGGCGAGGTCGAACACGAAGACCTTCGGGCGCCGTCAGCGCCTCAGGAGCGCCCGCGACCGCCGAGCGCCTCAGCTAGCTGATCTTCTTCAGGTCGACGACGAAGATCAGCGTCTCGTTGGGCCCGATGTCGGGGCTCGGGCTCTGCGCGCCGTAGGCCAGGTCAGGCGGGATCACCAGCAGCCTGCGCCCGCCGGGGCGCATGCCGGCGACGCCCTGGTCCCATCCGGCGATCACCTGACCGGCGCCGAGCGGGAACTCGAACGGCTCGCCGCCGCGGTCCCAGGAGGCGTCGAACTGCGTCCCGGTCGACCACGAGTTGCCGACGTACTGCACCGACACCGTGTCGCCCACCTTGGCGGCCCTGCCCTTGCCCTTGACGATGTCGGTCTTGACCAGCTTGGTGGGCGGCGCACCCTTCGGCTGGGCGATCTTGGGCTTGGCGCTGAGATCCTTGCTGATCGCGGATGCGTCGACGCTGCCCGGAGCGGCGGGCTCCGCGGTCGCCGTGGCGGTCTCCTGCGGTGCGGCGGCCTCGTCCTCGGAGTCGTCGCCGCACGCCACGGCGAACAGGGCGAGCAGCAGGCAGGCGAGCACGATCGGCAGGCGGGTCATGCGCGCCCAGGATACGAGCACGCGCAGTTCAAGCCGCTGAGGATCGCTGACGATATCCCGTAGGATGGCCGTCCCGACCGGCACGCGTCGTGCTGACGCCTCCGCGCTGGAGGCCCTCGTCGACGCCGCCGCGGGCATCCTCGCGGCCGACTCGCTCTCGGACACCCTCGGCCGGATCGCGCACCACCTCTCCGAGCTGCTCGACTACGACGAGCTGTCGGTCTACGAGGTCGACCGCGCGGGGAGCATGCTCGTGCCGGTGTTCGCGCTCGGCGCCTACGCGGACGAGGTGATGGCGGACTCCTTCCCGGTCACCGAAGGCGTCACCGGCTGGGTCGTGTCCAACCGGCGTACGCGCAATGTCCTCCGCGCCGACCAGGACCCGCTGGTCGCGGTCGTCGAGGGGACGGAGATGGAGCCGGAGTCGCTCGTCTCCGTGCCGCTGCTCGTCGAGGACCGAGTCGTCGCGGCGGTCAACGTCTACCGGCTCGGCACCGACCGCAGCTTCAGCGAGGCGGAGGTGGCGCAGGTCGAGCGCTTCGCGACGATGGCGGCGCTCGCGTTCGACTCCGCGCGCCAGCGCGACACGCTGCGCGAGCAGGCGCGCACCGACGGGCTCACCGGCCTGCTCAACCACCGCGCCTGCCATGAGCGCCTGCAGGAGGAGATCGACCATGGCGCCGAGCTCGAGCGCCCGCTCGGCATCGTCGTGCTCGACCTCGACCACTTCAAGACCGTCAACGACGCCTACGGGCACGCCGAGGGCGACAAGGTGCTGGTCGCCGCCGCGCAGAGGCTGCGCTCCGCTGTGCGCGAGGACGACCTTGTCGCGCGGCTCGGCGGAGAGGAGTTCGCGCTGATCCTGCCGGGCGTGGACGGGACGCGCGCGGCGGAGGCGGCCGAGCGCGCGCGGGCGGCGATCGCGGAGATCCGCGTCGGCGGCTCCGCGCTCTGCTGCTCGGCGGGCGTCGCGTCCTATCCGGACGACGCGCGCGACGCCGGCCGGCTGCTGGAGCTCGCCGACGGGGCGCTGTACTGGGCCAAGCGCTCGGGCCGCGACCAGAGCCGGCGCTACGACCGCCGCCTCGCCGGGCAGCTGTCCGGGGACGGCCAGCGCGCCGAGATCGAGGCGCTGCTCGCGCGCGACGACTCGATCGTCCCCGTGTTCCAGCCCCTGATGGAGCTGGCGACCGGCCGGGTCGCCGGCTACGAGGCGCTCGCGCGGATGCCCCACGGCCCGTTCCGCCCGCCCGACCACTGGTTCCACCAGGCGCATCGCGCGGGGCTGGGCGCCGCGCTCGAGGCCGCCGCGCTGCGGGCGGCGCTGCGCGCGCACGGGCGGCCCGAGCGGACGTTCCTCGCGCTCAACGTGAGCTCTGGAGCGCTCGTCTCGGAGGAGGTCCGCGCCGCGCTGCCGGACGACCTCTCCGGGATCGTGATCGAGCTCACCGAGCACGAGCTCTTCTCGAGCGAGTCCTCGCTCGATCGCGAGCTCGCGGAGCTGCGCGCGCGCGGCGCGCGCATCGCGCTCGACGACGCCGGGAACGGCTACTCCGGGCTCCAGCAGATCATCCGCTTCGCGCCGGAGATCATCAAGCTCGACCGCTCGCTCGTCGACGGCGTGCACGACGACCCGCACCGCCACGCCCTGCTCGAGGCGCTGATCTCGTTCGCGTCGACGACCCGGGCGGCGGTCTGCGCGGAGGGGGTCGAGACGCTCGCGGACCTCGCCGCGCTCGCGGCCATGGACGTGACCTACGCCCAGGGCTGGGCGCTGGCGCTGCCGGCGGAGCCCTGGGCGCCGCTCTCCGCGCCGGCGGCCGCCGCCGCGTCGGCCGAGGTGCGGATCGGCATGCGGATCGCGCGTGACCCGCACGACGACGGCTCGCCCACGCTCGGCGACCTGATCGCGCGCCTGACGACCGTGAGCCGCGTGGAGGACATCGTAGGCATCGCGGCGATGATCGCGGCCGTGCTCGGCGGCGACGACGCGGCGATCTCGCGCGTCGTCCCGGGTGAGGACTGCCTCCAGGACCTCAGCTGGCACGGCTGGTCCAAGCCGGGCGAGCGCTACAGCCTCCGCGACTTCCCGGCCACCGAGTACGTGCTGCGCACGCGCACCGCCGGCCAGGTGGTCGTCGGCGACCCGGCGGCCGATCCCGCCGAGGTGGCGCTGCTCGCACACGCGGGCCACCAGGCGGTGCTGATGGTGCCGCTCGTGTTCGGCGGGCGCGACGTGGGGCTGCTCGAGCTGTACCGCCGCCACGCGCTGCCGTGGAGCAGCGGCGAGATCGAGCGGTCGCAGCTGCTGGCGCACCAGCTCGCGGCGCTGCTCGAGCTGCTCGCGCGCGACGACCAGCCGCGCGGGCGCTGACGCCTGCGGCCGCCGGTCGCCGCGCGGCGCTGACGCCTGCGGCCGCCGGTCGGCGCGCGACCGCGGACGACCCGTGGTTTCAGACTAAGGGCGCGCGATGGCGATCCTGGTCGACGAGCTGCGCGAGTATCCCGGCGTCGAGCTGCCGTTCACGGTCTGGTGCCACATGGCGACGGACGGCTCGTTCGACGAGCTGCACGCGTTTGCGAGCCGGCTGAGGCTGCGGCGCGCGTGGTTCCAGCGCGACCACTACGACCTGCCGCCGCGCGGGCGCGCCGCCGCGGTGGCGCTCGGCGCCGAGGAGGTGGGGACCGCCGAGCTGCTGCGGCGGATGACGGGGCCACGCGGCGACCGCGTCCGTCGGCGCGCGCTCGCCCC
>Ga0126312_10000891_pt1 | contig 18803 bp, 14 predicted proteins | sample Plot104A_FD_92537 | JGI IMG/M metagenome (GOLD analysis project Ga0126312, IMG submission 92537) | Serpentine soil microbial communities from UC McLaughlin Reserve, CA, USA - Plot104A | ecosystem: Environmental > Terrestrial > Soil > Grasslands | place: USA: UC McLaughlin Reserve, Lake County... | reverse complement strand
TACGCGATGAGCGTGATCGTCTCGCGCGCCCTGCCGGACGTGCGCGACGGCCTCAAGCCGGTGCACCGGCGCGTGCTCTACGCGATGCACGACCTTGGCCTGCAGCCGAACCGGCCGTACCGCAAGAGCGCAACGGTCGTCGGCGAAGTTATCGGTAAGTATCACCCGCACGGCGACTCGGCAGTCTACGACACGCTCACCAGGCTGGCGCAGGACTTTTCGATGCGCTACCCGCTGGTCGACGGCCAGGGGAACTTCGGGAGCGTGGACGGCGACCCGCCGGCGGCGATGAGATACACCGAGGCGCGCCTGATGCGGATGGCGACCGAGATGCTGCGGGACATAAGCTCCGACACGGTAAACTTCGTCCCGAACTTCGACGAGAGCCAGCGCCAGCCCGAGGTATTGCCGGCCAGGTTCCCGAACCTGCTCGTAAACGGCTCCGACGGCATCGCGGTCGGGATGGCGACCAAGATCCCACCCCACAATCTCGGCGAGGTCATAGACGCAACCGTGGCCCTGATCGACGATCCGGACCTCGACGACAAGCAGATCGCTAAGCACATCAAGGGACCGGACTTCCCGACCGGAGGCGTGATCGTCGGCCTGCGCGGCATCCGGGACGCGGTCGAGACCGGGCGTGGTTCTGTGAGGGTGCAGGCCAAGGCGCACACCGAGCAGATAAAGGGGAACCGGACCCAGATTGTGGTAACCGAGATCCCCTACCAGGTCAACAAGAGCTACCTCCTGCAGAAGATCGCCGAGCTCGTCAAGGAGCGCAAGCTCACCGACATCTCCGACCTGCGCGACGAGTCCGACCGCAACGGAATGCGAATCGTCATCGAGCTCAAGCGTGAGGCGGTGCCCAAGGTCGTCCTGAACAACCTCTACAAGCACACCCAGATGCAGCAGAGCTTCGGGGTGAACCTGGTGGCGCTCGTGGACGGCGTGCCGAAGACGCTCTCCTACAGGCAGGTCCTCAAGCACTACGTCGCCCACCAGTTCGACGTGGTTACCCGCAGAACGCGCTACGAGCTCGAGAAGGCCAAGGCCCGGGCGCACATCCTGGAAGGGCTGCTCATAGCGCTCAGTAACCTAGACGAGGTAGTCGCGATCATCCGCAAGAGCCGTTCCGTGGAGACCGCCCGCAAGAACCTGATGAAGGTCTTCAAGCTCTCCGAGCGGCAGGCGCAGGCGATCCTGGATCTCAGGTTGCAGCGGCTCACGGCGCTGGAGCGTCAGAAGGTCGAGCAGGAGCACCGGGACCTCCTCGAGAAGATCGAGTACCTCGAGAGCGTGCTTGCCGACGACGGTAAGGTCTACGAGATCGTAAAGGAGGAACTCCTCGAGGTCAGGGCCGCCTACGCCGACGAGCGGCGGACCCAGATCACCATCGACGAGGGCGCCGACTTCGAGATAGAGGACCTCATAGCTGAGGAGGAGATGGTGATCTCCATCTCCAACGGCGGCTACCTCAAGAGCGTGCCCGTCAACACGTTCCGCAAGCAGGGCCGCGGCGGCGTGGGCGTCGCCGGGATGGAGCTCAAAGAGGGCGACTACATCGAGCACCTCTTTATCACGACGACCCACCACTACATGCTCTTCTTCACCAACAAAGGCAAGGTGTACCGTCTCAAGGTCCACCAGCTCCCGAGGATGGGCCGGACGGCGAAGGGCCGGCACGTCGCGAACCTGTTGCCGCTCGCCCAGGGAGAGACGATAGCAGCGGTCATCCAGACCAAGGAGTTCCAGGAGGCCCAGTACCTCCTCTTCGCCACCCGCAAGGGCATCGTCAAGAAGACGGCCTTCCGCGAGTACAACACGCCACTGAAGAACGAGGGGATCATCGCGATCAACCTCGCGGACAACGACGAGCTCATTGACGTCAGGCACGCCTCGGACGGCGCGGACGTGGTCATCGTCACCCGTGGCGGCATGGGCATCCGCTTCTCGCAGGACGAGGCACGACCGATGGGCCGGGCGACCGCCGGGGTCAAAGGGATCACGCTCAAAAAGGGCGACGACGTACTCTCGATGGACGTCGTCTCCGAAAGCGGCGCCGCGACGGCGGACCTGTTCATGATCACCGAGCGGGGCTTCGGCAAGCGTACTGCGCTCTCGGGGTTCCGCCCCCAGGGCCGCGGTGGCCAGGGCGTCATAGCGATGAAGACGAGCGGAGATAGGGGGAAGCTCGCAGGGGTGCGGGTCGTTCGGCCCGACCTGCACGAGCTGGTAATAGTCTCCAACGTGGGCACCACGATCCGGATAGACGCCGGGTCGGTCTCACGCCAAGGCCGTGCCGCCCAGGGCGTGAGGGTGATGAACCTGCGCGCCGGCGACGGCGTGAGCGCCATCGCCAAGGTCGTCTCCTCCCGCGGGACCGACGCAGAAGGCGCGACCGACGAGCTCTCGCTCGACGAGATCGTCAACGAGCCCGTAAACGAGAACGACGCCTCAGAGGACGGGTCTTCCGTGGATGGGCTCTCCACGAACGGTGGGGTGGGGCGTGGATAGGCCCTGCGACGGCGTGGTGGAGTGCACGGCGCTCGTTCTCGCCGAGAGTTGCGCAGAGCTGGAGGGCAGGCTCACCCTCTTCGGGGTGCTCGATGAGATCCGACCGGCGGAAGAGGGTGAGACCTCGTTCGTCGTCTACGCGAAGTTCGAGGGCTGCGAGCACGCCTCGGACAAGGAGCGGAGGGCTAGGATCCTGATCACCGATGGGGACGGCGAGGTGCAAGTGGAGTCCGGCGAATACTCCGTCTGGCTCGACGGCACCGAGGAGCCGGTGGCTATCGTCGCCGCCTTCGATCTGCCGGAAGACTTCGTCCACGAGGAGCGCGTCTTGTGGATAGAGGCCGTCCTCGACGAGGAGACACTCTCGCAGACCGTCGTCCGGCTCCACGACCGCTACAGTGTGTAAAGAGACCTACCGAGGTCCGGAGAAACATTCCGGGCCTCTCGTCTACGTGAGGAAACCAATCCATGACTGAAGATCTAGCGGTATTCATAGACTGGGAGAACATCTACATCTCCACGGTCAGCGAGTACAACTCGAAGCCCAACGTCTCGGCCATCCTTGAGAAGGCCCGCGAGTACGGGCGCATCGTTTCGGCCACGGCCTACGCCGACTGGACCGACGGCGACTTCCGCGACGCGCCGCCGACTCTCTACTCCAACGGCATCTCGCCGCGCTACATCTCGGCGCGCTACTTCCCCGGTGGGAGGTCTCAGAAGCGTCGCACCAACTCGATAGACGTGATGCTCGCGGTGGAGTGCTCTGACTTTTTGCACAACCACGCGCAGGTTGACACCTACGTGCTGGTGACCGGCGACGGGGACTTCATCCCGCTGGTGAGCCTCTTGCGGAGCCGGGGCAAGACCGTCGTCGTGCTCGGGGTCTCCGAGGCCACCTCCTACCACCTGATCGAATCCGCCGACCACTTTATCTCTTACGCGTCGTTGCTCGAGGAGGAGCGCGCGGCGCGCGCCCGCGACAAGGAGCCGAAGAAGAAGGCGGCAGACCCCTACAAGGAGCTCGTCCGGGCGGTCGAGGCGCTGAAGAAGGCGAACAAGACGCGGGTCCTCGGCCAGGTCAAGCAGCAGATGATCGTGCAGCTCGGCTCCTTCGACGAGCGCAACGTGGGCTTCAAGAAGTTCAAGGACTTCGTCGTCGAGGCCGAGCGCCGGGGCCTGGTGAACACCGTGGATCAGGACTTCGAGCTCCAAGTCTACCTCCCGGACGAGAAGGTGCCCGAGGTTGCCGAGACCGACCTCGCATCGGAGGAGCCGAAAGCAGACCGGGGGAGGACCGAGGCCCGCGCCAACGGACGGCGCGCCACCGAGGAGACCGGGCCACCGGAGGAGGGACAGGGCCTCGACCTGCTCGAGGACCTCACGCCCTACGAGCTCAGGACCATCACCCGGAGCGTGGCCTCCCTCAGGCAGCCGGCGTCGTTGGTTGAGATCTTCGGCAGCATCCGCGAGCTGGACGAGCGGGGCGAGCTGGAGCTCTCGCGCGAGGAGATTGAGGATGTCATAGGCGCCATGCTGGAGGCCGAGTACCTGAGCCGGGCCCGCGAGAAGCCTTACAAGGAAGCGAAGGCCGACATGACCTTCTACGCCCTCAACCGCGACCGCGAAGAGGTCAAGAACGCCCTCGACGGCGGGTAGGGGACGCCGATCCCCGGCTCGAGCCGGTAAGGGCGGGCGCGATGTTCGAGGGCTTCGAGTCGGCGATTATCGACGCCGGGGAGGCGACGATCCAAGTGCGCCGCGGCGGCAGCGGTCCGCCGCTCCTACTGCTCCACGGCAACCCGCAGACCCACGCCATGTGGCACGAAGTCGCTCCCCGACTCGCCGAGCACTTCACCGTCGTCGCCACGGATCTCAGGGGCTACGGCGACTCCTCGAAGCCCGAGACCACGCCCGACCACGCGCCCTACTCGAAGCGGACGATGGCGCGAGACCAGGTAGCGGTGATGCGCGCTCTAGGCTTCGAGCGTTTTTTCGTCTGCGGCCACGACCGCGGTGGCCGGGTGGCCTACCGGATGGCGCTCGACCACCCGGAGCGCGTGCTCAGGCTCGCCGTGCTCGACATAGTGCCGACCTGGGAGGCGTTCTCCCGCGCGGACATGGCGTTCGGGCTCGGCTACTGGCACTGGTTCTTCCTGGCCCAGCCCTACGACCTGCCGGAGCGCCTCATCGGCACCGATCCGACCCACTTCTTTCTGTCGCGCCCCGAAAGGTCCGCCGTTTTCGCCTCCGAGGCGCTCGAGGAGTACCTCCGATGCTTCCGCGACCCGAGGACGGTGCACGCCATCTGCGAGGATTACCGGGCCGCCGCCACCCTAGACTTCGCGCACGACGAGGCGGACCGACGCGAGGGAAGACGGATAACGTGCCCGGTGCTCGCTCTGTGGGGCCGGCAGGCCAAACTGGACGAGTGGTACGACGTCGTAGGGATCTGGCAGGAGTGGGCCGAAGACGTGCGAGGCCGGGCGCTTGGGTGCGGGCACTACCTGCCGGAGGAGGCCCCGGGCGAGACCTACTCCGAGCTGCGAGCCTTCTTCGAGGTGGCTCAGTCGGCCAGCTTGTAGACGGTGAGCGCCGCGAGGGCGAGGGCGACGGCGACTTGGACCAGCGACAACCCGACCGTCGCCGCGACCTGCAGGGCCGAGGCGTTGCGGAAAAGCAGCCGCACCGCGACTATGGCGCCGAAGCCGAAGACGAGCACGAGGGCGGCCTTCGGCCTGTACCCCAGCCCGCGCTCCTTCCAGATCGCCACCCCGAGCAGCGCCGGGACGTAGAACGCCAGGATCAAAGGCACCAGCCGCAGGACCTCGACCCCTACCCGCAACAGGATCTCCACGACGCCAGTCTACACCAGTGGTTACAGGTCACTGGAAAACTACGCCCGCCGTATGTAGGCTAAGCACTTGCAACATCCGATAAAGGTGGTGGGCGTTTATGGGCATAAATCAGAGGGTCTCGCTCAGGAAGTTCGTCGACGACATCCGTCGATGGGTGGATGAGGGAAGGAGCGACGAGTGGATCGCGAGCGCCCTCGGGACGAGCCCTTCCAGCGTGCAGTCCTTCCGTTCGCGCAACGCCATCTACCGCCGGGGCGCCGGCTCCACGCTGCACGACCCGCAGGACTACGCCTCCTTTGAGGGTGTAATCGATGACGAAGGTCCCGGCGTCTGGTTCGATGCCGCCGTCGGTGACGACCCGCGCTGGCAGAAGCGCTGGAGCGGCGCAGAGAGGGTCGAGCTGCGCCTGACCCCGACCAAGATCGTGCTCCTCAGGCGCAGCGGAGCGAGAGCGCGCCGGCTGGAGCCTAGCGCCTGATTCATTAGGGTATAATCAAAAAGGGTCTGGGCCGTCCGACCCGCCGCTGTATCCCGGGATCTCCCGGGGTGCAGAGCAAAGTCCGGACTCGTAGCAGAGGCCGCTCGGGCCAAGAACCCGAGGGGCGGCGACGGCGCAAGCCCGCCGCCACGTCAAGTGCAACAGAGAGCAGACCAGCCGATGGCCGGAAGGCTACCTTCCGGCACAGGTAATGGGTGAAAGGGTGGGGTAAGAGCCCACCGGCGGTATCCCGCGAGGGACCGGCCAGGTAAACGACCGGTGCGAGCAAGCCAAAATGTCCCGGCGGAGACACTCCTCTCACCGGGTTGGTAGGCGCGGCCCCCAAGGGGCCCGGGGCTTCAGGCCCCGGAGATGGATGGCGGGATAGAGCAGAATCCGGCTTACGGGACGGCCTAGGCCCATAGATAAAGTATTTTCGCTAACGGCTTACTGAGTTCAGGGCCGGGACCTAAGAGTCCCGGCCCTTCTCAATGCGCTTATTCACCAACGTCCTAGAAGGGGTCTTCTCGGAAGTTCGGGTGTACGGGGTTCAGGACCGTGATCTCCGACATGCTTAGTCCTAACCCCCAACTCTTGCCTCGTGGACCACCAATCCTCAGTTCACGCTACACCCAGAGCTGGGGTCAAGGTTCCTCGCTCCCGATAGCGCAGCGCGACGGGGATTTCTTCAGAGTGCCAGCCGACAAGAGCGGAAGCCGCCCGCGCCACGTGGGTCCCTCGCACCCTGCAAATCGCACCATCCTGCGGATCGCCTTGGCGTTGACACAATAACAAGCCCTCTCTATCATTAAATGGCTATTCAAAGGAGGAGCATGGGGACCTCACGCACTCGGAACGAACAAGACCTTCGACGCCTAGATGAAGTCATTGCGGAGGGTGAGCGTCGATTCAAGGAGCGCCAACCTAGGTCGCGGGCTCTTTTGGAGAGCGCGCGCGAGGTCTTGGCGGGGGGTGCGACCTCGAGCTGGCAGATAGCTCGGCCGCAGATGATCTGGGTCAGCCACGGTGAGGGCTCCAAGATCTACGACGCAGACGGGGGCGAGTACGTCGACCTCCATGGTGGCTACGGTGTAGGTGCTGTCGGGCACGGCCACCCCCGTATCGTGGAAGCGCTCGTGCAGCGGGCGCCGCGCGGAACGCACTTCGCCCAGCCGACGGAAGACGCGATCGTTGTGGCGGGGGAGCTGGCGCGTCGCTTCGGTCTCCCGCTGTGGCGCTTCTCCAACTCGGGCACTGAGGCGACCATGGACGCCGTGCACCTGATGCGCGCTATAACGGCGCGCGATCTTATCGTCAAAATGGAAGGCTGCTACCACGGGCACCACGACTCGGTCATGGTCTCGGTTTCCAACGGCGAAGGCGAGATCGGGCCGGCTGACCGCCCCTATAGCGCGCCTTCCGGGTCGGGCATACCGCGCGCGATCGTCGAGCTGACGATCGTCGCCCCCTACAACGACCTCGGCGCGCTGGAGCGCCTCTTCGCCGAGCACCATAGGCGGGTGGCGGGTGTGATCCTCGAGCCTATCATGATGAACGCTGGCGTGATCCCCCCGGATGATGGATATCTCGAGGGCGTGCGCGAGATAGCGCACGAGCACGGCGCCCTGCTCGCCTTCGACGAGGTCAAGTGCGGCGTCACCACCGCCTACGGGGGCGCTACCGAGCGCCTCGGCGTGCGTCCCGACATCGTATGCCTCGCCAAGGCGATGGGCGGCGGCGTACCCTGCGGGGCCATCGGCGGCACCGATGAGGTCATGGGCTACATCGCCGACGGCACCTACGAGCAAGTGGGAACCTTCAACGGCAACCCGCTGACGATGGCCGCTTCGCGCGCCGCGCTCACGGAGATCCTTACGCCCGAGGCGTACGAGCAACTCGACCGACTCGCGCGGGTGATGGTCGACGGGGCGTGGGGGGTCATCGAGGAGTACGACCTCGCCGCTTACCCACTGTCGTTCGGGGCGAAGGGCTCGATCACCTTCTCCGCGCGCAAGGTCCGCAACTATCGCGGCTTCCTGGAGGTCGACGACCGCTTTAGCCAAGCGCACTGGCTATTTCAGCACAACGGCGGCGTCTTCTTGCCACCGTGGGGGAAGGCTGAGCAGTGGACGCTGTCGGTGCAGCACACCGAGGACGATGCACGGCGTTTCGTGGACAACTTCGAGGCCTTCGCGCGAGCACTCAGAAAATGAGCGAGGAGGAAGGCCGAACGGGGGGCCGCGTACAGCTCATTAACCTGGCCAAGCGCTACGACGATTCCGAGGCGGTGTGCGGCATAGATTTGGACATCCGATCCGGGGAGTTCTTCTCGCTGCTCGGCCCGAGCGGGTGCGGCAAAACCACGACGCTGCGCCTGATCGCCGGTTTCGAGCGTCCTACCAGAGGGCAGATCCTACTCGACGGCAAGAACGTGTCCGACACCCCACCGAACAAGCGCAACGTCAACACCGTGTTCCAGAGCTACGCTCTCTTCTCCCACCTGACGGTCGCCGAGAACGTCGCCTTCGGGTTGCGCTTCATGAGGTCCTCCAGGGGGGAGACCCGTGCCAGGGTTGCTCAGGCGCTCGCCCTCGTGCACATGCACGAGTTCTCCGACCGTAAGCCGCACCAGCTCTCGGGGGGTCAGCAGCAACGGGTGGCCCTCGCGCGTGCCCTTATCCTCAACCCGTCGGTGCTCCTTCTGGACGAGCCGCTCGGGGCTCTGGATGCCAAGCTCAGGAAGATGCTCCAGATCGAGCTTAAGGCCTTGCAGGAGAAGGTCGGCATTACCTTCGTGTACGTGACGCACGACCAGGAAGAGGCCCTCACGATGGCCGACCGCCTCGCGGTGATGAAGGAGGGCCGGATCGAGCAGGTCGGCTCTCCCCAAGAGGTCTACGAGGAGCCGGCGTCCGCCTACGTCGCTGGCTTCTTGGGCGTCTCAAACCTTCTGGACGCCGAGGCGGTCGGTATGGCATCCGACGGTAGGTGCCGGCTGAAGGTCGGGGACGTCGAGCTGCTAGCCTCCTGCGGGCATACCTCGGCCAGGGGTTCCGTCAAGATAGTGGTGCGTCCCGAGCGGGTGCGCGTGGAGGCCCCCCGCAGGGCCGGCGAGAACCGGCTGCCCGGAAAGATCGAGCGCGTCGTCTACGCGGGCGCCATCTCCCAACTCGTGGTCACCCTGGACCGCGGGACCCCGATCCAGTGCATGCTCGCCAACGACGGGGAGGACTCCTCGTTCGATCGGGGGACGCCGGTGTCGGTGCACCTGCCGGGCGAGGCCCTGCGCGTGCTGGGTGCCGGGAGCGTCCCGGTAGGCGGAGAATGGACGGAGCAAGCCCCCGCCGTGTCCGCGCCGGCGGCGGACTAGGACCTGTCACACCGCGCCTGTGCGGCCAAGCCCTGCTGGCGTTACGGTCGTGAGCTGCGGCGTACGGCCCAACCATCAGTCAAACTCGCGCATGGGATGCTTCAGTGAACACCCGGATATCGGGTCGTCTGTTTGGGCCGCATCTCCGGGGACGCGGTGTCGGCACGAAGGCGGCCTGCTTGCTCCAACAGTTCCACGCCAAAAGACCTGCGTTGAGGAGACTGGATCACCTCGCGTGCCATCGCCGGTAAGTGCGGTTTCGTACTCTCGCGGGCGCACCTCGGGAAGATCCGGCGGAGGGCGCAACCTCCAGGTGGAGCGTGCCGCGAGCGTGCAACGGCAATCGGTAGCGGAGGCACCCCACAACGAGGTGCTGCGCGGACAGCTTTTTGGCGTATCCGCGCGGCGCTCTCAGAGGTCCAGCCGGGCGAAGTCCTCGACCGCTGAGCCTCCCTTGCCTTCTTTCTTGCGAGATCGGCCCATAACCAGGATGGCAAAGGCGATGGCAAACATAGACGCGAACAGGAGGATGCTGGCGAGGGCGTTTATCGCCGGGCTCGGCGCCAGACGCGCCGCGCTGTATAGCTTGACCGGTATTGTGGCGGACGACTGGTCTCCCATCAGGAACGCGCTGATCACGAAGTCGTCGATGGAGATGGCGAAGGCGACCATGAGGCTCGCCCAGATGGCGGGGTACAGCATCGGCAGCAGCACCGTCCGGATCGCCTGCCACCGCGACGCGCCCAGATCCATGGCAGCTTCCTCGTACTCCCTCCCGACGGAGAACAGGCGCCCGCGCATGACTATGACTACGTAGGAGACAGTGAAGGTCACGTGCCCGAGCACCTGGGCCATCGTCCCCAGTTGCACGAAGCCGAAGAGGTGCACGAATACCAGAAAGAGCGCGACGCCCATCACTATCTCTGGCGTGATGAGCGGGAAGAGCATCAGGAAGTTGGCGGACCTGGACCCCCACCCGCTCCAGCGCGCCAGGCCGATCGCCAGCGCGACCCCCAGCGGCGTGGCTACCAGCATCGTCAGCGCCGCCAGCTGGAGGCTCTGCACGAGCGCAGCGCGCAGCGAAGGGTCATGCAGAACCGAGAGGTTAGGGTCCTGGAAGTACCAACGCAGAGAGAAGCCCTGCCAGGTGCTGCGCGAGCGGCCCGCGTTGAACCCGAATTGCACTGCGATAGCCACCGGGACGAGCGACCAGAGGATGTAGGCCCACGTGAAGAGTATCAGGAAGCGCGGTTTGCCCCAGGGGTTCGACCACCACGCCTTGAGGCGCGCCGTGGGCCGTCGCTTCTCCCCCAATTCAGTCCCCGCGGCGCTCAAGTCCTGGCCTCCCTCGACGCGCGTGCCACGCTGTAGAGGTAGTAGGTCATCAAGATTGCGACGAACGACATCAACACGACGGTCAGGGCCGCGCCCCTCCCACTCCCACCGCCGGTGTTAATGGACTGCTCAATGAGCTTGCCGACCATGTTCGTCTTGGGGGATCCCGAGAGCAGCGTGGCCGTGTAGTAGTCGCCGAACATCGGCAGCATGACGATGACGCACCCGGCGAGGATCCCTTGCGACGAGAGCGGCAGCGTGACGCGCCAGAAGGCCTGGGCCGAGCTGGCCCCGAGGTCTCGCGCCGCCTCGATCACGCGCTGGTCGATACGGTCCAACGCGGCGAAGAGCGGCAGGATGAGGAACGGCACGTACCCGTAGACCAGCCCCAGGATGACTGTCTCGTGCTTGCCGACCAGCCACTCGCGCGGCGCGTCCAGGATGCCCGCGAACATGAGGACCTGGTTGACGTAGCCGTCGGTGGAGAGCAGGTTCACCCATGCGAGCATACGCATGAGGTAGTTGATCCAGAACGGCGCGATGATGAGCATTAACAACAGCACGCGGTAACGGCCGGCGTGCCTGGCCACGTAGTAGGCGACCGGGTACCCGATCAGCAGGCTCAGGAACGTGGCGACCGCGACGTAGACGAGTGTGCGCAGGAAGACGATGTCCAACTGCCCGGTGAAGATCTCGCCGAAGATCGTTCCAAACTCGCTGGGGTCCCACGCCAGCGGGTTCCACGCGGGCAGCGCGTCTCCGAAGATGGGATCCGGCGCCCCCATGGCCACCGCGAGGACGGCGTAAAGCGGGACGAGGAAGAGAAGGACAAGCCAGATCACGCCCGGAGCGGCCAGCGACGGCCACAGCCAGCGCCTCTCGCCGACCGCGCGCCGTTCGTCGGGCGCGCTCACGCGGCTAACCTCCCTGCTGAACCCTCGACCACGCGTCGAGCCAACGACCTTCCTCCTCCGGCGTCAACTGCGTGGTTATCTGGCCCATCTGGAAATCCCCCTGGTCAACTACCGCCGTGGAGAGGTTCTCGGGGATAAAACCGTCTTCCACAAAGGTCTTGGGATCGAGGGACTTCTGGGGCGGTTGGTAGCCCAGCCAGCCCATGTTCTTGAGCGCCACATCGGCGTCGAGGACGTAGTTGATGAACGTGTGGGCGAGCACGGGATGCTCGGCGTTGGCGAGAACGCACATGCAGTCGTTGGAGATCATCCCGCCCACTTTGTCCTGCGTCGTCTTGGGTGGCCACGCGTAGCGCAACACTGAGGCGTCCCCGCCCTTCGGTACGTACTGGACCGCCAGGAGCATGTCCCCCGACCAGGCCTCAACGAGGCCGAGGTTGCCCTCGGGCAGCCTGGAGTAGGCCCCGTCGATGGTGTAGCGGATGTCGACGAGGTCGGGCAATTCCAGGAGGTTGTCCCTGGCTTTGTTGAGGTCGGAGGCATTCGCCTCGTTGACCCCGGTGAGGCCACTCCTGTACATCCCGACGCTCAGAGCGTCCCTGTACTCGTCGTAGAGCCCGGTGATGCCCTTGTACTCGGGGTCCCAGAAGATCTCCCAGGGGTTGTCCATGCCCGCCACGTCGGCCGGAACCATGTCCGTCCGCCAGCCGATGCCCGTGGAGTAGGTCACGTAGGGGGTGGTGTAGCGAGATCCACGGTCGTAGAAGGGATCGGCGAGCGCCGGCCAGACGTTCTTCTCCAGGTTGGGTAGGTAGTCGTGATTAAGCGGCTTCAGCAGCTTCCCTGCCACGTATTTCGGCAGCTCGTCCTGCGTCGGGAAAAAGACGTCGAAGCTGACCTTGCCTGTCCTCAGCTTCTGCGCCGCCTCCTGCGAGTTGTAGAACGTGGTGACCTCGACCTCGGCCCCGAACTGCTCGGTGAAGCCCTTTAGTACCGCTGGGTTTATGTAGTCCGCCCAGTTGTAGACGCGCAGCGGCCCTTCCTCCGGCTCCTGCCCGGACTCTACTCGCGGCACCTCATCGAACAGCGGCTGCTCGACGGGGTTCTCCCGAGTCCCGATGGCGAGGCGCGAGTCCGAGGAGGAACCGGACCCGGAACCACAACCCGCAAGTAATCCGCCCGCCACTGCCGTTCCCGCCATCAGCTTGAGCATCTCGCGCCGCGAGATGCTCCTACGCCAGGGAGACCTCTCTCGCGGGTGGAAGACCATCTTTACCGCACCTCCTCACAGGACCCTCCGATCCCGATAGCGCTCTCGCCCCTAAGCCTCCGCGGCGAGCTCTTCTTCTCGCCCGGCGCCCTTTTTGCGTCCCCGCCCGAGCGCGTCCGGATTGAAGCCCAGCTCCTGGGCCGCCGCGTTCAGGCACATCCCGTTGACCAGCTCGCCGTCCACCGCGGAGTCGTGGAGCAGCATCTGGAGGGCGAGGCCGTCCATAAGCGCGGAGAGGTACGTCGCGAAGCGCTCGGGATCGGCTGGCCCGAACTCGCCGGCCCGCTGGCCCTCCCTCACCACCTCCGCGATGGTGTTGCGCCAGCGCCGGTCCAGCGCCTCGCGCTTGCGGGCCGCCTCGCCGTTGCGCAAGGACCGCGACCACAACTCGACCCATAGCGCCCAGTACTCGTCCGTCTCGCGCCGCCCCGCTGGCGGACAGGCCAGCTCGATCAAGCGCACCAGCTGCTCGGAGGCGCCCTCGATCCCCGTCAGCTCCCGGAAGGCCTCGATGTAGAACAGGTCCTCGGTGTAGGCGAGTGCCTCCGTCAACAGCTTTTCCTTGGACCCGAAGTAGTACACAACCAACGCCGGGCTCAGGCCCGCCCGCTCCGCCACGTCGGCTATACGCGTCTCGCAAAGGCCCCGCACCCCGATCACCTCCGCAGCCGCCTCTAGCATCTGAGTGCGGCGCTTCTGCGTTAGCCTGGGCCTTGTCCCCATGCTCCTCCTGACCAACTCGCAAAGCGTATGAACGATTATTTAACGACTCAAGATAGCACAACCGTTCGCTACGGTCCATGTTCGCAGAGTATCCGCGCAAAACGAAACCTCTTGCCGCCACAAGAACCGGGTGTTACATTGAACAGCAGTTTAGTTTCGGTCTCAGAGCTCCGAAGGGAGAGGGCGATGGAAGGCGGCTACGACGCCATAGTCATTGGTGGGGGGCACAACGGGCTAGCCGCTGGGGCTTACCTGGCCCGCGACGGTTTGCGCACGGTGGTGCTCGAGGCCCACGACGGGGTCGGGGGGGCGGCGAGGACCGACGCGCCGTGGCCTGAGGCTCCGGAGTTCAAGGTGACCACCTACTCGTATGTCATGAGCCTTATGCCCAGGCGCATCATCGACGAGCTGCGGCTGGAGCGGCACGGTTACAAGGTCTATCCGATGGGGCCATCGTACTACGCGTTCCCGGACGGGCGATCGCTGGTCATGGACGGCGAGGGCAGCAGCCGCGACTTCGAGTCGATGGCGCGGTTCTCGCGCAAAGACGCGCGGGCTTACCCGGAGTGGCGCAGGTGGCTGGGCGAGATGGCGGCGATCCTGGAGCCGCTGCTGCTCACGACGCCCCCGAAGCTCGGCTCGTGGCGACCCGGGGACCTCGTCGAGCAGCTAAAGCTGGCGTGGCGGATGCGGGGCCTCGACGTGCCGCGCGTGGGCGAGCTGACGCGGCTCATGACCATGAGCGCCTGGGATCTGTTGGACGACTGGTTCGAGTCGCCGCAGGTCAAGGGTGCCATGGCGGTCGACGGCATCATAGGGACATGGGCTGGGCCGGCCGCCCCCGGCACGTCCTACGTGTTGATGCACCACGAGATCGGGGACGCCGGACTCGGGTTGGGCTCGTGGGGCTACCCGCGGGGGGGGATGGGCGCGGTCTCCGCCGCCCTGCGCAGCTCGGCCGAAGAGTTCGGCGCGCGGGTGCGCACGAACGCGCCGGTGGCGCGCATCCTGCAGCGGGACGGGCGCGTCCAGGGCGTCGTTCTGGCGAACGGGGAGGAGCTACTGGCCGACGTCGTGGTCAGCACGACGCACCCGAGGATCGCCTTCCTAGAGCAGCTCGTACGGGAAGAGCTCCCGGACGACTTCGTTCGCAGTATCGAGCGCTGGAACTCGCGCAGCGGGGTGGTCAAGATCAACCTCGTCCTCTCGGAGTTGCCTGACTTCGCGGCGGATCCGGGGCCGGGCGAACACCTCGGGGGGGCCATAGAGCTCGCCCACTCTATCGACTACATCGAGGAGGCGTTTCAGGACGCGAGGCGCGGGGTGCCGGCCCGCCGGCCATTCTCCGACGGGGTCATACCGACTGTGTTCGACCGGACGCTGTGCCCCGAGGGCCACCACATTATGTCGCTGTTTACCCAGTGGGTGCCGCACGAGTGGTCCAAGGAGCCACACCGCGAGGAGCTCGAGGCCTACGCCGATCGCGTGATCGACGGCTACGCCGAGCTCGCGCCGAACCTGAAGGGCGCGATCCTCCACCGCCAGGTGCTCGGGCCCTACGACATGGAGCAGGACATCGGCCTCATCGGGGGTAACATCTTCCACGGCGAGCTGACGGCCGAACAGCTCTTCCACATGCGCCCGGCCCCAGGCTACGCCGACTACCGCACCCCGATCCACGGGCTCTACCAGGCGTCCTCGGCGACCCACGCAGGAGGCGGCGTGTGCGCGATCCCGGCGTACAACTGCGTGCGCGAGATCCGGCGCGACCGACGCAAGCAGAGCCTCAAGGAGCGCTTGACCTTGCGAAACCGCAGCTAGGGAGAGTTCGAGCGTGGCGGCTAACGGAGCCTTGCGCGCTGTGCTGGAGGCGCGCTCCGTCGCTGTGGTGGGGGCGAGCCGGAAGCCGGGCACGCCCGGCAACCGGATGGTCAAGGAGTTGCTCGTGGGCGGGTTCTCGGGCGAGCTCGCGGCCGTCAACCCCAGGTACGACACCGTCGAGGGCGTTGCCTGCTACTCTTCGCTCGGGGAGGTGCCTTTCGCCCCGGACTTGGTGTTACTGGGCGTAGGCAACCGGCTGCTGGAGGAGCAGATGGTCGCGGCGGCTGAGCGTGGCGCACGGGGGGTCGTCGTCTTCGCGAGCGGGCTGGAAGATCCTCCGCGTGAACCACCGCTCACCGAGCGCCTCAGGCGGATCGCGCGCGAGGCGGGCATGGTCGTCTGCGGCGGCAACTGCATGGGCTTCGCTGACATCGAGCGCCGGCTGCGCGCCCTGGCCTTCGAAGAGCGGGCCGACCTCGAGCCAGGAGGGATAACCTGGATCTCGCACTCCGGTTCCGCCTTCACGGCGCTGCTGCATGCTGAGAGGGGAGTGCGCTTCAACCTCACGGTCTCGGCGGGCCAGGAGCTCACGACTACGATGGCGGACTACATGAACTACGCGTTGGAACGCGAGTCGACCCGGGCGGTAGCGCTGTACCTGGAGACCGTGCGCGACCCCGAGAACTTCAGGCGGGCCCTCGAGACCGCTGCGGAGCGCGACGTGCCCGTGGTCGCGCTGAAGGTGGGCCGCACGGAGACCTCCGGATCCCTCGTCACAGCCCACTCGGGCGCCATCGCGGGGGACGACGCGGCATACGAGGCGCTGTTCGACGCCTACGGGGTGGCGCGCGTCGGGACACTGAACGAGATGGCGGATCTGCTGGAGCTCCTGGGAGCGGGGAGACGAGCGGCCCCGGGAGGGCTCGCCGCGATCCACGACTCCGGCGGCGAGCGGGCTCACCTGGTCGACGCCGCGTCCGACCTACGCGTCCCCCTCGCCCGGCCCTCGGAGGAGACCCTGCGCCGTGTCGCCGCACGGCTGGAGCCGGGTCTACCGGCCGTCAACCCCCTGGACGCCTGGGGGACAGGCAACGGCGCCTACCGCATCTTTCTTGACTGCTCCCGCCATCTTGTCCACGATCCCAGCACCGGAGCGTTCGCGTACGTGGTGGACCTCCACAGCGAGGAGGCCCACCGAAACCACGCCTGGGCCGCCGAGAGGGTCTGGGCCTCGACCGACAAGCCGTTCGCCGTGGTATGCGGTCTCGCGAGCGCGATCCAGCGGAGCGCGGCAGCCCGCCTGCGGTCGGCCGGGGTGCCGGTGTTGGAGGACGTAGCTTCGGGCCTGCGCGCCTTCGGCCACCTCTTCGAGCGGCGCGACGCGCGCGCCCTTCCACCCCTTAACACCCCGGAACCGCCGCCGGAAAACGTCCGGAGGCGCTGGCGCGAAGCGCTGGCCGCCGGAGGACGCCTCCCGGAGACCGATGCGCTGCGGATGCTGGCGGATTACGGCATCCCGACGGCCCGGACCTCTGCTGCGGCAGACCTCGCCGGGGTACTCGGCGCCGCAGAACGCATCGGCTACCCAGTAGCGCTTAAGACCGCGACCGCCTCGCACAAGACCGAGGTGGGCGGTGTGGTGCTCAGTCTCGAGGACGAAGAGGCCTTGAGCGAAGCCTACAGGGGGATGGCCCGCCGCCTCGGCCCGGCCGCGACGGTGCAGGAGATGTCCGAACCGGGCGTGGAGATGGCGCTCGGGGTCGTAAGCGACCCGCAGTTTGGCCCGCTGGTGATGGTCTCCGCGGGCGGGGTCCTGATCGAGACGCTACGCGACCGGCTCCTCGCCCTGCCCCCCCTGGACGAGACGCGCGCCCTGAGGCTGATCGCCCGGCTCGAGATCTGGCCGTTGCTGGACGGTGTCAGGGGCAGGCCGTCGGCGAACGTGTTCGCGCTCGCCCGGTCAATGGCGCACCTTTCGTTGCTGGCTCAAGACCTCGGGGCCCTTATCGGTGCCCTCGACATAAACCCGATCATCGTCGGCCCGCACGGGTGCGCTGCGGTCGACGCCCTGGTAGAGCCCAGCGTCCAGGACGCCTCCCGAGAAGGCCGCCTTACCGCGCCTAACTAGTCCTGAGAGAAAAACGCTCCGGTCTCACCGGCTGGCGGGCGACAACCAGGGCTACTGGAACGCTTCGGATGCGCGCCCCGGCGTCCGCGTGATGCGGCCCTCCAGATACCCCCTGGCGATCATCGCGACGAACTTGCCAGACGTCGACTCCTCGGGTGAGAGCGGACCTTGACGGTAGCCGCGCGAGGAGGCACCCCGCTGCACACCCTCGCACGCCCGCCAGTCCTGACCGTTGGTCAGGTCCCAGAAGTCGATGGCATACGAGGGATCGAAGCCTTCCGCCTCGACCGCCTCGCGCGAGAAGAGCCACTCGCACTCGACGTGGGTGCGGTCCGGGGCGAGGGGCGCGAGGCGGTGGGTCATCACGTAGTCGGGGTGGAGGCTTATGAGGAGGTTCGGGAAGAGCTGGAAGTAGTAGACCGTGCGGTCCTGGCCGTCGGCGAGGTGGGGGAGGTTGGGGGCGTAGCTCTTGCCGTCGAGCGACATGGTCTCGACGCCCTCGTAGAGGTCCATGGGGCCCCCGAGCCAGGCCCCTTCGGGCTCCAGGTTGTCGCCGCCGCTGGTCGGCGGGCTGACCTCGCAGAGCTCGGGGTGGATGGAGGAGCAGTGGTAGCACTCGTGGTAGTTCTCGGCCAGGGTCTTCCAGTTCGCCGCTATCTCGTAGTCGTGGCGGGCAGCGACGACGAGCTTCTCGCAACTGTGGGTCCGGACCAGCTTCTCCAGGTTGCCGGCATGCTCCTCGAACGGCGGGGCGTCGCCGCTGGCGTTCGCGAAGACCCAACCGTGCCACTCCACGACGCGCATCGGGACGAGGGGGCGCTCGGTCTTGTCGAAACCATCGGCCTTTCCGAAGCCCGGCGCGCCCCTGAGCTCCCCATCAAGCCCGTAGGCCCAGGCGTGGTAGGGACAACGGACGAACTTGCTGCAGGCCTCGCCGCCGACCGGCAGGAGCTCGTGCCCGCGGTGGCGGCAGACGTTGTAGAAGGCGCGCAAAACGCCGTCCTCGCCGCGCACGAGAAGGACGGACTCCCGGCCCAGAGGGACGGCGCGCTGGTCGCCGGCGTCCTTCAGGCTGCCCGCGCGGCCGACGCAGACCCAGCTCCGGTCGAAGAAGTGCTCCTGCTCCCACCGCAGCACGGACCTGTCGGTGTAGGCCTCGGCGGGGAGGGTGCTGCTGTGGCCGAACGGGGCCAGCGACGATGCGAGAAGCTCGCGGGCTATAGGCGTCACGTAGTCCTCCCCTCTGTACGGGCTCGCGGTCCGGATGGACAGCTTTTACTGCTAGAATGCCGCAATTGTACAGGAAAACGGCATCGTGTCGGCGAGGGAGCGTGATGGTCTCAGACGGTTTGCGTTACGACGCTGTGGTGGTCGGCGGGGGGCACAACGGGCTGG
>Ga0126312_10000890_pt1 | contig 18807 bp, 21 predicted proteins | sample Plot104A_FD_92537 | JGI IMG/M metagenome (GOLD analysis project Ga0126312, IMG submission 92537) | Serpentine soil microbial communities from UC McLaughlin Reserve, CA, USA - Plot104A | ecosystem: Environmental > Terrestrial > Soil > Grasslands | place: USA: UC McLaughlin Reserve, Lake County... | reverse complement strand
CCACACCGTCCCGTGGGCGATCGCCAACGCCGCCTACAAGCGCCAGAAGCACAACGAGTCCGTCACCGAGATCACCAGGATCCCGAACCGCGGGCACTCGCTCACGATCGACAGCGGCTGGCGTGAGGTGGCACAGACTGCACTCGACTTCGTGAAGCGATTCGTCTAGTTGCGCTTTCGCGTGCTTGCGGCACTCTCAACGATGCCCGGCCGCCCCGCCGGGGGGGACGACGGGCGGCATCGTAGAGCCGTCTTCTCGCGTCCCACGAGGCGCGGCCACGGGGCCGGAGCGTGGCGAAGAGGAGCCGCTTCAGCGGCAAAGGGCGTCTCTGGGGAGATGGCTACGCCACCTGGTCGCTCGTTAGCTCGGACCGACGTCCTCTCGACGACCGAGGTGGCCGAGCTGCTGGGCATCCCGCACTCGATTGTGTACGAGCCCGCTCGGCGTGGGTATCTGCCCGCGCGGCGGGTCGGACGCCGCTGGCTCGTCCTGCGCGACTGGCTCGCCGCGGCGATCACGCCGCTCGATGATCCGGGAGCCTGGCGGCCTCGCAAGGGCGCCTGACTTCGCTCAAGCGCTACTCCACAGCGCTACTCCGCCGCGGCCGCGACGACACCGGAAACAGCCACGGAACGAAGAAATCCCCGCCACGGCAGGGACTCCTAAGAGCGCGAGCGACGGGACTCGAACCCGCGACCTCCGGCGTGACAGGACGGGGTTCCTTGGCTCTCTAGAGCCTAATTGCGCCTAATCGCCACCTTTTCGCCACGTTTTTGCGGGCAGCATGGTGCCGCAGGGCACTGCAGACCGCTCAGGCGCGACCCGGGCGTTGCCCTGGCCGACGCATCGCTCGCTCGCCCGTAACGAGCGCCGTGAGCTCGGCGAGCGCAACCTCGCGCCACTCCCCGGTCGCATGCGCGTAAACCCTGCTTGTGGTGTTGTCGACCTTGGAGCCACCGGCACGGAGGCTGTGGCCCATCCACGCGGCGACCTCGACCACCGGGATGCCGGCCGCCAGCAACCGGGAGGCGAAGGTGTGTCGCAAGTCGTAGAGCGTGAAGCTCACGCCCGCCTTCTTCCGCGCCGGCTCCCAGATGTTGCGGTAGAAATTGCGGACATTCCAGGGCCTGCCGCGCGGCGAGGGGAACAGCAGGCCGGAGACGTGCGGCGGCCGCTCGCCCAGCATCTCCTAGAGGATCGCTGGGAAGAGCACAGGAGTCCAGCAGACCGCGGGGTACCCGGGACGGACATGCTTCATGAACGCGTGAATCTCCTCCGGCGGGATCGCCCGCCGTCCAGGGGTCTCCTTTACCGGGTCGAGCCGCGGGTCGTTCGGGCGCACCCTCAGGCGGTGCGCCGGGTTGGCCTCCAAGTACTCGAGCTCGACCGCGTCGCGGAACAGCGCCGAGAGGACGGAGAACGCCCCGTCGATCGTCGTTTTCGACAGCCCGCTACGCAGCAGCTGGTCCTGCACGCTGAGCAGGTGTCGCCGCCGCACCTCGCCGACGGCTTCGTGTCCCCGCTTCGGCAGGTACGGAAAGATGTAGCGCTCGAGACGCTCCTTGTTCGTCTCCTCGGTTCGCGGGTGGCGCGGAAACCGCCTTGTCCAGTCGCCCATGAACTCGACCAGCGAGGGAGTCGATCCGGGATCGTCCCTACCCCTATTCAACTCGTCGACGACCCTCTGGCTCGCGGCGCGCGCGTCGCCTTTCGTCCGGAACCTGCCCGCCTGCCGCGCCGCCCCGTCCCGGTCGACGTACATCGCCCGCCACAACCCGCTCGTCTTCTCCTTGACGGACTCGCGCGTGCGGGCGGTTCCAGTGGGTTTGCGTCGGCGTCTTCGACCTAAGGTGATCGACGCGTCGTCACTCATGCGGCTTCCTCCGGCGAGCGGTGCCGTTCGATAAACGCGTTCACGTCATCCACCGTGAATCGAACCTGGTTCCCGATCCTGACGGCTGGGAGTTCCCCGGCCTTGACGAGCCGATCGATCGTATCGACAGAGACTCGGAAGTATCGAGCAAGCGTCTGTTTGTCGAACATCTCGACGTACGTCGCCCCATCCCCCTCCGACAGCAGCCGTGGGGGCGCGATTACCATTACTCGCGACCCGCTTTTCACCGTGATCGTGCCGGTCCTCGCCTCGTTCACGCCTTTTCCCCTCGGCTCCGGATCGGGTCGTTCATCGGCACTCATGCAGCCGCGGTCCCCGAGAGCAACTCACTGGCTCGTAGATCCGCGGCCGGGGATTGAAGCGGTGCCGCTCTCGTAGTACGCGGACCTCGGCTGGCTCAAGCCGCAGGCGGCCGCGCACCTTGTACGCCCGCAGGTCCCATCCACCATTAGCCGATACACCGCCGAGCGCGAGAGACCCAGCGTTGCCGCCACTTCCTTGGCAGGGAGGGTCGCTCATCGCTGCGCCCGGTCGCATGCCGCTCGCGCCGGCGACCAAAATGACCCAAAGTGACCGTTACAGGCGGACGGGTTCATCGCGGTCCGGCGGCCCGCCGGGGGCCACCAGGTCGTCGGGCCCGGCAGCCGGGTAGCTCTGCGACACTCGCGCGTTCGCGCTGGCGACGATTTGCAGCTTCTGTGCCTTGCCGTTACCGAGGGCAAAGCACATGCCTGTCCGGAGTCGGCGGACCTCGTTGGGGTCGGCCTTGAGCTGGTGTTGTTGGCGCGAGGAGCCGAGGTCGGTCGACAGGCCGGCTTCGTGTTGGAGTGACTGCTCAATGACGAGCCGGGTGCCGGCGGCCTTGACGATCGGGTCGGGGTAGGGCACGGCGTGGAGGAGAATGGTGTGGGCGGCGTTGAGGATACGGGCGGAGGCTTCTGGGCCGCCCATGCCTCGTAGGCCTGCGGTGCCAGCACGACGGCGGCGCCGTGGGAGCGCACGACCTCAATCATGCGAGCGACGCGTTCGCCGTCGGCGATGGCGGAGAATTCGTCGATGATCAGCAGGACCTGGCGGCCGCGGCGGTTGCGCGCGGCGAGGTACTGCTTGAACTCTTCGACGAGGAAGCGGCCGAGCTTGCCGGTCTCCTCCCCGTAGAGCAGTTCGTTGAGAAGTAGGTAGCCGCAGTCGGCGTCCTCGAAGGCCCAGTCGCCGTCGAGCTGTCCCTCGGTGGCGTCGAAGAAGGCGGCGTAGCGCTGCCGGCAGGCGTCCACGTGGTCGGCCTTGAAGCCAGCGATCGCTTGGGCCCGCTCATGGCCGGCCCAGAGGTCGGTGAGGGCGTTGCGGTCGAGCCGGGCGACCAGCTCGCGGGAGGACCGCGGCGAGCCCTGTGGAGCGGCGCAGGCGGCTCTGACGAGGTTGACCGAGAGGTCGCGATAGTAGGTGCCGCCGCCCTCGTCGGCCCAATCGATCAACTGGACGAGACGACCGGCGATCTCTCGGTGGCTGCCGCGCCAGCCGTCGTACGGCTGGGCGGGGAACAGGCACGGCCGCCGGCCGGCCTGTTGCATGAGACGGGCGAAGCGCTGCTGGGTCTGCTGGTCGCCCTTGGCGTCGATCACGAACACAGACCAGTCCGAACTGGTAGCGACTCCGTGGGCGAGTCGGAGCAGCGTCTCAGTCTTCCCCGACCCGGGCGCGCCGATCACCAGGACGGTCTTCTCGAGCCGGGCGAGTGGCATCGCTACACGCCCGCGGATGGTTGGAAGCAGCCGGTCACCCTCGACATGGCGCCCGAGTTCGAACGCCGTCGGCCTGCGCTGGGGTTTGGGAATGCCGGCGGCTCTGCGGGCGCGTCGCTCTCGCCGACCGCGCAGGCGCTCGGTTCGGCGCTCCTCGCGGTCACGCAGCTCCTCCACCGACCGGGGCCGGAACAGCTCGACCGCGAAGGCGACCGCAGGCGCGAGCCCGAGCGCCATCGTCCACCAGGCCCGCACGTGAGGCCAGGCGGCCTCGAGCGCCCGCCCTGGGTCCTCCCAGAACCCGCCCGCGCGACGCACGGCCGCAAGCGCGGCCTCCATCTGGCCGGTTATGCGCGACCACAGCAACACCGTTACGCCCAGGCCGAGCACCGCCACGACGAGCATGGCCATGCGCCGCGAGCGGGCCAGCGGGATCAGAGCCAGCACAAGCACCATGGCCGGAAGGCTGATCGCGGCCCCGACCCCGCAGACCAGCAGCAGGCCGATGTAGGTTTCGTTGTCCCGACCGTGATGGTTCATCGCGGGGACCCTCCCTCCGGTAGTTCGAGCACTTGGACGCGCTCGCCACCGAGGGCGCGGGCTGTTTGCTCCAATCCTTGGCGCGGCCCGTCAGGGGCGAAGTAGACGGCCTGGCCGTAGCGGGCGATGAGCTCGCGCATGATCCGCTCGCGCCGAGCGGGCCGCTTGTGCGAGAGCTCGACCTCGACCGGCAGCTCGCGGCCGTCGAGCACCACCAGTCCGTCCGGGCGATGCTGGCCGGCGGTGCCCGCCACGTGCGCCTCGCGAGAGAGCTCCCGCTCGCACACCCACGCGGCTTGCGGGTGGCGCTCGGTGACCCAGAGCCGCACGTCGGTGACCGCGGCGATGTGCGCCAGCGCCCCCAGGGTTGGGGCGCCAAAGCGAATACTCCGAGCCGGCGACGCGCTGGCCGCGACTGGTTAGCCATACGAACACGGGCTGGCCGACGAGCACCGCCCGTCCCTTAGCCCAGCCCGCCCGCTCCCAGCGCGACCGCAGCCAGCGCGCCGCGTGCAAACTCCGTCCCATCAGCCGCGCCACCTGCGGCAACGAGAGCGCGTACTGCTCCCCAACAATCCGAAGCAGCTCGAGGTCGCGCCCGCTGCAGCGCGGCGCGCCCGCGTCGAAGCGCCGCCGCCGCGGCAGCCGACGAGAATGCTCAGGCCGCTGGACCTTCTGCCCCACTATCTGTGAGGGCGGAGTTCGGGCCGGACTGGCCCCCGTCCTTGGCAGATCGGCGCTGCCGCCGGCCGACGCCGTCTCCTCGCTGCGGTGGCGCCCCCGCGGGGGCCGAGGTTTTCGGGCTGAAGACTCATCTACCTATAGAGAGGCCCTTCACCTTCCTCCCCGGTCTGCCCCTCGTTCGCTGACCACCCGAACGACGCCGAAGGCAGAGGGCGGGTGGTCAGCGACGACGAGCAACGCGAGGCGAGAGGGACAGACCGGCCGGACACCAGCAAACAAGCCGCGTCTCGGAGAGTGTCGACCGGTGCAGGTACCGCGTGCGGGCTGTCGCCGACGGGCGGTCGGATGAGAAGCCGAATGCAGTCGTCCTAGGCGCTCTCTCGAGCCTGGTCCCAGGTGCAGCGGGCCGCCAGTCGCATCGCGCGATTGCCGACTCCTCCGCTCACGGGAAGGCGGGTGAGATCGACCGTCAAGCGGCCGCGCCCGCGCGGACTGCTCTGCCGCTTGCCGGTCCGAGGGTGCGGCGAATGCGCTGTGCGTTCGTGTGCGGGCGGAGCTTGCCGGCTTCCTGAGCTTTGGGAGTTGTGAGGTTGGCTTGGCGTTGGAGACGGGTTCGGCTCACGCGCCCAGGTTCGATTGCGGGGGCGCCATCTCTCGGAGCTGGTGTTCGGCGGTGAAGAAGGCGCGCCGGGAGAGGAGCACGGCGAGCAGCGTGGCGAGCGCGACGGCGCCGAGCAGGACGTAGAGGAGGACGAGCTGCAGCCGGACGGCGTCGATGGGTGAGGCGCCGGCGAGCAGCATGCCGACCATGGTGCCGGGGAAGAAGATGAGGCCGGTGGTCTTGGTCGAGTCGATCAGCGGGATGATTCCGGAGCGTAGGCTGCGCCGCGCGACGGGCCGGACGGCCTGGGTGGTGGTGGCTCCGAGCGCGAGGGTGGCTTCGATGCGTGCGGCGGCGTCGTGGATTTCGTCGCCGAGGCGGTTGAGCGCGACGGCGGCGGCGGTCATGGCGTTGCCGATCACCATGCCGCCGACCGGGACGAGGTAGCGGGCCTTGGTGGGGAAGACGCCGAGCGCGAGGATGACGGCGAGGGTGGCGGTCGCTGCGATGGCGAGCGCGAACAGCAGCGTCCAGAACGCGTGCGGGACGCGCTTGGCGCGGGCGCGCGCGGTGACGGCGCCGAAGACGACCATGACGGCGAGCAGGAGGACGACCCAGACGATGCTGTCGCTGGCGAAGATCGCCTTGATGACGTAGCCGATCGCGGTGAGCTGGATGAACGACCGGGCGGCCGCAACCGCGATGTCGCCTTCGAGGTCGGTGCGCTCCCAGACGGCGACGGCGACGGCCACCGCGACCAGCGCGAGCGTGGCGGCGACGTCTCCGAGCCCGATCTGAATGGCGGCGGTCACCGATTCGGGGCGGCCGCCGCCGGCGCCTCGCGCAGCGCGCCGGGTTCGAGCACAAGAACCCGGTCGGCGAGCCGTGCGGCCTGGTCAAGGTCGTGGGTGACGAGCACGAAGGACAGCCCGAGCCGGTCGCGCAGGTCACGTAGCGTGGCCTCGATCGCGCTTTTCGTTGTGTCGTCCAGCGCCGAGGTGGGCTCGTCGAGCAGCAGCACGGACGGCTGTAGCGCGAGAGTCCGGGCTAGCATCACCCGTTGCTGCTCGCCGACCGATAGCGCGTCGGCCCGCCGGGGGCCGAAGGCCAGATCGAGGCCCGCCAGGCGCAGGCTGCCGGCGACATCGGCGCCGCGCTTCGCGAGCCGCGGACCGTAGAGCACGTTGTCGGCCACGCTGCCCTCTAACAGCGCCGGCAGCTGCGGGACGAGCCCCACGTCGCGGCGCAGCGCGAGCACATCCTCCTCGCGCAGATCGCGGCCGCGATAGCGGACCGTCCCGACGGTCGGATCGGCGAGCCTGTTGAGCAGCCGCAATAGCGTGGACTTGCCCACTCCCGAGGGACCGACGATCCCGGTCACCCCGTCAGCCAGGCCGGCCCGCAGGCCCTCGAACACGACGCGGCCGGCGCGGGTCGCGGTCACATCCTCCAGCTCGAACAGCACCGGCCCATCATCGCGTGTCCTGAACGGGGGCCGAGCCCGCTCGGGGCCGCCGCCGGGCACGTTGCTCTGCCGCGCTTCTGCCAGTCGCGTGCGGGGCGGCGGTTAGGCTGCGTCGACCGGCTCTCCCCGGCCGGCCGGTACGGCGATGCCAGTTGGAGGCGAAGACTTCAGGTTGCGGGGCCCGCTGGCAGGCCGAAGTGATGGCGGCGCTGTGGGAGCTGGGCGAGGCGACCGTGACGACGCGCGCCCATCAGCGTGGTTCGGACCGGAAGGCGTATACCACGATCCAGACCGTGCTCAACCGGCTCGTGGAGCGAGGTTTGGTGGAACGCGAGCGGCGCGGCAAGCCGTATGTGTACCGCCCCAGGTACGACGAGCCCGAGCTGCTAGCAAGGAGCATGCAGCACCGGCTCAATCGCATGTCGGTGGAGAGCCGCCGTGGCGCTCTCCTCGGTCTAGTCGACGGTCTCACGCCGGACGACCTGGACCAGCTAGTCCGATACCTGCGAGACGTCAGGCGGCGCCGTCGTGAGCATGCCGGGTAGCGGTCAATGGGAGCGCCCTGCGCGCGCGGGGCGATGAGGCCGCCGATCGGCGCTCACCCTCGCCGGTGCTCTGACTGGTTTCTGAGCCGCTGGCTCGCCTATGCGGGCAGGCCAGCAGAGTGTGCGCGGCGAGCGGACGACGATTGTCAGCTCGGGCGCGCGCCGGCCGCCCAGGCCGGCGACTTGGTTCGCGCCGGCGCGTGCCATCGGTCCGACCGCGGTCACCACGCCGGCGGGAGAACATCCGCTTAGATATTCATATATTCTTCTGAGCGTAAATGCCGCACCCGCTCGAGCACAGCGCCGCCGACCGGCCGGCCGAAGGCCGCGAGGCGTCGGAGATCGCGGCGGCGATGAGCGCCTTCGCCGCCGAGAGCCGGGTGCGGCTGCTCTACGCCCTGCTAGAGCGCGAGCGGACCGTGGAGGACCTGGCGGGCGCGGTCGAGATGGAGGCGAGCGCCGTCTCCCAACAACTACGCGTCCTGCGTCAGCTGCGGTTCGTCGTCGCGGAGCGAGACGGGCGGCGGATGCGCTATCGGCTGCACGACGATCACGTCGCCGACCTGCTCGCGGCCGTCCGCCACCATCCGAGCACGTGAGCCGCGACTGGGCGGCGCCGTCCGCTCGCGGCACGCCCGACCGGCGCCGGCGCGGCGCCTCCGGAGCCCGCGGTGGCTGAGGCGGGGCCACTGCTCATCGCCCACGTTGGCCACTGGATCTGGGAGCTCCTCGCGATGGCGCCCGTCCTTCTCCTGGCGCTTGCGCTGCTCGTTGCCGAGCTGATGGACAGGCGAGATCCCGGCAGCTACCGGCGCGAGGCAGAGGAGCGGGCGGAGCGGGAGCTCGACGAGATCCTCTCCTCGTGAGCCACCACGCGCATGCGCACGGGCTCCTCGATCCCTCGATCAAGCGCTCGCGGGAGGGGCTGCGGGCAGTTGCCGTGGCGCTCGGCGTCCTCGGCGCCGCTGCAATCGCGCAGGCGATCATCTTCGTCCTCACCGGCAGCGTGGCGCTGCTGGCCGACCTGATCCACAACTTCGGCGACGCCCTCACCGCCGTCCCAGTCGGCGCCGCGTTCCTGCTGCGCTCGGAGCGCGCGGAGCGCTACGCGGGGCTCGCCGTCGTGGCGGCGATCCTGATCAGCGCCTGCGTCGCCGGCTACGAGTCAATCGTCCGGCTGATCGAGCCGCGGGCACCCGAGCACCTCGGCGCGCTCGCCGGGGCCGGCGCAATCGGCTTTCTCGGCAACTGGATCGCGGCACGGGTGCGAGAGGGCGCCGGCCGGCGGCTGGCGAGCGCGGCGCTGATCGCCGACGGCGCCCACGCGCGCGCCGATGCCTACGTCAGCCTGGGCGTCATCGCGAGCGCGGCGGTCGTCGCCATTGGGGTCGAGGTCGCCGACCCGCTGATCGGCCTCGCGATCACCTACGTGATCCTCCGGATCACCTGGCAATCCTGGCGCACCGTTCGCGGACACGAACATCCCCACTGAGGCGATCGCCCGGCTCCGCAAAGCCGGCTCCGAACGGACTCCTTCACCGACTCCGTCGTCGACCCGCCCACGGACTCGACGCGGACGCCTTCCAGCCAGGTTTGGCGAGGCCCTCCGCGGGGGGCCTTGGCGAATCTCAGCGCCGCCCCGCGAAGGAGATGGCGTCAGCGACCGCCCCTCGCCCTTTCCCACATAGTGTTCTTTCCGGCTACTGGTCCATGGAGTCGGCCAGGTCGTCCAGCGCATCGCGCAGGTCGGCGAACGTCCCGCCGTTGAGCTGCCTCGCTAGGTTGCGGAGGAGCGCCTCGGCCTCTTGTCGATCGCCGCTCGCGCTGAGGTCTTCGGCCTGGTCAATGACATCCTTGACCCTGTCGAGCCGCGGTCCGCTAAGGTCGCCGACCCGCTCCAGCTGGTCGACGAACGACCGCACCACGGCGAAGCTCGGCTCCCAGCGGATCCTGTCCTGACGCTGGACGTTCAACCGCTTGAATTCCACCTCGGCCGCCGCGTCGATCTCGTTCTGCGACAGCTGGCCGGTCGGCGTGAACCCCCAGACGTCGAAGCCGCGAGCGATCTCGGAGCCGTAGGTGCGGCCGTTGTAGTAGTAGGTCGACCACAGGCCGCCGAGCGTGAGCGAGGCCGCGTTGATCGGGCCGCGGTCGTAGTACCCGATCTCGACCGGGTGCGACGGATCCGTGAAGTCCACCAGCGACGCGCCGCCCTGGTACCAGGCCTGGACGAACAGGTCACGACCGGGAACCGGCACCAGCGACGGGATGTGGCTCACGCAGTTCTCCTGGTCCGTCTGCACCATCGGGACCTTGTAGTAGCTGCGGAACCTCAGCTCCCCATTGACGATCCTGTAGATCGCGTCGCCGCCCCACTTGAGGTCGTCGGTCGGCCGGCAGCGCGCGTTCACGCCGCCGCCCCACTCGTCGGTGAACACGACCGTCTTGCCGTCGTTGCTGAACGTGGCGCCGTGCCAGTACGAGTACAGCGGGTCGGCGACCGCGTCGATCCGCCTCGGGTCGGCAGGATCGCTTATGTCGATCAGCAGGCCGTTGCCCTCGCACGCCCCGGCCGCGAGCTCGATCTCCGGATACACCGTGATGTCGTGGCAGGCGTCCGTGATCGGCGTCGGCCCCCAGCTCATGCCCGACGGGTGCTGCGGCGTCGGCACCTCGTTCTGGAGCCCGTTGACGGCGCCGGTGGCGGGATCCGCCATCAGCCGCGGTGTGTTCACGACGGCGGCGTCCTCTGGCGCCCCGACCGGGACCTTGATGACCTCGATCCGCCACTTCGACGGGTTCTCCCCTGTCGGGGTGTTGGTGTTGTTCGCGTCGCAGCCCGCCAGCTCGGTCGGGGCCCGGACGCCGGCGGTGCCCTGAACGTAGATGTAGACGTTGCGCCGATCGTCCGGATCGGTCACGAGCGTGTGGGTGTGCGAGCCACGGCAGGTCTGCACCGCCGCCACCTGCTGCGGGCTGCCCAAGTTGCTGATGTCGAAGACGCGGACGCCACGGAAGCGCGTGGTCGCATCGGCCGGCGGCGTCGACGAGCAGTCGATCTTGGCGCGCGTCTCCTCGACGGACATGAACAGCAGGTTCTTGTACACCGACAGGTCGCCCTGCCCGCCGGGACAGACCACCGAGGTCTCAAGACTCGGGCTCCCTGGATCCGAGATGTCGTAGATGTTGAAGCCGTTGAAGTTCCCGACGAACGCGTGGTCGCCCTGGAACGCGAGGTCGGAGTTCGCGAACGCGATCGCGCCAAGATTGGCGAGGTCGAAGAAGCCCTCCGGCTTGTTCAGATGCGCGGATAGATCCACGCCGTTTTTGGCGACCCCGGCATCTTCAAAGCCGGCGGACAGCCCCACGCGAGGGTCGTCGGTTGTCGGGAGCTGTCCCGCCGCCGCAGAAGCGAGCAGTACAGATAGAACAACCGACCCGACGAAGGCGGCGACTACATTGCGTACGGCACACCGCCCACGGACCAGCCCGAACGAGCACTTCATTCCTGTCCCCCTTGAGTAGTCCCCCGTGCGCGAGGGGTATACCCGGGCCATGGGCATGGGCAAACTGAAATCCTGGAGGTTGCTGCTCCCCCTCGTCGTGGCGGCGCTGGCTACCGCGGCCGTCGTCCGCTTCACCGGCTCCGATGCCGACTCTGGCGAGGCGGGGCCCGCGGCGACGGCGACGCCGAACGTCGTGCAGGCCGGGGCGCCGGGCGATGCCTCGCGGACGCCCTCCGAGGACGAGCTCGCGGAGATCGAGCCGCCGAGCCACACCAAGGCGGACGTGGAGTTCGTGTGGGGGATGATCCATCACCACGCCCAGGGGATCGAGATGACCGGCTACGTGCCCGATCGCAGCGTCGGCAGGGACCTTCCACTGCTGGCCAAGCGCACCGAGATCTCGCAGGAAAGCGAAATCGAGCTGATGGAGCGATGGCTGCAGGACCGCGGCGAGGAGGCGCCGGACGCCGGCGAGCACGCCCACGGCCACGGTGGCGAGCTGATGCCAGGGATGCTCACCGCGTCAGAGCTTGGCGAGCTGAAAGCCGCCAGCGGCCGCGCCTTCAACCGCCGCTTCCTGAGGTTCATGATTCGCCACCACCAGGGCGCGCTCGCAATGATCTGGCAGCTTCGCAGGGCGAACGGCGGGATGGAGCCGGAGCTGGACAAGCTGGCACGCGAGATCGAGGCCGACCAGAGCATCGAGATCGCGCGCATGCGGCGGCTCCTCGCCCGCCTCTAGCCACACGACTGTCTCAAGCTTAATTGCCGCTCCCGTCGCGGGAGGGCACACTGCCGGCATCGCCCGCGGCGTCGCTGTCTTTCCGGTCGAATCGGGTGCGGAGCCAGTCGCCACGTCCCGCCGCGACTGCCCTAGCGACGCGTGCTTCGTCGAGCGGCACGCCTGCGCGCTCGGCGCGGTCGAGCAGGTCCTGGCGCTGCTGGTCGGCGCGCGCCCAGCGCAGGAACAGCCAGGCGAACACGATGATCGTGACGATGCTGCCTTCGATCATGAGCACGGCGCCGGCGAGGTTCTGGTCGGTCATCGGGGCTATCCCGTGGCGCTCGGCCGTCGCAACGTAGCTGGGGTAGAACGGGGACTGAGACCAGATCAGCACGTTGGCGAGCAGTGCGCCAATGACTCGCATCAGGAACACGTAGGCGAGCTGCGGCAGGTCGCCGAACCACGCGGGTTTGGGCAGCGGCCCGAGGACGGCCGCCCACATCGCGATCCCGGCGCCGAGGAAGCTGATGTGTTCGACGGCGTGGACGAGCGGCTGCTCGACCGCGGCTTCGTAGAGGAAGGGGATGTGCCAGGCGTAAAGGCTGGTGGCCCAGAGCGCGAAGGCAACGACGGGGTGCGACAGCAGGCGGAGGTGGCGCAGCACGGGCGCCCCGAGCAGCGGCCGGAGCAGCGCTCCGGTGAGCCCGAGCACGATCAGAAGCGCAGCGATGTCCCCGAGCAGAACGTGCTGGACCATGTGCGCCCACTGGAGTTCCTCCGCGAGTGGGGCCAGCGGGGTGGCGACGGCGATCAGGGCGACTATCAGGCCGGCCGCGAACAGCAGCTGTCGAAATAGCGGCACCGGCCGCCCCGAACGCGCGAGCGTCCGTGCGCGCAGCAGGTAGGCCAGCGCGAGCAGCGTCGTGGGCAGCCCCTCGAGCACGATCTGCATCAACCCGACCCGCCCTTGCGGCGCCCTCTGCGCCGCTCCCGCCACTGGGTGATACCGAGCCAGGCTGCGAAGGCCACCACTGGGACGAAGTAGGCCACAGTGACGGCCCAGTGGCCGGCGTGTGCGATCGGGGACGTCATGCGTTTGCCAGTGAGAGCAGCCAGAGGGCGAGGCTCGTGAAGCCGACCATCACCGCGAGCATCCAGTACTGGGAGCGGACCGCGAGCTTGGCGTTGTCGTAGATCGCGATGGCGCGGTCGTGAGCGAGCGTCAGCGCGATCACGTGGCCCGCCACCACGAAGCCCACCTGCCAGTACCAGGTTGCGCTGGCGCCGATGACGCCGTAGTCGATCTGGCTGTCGGCGGTGCCGAACAGGTCCGCGCCGTCGCCGAGCGGGTCGGAGGCGAGGAAGCCGACCGCCTGGCCCTGGAAGAGCAGTAGCGTCAGGTAGTGCGCTGCCACATAGGCGAGCGCGATCGGGACGAGGGAATGCACGAAGGCGCGCGCCAGCCGCGCGGCGGTAAAGCCGCCGCCGACGCTCTTCGCCCCGAGCACGCCTAGCCGGTAGAAGCCATACACGAGCAGGATCGCGCCGATCAGGCCGACCAGGAAGGTCAACTCGAGGGCGCTCTGTGGCGAGAGCCCGAGATTTTGGAAGAACTGCGCGATGTCGGGCGCGATGTTGGTCCAAAACGGCGCCTCGGCCGCGCCGTCGAAAGTGACCGATCCGATCATGACGGCGAGCAGCGGCACCGTGCCGGGCAGCGGGCGGAGCGCGGGCAGCCCGGAGAGCGGGCGGCGCAGGCCGACGACGCCACCGCGCGTCTCGATCGGCGAGAGGCGGCTGAACAGGTTGAAGTAGACCGAGAAGGCCTCACCACGCTCGATCCACCCTTCCACTCCGTAGAGCGCCATCCCGATGAAGGTCGCAACCGAGTAGACGAGCGTTGCGATGGCGAGGTTCTCGGGCCGGTCGCCGCTCGAGGCGACGAGCTCCATTACCGCAAAGGCAAAGATCCCCGCCACAGCGGGCCAATGGCCGAGCCGTTCGGGGTATGCCAGCGCCGCTGGCAGCTCGCCGCGCACGGCGACGCGTGCGAGCCACGCGATCGCCCGGCCGATCGCCCGCCACGGGTTGAACGCCCTGAACACGTCGCCGAACAGCACGCTCGCGGGCACCAGCGCGAGCCAGAAGATTACGTAGATGAAGGTGGGTGCGAAGTTCGCCGTTGGGGTCTGCGTGCCGCGTAGCCCGGTGTAGACGACCAGACCCAGGACGAAGACGCCGAGCGCAGCGCAGACGATCTCCACGGGGCGGCTGGCGAGCACACGCCCGACGCCGCCCGGAAGCGGGCGCCAGCCCTCCTGCTGGAGCCGCGGTTCCGGCCACAGCACGGCCAGCGCGACGAACGAGACCACCAGCACCATGGCCGCTCCCCAGCCGAACAGCCACTCCGGGATGGGTAGATCCGCGCGCCCGACCAGCCCGTGCGCGAACGGGATCACGACGCCCTCACCATAGGGCGGGCGTCCAGCCGATTCTCGCCTATGTCCTCGCCCAGTTGCCTCTCGATCTCACAAGCGCCCTCGACGTTCGCCTTGGCTAGAGAGCGCGACAGCTGAACCCGTGTGACCCCGGGGGCGGCTTCCCCTCCGTCGCGGCATGTGCGCCGTCGCGGCTGTTCTTGGCCGGCGCGCTGACCGCCCGGGGCGCGCACCCGCACGGCGCGGAACGCGCCGCCCCGCGACCACGAGCGCGCGGCCGCGCCGCTCAGGGATGCTGTCTTGGACATCGTGGTGTGCCTCCTTCCCGAGCCGACACGCGCGCGGCGGGGCCGGCTCGTCCGCTGCTTCGCGGCCGTCGTGTCTGCGGCCGCACGGGCCCGTCAGGGCGCCTGGCGAGCGGCGAGGGGCGGCGCTCGACCGGCGAGGTGCCGTCCAAGACCAGCCACCAAAGGGGCCGGCGGACGTAGCGGCGGCAGCACGGGAGGAGCGAGGGCTGGGCGCGGTAGCGGGCGCGGCCTGTGTCCGCCGGCCCGGGCAAGCGCGGCGTCCGCGCAGCGCAGCAATAGGGCGATCACCAACCCGATCAGACAGGCCAGCGGGACGGCGGTCCAGCCGCCCGCTCCAAGCACCCCAGCCAACCCCGCCGGATGACCGGGCGCCAGCAGCCCCTCGATCAGTTCCTGACCCGCGTAGATCGCGAGCAACGCGGCGGTCGCTCCGAGCGCGAGCCCGGTGGTCGAGGGCGCCGATCCGACGGTGCCACCGAGCGCGAGGCGGGCGAGGAAGGCGGCGAGGGCGAAGATCGACACCACGGCGACCAGGCCGCCGGCCAGCGCCAGGTATGCATGCCCGTGCGCCGCTAGCGCACCGCCGGCCTCGCCACCGTAGCCGGCGAGGTAGCGCAGCTCGTGTACGGCGAGGGCACCAATGGCGAGCAGCGCCGCCGCCCGCAGTCGGAGGTCGAGGGACACCATCCGGGCGCATCATAGGCGGGCCGCCTGCCGTGGCCTCCGGGAGGTCGGCGACGGCCCGCAGACCCCAGGGAGCCGACTTCCTAACCGCGGCTTCACCACACGTTGGGGTTAGCGCCATGGGGCCGTCCGAGTAGGTTCCCTGCTACCGGCTCCGCGAGCGCCTTCGACGCCGCGGATCCCGCTGTTAGCGCCGGCTGCGCCAGCTCGGTACCGCGCAACTGCCGACGGGGTCGTCGCCCTGCCAGCGGACTCCCGTACCCGCGAGCAGTGGAGTGGCTCGCCGACCAGCTTGCGGACGTGGACGGCATGGCCGAGGTCGGGCTTGCCCGGCCCAGCGGGGGCGAGGCTCGAGCGCGATCTCGTCGAACCCATGCAAGAGGTGGGCTGCGGGATGGTGCCGGGCGCTGGTGCCCGCGCCCGCCCTGGTCGCCGCTGCGGCCGCGGTCAGGCTGCTCGCCTTCGGCTATTGGTCCCCGCCGCGCACGGTCAGCCAGGAGTGCCAGGTGATGCGCAGGATGACGAGTGTGATGGCGAGCCCGATCAGGGGATCGGCGACGTCGGCGCCGATGGCCAGCGCCGCAGCGCTCCCGACGACCGCCAGGCTCACATACGCGTCGGCTCGGGCATGGTGGCCGTCTGCGACGAGCGCGGCGCTCTCGAGGCGCTGGCCGGCCCGCGTTCGCACGATCGCCGCGACCCAGTTGCCCGCGAAGCCGATGGCGCCGGCCACCCCAAGCGCCGCGAGGTCGCTCACTGGATGCGGGTCGATCAGCCGGTCGATTGACTGGTAGCCCGCCACGCAGGCGCTCACGAAGATGGCGAGCACCACGGCGAGGCCCGCCCACCGTTCGGCGCGGGCGCTGCGCAGAGTGAAGGCGACGCTCAGCGGAATCGCCGTGGCGGCGTCGCCGGCGTTGTGGATCAGGTCGGCCAGCAGCGCGACGCTGCCGGACGCGATGAAGACCAGCGCCTGCGCGGCCGCGGTCAGTCCAAGCACGAGCAACGCCAGGCCGACGGCGCGCACGCCCTCGCGCGAGCGCTTGATCGACTCGTCGACCAAGCCGTGGGAGTGGCCGTGGCCGTCGTGGGCGTGGGTGTGAACGCTCATGAGCGGGCAGCCCGGTCAGCGTCGGGCAGCTCCAGCGCCGTCGGTGGCTGCACATGCTCCTTGTGGTGGCGTACGGCGGCCAGTAGGTCGGCCACATGGTGGTCGTGGAGCTCGTAGTAGGCGCGCCGGCCTGAGCGGCGTACCCGCACGAGCCGCAGCGCTCGCAGCAGGCGCAGATGGTGGGAGGTGGCACTCTGGCCGAGGCCGGCGGTCGCCGCCAGCTGCTCCACAGTGCGCTCGCCTTGGAGCAGCTCGAGGAGCAATCGGAGCCGCCCGGCGGAGCCCAGCGCCCGCAGTCTCTCCGCCAGCTCCTCCGCCTCGTCGGCGCCGAGGGGACGCGAAGCGGGGGCATGTTCGGAGGAATGCGGCATGATTGCAACCTAGCGACAAATGAACAGATTCTCACACGGCGCTACCGGGGCACCGGCGGTCGCGACCGCCGGGTATCGCTGGGGTGTGCACGCTGCCACCGCGGTGGCCCGGTACTCGGCAGACATCCCCCAGACGCATGTCGGCGGGCTCCCCCGCAACGGGCCGCGCGGCTCGCGGGCCCGTCCGGCGCGGGCGCTCTGCGCCGTGGCCGTGCGGGTCCCCACGGGGTTGGACCGACGATGACGCGGGCAATGAGGTCGACCGATCTCACTGAGGCGCTGGTCGATCGAGCGACGCTCTTGGCGGCGATCGAAGCTCAATGTTGTCCATGGTGCGGTCGGGACGGACTGCGGTCACTGGCGAACCACACGGTCCTCGCCCACCAGATCTACGCCCACGAGCTCCGCGAGCTTGCCGGGCTGGCGCCCGATGCGCCGCTCTGCGCTCCGGCGTTGAGCGAGTGTCACCGCGAGCTCGCCCGCGAGCAGGACACGCATCAGTGGCTCCAGCGCCCCGAGGTCCTGAAGCTCGCGGCGGCCACCCGGGAAGCCAACTACGACGACGAGCAACGCAAGCGCCGTGTGGAGCACCTCGCCGCCGTGCGCCCTAAAGCCGTTGAAGCCTTCCGACGCAAGCTCCGATCAGAGAGGAACGATCCAGAGTTGGCGGCCGCACGGAGGGTCGCACGTTCGGAGGTTGGCAGGTCGCTGCGCGCAGGGAGGGAATGCGTGATCTGCGGCGCCTGGTTCTGCTCCGTGGCGCCGGTCGGTCAGGACTGCCGTCAGCGTAAGACTTGCAGCGAGGCTTGCCATAGTGAGGCGCTCCGCCGCATCCGCAGGCGGGCCTGGATGCGCCGCAGCCTGGAATCGCTCGGTATCTCGGAGCCGGTGGAGACGTGATCCCTACACCGCGCTGCTCGCGCGCGCAGCCCCCGTGGGTGAACGAGGCGCTGCGGTTATGACTCGTGCTCTGCCGGAGCGACCGGCGGTCGCCGTCGGGACCGGCGCGCTGGTCGACCCGCAAGGTCCGATGCCGGCACGAGGCGATCGCTAGGCAGTACCCGCTGGGCACTGCTTGTTGGCATAGTGATCGCAGCCGATCCCGAGCTCTGAGGTGGACGACTCGATTTCCTCCTCGTACCGACTGTGCTAGAACGGAGGCGTTGGTGCTTGCATCAACCCTCCTATGCTGAGCGGGCGGCGCGACTGCGTCGCCCGCGGGCTCGGGACCCCATCCACCCCGAAGTGGTGGTATTGAAGTTGTCGGCCTGCCGCGGCGACGGCGGCGATCGGGGAGCCCTACTCGATGGCATGCTTGCGACGCCACGGAGTTTGGCCGGCGGACAGGCGGACAGGCTGCGCGTGACCTGGCAGACAAAGAGGCCGGGGTGCATTTTCGAGCGGTTGAATAGTTGGCGTCGTTCCTGGGTAGACCTTCCGCGGGTCTTAGCTGCGGAGGAGGTCGTTCGGAATGGGGATCCTGGTCATCATCCTGTTGGCGCTTGCGCTGCTCCCGGCCACCGCCCTTGGAGCGGATCCCCCGCCGGGCGCGGCGATCTCCGACAGCCTCACGTACGTGCAGCGCGTGCCGGACTCGGGCCAGATCGTCGAGGGCAAGTTCGATCGCGTGCAGGGCCGGAAGGTGCTCGTGACGACGGGCCGCTTCGGGTTCCGCACCTACGACGTGAGCGATCCCGAGGATCCGCAGCCGCTCGACACGTTCCAGCCGCCCGAGATCCTCGGCGAGTCCGGCTATTGGCAGGACGAGGACATGGAGCTGGACACGCGCCGGAAGCTGATCATCGGCGCCCTCGACCCACGCCACGACAACGTCAACCAGGTGGCTTGCCCGGGGATCGGGACGGCGAGCGCGAAGACGCGCAATCCGCTCTGCAAGAGCGGCTTCTATGTCATCTCCTACGGCAACCCGCGGAACCTGCGGCAGATCGGCGACTTCGTCGAGCTGCCCGCGGGACACACCGCGAGCTGCATCCAGGGCTGCAGGTACATCTGGACCGGCGGGCCCGCCCGCCGCGACGATCTCGCCTTCCTCGGGCCATTCACCTCCGGCGGGCGCGGCGACGGGCGGCCGATCTGGGTCACGGACCTCAGGAACCCCGCGCGGCCGAGGGTGTTTGGCCAGCCGATCGACCTCTGGCGCAACGACGGCCTCACCGACTACTCGCACGACGT
>Ga0126312_10000889_pt1 | contig 18819 bp, 20 predicted proteins | sample Plot104A_FD_92537 | JGI IMG/M metagenome (GOLD analysis project Ga0126312, IMG submission 92537) | Serpentine soil microbial communities from UC McLaughlin Reserve, CA, USA - Plot104A | ecosystem: Environmental > Terrestrial > Soil > Grasslands | place: USA: UC McLaughlin Reserve, Lake County... | reverse complement strand
GTCGTTGGCCGCGTCGCGGCCGTCCAGCAGCACGTCGGCATTGCCCTCCGCCCGCTCGATCGCGCTCACCAGCCGCTCCCGCGCATCCGGCCCGACCAGCGGACAGACGTCGGTCGCCTCATCGGCGCCGGGACCGACTCGAAGGCCGCCGGCGGCTGCCACCAGCGCGTCGCGCACCGTGTCCTGTCGGTCAGCGTCGCCCACCAGCACGGCGACCGAGCCCGCCAGGCACCGCTGGCCCGCGGCGCCGAACGCGGAGGCCGTGATCGCGGCGATCGACGGCTCGAGCTCGGCGTCGGGCATCACCACGAGGGAGTTCTTGGCGCCGCCGAGCGCCTGGCAGCGCTTGCCCGACGCGGCCGCGCGCTGGGAGACGTGGCGTGCGGTGGACGCCTGCCCGACGAACGAGATCGCATCCACCCCGGGCTGGTCGAGCAGGCCGTTCACGGCGTCGTGCGCGCCGTGGAGGAGATTGCAGACGCCGGGCGGGATCTCGTCGACGCCGCCGATCAGCTCGAACAGCATCTCCGCCGGCCGTGGGTCGCGCTCGGACGGCTTCAGGATGAACGCGTTGCCGCAGGCGACCGCGAACGGCAGGAACCAGAGCGGGATCATCGCCGGAAAGTTGAACGGCGTGATCGCGGCGACCACGCCGACGGGCTGGCGGACCAGCTCGACATCGACGCCCGCGGCGACGCCGTCGAGGGTCTCGCCCTTGAGCAGGTGGGGAATGGCGGTCGCCGCCTCGGTGGACTCGATCCCGCGCAGCACCTCACCGCGCGCGTCGTCGATCGTCTTTCCCATGTCCGCCGTCACCAGCGCCGCGAGCTCGTCGCGCCGGGCCCAGAGGGCCCCGCGCAGGGCCATCACGGCCCGCGCACGGCGCTGCGGCGGGACTTCGCCCCAATCTGCCGCGGCGGCCCGCGCCGCCTTTACCGCAGCGTCGACGTCCGCCGGGCCCGAGAGGGGCACCCGCGCCTCGACCGCTCCGGTGGCGGGGTCGATGTCGTCGAGCGTCTGCGCCGCTGCGGCATCCACCCAGGCACCCCCGATGTGGTTGCGGAGGGTCCTGGTCGCCGTCGTCGTCTCGGTGCCCGCCATGAGCCGATGCTAGACCCCGGCGGGGCGATCGGCTGTCTCTAGACTCCCGGCCGATGGCCGAGGAGTGGCGAGTGGAGGTGGAGCTCGGGGACGAGGGGCATGGGCTGACCCTGGGAGAGCGGCTGGGATCGCTCGACCTTGACGACGAGGCGCGCGAGCGGCTCGGCGGCAACGTGATCGTCACCCGCGACGGCAGCCGGATGTTCCTCTACGCCGGCTCGGAGGCAGCGGCAGGCGAGGCGAAGCGGGTGATCGAGGAGTTGATCGCCGACGAGGGCCTCGACGCCGACGTCGCCCTCACCCACTGGGATCCGGGCGACCACGCCTGGGAGGACATCGCCGCCTCGGCCTCGGAACATGCGCGGTCCGATGACGAGGACGAGACCGCCGTCGGCGTCCCGTTCCTCGTCTTCCTCGAGGCGCACAAGCCGCAGATCCTGCGGGACCTCGGCCTCTAGCCCAGCCGCCGCTTCAGGTACAACGCGTTGCGGACCGCGAATCCGCGCCAGTCGTTGTTGAGATAGACGAAGACCTCGGCGCGGCGCCGCCACTGGGCGATGCGCCGGACCCAGGTGGCCAGCTCGCCCTCCGAGTAGTTGCCCTTGCGCCCCCGGCGGCCGTAGTGGAGGCGGATCAGCGTCCAGTCGGCGGTCAGCTCTCGCGCCTGGAAAGGCCACTTGGGGTGATCCCCGATCACCAGCGCGGCTCCGTGCCGGGACAGCACCTCGTAGACGCCGGGGGCGAACCAGCTGGGGTGGCGGAATTCGAAGCAGTGGCGTCCAGGGGGCAACACGTCGAACGCGGCCGCGAGCCGGTCGTCGTCGCGCTGGAAGTTGGCCGGGAACTGCCAGAGCACCGGCCCCAGCTTTCCCGTGGCGGAGATGGGCTCGAGGGCGTCGAAGAGGCGCGACGCGCCTTCCGCGCCGAACTTCAGGCGCTTGATGTGGGTGAGGTAGCGGCTTGCCTTGACCGTGAACTCGAACGAGCCGGGCGTGTGCTCGTCCCAACCGGCGACGGCGTCACGGCTGGGCAGGCGGTAGAAGGTGTTGTTGACCTCGACCGTGTCGAAGACCTCGGCATAGCGCTCCAGCCACCGGCGCTGCGGGAGGCCCTCGGGGTAGAGCACTCCGCGCCAGTCTCCATACACCCAGCCGGAGCACCCGATCCGGACTGGTCGCCTGGCCATGGGCGGAGGCCGCCTAGGCGCTAGGAGGGCGTGCGGAGCGCCTCGAGCGCCTCGGCGCGGCTGCCCGTGACGCCCATCGCGTCGTCGAGGCCGGTGATCTCGAGCAGGCGCAGGACCTGGGAGTCGGCGCAGCAGATCCCGAATTGCCCGCCGTCGCCCTCGGTGTGGCGCTCGCGGGCGGCGACCAATGTCGCGAGGCCGCTGGAGTCGATGAACCCGCAGTCAGAGAGGTCGACCACCAACGCCGCGGGGTCCGTCTGGATCGCCTGGTCGAGGGCCTTCTCGAGGTCCGGGACGGTCGCCTGATCGATCTCTCCGGCGACGTTCACGACGAGCACGTCGCCATCAAGCCGCTCGGCGGTGACTCGAAACGGAAGGCTCATCTGCGGGTTTCCCCGTGGTTCATCGGCAGGTGCGATCATCGTAGCGACGCGCGTTCGTCGCGCGTCAGCTGCCATGAGCAAGAGGCTCAGCCAAACGTTGTCCCGGGTCGCGGAGATCGGCGCGGGCGTCGAGCGGAACGACCGCCTGGGGATCACCGCCGCGCTGACCATGCTCGGCGCCCTCATCGCTCTGGACGCCGCGCTGGGCACGGAAGCGGTCCTCGCAGGGGCATACCTGGTGGTGCCGTTCATCGCGGCCCTCTTCTCCGGCGTGCTGGTCACGGCCTCGATCGCGGTGATCGCGGTCTGCGCCGGCGTGGTGAGCGGCGCGTGGAACATGAACTTCGGGACCACCGACTTCGACGCGCGCCTCGTCGTCCTCGCGGTCGGGGGGCTGTTCGCGGTAGCCGGCTCGTGGGCTCGCGAGCGTGGGCGGCGGGTGGCCCGGCGGCTGGAGCTGCTGGACGAGGTCGGCGCCGTGGCCGACGGATCGTTGCCGCTGGCGGAGACCCTCGACCGGGTCATCGACGTGATCGTCCCCGAGTTCGCCGACATCTGCATGGTCGACGCGATCCGCGAGCGGAGGGTGATGCGCTCGGCGGTCCGCGCGGCCGGGGACGAGTCGGCGGCCGAGGTCGAGCGGCGCCTGCGCGAGCGGGCCCCCTCGGTTCCGGAGTGGATGGTGCGGCCGAACGCGCCGTACCCGCGGCATCCGCGCTTCATTCCCCACTTCACCGAGGAGGACGCGCGGCGGCTGGCACACGACCCCGCGGACCTCGACTGGCTGCGCTCGCTCGGGACACGGTCGACCATCACCGTGGCCATGGTCGCGCGAGACCGGATGCTCGGCGCGCTGACCGTGACCACCAACTGGTCGCGGCGCCGCTACACGCTCGACGACGTCCCCTTCGCCCAGGCCCTCGCCGGCCGGGTCGCGCTCGCGCTGGACAACGCGGGGCTGTTCTCGGACCTCGAGAGCGTCGAGCGCCGGATGGACAACGTGATGTCGATCCTCGACGAGGCCATCGTCATCCACGACGCGAAGGGCGAGCTGGTCTTCGCGAATCCGGCCGCCGCGCGGATGATGGGCTTCGCCGAGGGCGAGGATCCCACCGGCGCCACGGCGTCCGCGATCCGCGACCGCTTCAACATCCGGGCCGAGGACGGGACCCCGGTGGATGCGGATCAGCTCGTCGGTCCCAAGGCGCTTCGCGGCGAGCCGGTCGAGCCGCTGGTGCTGCGAATGGCCGGGGGCGACAACGAGTCCGAGCGCTGGCTGATCACCCGGGCGAAGCCGATCCTCGGCCCTGACGGGCGGGCGCTGTACTCGGTGACGGCGATCGAGGACGTGACCGACGTCAAGCGCGCCGAACACGCCCAGCGGCTGCTGGCCCAGGTCGGGGACGTGGTCGCGTCGATGACCGACTCGCAGGGGATGCTTCGCGAGGTCGCCTCGTTGATGGTGCCCGAGTTCGCCGATTGCTGCACGGTGAACCTGCCCGCCCAGGAGGGCCTCATCGAGCACGCCGCGATCGCCGCGGAGCCTGATCTCCGCGACGAGCTCGCGGCCTTGCGGCGGCAGTATCCGATCCGGCTCGAGGACGACGGCGGGATCGCGCACGTGATGCGCACCGGCAAGGCCCAGCTGATCGGATTGCCCGAGGGCACGATCGAGCGCGACCCGTCCGACGAGCGCCACCAGGAGAGGATGGGTTCCCTGCGCCTGTCGTCCGGGCTGCTGGTGCCGATGACGTCCGGGCAGCGCACGATCGGCGTGCTGGCCTTCGGAATCCTCGAGGGGACGGGCCGCTTCCACGAGGGCGATCTTCAACTGGCGGTCGAGATCGGGCGGCGCACCGGCACGGCCGTCGAGCACGTGAGGCTCGCCGAGGAGCGCGCCGAGGTGGCCACGGTCCTCCAGGAGGGGCTGATGCCGCGGGCGCTGCCTCACATGCCCGGGTGGGAGACCGCCGCCGTCTATCAGCCCGCGGGCGAGGTCAACGCCGTCGGCGGGGACTTCTACGACGCCTTCGAGACCGACGCGGGGTGGATGGTGCTCGTCGGAGACGTCGTGGGCAGGGGGGCCGCGGCGGCCTCGCTCACCGCACTCGCCCGGCACACGATCCGCACGGCCGGGACGCTGACGGGCGATCCCCGCACCGCTCTTGCCCTGCTCGACGAGTCGCTGCGTGCCCGTGGCGAGGCCGCGCTGTGCACGGTGGTGATCATGATCCTGCCGCGGTCGACGGAGGACGAGGTCGACGTGAGGCTCGTCTCGGCGGGCCACCCGCTGCCGCTTCGCCTGCGAGGAGGCCAGATCGAGGAGGTCGGGCGCCCTGGGCCCCTGCTGGGGGCGTTCGAGGGGTCGAGCTGGGAGCTCACCACGACCCGGATCAAGGAGGACGACCAGCTCGTGGTCTTCACCGACGGCGTGATCGAGGCGGGTAGTAAGGCCGAGCGATTCGGCGAGGAGCGCCTGCATGCGGAGCTCCGAGGGGCGGAGCGCCCCGTGGCGGCCATCGGCAGGGTCACGGCCGCCCTGGAGGCGTTTTTGGGGGGAGATCCGGCCGACGACGTGGCGATCGTCGCCGTACGGCGGTCGGAGAGCCGGCGGCTCGCCACGCCTGAGCGGGGGGTCCCGGCAGCGGGAGTTGCGAGACGGCCCTCGGCGTGAATGTCCTCGGCCACGGCGGGTACCGGGGACACGATGGGTGGGCAGCTGACAACTCCCACTGCGCCCAGAAAGGCGCTTATTCTGCCGGCGAGGCCTGACAGCGTCGCCATCGCACGCAACGCCATCGCCGAGCTGGGAACCGATCTCGAGCTCTCCGAGCGCAAGCTGGCGGATCTGCGAACGATCGTCTCCGAAGCCTGCATGAACGCGGCGATCCACGCCTATGATCGTCCCGGCGGGGACTTCGAGGTCATCGCCGAGGGCCAGGACGACGGCGGGCTCGCGGTCAACGTCAGGGACCGGGGCGATGGCATCAAGCCGCGGCCTGCCATCGGCGCAGCCACCGCCCGACTGGGCCTCCTGCTGATCGCGACGCTCGCGCAGAGCACCGAGATCCGCTCACGGCCCGGCGGCGGCACCGATCTTCGGATCTTCCTGGCTCCCGAGGTCGGCTGACGCCCACGGCCGTTCGCCCCTCGCGTAGGGTTGGAAGGCGTTGCCTCCCAGCCGCGAGACCCACGGCGTGATCGAGAGTGCCTATAGGGCCTTTGCCGACCGAGACGTGGTGGCCCTGCGCGACCTCGCGGACCCCGAGATCGAGATTCACGCCGTGACCGGCGCGCTGGTGCACGGCGGCGATCCGTATCGCGGGCTCGCGGGGGTCGAGCAGTACATGCGCGACGTGGGCGACTTCTGGGACGAGCTCGAGCTGGTGCCCAGCGAGTTTCACGACCTCGACGAGGAGCGCACGCTTGTGTTCGGCAGGGTCCGTGCGCGGCGCGGCTCGACGCTGGTCGACTCGCCCAACGCCTGGCTCTGGCGCGTCCGGGACGAGAGAGTCGTCTCGGCGCAGGTCTTCGGCGATCCCGAGGCCGCCGTCGCGCTGCTCGGCGACGGAGACGCCTAGTCGATCAGCCGCAGAACCGCGCGCTCGATCGACCTCTGTACACGCGGGTCGTAGACGTCCTCCGGCAGCCGGACCCGCCGCAGCGACGGCGCAATCGTGACCCCCTCTCGATAGCGGTCGAGCACACGCGGGTCGATGTAGGACTGGCGGCTGACCGCGGGGGTGTTGCCCAGGAACGCGGCGGTCCCCGCGACGGCGTCGTTGATCGCGCGCTTGCGCCCGCTGTTGGTGTCCGGCACCGGGCCCCTCGCCGCCAGGGCGAGGGCGGCGATCACCGTCGCGTTCCAGGTGCGGAAGTCCTTGGCGCTGTAGTCGGGCCCGGCGGCCTCCTTGAGGTAGGCGTTCACGTCCTCCGACCGGACGTCGCGCCAGCGCCCGCCCCGCTTGAAGGCCAGCAGGTCGAGGCCCTTGCTGCGGCGCCGCTTTAGGCGGGCGAGGATCGGGATGACGTCGGGGTCCGCGATCGCCTGGACCTGCCGCTGTCCGCCCTTGCCGGTGTAGTCGAACACGGCCTTACCGTCGCTGATCCGCACGTGGCGGCGCTCCATGGTCGCGAGACCGTAGCTCTCGTTGTCCTCGGCGTAGTCCTCGCCCCCGATGCGGAAGAACCCGCGGTCCAACAGCCGCAGCGCACAGGCCAGCACCTGTGTCTCGCCCAGCTCGCCGTCGCCCAGCACGAGATCCTCGGCGACCCTGCGCCGCATCCGCGGAAGCGCGCGCGCGAACCCCACCATCCGGTCGAACTTCTCCTGGTCGCGGCGCTCGCGCCAACGCTGGTGGTAGAGGTATTGCTTGCGCCCGGCGGCGTCGATCCCGGTGGCCTGGAGGTGTCCCATCGGATCGGAGCAGATCCAGACGTCCTCCCATGCCGGCGGGACTCGCAGCTCGGCCAGGCGCTCCAGGGTTTCCCCATCCCGGATCTTCCCGCCGCCTTCGTCGAAGAACTCGAACCCGCGGCCCCGGCGACGCCGGCCTATGCCCGGGCCCGAGCAGTCGCTGCGCCGCAGGCGGGCCATCGTCGGATTGTGGCGGGAGCCCGAGGCGGGGCCTGGGCTAGTGGCCGGGATTCTCCAGCGGTGCCGCGCTGCCGTCGCTCGTCACGCCCGGCTCATCGGGGTGGGGCGCGATCAGCAGCTCCTCGGTGATCGGCTTCACGTCGGGGTTCTCCAGCGGGCAGCGCCCTCTTCCGCGAACTCCGACGATTCGCGCTCGATCCCTTAGTGCGGCCTCGTCCTTGGTGGCCTGGGTGAGGGTGAGATCCATCTCACGTATGGCCTACCCGGGGCGTGTGGGCGCAAACGGATCCGCTCGGCGGCCCCGGCTCAGCCGGACTCGTCGCCCGGCTGCGACTCAGTCCGCGCGCGGCTCGAGCCGGAAGAGCTCGATCGAGTACACGGGCTCGAGGCTCATCGCACTGATGAAATTGCGAACCCGGCGGCCCGTTGCGCGCTCGATGATGGCCGTGAAGGTCGGGGCGATCGCCCCCTGGAAGGACTCCCGCATCGTCTTCACGGCCTCACCCCGCCCGGCCTCCATCAGTGTCCGTTCCGAAATGGCGAGCTCGACGTCGAGGATCACCAGCACGAACTCCTCGGAGACGTGCACCTGGGCGTTGTTCATGCCGGCGCCATAGGACTCCTCGTGGACTCGCAGGATCTCGCGGAGGATCTCGTCCTTGACCGCGGTGATGTCGGCTTCCTCAGCCATCTGGTCGGTTCCCGTCAGAGCCCTGGGTGCTACCCCCATCCGGTGCGAACAGGAAGAGCTCGACGGAGAGGTTCGAGGGCAGATGGACCTGGCTGACCAGCGCGCGCACGGACCGCTGCGTCTCCTCCTCGAGGATCGCGATGAACTGGTCCTCCACGGCCTGCTGGAAGGCGAGCCTGGTCGCCTGGACGTGGTCGCCGCGGCCGGCCGCGATCAGGGTGTTCTCCGCGGTCGTGAACACCTCCTCGAGGATGCAGAGCGCGTACTCGTGCTCCAGGAAGGTCTTGGCCTTGGTGGGCCCGCGCCCGTAGAGCTTCGCGTGCAGCTGCACGATGCGGCGCGAGATTCGGGATGCCGTCGCCCCGATCTCCGGTAGCTGCGGTCGTTGTTCGAACGATTCCATCACGGCTCGCGTGGCAGGCGACGCCTGATCCGCCCTACGCGTCCTCGGGCACGACGAGGGTCAGGTACCGGTCGCAGCGCGTGAGTTTGAGCACACGCAGCACCTGCCCGCGCGCGCAGACGACGCGAAGCCGGTCGCCCATCGCCGACCCGAAGCGCAACATCGTGCCGAGCGCCGTCGAGTCCATGAAAGGGCACTCCCTGAGGTCGAGGACGACGGTCCGGTCGCCGTCGGTCGCCCCTTCGAGAGCCACGCGCAGCTGCGGGTCGACGGCGAGGTCCAGCTCGCCGCGGACGGCAACGGTCACCGCGCCGTCGGCCTGCTGCGACGTGATCTCGAACGGCGGCGGCTGGAGCGCGTCGACGCCGTTGACGCGCCCAAGGGAGGCTCCGGCAGGCGGATGGGAACGAATCCCATCCGCCATGCCGTTGTGTCCCCGTTCTTCCTGCGGGTGTCGCCCGGCAGGGAAAGTCATGCGCGCCGCCCAGGGCCCGCCGGGTCGGCGGAGAAGGAACCGCGAGCGTGCATCGAAGTCGGACACTGCACGTGACAAGGCAAGGTGATGTGGCCTCCCGTGGAGGGGTCCGGAAGCCACGCTGCGGCCGGATCCGACCGCTCCGATTCTTCCCTTCGTCACTTGCAACCCCGGTGCGGAGGTCCTTCCGTCCCGACGGTGCACACCCATGGTAGCGCGGCGCGGCTCGTCTCCAAGGTGTGGCACGCCGCTCACGCGGGTACCAGGCGAGCATGTGGGGAACCTGGCTTTTCCTTTCTCTCGGCGCCATCCTGGCCGTCGCCCTGCTCTTGGGCCTGGTGGCCTTCGGCTCACCCCTGCTCGCGGTGCTGATCGCGGTGCTCGTGGGCGGGGCCCTGCTCGTCGTCGCGTCAATGCGCCGCAGCGGCGAGTACGTCGATCGCGACGAGGGCAGCGCCCGCGAGCGCGACCAGGCCGAGGTCATCGCGTCGAATGAGCCCGACCGCGGGGCACCGGTCGCCGCGCGGGGCGGCGAGGTGCCCCCGAACCCGGGCGCTCCGAGTCGCTCCGAGCAGGCGGGCGCGGCGAGCTAGCCGCCTCGGCGGCCCTACTCGGCCTGGGAGTTGCCCGCCGAGACGCCCTCGCCGGCGTGGCCGTTGCCGAGCCCCGAGGCGTCGTCGATCAGCTCGAGGTAGTCGGCGGCGCCGATCGTCTCGAAGAGCGCTTCGACGGGGGGCGAGCCCTTGATCACGATCTTCACCGGGTTGCCGCCCTGCCGGGCGGCGCTCTCGTGAGCCGAGAGGATCACGGCCAGGCCCGAGGAGTCGAGGAACGTCAGCCCGCGGAGATCCAGCACCAGCGTCTCGTCGGAGCCGGCGGGCGCCTCGCGCAGGGCGGCGCGAAGGTCGGGGGCCGTGAAGACGTCGAGCTCGCCGGCCATGGACAGCCAGAGCACGCCGTCGCGCCGGCTCAGCCGGGTGCCGAAAGTCTCACGCTCGAATAGCTCGTCGGCGGGCAGGGCCTCGCCGAAACCGCCGGACTCGTCCACGATTCCGACGATACCCCAGATCAGGCGGGACGCAAACCGAAATCCGCCCGCTTAACGCGCGGCTTGCGCCTCACCGGCCGGCTGCTCGCGCGGCGGCGCCGGCCAGATCGCGCGCCAGCTCGTGCCGCGCCAGGCTGCGCTCCTCGGCGTCGTCCATCCGCAGGATCGCCGATGGATGGATCGTGCCGGTCGCGAGGGGTGCGAAGCCCGGCTCCACGAACGTGCCGCGATCGCGCGTGACCTTGAAGCCCGAGCCCAGCAGCGCCTGGGCGGCCACGGCCCCGAGGCAGACGACGACCTCGGGCTCGACGGCGCCCAGCTCGGCCTCCAGCCACGGCCGGCAGGCCTTCACCTCGCCCGCGCCGGGGCGCTGGTGCAGCCGGCGCTTGCCGCGGCCCTGCCGCCACTTGAAGTGCTTCACGGCGTTCGTCAGGTAGACCTCGTCCCGTTCGATCTCGGCCTCCTCGAGCGCCTCGGCGAGCACGCGGCCGGCCGGGCCGACGAACGGCTCTCCCTCCACGTCCTCACGGTCGCCGGGCTGCTCGCCCACCAGCATCAGCTGTGCGCTGGAAGGGCCGCTACCGAAGACGGTCTGCGTCGCGCCGGCGTAGAGGGGGCAGGCCGTGCAGCCCGCGGCCGCCTCGCGCAGCGAGCGCAGAGCGCGGCGGCGGCCGATCCGCTCTTCGACTGGAGGGCCCGTCGCGACCGCCATGCCGCACACCTACCCGGCGGGGGCGGCGGCGTATCGTCACTCGCCCGCGGGGCTGTTCGATCACACCGACAGCGCGGGATCCGCCTCGGCGTCCGGGAGGACGGCCGCCATGCGCTCGGCCCGCCGCTGCTGCCAGATCACGAGCGCGATCGCGCTTGCCGTGACGATGAAGAGCATCGTCGCCAGCACGTTGACCTGGATCGGGATGCCGCGAAGGGCGACGCCGTAGACGTAGAGGGGGAACGTCTCGGTGGTGCCAGAGTTGAAGTTCGAGATCACGAAGTCGTCTATCGAGAGGGCGAAGGCGAGCAGCGCCGAGGCGATCACCGCGGGCGCCAGCAGCGGCAGCGTCACGTAGCGGAAGGCCTGTACGGGGGTGGCGCCGAGATCCGCGGCTGCCTCCTCGATGCTGCGGTCGAAGCCGATCAGCCGGGAGCGGACGACGACCACCACGAAGCTGATGCAGAACATCACGTGGGCTATCAGCAGCGTCGTGAACCCCAGGCCGATCCCGTAGACCACGAACATCGAGAGCAGGGAGGCGCCCATGACGATCTCGGGGGTCGCCATCGGCAGCACGATCAGGAGGTTCGACGCCCGACGGCCGAAGAACTCGTAGCGCACCAGGGCGAGAGCCATCAGCGTCCCGATCGCCGTGGCGATGACGGTCGTGAGCGCGGCGAGCTCGAGCGAGCGCAGCAACGCCTGGTTGAGCTCGCTGATCGAGAACGCGTTCTGCCAGTACTCGAGGGTGAAGCCGCCGCCGAGCGAGAAGTCGAGCCGGTCGCGTGGCGTCTCGGCGAACGAGAAGATCGCGATCACGACGATCGGGATCAGCATGTACGCCACGGCGAAGCCCGCGTAGACCATCAGCCCGTTTCGCCGCAGCCAGGCCACTAGGTGCGTGCCTCCTCCTCGTCGCCCATGAAGGCCTGGGTGCCCGCCGCGCGGATGTAGACCAGTACGACGATCAGCACCGCCGCCATCATCAGGAACGACAGCGCCGCGGCCTCGGGGTAATTGCGGTCGGCGAGGTAGAGCGACTGGATCCGGTTGCCGATCATGAACTGGTTGGGGCTGCCCAGCAGCTGCGCGTTGACGTAGTCGCCGAAGGCGGGGATGAAGGTCAGCAGGACGCCCGCCACGATTCCCGGCATCGAGAGGGGCAGCGTCACCCGCAGGAACGCCTGGCGGGCCGAGGAGTAGAGGTCCTTCGCGGCCTCGATCAGGCTGAGGTCCAGTCGCTCGAGGCTGGCGTAGATCGGCAGGATCATGAACGGGAGGAAGTTGTAGGTCAGCCCCGCGATTACGGCCGTCGATGTCGCCAGCACTCGCCCGTCGTCGGGGATGAGCTGGAGGAACTGCAGCACGTCGACGACCGGGCTCGAGTCCGCCAGGATCGTCTTCCAGGCGATGGTCCGGATCAGGTACGTGGTGAAGAACGGGGCGATCACCGCGAACAGCAGCAGCAGCCGCCAGCGCGGGCTGGCCTTGACGGCGATCGCGTAGGCCAGCGGGTAGGCGATCAGGAGCGCCAGCAGCGTCGAGATGCCCGAGTAGAGGAAGGTCCGGGTGATCAGCTCTCCGTTGCCCTCGAGGGCGTCGGGAAAGTTCGAGAACTGCCAGCTGAACGTGAACCCCTCGGTGAACGTGCCCGAGCGCAGCGCCAGCTCGCCCATGAAGTACATGGGCACGACGAAGAACAGCACGAGCCAGATCGTGCCCGGGGCCAGCAGGCCGTAGGGCGTAAGCCGACGCCGGGCCGTCATCCGCCGGCCCGGGGCAGCGGGTTTCCGGGGCCCTCCAGGCCTAGCCCCCCGAGATCACGTCGTTCCAGGCCTCCTCGACCTCCTGCACGTCGGCGTCGTCGCCCGGGGGCTCCCAGTACGGCTGGCAGTCGGCGATGAACTCGTCGTCCGGGAAGATCAGCGGGTCCTCCGCGAGCTTCGGATCCTCCTTCGCCAGCACCTCCTTGGTCCCGGCGACGGGGGTCACGTAGTTGACGAACGCCGCGATGTCGGCCTGGACCTCGGGCTCGTAGACGAAGTTCATCCATTCGAGCGCGGCCGGCGTGTTGGGCGCCCCCGCGGGAATGGCCATCATGTCGAACCAGACGTTGCAGCCCTCCTCGGGGCGGCTCCAGGTGACGTCGTCGCGGCCGATCAGGTAACCGTCGCCGGACCAGCCGATCGAGGCGACCACGTTGCCGCTGGTCAGGTCCTCGGTGTACTCGTTCCCGGTCACCCTCCGGATCTGGCCGGACTCGACGGCCGCGCCGACCTTGTCGATCGCGGCGAGCCAGTCCTCCTTCGTCGCCTCCTCCGCGCTCTCGATGCCCTCGCCGCGCATCACCAGCGGGATCGTGTCACGCATCTTGTCGAGCACGGTCACCTTGCCCTTGTACTTCGGATCGAAGAGGTCGTTGACCGAGGTCGCGTCGTCGGCCTCGCCGTCGATGGTCCAGATCCCGGTCATCCCGCCCTGCCAGGGGATCGAGAACTTGTGGTCGGGGTCGTATCCGCCCTCGGAGTCGAACTGCGGCGCGAGGTTGTCGAGGGCCGTTGGGATGTCGTCCGGGTTGATCTCCTGGAGGTAGCCGAGGTCGTACATCCGCCTCGCCATCCAGTCGGTGACGACGATGATGTCGCGGCCGCCGGAGTCTCCCTGGTCGAAGAGCGGCTGCATCTTGCCGAAGAACTGGATGTTGCTGTTGACATCCTCGATGTAGTCGACGCTGACGCCCTTCTCGTCCTCGAACTCCGCGACCGTGCCGTCCTTGCCCTGATCGATGTAGCCGGGCCAGCTCGAGATCGTCAGCTTGCCCTCGACCGCCCCGGACTCGGCCGTCTGGATCTCCTCGTCGCTGCCGCCGCCGACCGTGTCGCCGCCGCAGGCCGCCAGCGGGAGGGAGGCGGCGACCGCCGTCAGTCCCAATGCCAGGCGCATCAGCGCCCTGTGGCCGGTCTGCGTCCTGCGAGTTCGGTTGTTCACGATCTGCCCTCCGTTTGATCTGGTTCTTGTCCCTGTAACGCGGGTGTCGAGCCCCCGTCACGTGATTCCCGTACGAGGTGGATGTGCTCTGGCGCCCAGCTCAGCCGCACGGGGGCTCCGCCGCCGGGCAGCCTCGCGCGCTCCGCCTCGTCGGCGTTGGGCACCAGCACGGTCATTCGCACGTCGCCCTCCAGCACGACGACGATCTGGGTGGAGGTGCCGAGGAAGACCGACGCCTCGACCGTCCCGTCGACCGCGGCGCCTTCGCCGCCGGGGTCGTCGGGCCGGCTGATCCTCAGCTTCTCGGGCCGGACGACCGCGTGGCAGCGCTCGCCGTCGGTGAGGCCGTTGCCGTCGGCCTCGATCTCCACGCCGGAGTCGAGCCGAACGGAGGCGCGCCCGTTCGCCGCGGCGGTCACGGTCCCCGGCATCAGGTTGGAGACGCCGATGAAACCGGCCACGAAGGTGGTGGCGGGGCGCTCGTAGACCTCCTCGGGGGCGGCGACCTGCTCGACCCGGCCGTCGCTCATGACCGCGATCCGGTCGCTCATCGTCAGCGCCTCCTCCTGGTCGTGCGTCACGTACACGAACGTGATCCCGACCTCGCGCTGGATCCTCTTCAGCTCGAGCTGCAGGCCCTTGCGGAGCTTCAGGTCGAGGGCGCCGAGCGGCTCGTCCAGCAACAGCACCTTCGGCTCGTTGACGATCGCGCGGGCGAGCGCCACGCGCTGCTGCTGACCGCCCGACAGCTGGCTGGGGCGCCGGTTGGCCTCGCGCGCGAGGCCGACGCGCTCGAGCTCCTCGGCAACGCGCCCCTGTACCTGCTCGGCCGGGACCTTGGACCGGCGCAGCCCGAAGGCCACGTTGTCGGCGACGCTCATGTGCGGAAACAGGGCGTAGCTCTGGAAGACGGTGTTTGTCGGGCGCCTGTGCGGCGGCAGCCCGGCGACGTCGCCCCCGTCGATGAACACGCGCCCCTGGGTCGGATCCTCGAACCCGGCGATCATCCGCAGGGTCGTCGTCTTGCCGCAGCCGCTCGGGCCCAGCAGGGTGAAGAACTCGCCGCGGCCGATCTCCAGGCCGACCTCGCGCACGGCCACGACCTCGTCGAAGCGCTTGGTCACAGCGTCGAGACGGACGCTCGGGACGGTCGCGTCGCCAGCCCCCCTGGCGCTATCTTCGGTACTCACCCTGCAAGGCATCCTAGCGCTGCCCACTTAGCCGCGTAGTACAAGCGGGCGGTGGTATCTTGAACCCAATCTCCGTTGTGGACCCCCCTTAGGGTGGGTACGGTTGTACGGAACGTCGATACCGGACCGACACCGACGCGCAAGGAGCGAGAGATGGCGATCACCACCCCGACGGCCGAGCCCGCGACGACCTCCGACCTGCAGGAGCTCGCGAAGCGGCATCTGTGGATGCACTTCACGCGGATGGGCGCCTATGCGGACGGCGAGGTGCCGATCATCACTCGCGGCGAGGGCCCCTACGTCTACGACGAGCATGGCACCCGCTACCTCGACGGCCTTTCGGGCCTCTTCTGCTCGAACGTGGGCCACGGCCGCACCGAGATCGGCGAGGCGGCGGCGCGCCAGGTGGAGGAGCTCGACTTCACCACCCTCTGGAGCTACGCGCACCCCCGCGCGATCGAGCTGGCGGCGCGGATAGCGTCGCTCGCCCCGGGCGACCTCAACAAGGTCTTCTTCACGTCGGGCGGCTCCGAGGCGGTCGAGTCGGCGATCAAGCTCGCACGCGCCTACCACCAGCGCACCGGAAGCCCGCGCAAGACGAAGTTCATCACCCGCGAGATCGCCTACCACGGCACCACGCTCGGCGCGCTCGCGGCCACCGGGATCCCGGCGCTGCGGACCGAGTTCGAGCCGCTGGTGCCCGGGGGCTATCAGGTGCCGAACACCAACAGCTACCACTGGCCTCCCGATCGCGATCCGCTGTGGGCGGCGGACAAGATCGAGGAGAAGATCCTCTTCGAGGGCCCCGACACGGTCGCTGCGGTGATCCTCGAGCCGCTTCAGAACGCCGGCGGGTGCATCCCGCCGCAGGACGGCTACTTCCAGCGCGTCCGCGAGATCTGCGACCGGCACAACGTCCTCCTGGTGTCGGACGAGGTCATCTGCTCGTGGGGCCGCCTCGGCCACTGGTTCGGTTGCCAGCGCTACGAGTACCAGCCGGACATCGTCACGACCGCGAAGGCGCTGACGTCCGCCTATGCGCCGATGGGGGCGATGATCGCCTCCGAGCGCGTCGCCGAGCCCTTCATGCACGGCACCGAGATGTTCGCCCACGGCTTCACGTTCGCCGGCCATCCGGTCGCCGCGGCCATGGCGATGGCCAACCTCGACGTCTTCGAGCGCGAGGACCTGTGCGGTCACGTGCGCGAGAAGGAGGGCGAGTTCCGCGCGATGCTGGAGAGCCTGCGCGACATCCCGATCGTCGGCGACGTGCGCGGAGCGGGCTATTTCCACGCGATCGAGCTCGTCAAGGACCAGGACACCAAGGCGGGCTTCTCCCACGAGGAGTCCGAGAGCCTGCTGCGGGGCTACCTCTCCGGGGAGCTCTACCGCCGCGGGCTGATCTGCCGCGCCGACGATCGCGGTGACCCCGTGATCCAGCTCGCGCCGCCGCTGGTCTGCGACACGGAGCAGTTCGAGGAGATCGAGAACGTGCTCCGCCCCGTGCTGACCGAGGCGGCGCGGCGACTCGAGGGCGGCGCCACGGATGCGCCGGTCCCCATTCGCCGGCGAGGTTAGATGCTCACGGTCGGCTCACTCGCGGAGGAGTTCGGCCTCGAGCTGGCCGCGGGAAGCGACAACGCCGACCGCGAGATCCGCTGGGTCCACATCTCCGAGCTCGAGGACCCGGCGCGGTGGCTCTCGGGCGGCGAGCTGCTGCTGACGACCGGCATACAGCTCACGACCCCGGACAAGCAGCGCAGGTTCGTCGAGCTGCTCGACGAGATCGGGATGGCCGGCATCGGGTTCGGCACCGGCTTCTCTTACAAGCGGCTGCCGAAGGCGATGGTCGCCGAGGCCGAGGCGCGGGGCCTGCCGCTGTTCGAGGTCCCGTATGAGATGCCGTTCATCGCGATCACCGAGCACGCCTTCGGCCGGCTGGTCAACGAGCAGTACGACGTCCTTCAGCGGGCCGGCGAGGTGCACGAACGGCTCGAGCGGCTGGTCCTCGAGGGCCGCGGGCTCAACCAGGTGCTGGACTCGATCGCGGCGGCCGTCGGCGGCGGCGCCGTGGTGCTGGACGGTCGCGGCCACGAGCTCGCCCGCCATCCTCGCCGGGGCGGCGCGGCCGCCGGCCTCGCGGGCCTGCTCGCGCCGGAGCTCTCCGCGCGCGACGACGGCGGCTCCGTGGCCGCGTTCGAGCCGGAGGCGGAGGAGCTTGCCGACCGCGCCCTCGCGGTTCCCGTGTCGGGGCGCCGCGACGCCTCCCCGCTGGCCTGGCTCGTCGTGGTCGCCGACGCCGGCGCGCTGGGCGGCTTCGAGCGCCTGATCGCGCGCCAGGCGGCGATGGTGATCGGCCTAGAGATGATGCGCGAGCGGGTGGTCCGAGAGACCGAGCGACGGCTCGCCGGCGACCTGCTCTCCGAGGCGATCAGCGGCCGGTTCGACGCCGACGAGCTGATCGGCAGGCTGCGGCCGTTCGGCATCGGCGAGCAGGCCGCGGTACTGGTCTTCGACCTCGACGACCCGCACGCCGCCGAGGCCGACGCAGAGGTGGCGATGGCCAACATCGGGTCGGCCGCGCTGGTCGCGACCACCGGCGCGTCGGGCACGCCGCTGCTGTGTGCGGTGATCGACTCCGACGGCGGCGACCCGACCGAGATCGCAAGGCGGCTGCGCGAGGACCTGGTTGGAGCCCACGGCCCGGTGCGGGCGGCGGCCTCGCGAACGGCCGGCGTCGGCTCCCTGCGCCGGGCGTTCCACGAGGCCAGGTGCGCGCTCGAGGCGACATCGCTGGCCAACGGCGAGGCACCCGACGTCGCATCCCACGACGACCTCGGCGCCTTCACCCTGCTGCTCGCGCTCCAGGACGACGACGCCCTACGCGCCTACAGCGACGGGCTGCTGGAGCCGATCGAGCGGACCGAGGGCGAGTACGGCGGCGAGCTGCTGCGTTCGCTCGAGGCGTTCATCGAGAACAACGGCAACTGGGAGCGGGCGGCGCGGCGGCTGTACTGCCACAGGCACACCCTGCGCTACCGCATCAGAAAGGTCGAGGAGCTGACCGGCCGCGACCTCGGCCGGGCGACCGACAGGATCGAGCTGTGGCTGGCGCTGCGCGCGCGGGAGCTGGTCCGGTGAGGGTCGCGGTGCTGGGAGCCGGGGGGACGATCGCGCCTGCGATCGTCCGCGACCTGGCTTCCTCGGATGAGGTCGAGGCGATGACGCTCCTCGATCTCGACCTTGGTCGGGCCGAGGCCACCGCCGAGGAGCACGGGGACGGCAAGGCGACCGCCGAGCAGGTCGACGCCTCCGCGACCGCCGGGGAGCCCGGCTCGCTGGCCGGCGCCCTGGCGGACTGCGAGGTGCTGGTCAACTCGGCCTCCTACAGGGTGAATCTCGACGCGATGCGCGCGGGCCTGGAGGCGGGGTGCCACTACCTCGACCTGGGCGGCCTGTATTGGATGACCGGACGCCAGCTCGAGCTCGACGACGACTTCCGCCGCGCGGGCCTGCTCGCCGTGCTCGGGATCGGATCGGCGCCCGGCAAGACGAATCTGATGGCCAGGGTCGCCGCCGAGCAGCTCGGGGGCCGGGCCGAGGCCATCCACGTTTCGGCCGCCGGCCGGGACCTCGATCCGCCGAGCGGCTTCAGCGTGCCGTACGCCCTCCGGACTCTGATCGACGAGCTGACGATGGCGCCGGTCGTCCTGCGCGGCGGCGAGCCGCAGGAGATCGAGCCGCTCGCCGCCGGCGGGACTGTGGAGTTCGGAGAGCCGATCGGCGCAGCCGGGACGATCTACACCCTCCACTCGGAGATGCACACCTTCGGGCCGAGCTTCGGTTGCCGCGAGGGAAGCTTCCGGCTGTCGCTGGCGCCCGCCCTGCTCGAGCGGCTGCGCGAGCTGGCGTCGGGGAGCGACGATGAGATCGAGGCGGCGGCGCGCTCGGCGACCCCTGCCTCGTCTCAGACCGTCTCCGTTCACGTCGTCGACGCGGCCGCCGGCACCGAGGCGGTCCGCGTGAGGGTCGTCACCCCGCC